>Ga0115002_10000916_pt1 | contig 41583 bp, 31 predicted proteins | sample ArcticOcean_MG_C_8_FD_89576 | JGI IMG/M metagenome (GOLD analysis project Ga0115002, IMG submission 89576) | Marine microbial communities from western Arctic Ocean - ArcticOcean_MG_CB11_86 | ecosystem: Environmental > Aquatic > Marine > Oceanic | place: Arctic Ocean: Canada Basin | collected... | reverse complement strand
TGACCGTCTGAGTCTTCTTGCCATTCGAGGTGGGCACGGTGGTGGTGGCTCGAACGCCCAGCGTATAGCGACCCGGCTTCAGGTTTCGGGGCAAGTAGAAGCTGACGTAACCCTTGTCCTTTGCCGCAGGGATGGTGGCCGTGCGGTTGGCGATCCCCGGCGGCAGTCCGGTGCCGATCAACTGCACGTCGGCCCGATGATTGGGGTCACGGCGTTGGACCTCGACCGCGACATCGAGCACGCCTCCGGGCGAGTGCCTCACGTTGAGTTCTCCGAAGAGCTGGTGGACTCGGGTTTCGTGGCCGTTGGCCGTGATGCGAAGTGGCGAGTCGCCGGCGACACCGATGGCCAGTTCCTGGGTCAAGCGGCTCCAACCGTTGGGCCGTCCCGAGCGGACGACCGAGGCGCCTCGGACGGGGCGTTTGAGGTCTGATGTGGAGTCGGCCGGCTGGGACCAGAGGTTCAAATGTCCGTGGAGACGTGCGGCATTGGGGTCGGCACTGAGCACGAGTTGGGCCAGTGAGACGTTGGGGCCGAGGAACACATCGGGGCAGGAGATTCCGCTCGGGAGTGTGCCGGCAGAAACCCGGATCGTTCCGTTTTGGCCGCGACGTCGAAAGGCGACGACTTGCAGCGGCATGCGTCCACCGGGTGCCAGGTTGATGCCATCGGGGCTGGTTGCCGTGGGCGCGACCACAACGTCGACCTGCGGGACTTCTCGTCGCAGCGACAGTCGGTAACTTCGCCGTGGGTCGGGATGAATTCCCGCTCTGCGGTTGTAGACGACAACGGTGAAATGTCCGTCGGCGGGTGCGACGAAGCGGCCAGTCGGGTCGGAGTGTCGGGTGGGCAGTCCCAGTCCACCGATGTTGCGAGGGTCGGGCCGGCAACGCAGCAGTTCGGTACGGCCATTGGCATCGAGTATCGAAGCGGCCAGGTGGACAGGTGACCCGATTCGCTCGCCAATCAATTCGACATGAACCACTTCACCCCGCCGTGCTGCGAACGAGTACCAGTCCTTTTCGTCGGCTTCGACCAGTCGGCCGCTGGCTTCGCCGGGGATTTCGAGTTGTTGAGCGAGTGCGGGTGAGTGATTGTCCGAGGATTCGGTGACAACCGGCACGTCGGTGATTCCGATCAAAACTGGAGCGTGTGCACCGGGCAGTTGCCACACCATGGAGTCGAAGGGGGCTTGTGCGGGGGCGAGGTGAGTAGGCAGTGGCCAGGTCGCGACAGCCTGTTTGGCTGCGATTTGGATTTCGACACGGTCCATGGCCGGGGCCTTGTCTTTTGTGCGATTGTCGAGGTTCCAGCCGTAGAGTGTGATGCGGGTTGCGTGGCCACGTTGGATGACCGACGGCACGGCCAACGCGACTCGAGGTCCGGTATCGATGTCGAGTCGGTAGACGTGGTTGGGGCTGCCGGTGTAGGTGAGGTCGTGGAGTCGGACGACGTAGTCGCCATCGGCGGGGACGCGGAAGTCGATCAGCGGGTCGATGCCGAAGTAGCCTCGGCTGACTTGCAACAGTCGCCCGTTGGAATCGAACAGTTGCAGGACCGGGTGCAGCGCGGAATCGATGCGTTCGGCCCAGCATTCCAGGACGACTCGCTGACCAGTGCTGGCGGTGAAGCGAAAGCAGTCCTGGTCGCCGGGTTCGAGGATGCGGCCGTTGAGGATCGAGTTGATTGATGCCGTAGCGGCTGTGGGCAGAGTGTTGTTGGGTTCCAGTTCGGTCGTCTCGCGTCGGTTACCGACCTGGAACGTGCGTGGAGTGCTGATGCCGTCGGGGCCGGCGAGCCGGATTTCGTAGAGTCCCGGCGGAGTGGATTTTGGGATTGTGATCTGAAAGTGAGGAGGCTTGTCGCTGCCGAGGAATCCGGCCTGGAAGCCGGGGGCCGAGCAGAGGAGTTGGGTCTGTTTTGCGATGCCGCTGCCGGTGACCGTGACTTCGACGGTGGTCCCGGCTCGGGCCCCGGCCGGCCAGAGGGTTGTGATGACCGGGTTGGGTGCAGCGGCCTGGAGGGAGTGTGTGGCCAGAAGTGCCATGAGCGCCAGGGCCGGCGTTGCGAACGGTCTGGTGCTGGGCATTGTGGTTGTATCCGATGGTTGTCTGTTAGGCGTTGCGGAGGTGTTGGAGGCTTTGCCGCAGTGCTTCGAGTCTCAGGTCGTGACTGGCCTCGAAATCTCGATCTTCGACTTCGACACAGACGGCTCCCTGGTAGCCGACATTGCCGAGGGTGGCCAGGAACGTGTTCCAATCGATGGTTCCACGGCCGGGCAGTACGGGTGTGTGAAACTCGACTGGAGTGGCGAGGATGCCGACGTCGTTGAGTCGGTCCGTGTCGACTGTGACATCCTTGGCGTGGATGTGGACCAGTCGGTCCGAGAATTCGGCGAGGGGGGCCAGGTGGTCCATGTGTTGCCAGACCATGTGCGAGGGGTCGTAGTTGAGTCCGAGGTGGTGTGAGGGGAGGTCGGCAAAGAGGCGTCGCCAGACGGCGGGACTGACGGCGAGGTTGTGGCCACCGGGCCATTCGTCTCGAGTGAACAGCATCGGGCAGTTCTCGATCCCGATCCGCACGTCGTGCGATTGAGCCCATTCGACCAGCGGCCCCCAGGTGTCCAGGCAGCGGCCCCAGTTCTCGTCGATCGAGAGAGTGGGATTTCGGCCGATGAAGGTGTTCATGACGGGGATGCCCAGGGTGGCGCATCCGGAGATGACCTGTCGGATGTGTTCGACGGCGTTGGAGGCTGCCTGAGTATCGGCGGCCAGGGGGTTGGGGTAAAAGCCCAGTCCGCTGACGGTGACGTTGGAGTTGGCGAGGCGTTTCTTGAGTTCTTCGCCGGTATCCAGGCTGTCGACGTCGATGTGGGTGACTCCGGCATACCGCCGATCGGCGTCACCGGGTGGCCAGCACATCAGTTCGACGCAGTCGAAGCCAAGAGTGTCTGCGGTGTCGAGCACATCGTCGAGCGATGCGTTGGGGAGTATGGCGGAGACGAAACCGAGTGATAGAGGCATGATGAAAGAGTTGGGGTTCAGGTTCGGGGTTGTGGTCAGCGGGTGAAGTGTTGGATGACGTTGGCGGTGATTTTGGCGACACTGTCATCGACGAGGATCGAGGCGGGCCAGGTGATCGAGCCGACCGAGAAGACTTCTCCGCCGGAGGGTGTTTCGAAGTGAACAATTTCGGCTCCGCCATTGCCGGGGTTGGTCCCTTTGGCGATCGTGTGGACGTTTTGTGGTGACTGGTCCGAGACCTTGTCAGTTTCGTGTCCTGAGGCGCCTCCGGGGATTCGCTTGTGCAGGCTGTCGGCTCCGAACGTGTCACCGTTTGCGAGTCCGGTGTCCCTTAGCGTCCAGTGTTCGGCGTCGATCACCTTGTAGGGGGCTGCGGTCATGATGCCGGGGAATGTGAAGACGACGCCGAGCAGGTTGGCCTCGGATTCGACTCGCTTGTCGAATCGGCTCTGGTATTCGGATCCGTCGTCTTTGAGTTGCGGTTCCGAGTGACTCCAGTCGGTGTTCTGGTAAACCACACGGTGGTCGTCGAGGAATTCGATTTCGCAGTTCAGTCCATTGCCTCCGAGGTAGATCAGCCGTCCGCCTCGCTCGAAGACCCAACTCTTGACTCGGAAATACATGTCCTTGGACCAGTACTCGGGGTGGGTACTAATGATCAGTGTCTTGTAGTCATCGAGCGGGACCTGATCGAAGTGGAGTTGCGTTTCGCTGTAGTAGTCGTAGTCGAAGCCGTGTTGTTCCATCCATCCCAGCAGTCGCCATTCGGCGGAGGCCATGTGGCATCCCTGTCGGCCACCGATCGGGTCGGTGAGTCCTTCGTCGAAGTCGATGTGGTTGTAGGGGTCGGGTCGTTCGAGTGAGAGGGGTGGGTAGTGGTCGCTGTGGTAGCTGCGGTGTTGAGTTTCGGTGTAGCGTTTGAGTTCGAGTCGGGAGTTGATGGTGGGTGTTGGTGGGAAGCCATCGGCGTGGATGTAGTTGCTGCGTCCGCCGAAGCTGTTGTAGGCGTTCCAATTGAGGTCGGAGGCGAGGACGGCGATGTCGGTTGTGGGTGTGGCGGGGGCGACTATCCAGGGGAAGGCGAAGAACGAGCCGGACTTGTCGAGGGCGTGGAGGAAGTAGAGACCGCTGCGACTGGGGGCTTGGATGAACTGTGAGAGTGCCTGGCTGTTGTAGCCCTGTGTGTTCCACCGGACTCCGGTCTGGGTGTAATCGCCGTCGGGTGTGATCTGCATCGTGGCCCGCGGTCCGTGTTCGTCGTAGGTACCGATGCGTCGGATGTACTCCTTGGTTTGTCCGTATCGCCAGAGCTGCAGTTCGTATTCGTGGACGGCGTGCACTCGAAACTCGCTTTGTTGGCCGCTCGTGACGCACTTGGGCCACATGTAGCCAAGCAGGCCGTCGGCGAGCAGTCGGAACTGGTAGGGCGAGTCGGTCGATACGGTGATGGTGATGATCTTGGAGCCATAGCCATCTCGGCCAAGTACGACTTCGTATTCGCCCGGTTCGATCTCGGCGTAGACGGCTCCGGAGATGGTCGACGCCGCGGTGGTGACCTGGCCAGTCTTGCTGCGGAATTCGAACAGCACGTTGGGCACGGCGACGTAGCGTTCGTTGCTGGCATAACCGACGAGCATCGTAGTGGTTCCTTGTTGTCGGCCTGGCATTTGTTGAGCTGGCAGGCGGGAGGGAGGTCGTTGAGGCGGACCGTGATGGTCCATGATGCCTCGGGTATCGATTGGCAGCAAGCATGCCGGCGGGCGTGGCCGGTAAGTGGTACTGGTGGATCGGGTTCCTTTTGGTTTTTGAGGCCTGTGGGGCAGGAAGGAGCCGATAGCAGTGATATGAGATTGTGTGCGCCGATCGTGCTGTGTTGCATCGTGCCGGTGGTGGCCGAGGCAGGCGAGTTGACTGGATGGCGTCGAGCGGTTGAGCGTTCAGTTCCTGTGCAATCACCAGGGTTTCGGGTGGAACCAGCGGTGGCTCGTGTTGCGGTCGGCTCGAGCTCGCCTCGATCGTTGCCAGAGTTCCAGTCGCTGGCCAAGTTACGTCATCCGCTGTTGCGGATTGCGTCGGCTCGGATCAACGAAGCCCAAGGCGACCAACAGCAGGCTCGACTGTGGCCCAACCCGGTGGTGGGTTACAGCGGCAGAGAGATGGGCAATCGGGGCACGCCAGGCATGCAGGGCGGTTTCATTCGGCAGCGGATCGTGACGGGGGGCAAGTTGGAGTTGGCATCAGCAGTGGCTGCTGGTCGGGTGAGCGAGGTCGAGCATATGGCCCAGGCGGATCGCGTTCGTGTGGCGAGTGGTGTTCGGGTACGGTTTTATGACGCATTGGTGGCTCAGCAGCGAGTCGCACTGACCAGCCGGTTGGCTGGACTGAGCACTGCGTTGTCGTTGGCCACGTCGAAGCTGGTCGAGGCGAAACAGGTTTCACCCAACGGGTTGTTGCAGTCCGAGATTGCTGCCGAGCAGGCCTTGGCGCTCAAGGAGGATGCTGAGAACGAGTTGTCCGAGGCGCGACGATTGCTGGGCTTGTCGGTTGGTGTTATGGATCTTGAGGTGGGTGCGTTGCAGGGAAATGTGACGGCTGATCTGCCCGACATGACCTGGTCGGATTGCCGGCAGCTGGTGTTGGCCGGCAACCCCGAACTGGCGGCAGCTCGGGCTCGGTTGGTGACAGCCCGACGCGAAGTGTTGTGGCAGAAGCGGGTGGTTGTTCCCGACGTGGATCTGAAGGTGGGGCGTGGCTACATGCATTCGACCGAAAGCGACGTGACGAGCGTGATTGTTGGGATTGGATTTCCAATTTTTGATCGCAACCAGGGTGGGATCGCTCGTTCGGAGGCTGAAGTGGTACGGAGACGGTTTGAGATCGATCGATTGGAAATCGACCTGCAGCAGCGTGCAGCGATGGCATATCGCGAGTATTCCAACGCCCGGCATCAGGCTCGGCGTTACTCCGCTCGGATCTTGCCAAAGGCTCGGGAATCGATCGAGTGGGTGCGACGCGGTTACAGCGAAGGCCAGGTACGGTATCTGGAACTCCTGGTGGCTCAGCAGAAGTACGTCGAAGTGAACTTGTCGTACCTTTTGAGCATCCGCAAGCTGCGTGAATCGGCGTCGGTCATCCAGTCTCAGTTGATGATCTCCGGTTTGCACGGCCACGGAAGTCGTCTGGGCCGTTGAACGCGTTCTGAAAAGAAGGTGTTGTCGGCGGTTGTGTACGAGCTTATGATTCGTGGTAACCACAGAACACCGCAGAACACCGCATGGGCGGTCTTTCTGAGCATTGGTGGTAGCCATGAGCATTGGGCAGTCGATCAGAGGATTTCGCCAGAGCCGGCGTGGAGCTTGGCGTTCGGTGATCGGTGCGTTTCTGGTCTTGCTGCTTCTGGCTTGTCCGCTGTTGTGTCGAGCGGGATCGTCGGGTTCGTGTTGTTCGGGTCGCGCGAGTTCCGAGCCGGTGTTCGAGGCCAGCGGCGACGTTTGTCGTTTGTGCCATCACGACGATCAGCAACGGCAAACGCCGGTGTTGCCTGTGCCACCGGGTGATCGGGGTGGTGAGGGCGGTTGTCTGTGTTCGGGAGCGATTGTCCCGTTGCTGGTATCGGTATCTGATCAGCAAGTTTCGACGATCCGTCAGTCTGTGGCGAGTGTGTGTGAGCCGCACGGGCTGTCTGGTTCGCGTTTGCGAGAAGAAGCAGCGGGTGCGGCGGATCGTGTGTCGTCGGGTTGTTCGCTGTGCGTTCTGCACGGTGTGCTGTTGCGTTAGGACCGATCCCGCCCGGGCGGCCTTTGTTCCGCCGCGGGTCGAGTTGATTGGTTTGATGCCACGCGGCGACCTCGATCGGGTCGAAAACAGGACACTCAGTTCGTGCCCACTCTACGCCTGCTCCCCTGGGAGTACTCGGTTCGCAACCTGTTCCGCCGTCCCCTGCGCACTCTGCTGACCCTGTTGGGTCTGACCACGGTGTTGCTGCTGGTGTTGGTGGTGGTGGGATTTATCCGGGGTCTCGAGGCGTCGTTGTCCAACAGTGGCGACCCGGATACGGCGATCGTGTTTGCGTTGAATATGAACGAGAATCTCGAGTATTCCTCGATCCCCGGCCAGTCGGCGGCATTAGTCTCTTCGAGTGTCCCGGGCATCGGCGAGCGTTACGGGCGGAAGTACGTATCGCCGGAGTTGTATCTTGGGACGGAGATCACTGTGGGTGAACGCAGCGAACCGTCATTGGGGTTGATTCGGGGAGTGACATCGGACGTGTTGCAGGTGCGGCGAGGGGTCCAGATCGAGCGGGGCGAATGGCCTGGTGTGGGCGAGGTGATGGTTGGGACCCTGGCGGCGACAAAGCTGGGTGTGGGTGATGACGAGTTGGGTCTGGGGAGCAGTTTGTGGTTTGAGGGTCGGCAGTGGAGAGTGTCGGGAGTGTTCTCGGCGGCCGGTGCGGCGTTCGAATCGGAAGCGTGGTGTCGATTGGAGGACCTGCATGTGGCGATGCAGCGTCAGGACCTGAGCTTGGTGGCTTTGACATTTGGTCCAGACGGCGACTACGCGGACCTGCAGTTGTTCTGCAGCGAGCGAAAAGATCTGGAGCTTCAGTCGATTCTCGAGACGGATTATTACGCGTTGTTGCAGAAGGATTATGGTCCAATCCGCTGGTTGGCGTGGCTGGTGGTTGTGCTGGTGGCTGGTGCGGGGGTATTTGCCGGGTTGAACACGATGTACGCTTCGGCGATGGGTCGGGTTGGGGAACTGGCTGCGTTGCAGACGATCGGTTTTGGACGTGGGGCGTTGTTATTGGGTTTGGTACAGGAGGGTGTTCTGTTGTCGTCGTCGGCGACGTTGCTGGCATCGGGGATTGCGTTATTGGGTCTGCGGAGTGCTTCGATCCAGTTCACGATGGGTGCGTTCGATCTGGCGATCGATGGCCCGAGCGTGTTACTGGTGTGTGGGATCGGGTTGTTGCTGGGGGTATTCGGAGCGGTTCCGCCGGCGATTCGAGCCTTGCGGATGCCGATTGTCGAGGGGTTGAAGGCGGTCTAGGTGGTTGTTTGGCGTGTGGGAAACTGTCGAGTTGCGAAATATTCGGGTTATGCCTGAACGAACTAGCCGATCCAAGGAATGGTGGATCAGGGAGAAAACGATGCAAGACATGATGGAAAGATTGGGAACGACAGCACGGCCGATTGTTTGGGGCGGTTCGTTCCGAGCGGCACTGTTGGCAGTTGGTCTTCTGGTCGCGTTGCCCGGTTGCGGGGACGATCCACCCGAGCCTGACGCGGCGACCCGAATCGACGTGACGCCGTACCTGTTGGCCGAGCTGCCCGAGTCAGCTCGAGAGGTGAAGGCCGTGTACGAGGGTGGTGCTGAGGATGGTGGCGAGGATGGTGGCGAGGTGAAGGGGTCTGAGGTGGTGATGGTTGGCAGGATTGGCGGGAGTCTGGACCCGTGGATTGATGGTCGTGCCGCGTTCAACATTGTGGACCGATCCGTGAAGGCGTGTACCGATATTCCCGGCGACACGTGTCCGACTCCGTGGGACTACTGTTGCACTCGTGACGGTTTGCCCGGCGCGATGGCCTTGGTGAAGGTGGTCGATTCGTCGGGTCGGTTGTTGGCCGCCGATGCTCGGAGTCTGTTTGGGATGAAGGAGTTGCAGACGGTCTATGTTCGCGGCACTGCGAGCAAGGATGAAAATGGCAACCTGGTGGTTTTGGCAACGGCCGTGTACGTCAAGAAGTGAGTCTGGGCCGCCTGGTTGTGCGTATCAGAGGCAAAAGTCATGCCTGAAGTCGATTTGAGGGGACTGGCGATCGATCGCAGTGGCGATTCGGATCCGCGTCCGAGTGGACGTGGTGCGGGTCGGCTGTTGACGCGGTATGTGTTGCCCGGTTCGGTGATCGTCGGTTTCGTGTTGCTGGCTGGTTGGATGGCCTGGGACCTGGTGTTCCCGGCGGTCGATGTGACGGTTGTTCAGTTGATGACGTCGCAAACAGTGGTGACCGAATCGGGTGAGCCGGTCTTCCAGGCCAGCGGCTGGGTCGAGCCTCGTCCGACGGCGATCCGCGTGCCGGCCTTGGCACCGGGTGTGGTCGAGACGTTGTTGGTGGTCGAGGACCAGGCGGTGTCGTTGGGTGATCGGATTGCGGTCCTGGTTTCTGACGATGCGACATTGGGTCTTGCGTCGGCCGAGGCAGGATTGAGTCTGCGGTTGGCCGAGGAACTGGAGGCCAAGGCGGTATTGCAGGCGGCGGAAACCCGGTTGGCTCAACCGGTTCATCTCGAGGCCCCACGGGCCGCCGCCCTGGGTCAATTGGCTCGGGTGATGACTCGGTTGGGGAGTCTGCCATTCCAGAAGCGTCAGGCTGCGGCGGATCTGCTGGTGGCCGAGGCGGATCATGCGGGGAAGATGGCTGCCCGGGGTGTGGTGGCCGAGATTGAGATTGCCAGGGCAAAGGCGGTGTGGGATCGGGCTGTTGCGTCGTTGCGAGATGTGGAGAGTCGATCCAAGTCGTTGACCGACGAGTCGACGGCGTGGCGTCAGCAGGTTCGGGCTCTGACGACTGGATTGGAGTTACTGGCCGACGAGACCGAGGCGAGAGACCAGGCACTTGCGAAGTTACGAGCGTCGGCCGCTCGGGTGGCGGCGGCGGGGGTGATGGTGTCGGAGGCTCGATTGCGATTGGACCGGATGACGATCACTGCTCCCGCAGCCGGACGCGTGTATCAGTTGGTCGCCGTACCGGGGTCTCGGGTTGGTTCGGGACCGACGGTGGCGGTGGACTTTGACGGGAGCACGGTGGTGACGATGTACCAGCCCGAACGGTTGCAGGTGAAGGTGGATGTGCGTTTCGACAACCTGCCTCAGGTGTCGGTCGGCCAGGCGGTTCGGATCACCAATGCGGCGGTGTCGGAGCCGTTGACGGGTCGCGTGCTATTGATCAGCTCGATCGCCGACATTCAAAAAAACACGTTAGAGATCAAGGTGGCGATCGATCGACCTCCGTCCCTGTTCAAGCCGGACATGTTGGTGGTGATCACGTTTTTGTCGAGTGGTTCGAGTGGTTCGAGTGGAGGAGGTCAGGCCGAGGCGGTCCGTCCGCGTCATTTCTTGCCTCGAGCATTGATCCGTTCGGATGCAGCGGGCAGTTACGTCTGGCTGGCCGACCGGTCGATGGGTCGAGTTCGGCGTGTCGCGGTCACGATTGGGGTGGAGGCTCCGGGGGGATTGGTCGAGGTGACCGGGGACCTGGCTGTGGGAAGTCGAGTGGTGGCCGGTGGTGCCGACGGGTTGGTGGATGGCCAGAGGATTCGGATTCGAGGCGAGGAGCCGGAAGCGGCCTACAGTGATGGGGCAAGTGGTCCTGGTGGGGCGGGCGGGAATATCGATTTGGATGGCAGGGCTTTGTCGGAGGAGAAAGGACGCTGATGTCGTTGGTCGAGATTCGAGACGTGGTGCGGCAGTACCACAAGGGTGGCGAGACGATCACTCCGTTGGCGGGCGTGTCGTTGGACATCGAATCCGGTGACTTCGTGTCGTTGATGGGTGCCAGCGGCAGCGGCAAATCGACGTTGTTGAATCTGTTGGCAGGTATCGACACGCCTGATGAGGGCACGATCCGGGTGGCGGGTGTTGACATTACGTCGTTGTCGCGGAGCCAGTTGGCCAGGTGGCGAGCCGAGCACATCGGTTACATTTTCCAGGACCACAATCTGGTGCCGGTGTTGACGGCGTGGGAGAATGTCGAGTTGCCGTTGTTGTTGGTAAAGATGTCTCGAGCCGACCGGCAGCGGCGTGTGGACATTGCACTTCAGGCGGTGGATTTGTCGGATCGGGCCAGTCACTATCCCCGGCAGCTGTCGGGCGGTCAGGAACAGAGGGTCGGGATCGCCCGTGCGATTGTGGCTCATCCAACTTTGGTGGTGGCCGACGAACCGACCGGCGATCTGGACTCCGAGACATCCGAGCAGATACTCGGGTTGCTGGGACGACTGAACCGCGAACTCGACATCACGCTCTTGATGGTGACTCACGACAACCAGGCGTCCAACGTGGCTGGTCGTCAATTGGAGTTGGTCAGCGGCCTGTTGATGGAATCGGGTGGCGAGGTACTGGGTATTGGGGAGCCAGCATGACCCGGTTCCTCCCCTACATTCTCAAGACACTCTGGCGACACAGGTCTCGTACGCTTTTGACGTTGGCCGGTTCGGCCGTTGCGTTGTACGTGTTTTGTTTTGTGGGTGCGGTGCAGGAGGGGATGGAGGATCTGCGGAATCGGCAGGCGGGCGAACGGTCGTTGATCGTATTCCAAGCCAACAAGTTTTGCCCGGCGACCAGTCAATTGCCCGAGGATTACCGGTCAAAGATCGAGGAGTTGCCTGGAGTCAAGCGTGCGGTACCGATCCAGGTCTTCACGAACAACTGTCGAGCGAGTCTGGACGTGGTGGTGTTTTACGGGTTGCCGGCCGAGGAGGTGCGGCGGGTTCGGGATTTCCGGTTATTGAGTGGTTCTTGGTCGGATTTCGAGTCGCGATCGAATCAGGATGCGGCGATCGTAGGTCGAGCGGTGGCCGAGCGTCGTGGCACGGGCGATTCGCTGTCGATTGGTGGTGTCACGGTGCGTGTGGTTGGCGTGTTCGAGTCGGACGACCCGGCCGAGGAGAACTACATTTACACTCACCTGGCATTCCTGCAGCGTCGCCACGGTCGTGATTTGCAGGGACGGGTGACTCAGATCGAGGTTCAACTGGACGAAACGGCGGACGCGGTGGCGACCGGTGTGGCGATTGACGAGATGTTCCGGTCTGGCCAGGTCGCGACGGACACTCGTCCCAAGGGAGCGTTTCAGTTGAAGAGTCTCGGAGACCTTTCGCAGTTGATCAGGATGTCGCGTTACCTGGGCCTGGCGTGTGTGGGCCTGGTGTTGTCGCTGGTGGCGACGACGACGCTGATGTCGGTGCAGGACCGGGTGAAGGAGCACGCGGTGCTTCAGACGATTGGTTTCACCGGTGGAGCAGTGTTCGGGTTGGTGTTGATCGAGAGCGCGGTGTTGAGTGTGTTGGGTGGTGTGTTGGGTTTGGTGTTGGCTGTTGTGACGTTGGAGGTGATGCCGATGTCGGTTGGAGCCGAGGCCGTGACGATTGCGTTTCAGGCCACCGGTCGTCTGGTCGCGGTGGGCGTGGCGGTTTCGTTGGCGGTTGGAGTTCTGGCGGGGATTGCTCCGGCCTGGCACGCATCCCGCACCGACCTGGTGTCGGCATTACGAGGTTCCTGAGGAGCGGCGGAGTTTGATTCGAGTTCCTTCGGAGCCGTCTGCTGGTTTTCGGGTGATTGTCTCGGTTTGTCGTCTGGGACGTCCTTGGGTTGGAGTGCTTTGGGCGGCGTGTCAACCGGTTCGGAATCGGGCTTGTCTACTGGTTCGTCAACCGGTTCGACGGGGATCAGCTGGACATCGGGCAGTTCTACCGGTTCGTCACCTTTGAACTCGAGTTGGATGGGCTCGGCGTTGGGCCATTGGATACCGTCGACTTTCTGTTTCGGTTCCTGGAAGAAGAACCAGCTAACGGCTGCGATCAGGATGAGTAGCGAGAGCAGACCGCAGATGATGCCACTGATGGCCAATCGGCGTCCGGTGCCATTGCCGACCTTGATTTGCGAGAGAGCGATCAGTCCGAGAATGATGGCGATGACGCTGGGGGCTGAGCCGATCAGTGCGAACGGTCCGCAGCAAAAGCACGTGGTGATGAGAAGTACACTGGCCAGGCCGGCGACCAGCGAGCCGATTGCCAGCGGGTTGGTGTACATTGATGCGGGGTAATTGTGGGTTGGGGAGTCGGAGGGCAGAGTACCGACTTGGTCTGGGAGCGAAGGCGAGAAGGGGTTTGGTTGAGGGAGATCGGCCGGGTCGGGTGGGTATTGGGACATGGCGTGTGGGATCGGGGGGGTGGTATTGGGACGGGCCCCTCGCCTGGCGGCGAGGAGAGCCAGTCCCTGGGATGGAGTGGGGCGGCGTCAGGGTGTGGCTGTCAACGATTCCCGGGCGACTCGCAAAACGTTGCCACCGATAATTTTTCGGATGTCCTTGTCGTTGTAGCCACGTTGGACGAGTCCGACGGTGAAGAGTGGCCAGTTGGTCCAGGCGATACTGCGGGAGGCGGATTGTGTAATGGGGTAATTGTCTGCTGGCCACAGCGAGCGGAACTCTTTGCGTTGTCTCGGTCGGGCGGGAAGTTTCTTGTTTTCGTTGGCGGCGTTCTGGGAGGTGTAGGCGACATCGGTGCCGAGCGTGACGTGGTCGACTCCGACGGTCTGGACCACGTGGTCGATATGATTCAGCAGCGAGTTGATGTCACCTTGTCCGCGAAGGAATCTGGAGATGCAGCAGATGCCGACGTAGCCTCCAGTGGCGGCGATCGCCTTGATGACCGCATCGGGTTTGCTGCGGATGTGAGGGTAGAGTTTCCCGCAGGTGGTGTGACTGGCGACGACCGGTTTGTCCGAGATCTGGGCGGCTTCGAGGCTGGTTTGCCAGCCGGAGTGGGCACAATCGGGGATGACTCCGACGCGGTTCATCTCGCCAATCACGGCTCGTCCAAAGTCACTGAGACCGGCGTTGGCTTTTTCGGCGCAACCGTCGCCGATCATGTTTCGTCGTTGGTAGGTGAGGTGCATCATGCGGATGCCGAGTTGAAAAAAGACCTTGAGGTATCTGAGTTCATCGGGGATCGAGTTCCAGTGTTGCGTCAGCGGGACGCCGTTGCCGGTGAAGTAGAGGCAGTGGCGGCGTTCTGATTTGGCGTCGAGGATGTCTTGTGGCAATGCGGCTTTGGAGACGATCTCGGGGATCATGTCTGTGGCGTAGGTGAAGCGAGCGAGCCGTTTGATGAGTCGCAGCGGGTCCTGGCCTTCTTCGCCGGCATTCTGAAAGATGCAGGTGACACCGGAGGCTCGCCACGCGTCGCGGTACTCGCGTTGTTCTTCTGGGTCGGTGACACAGCGGGTCATCGACATGTCTTCGCGGAGGTCTTTCAGTTCGCGACTGGAGGCACCGGCGCGGACGGCTTCGGCGTAGGCGGTCCCATCGAGAGCGGAGCGGGGCGAGAAACCGTAGCCGTCGAAGATGAGGGATTCGGCGTGGAGTCGGAGTCCTCGTTCGAGCGTGCGGGTGTCGGGTTTGAGTATTGCGAGAGCGGCCTGGCGGTCGGCTTGGATTCTGGGGTTGAGAGCCCGGGTGAGCTCGTCAGCGGCCTGGCGTGATTCGGCGGCGTTGAGGGTGGTGGTGGTGGTGGCGGCTGCGGAGAGTGCAGCGGTGCTGGTCAGGAAGCTGCGGCGGTCCATGGCGGTTGACTTTCGAGGTGTTGTGGCAGCAGGGTTGAGGACGAGCTATTTCGTGTCGGCGGCATCGGGCCAGACGACCGTCACTTCGGCCGCGAACATGCCATTCGGGTCGCCTCGTTCTTCGAGAGTCCTGGCGAGTGCGGCGAGTGTTCTGGGGACGACGGCCTGGTGCAGCATTCCGGTTGCGGATTGGATGCGAACCGGTTGATCGAGATCGAGCATTTGGTCATCGAGTCGGATGGTGAGTTGTTTGATGTTACTGGTTGGGATGCGGATGGTTTGTCCATTTCGGGAGGCGATGATTGTGGAGCGAGCTTTTCGGTTGAGAGAGTCGACGGCCAGCCAGTAGAACCGCGAGTGTGTGACATCATCTTGTTTCCAAACGATGCGTTTGGGGTGCAGGTTGCGTCGGAACTTTGCCATCCAGGGCACGGCGGCCGCATCGAGTCGATCCATCCAGTGCCCCTTGTCGGGGTAGATCTTGACGAGGTGTTGGTAACCGTCGGGGTCGGCTTTCTGGAGCGATTCGAGTTGTTTGCCCCAGGCGGCGGCGACGGCATTTCGGTTGTAGGCCTTGTCGCGTCCGCCCATGTGGATGGTGAAGCCGATATTTCTGAGCGAGTGTGGTGTCGATTCGTTGGGGTGTCCGGCCATCATTGCGGCGGCGGCGAGTCGATCGGCCATTCGTGGAGCGACCTGGTAGACCCCGTCGCCGCCGGCCGAGTACCCCATCAGGTAGACTCGATCGGGATCCACATCTTCGAAAACGATGAGGTTCTCGATAAGTCGATCGAACAGCGGATCGATATGTCCTTGGTGCCAGAGGTTCCAGGTATTGGTGGGTGCACGGGGTGCGACGTAGACGCCTTCGACGGGTTTATAGAGTGTTTTCTGGTTGTTCCATTGTTGGTCGTTGACCGCCTTGGGTGCTCCACCTCCGCCGTGCATCGAGATGTAGAGGCTGCGTCCGGAGCGGGGTTTCTTGCCGTAGACGGTGTAGTGGAACGGCATCTTAAGTTTGCCGTGCTCGAGGATACGCGTCTTCATTTCCTTGGCCCGTTCGTGTCGGATTCTTGTCACGTGGTCGTCCCACAGCAGTCTGCGTGCGTGGGTCGAGTCGGGCCGGGTGAGTGGAGCCTTGGCGAAGTCTTGCCGAGTCAGCGGAGGTCTATTATTGCGAGGCTGTTCGAGCCAGGTGACGAGTGACTTGATGGCGGTGGCCGAGACCTTTGAGTCGGGGGGTGTTGGGGAGGTGTTTTTTGGTTTGGGCAGATAGCGGTGCGTGACGTTGACGGCGTGGACGTACTTGGCTGCCGGAAGCCAGGGCATGGGGAAAGTCAGGCCGGTGGGTTTGTAGCTGGTGGCGTAGATGGCGTGGAGTGGGTGCTTGGCCTTGGCTTTCGCGGCCCGTCCGAGGAACCAGGCCCGATCGAGTCGATCTCCGGTCGGCTCGGCGGCACCGGTGAAGTGCCAATCGCCCTGGTGGTAGACTTCGATCCACGAGTGGTTTCCGGAGCGATCGGCCCAGAGTGGTGTGCCGACGAAGCGTGCAGGGATTCCGACGGCTCGGCAGGCGTCGATCAGCAGGACGCTGAGACCGGTGCAGCTGGCCAGTCCGGCTTCAATTGATTCGTAGGGGCTTTGATCGGCCTTGGGGCGAGCGGTCGAGTAGCGAACCCGGGTTTGTCCGAAGATGGCTCGATTGAGCAGCGTGGCGGCCTGGCCGGTGGTCTTGGCGGTTTTGACTGCCGGGGCGAATCGTTTGTAGAAATCGGCTCGCCAATTGTCTCGACGCTCGTTGATGCTGGCGTAGGGCAGGACATCATTGAGGAAGACGGATTCGGGGACCTGTTCGGTCCAAACGGATTGTTTCCAGGCGGTGTAGGCGTAGCGGGTCTGGTCGAGCAGAAAGTCGGAGGTGAGCGACTTGAGGTCATGTGGTGGCATGTAGGCCACGAGGAATCTGATGCCGGTTCGTTGTTCGGCGGGTGCCGTGTCGAGGGCTTTTTGGATGGCCGGTCGGTTGTCGCCAGCTAGTTTGAGCGCGTCGGCGATCTGTCGTTCGGAGACCTGGTTGGTGTTCTTTTTGGCGGTCGTGTTGGTGTTTGGGGTGGATTGTGCGGAGGCGGTTGTCACGAGGGAAAGAGCGAGAGCGAGGGCCAGTGCGGTGATTGGCTGCAGTCGGTCGGTGAGATGCATGGGGTTCATGATCGGCTCGTGAGTTGTTGCGACGGGTTGCCATGCTGGGAGGTTGAGTTTACGCGGGTGTTGGGTCGGGTTCCAGTTGCGGGGTGTGAGTGGGGGGTGTGGTTGTGATGCAATCCGGAAGCCGGTTGTTCAGACTGTCTGGCGTGGTCGTTCGAGGTTGAGTGGGGTGGGATGTCGAGATGGTAACAATTCGTTTGCCCGAGGGGTTGGGCAAGTACTGTGATGGCGAGCGTCGGGTGAGCGTATCGGCAACGACGTTGGGTGGGGCGTTGGCCGATTTGGTGTCGCGATATCCGAGCGTCGGATCGCGGCTGTTTGACTCGGCGGGGCAATTGCACGTGCACCTGATGGTGTTGTGCAACGAACGAGCGGTTGCGGGTTCCGAGTTGTCGTCGCAGGAGTTGGTGGAGGGCGACGAGGTGGGGTTGGTGTTTTTGGCTGGTGGTGGTTAGGCGGGCAGGGTGCCGATGTCGGTGTCGTTGAGCATTTGGTCGAAGATGCCGGTGACCTTGATTTGGAGTTCGGCGAAGAATTCAGGAGTGACGAAGTCTGGGAGTTCGACGTTGGGGTAGTTGTTGAGTGCATCCTGTGGAAGTGAGTAGTCCTCGATGGTCATGCCCTGGAGTTTTTCGAGCCGGTAGCCACGCAGGAATGTCTTGACGGTCATTTCTCTGAGCGAGTCGGCGGTGACGTCGAGGCCGGTCAATTCGGCGACGGCATCGGCGAGTGCGGCTGCCGGGAGTCCGGCGAACTTGCAGAGTCCGACCATGTCGTAGGGGAACTGGATGAGTCCGCGATCTGGGTCGGTGATGGCACCGACCCAATAATCCATGCTGGTGTCGCCTTCGAAGAGCAGTAGCAGGAAGGTCCGCATCGACATGTGTCCACCGGCCATGGCCCACGGGTAGCCGGGGTTGGTTTGAGGCAGGTAGGCGGGCAGTTCCAGGCCTTTGCAGTGCATGGCGTAGTCGCCGTCGCCCAGTTCTTCGCCGATTCGCAGCACGCCTTGTCCGAGGCGATTGGAGCGTCCTTCTGCGGAGTCGGTGAGTGCCTGGAGGATGCTGGGGAAGTCGCCGTAGCGGGGGCCATCGGCGAGTGCTCGTCCGTCGTCGGCGTGTCGTCGGTTGTATTCCATCAAGTAGCTGAGAGAGACTCCGGCCGAGATCGAATCGAAGCCGAGTTCGTCGACGAGTTCGACGATGGTGCAGGCTTGATCGGCGTCGAAGATACCGATGTTGCTGGCGAGCAGGTTGAGTGGTTCGTAGTCGAGTTTGGCTCGAAACTTCCCGGCCTGGCCATTGTCATCGATGTCGTAGACGTTCTTGTGGCATTTGATACCACAGCGGTAGCACGATTCGTCCTTGATGACGAACTGGCCGCTGTCCTGGACGTGTTGCCGGTGAAGGACAAAGGAGGCATCGGTGCCGGTGGGGTTGAAGTTCATTTCCGGCAGAGCGTGTTTCTGGTTCAGCGGCACGTAGTTGGCCCATGTGCCTCCGAGTCGATCGGTGGCGTTGTCGCGAAAACGGGCGCTGCCGTCGCCCTTGGCGACTTCGATGTTGAGTTCCTTGAAGCTGGGGGCATCGGGGTTTCGGACGTCGGCGGTGTCGGCGACGATCGCGATCAGGTTTTTGGAGCCCATGATGCTGCCCATGCCGCCTCGACCGCAGAAGCGGGGCTTGGGGTCGCCGCTTTTCAGTTGATTTTCGGTCGAGAGTGCAACTGCGGCGTAGCGGACGGAGTTGTAGTTTTCGCCGGCGGGTCCGATGACGGCAAAGTGTGCGTTGTCGCCAAAGCGTTGTTTGAGCGATTGGATCTTGGCGTTGACTCTAAGGCCAACGAGATCGCTGGCGTCTTGGAGTGTCATGGTCACGGGCGAGTCGGGGGTGTCGGATTCGCGAGTGATGTGGAGCAGTACGGGAGTGTCGCTGCGTCCGGAGAGGACGATTTCGTCGACGTCGAGTTGCCTGAGCTTGGTGCCGAACTTGCCGCTGCCGGCGGACCACATGGCCGAGGGGAGCCCGGTATGCGACCGCTTGAGTGGCGAGTAGGCGACGAAGTACGCGCGGAGTCCGGTCATCGCGTTGGAGCCGGAGAGGACTCCGAGGGTCAAGAGCAGGGTGGCGGCCGGATCGTAGGCGTCGCTGACCGGGTAGTTCTCGATGAACTTGAAGCCTCGGGCAATACCCCCGAGCACATCTTCCAGGTCCTCGCAGTCGTGAGTGCGGCCGTCGATGGTTCCGGATGTGAGGTCGACGCTGTAGCGGGTGAAGGCAAGATCGGAGATCGAGGCGGTCGTCATGACGGGTCTCGAGTGGGGGCGGGGATTGAGCGGGCTGGGTCGACTGGGATTAGTCGTTGGTGGTGCGTTCGAAGCGGTGGAGACCTCGGCCGTTGACCGTTTCGGTGGCGAAGTACAGTTCGCCCATTTCATCTTCGCCGAAGGCGAGGACTGGCATGCGGTTGGACGGGATGCGGAAGTTTTTCAGGACTCGGCCGGTCTTGTGATTGATCTTCAGGGCCCAGATCTTGCCGGAGACGAAGTCGGCATAGACGTAGTGGCCTTGGAGTTCCGGCAGGCGGTTGCCTCGATACACCAACCCTCCGGTGATCGATTTCCCCACCTGGTGATCGTATTCCCAGACGGGATCGATGGCGGGGTCGGCGGGAGTGCGGGTGAGGTTACCGAAGTTGAAGCTGGCTTCCTTGAGGCTCCAGCCGTAGTTACCGCCTTTCTTGACGATGTTGATTTCTTCCCAGAGGTCCTGTCCGACGTCTGCGGCCCAGAGGAGTCCGGTTTTGCGGTCGAAGGAGATTCGCCAGGGGTTTCTGAAGCCGTAGGCGTAGAGTTCCGGGCGAGCGCCCTTTCGGTCCAGGAAGGGGTTGTCCTTGGGGATGGCGTATTGCAGGTCGCCGTCGGTGTGGTCGACGTCGATACGGAGCAGTCCACCCATGAGGTTTGTGAGGTCCTGGCCGGTGAGCTTGGGGTCGTTGCGGCCTCCGCCGTCACCGAGTCCGATGTAGAGGTGGCCGTCGGGTCCGAAAGCGATCGAGCCGCCGTTGTGGTTGGCGAACGGTTGAGGGATTGTCATCAGGATGCGTTCGGAATCGGGGTCGGCACGATTGGGGTCGTTGCCGGCGAGTCGAAACTCCGAGAGGATCTGGACATGTCCTTTTCCGGAGCGGGTGTAGCAGAGGTAGAACTTTCCGTTGGTCTTGTGTTGTGGGTGGAAGCAGAGTCCGAGCAGGCCTTCTTCGTTTCCGGATTTCCAGTGGCGGACTCGGTTTCGGATATCGAGAAACAGTTGGGTTGACGTGGCTGCGGGGTCGGCTTTCATGACGTGAATTGTGCCGTTTTGGGTGCCGGCGAATAGGCGTCCGCTGCCGTCACCGGCGTGTCCGATGAGCATGGGACGCAGGGGTTGGAGTTTTCCGTTCTCGTCGACTCCCTCCCAACCGTCCCACTTGAGTTTGGGGAATGCGTCGGCGACTGCGAGCGGCAGGCTGCCGTCGATCGGATCGTTGATGCGGCCCGACTTGCCGAGGACTCGGATCTTGAGATTCCGGTAGGCGACCGGGTTGCCGTGGTCCTGGAGGCAGATGTGACCGCGGGTCGGTTTGCCGAACTGCTTGTAGCGGGCAAACTTGCTTTTCTTGACCCGAGCGTCCCAGTCCTTGCTGCCTTTCTGGAAGGAGTAGTAACTGACGCCATTGATGGCGACTTCGCACTGGTCGGGGTGGATCCTGAGATAAACGTGGTTCCAGTGTCCGACGGGGCGTGTGGCGTCATCAACGGCGATGCCCTTGAATCCGACCTGCTTCTCGAAACGGGTGGCCCAGGCCGGTTTCTGAGGTTTGAAGAGTTGGTAGAGCCAGCCGGACTTCTGGGGGTCGTGTCCGTCGACGTTGTCCTGGATCTGAATCTCCGGCCCGGTCTGCCACGGGGCGGCCAGTTCTTCGGTGACGTGGAACATGATCCCACTGTTGCCGCCCTTTGAGATCCTGTACTCGAGCGACAGCTCGAAGTACTCGTACTGTTCGGTGGTCACGATATCGCCGGCACCCCGGTTAACACGGTCCAGTGCCCCCCGACGTACCTGCCAGCCGTCGTTGAGAGATTGTTTACGGTAGTTTCGCCAGCCAGTGGTCGTCTTGCCGTCAAAGAGCAGTTTCCAGCCGCCACGTCGTTGGCTTTCGGTCAGCTGATTGGGTTGGTGCCCGGCCTGAATGGCCGCTGGTGGGGCCAGGAGTACGACAGCGAGGGCCCAGCTTGCGAGAGCGAGTGAACGAGTGGGGATGGAGGGTGATTGGCTGTTGAACACGGATTGATCCTGCTGGCAAAACGACGTGAAGAATCGGAACGGTCATCCTAATCGTTGGCCGTGTTGAATCCCACCGAGCCGGTCGGAACGGTTGTCGGGAAGGCCACATCTGGCGCTTGGGCAGGCGGGTGGGGTGGTGCGGAATATACGACGGGCCGAGAACTGCCAGTATCCCGACAGACTACCCAAGCCCCCCAAGTTAGTTGTTTTGTTGCTAACGAACGCTGCGGAGGATGTCGAAAATAGGCATGTTGAAGGAAATGGCTGGTGTGCCGGTTCTGGGGCGAGTGCCATCTGGAACGACAGTGATCCAGATACGTGCTCTGAGGAACAGACGGTTTGCACCAGAGAACTCAGTTGTAATCGACTTAGTCGATAGAAGAGGGAATACACGATGAATATTGCAACATTCAAGAGTTTCGTAGCCGGCCTAACGCTGGTTTCGTTTAGTGCTCTGCCGGTGATGGCTGCGGGACCTGCCGCGGGTCCGGTCGAGCAAGTTGGTTTGTTTTCGACCCTGACGAAGAAGGGCGAAGACTGTGCCAAGGACGCGAAGAAGGTTGCCGAGAAGAAGTCGGCTGACGCGAAGAAAGCCGGATGCGACAATGGCGGCGACGGCGGCGGCTGCAATCTGTTGCAGCGGGCAATGGAGCGGAGCGATCTGGGTCGCCGACTTGCCGACAGTGGTCTGCGTGTCAGTGGGTACCTGCAGGCGGGTTACCACAGTGACAGCAACGGCCAGTTCAATTCTCACCCCGACGCTTTGAACCTTCACCAGATGTATCTGGCGATCGAGAAGTTGGCCGACGAAGACGCCGACACAGGTTTGGGTTTCCGGTTGGACCTGGTCTACGGCGTTGACGCCAATGAACTCCAGTCGTTCGGTAACGAGACTGGTGCCGAGGTGTTTGACGACGACGCGGACTGGGATCACGGAATTTACGGTTGGGCGATGCCTCAGCTCTACGGAACGGTTGTCCGTGACGACCTGAGTCTGAAGATTGGGCACTTCTACGCCGGTCTGGGTTTGGAAAGTACCAACCCGAACGACAACTTCTTCTACAGTCGCTCGAAGGCGATGTACAACAGCCAAGCGCGTACCCTGACGGGCGTGATGGCCGACTACAACGTCAGCGACGACCTGACCACCAGCTTCGGCTGGACCGCTGGTTGGGACACGGGCTTCGATCGTGGCAACGACGGTGACGCCAGCGATGGCAGCACCCTGGTTGCGAAGGTCAGTTTCGACTTGATCGAGGACGAAGTGTCGATCAACTACGCTGTCTCGATGGGAGACCTCGGCGATCGCGGCGAAGGCTACGCTCACAGCGTGTACGCCGAGCTCGAGATCGAAGACGAGATCTACTACGGAATCGAGACGGTCCTGGTCGAGACCAACAGTGGCAACCCGATGTTTGGACACGGCCACCATGTTGGTCTGTCTCAGACGCTGCACACGTCGATCACCGACGAATTGGACGCTGGCGTTCGAATCGAGTGGTGGAAGGCTCAGGGCCAGTCGTTCTACGACCTGACCTTCGGCCTGAACATCAAGCCTCGTGAATGCATCACGATTCGGCCCGAGGTTCGGACCGATTGGGGTGCTGCCACGACGCGTGGCGAAGTGGATCAGTCGGTCTTCGCGATCGATGTCATCCTGAACTACTAGTCGCTTCTTGGCGACTTGGCGAGAAAGTCTCGCCGAGGATGCAATCTGATTACGGAGCAGGCCCGGTCGAATCGACCGGGCCTGTTTCGGTTAATTCGGAGCGACGAATCCGTTTGACGAGACCTCGAGATTCGGCGATGCTGCGGGTGTCGATGTGGAAATGAGTAGCGGATGGAGGAGTGTGTGTGATGCGTGGTACGAAGCCGTTGTTGATGGCTGCCGTCTGCCTGGGAGTGGCGCCTTCTGCGATGTCGGCCGAACCGACTCGGGCGGAGGTGTTGTCTGCTGGTGAGGCATTTCGCAAGACGTGTCTGCATTGTCACCAGGCACCGGACTTGCGATTCGGTAGCGACCGCACTTGGCACGACCAGTTGCGGCGCACGGCTTGAAGCGGAACCGGACCGGAGGCCCGTGCGGCCTTGATCCAGTTCCTTGCCTCCGGCCGTTTGAAGCCTCCGCTATCGATCCATCTGCCTGCCAAACCGGTCACGGTCGGTCATGGCGTTTTGGTGCCGTCGTTCGAGGAAGGGTCGGTGTTGTTGAAGGATGCCGGTGGTGATGTGGTCCGAGTGTCCTGGGAACCGTTGACATCGGTTGCCAAAGTGTCGGGTGGCAAGGTTGTTGCCCGGGTCAAGCCGACCGTGGCATCCATGCGTCGTTCTCTGCCGTCGGGCGTGTATACGTTGATCGGATACCGTGTGATTCGTCGCGACAGGTCGGGTCGAAGCTGGTTGGTGTCGGCGACCGATCCGTTTGGGATCCGCAAGTTTGCGGTGGTGTCGGGGAAGCAGAAGCGGTTGGATGTTGACGAGCGGGTCTCGGTCGAGTGTGCCGCGAGGCGGACTCGAATGGGATTGCGTTTACAGGTGACGGTCAGCGGCGAGATCGAGGCGGGGTTGTCGATTTACCGTGCCGGGCGACGGATCCCAATGGAGTACCGCGTTTTGGACAGCGGTGGGGGCGTGATTGTTCGGGGCGGGATGGAATATGGTTGAGGCGGCGGGTTATCGGCTTCGTGCAAGTTGAGTCCAGTCCAGAAGCGTCGTGCGGTTCGTGTCGAGGTGGTTCCGGTGAAGTTACGCTTCAGTGGCATGCCGTTTCGCGTGATCGGAGACCAGTCGATGGTGTTGCGTCCAGCCGGCTGATCGGAGTGGCGGGAGGTGGGAGTCTGCCGTTTTTGTGCGGGTTGCCGCGTGGTAATGGATTCGCCACACTGAGTCTTCGGCAGCGGTCGGGGTATGAGCCAAGTCGCGGCAGGGGGATGAAATGGGTCAAACACTGGAATTGGGTCGTCGGATCGAATTGCAGTCAATGGATCCGTTGTGTCACAACATCAGTTTGGCTCTGTACCGTCGAGAAATTGGCGACCGATCAGCGTACGTGGTGCACACCTACAGCAATCATCCGAGCGCTCCCGCTCGAGTGTCCGAGATCACTCGCGGCCTGATGGCCTCGGCGGGGATGGAGCTTTTGTCGGAATTGCCGGACGGTTTCGCGTGGTTGAGTTTTGTCTGCGGTGGCCGTCACGAGCGGGCCTTGCGTCGGACGTTCCTGGAAGTCTGCAAGCAGACGGGCGATGCGATTGGTGAAGTGTTGCCATTGGTGCGTGTGGACAAGAAGGCGGGTTGCGAGCTGACGGTGATTTCGGAATCTGCGGGTTGTTACCGGATCACATCACCGGCGGGCCACGAGTCGGCACCGCGTCGGTGCCTAGCGGTGGCTCGAGGGTTTGCGAAGCTGTGCGAGATGGAATTGGAAGAATCGGATCCGACAGTTGTACGATTCGGTTGTGGAGTTGAGCACGACGTCTTGATGGGCTCGTTGTTCTTCCGGGCCCAGAACGTGCGTTCGGCGATGCAGGAGGACGAGTTGTCTGCATCGCGGGGTTCTCTGGCGGCTCCGGGCAGTCAGGACGGCACGTGATGAGTGCAGCGAGTCGGAGGAAACGCGGATGGTAGTCGGCAGCGGAACCGACGGTGCGATGGTTTCGGAGATGACCAGTCGCGAGCGAGTGATGTCGGCGTTGGCCGGGTTGCCGGTCGACCGGACTCCGGTCTGTAATCCGACGTCACTGGCGACGGTCGAGTTGATGGACATGGTCGATGCTCATTTCCCCGACGCGAACCGCGATCCCGAGAAGATGGCACGCTTGGCGTCGACCAGTTTCACCGAACTCGGATTCGACAGCGTGATGCCGGTGTTCACGATCATCCAAGAGTCATCGGCTCTGGGGTGTGACATCCAGTGGGAATCGAAGGACAATTGGCCGACGGTGCGAATGTCTCGACCGATCTGGAAGACAGCGGACGATGTACGGATGCCTGCCGATTTCCTGACGCATCCGGACATCACCTGCGTTCTGGATGCGATTCGGCTGTTACGTCGCGAATTCGGCGACGAGGTGGCGATTATCGGCAAGACGATGGGGCCGTGGACGTTGGGTTACCATGTCTACGGTGTCGAGCCATTTCTGTTGATGTCGTTGGACGATCCTGGCCAGGTTCAGTTGTGTCTGGACCGAATGAAGGAGATCACGATCGCCTTTGGCCGGGCTCAGATCGACGCGGGAGCCGATGCCTTGACGTTGCCCGACCATGCGACCGGCGATTTGGTCAGTGGCGATTACTACCGCGATTTCCTGCGGGACCTGCACACCGAGCTGGTCGACGAGATCCCGATCCCCTTGATCCTGCACATTTGCGGTCAGACAGTGGACCGGATGGACTACATTGCCGAGACCGGTTTGGCCGGATTCCATTACGATTCGAAAAACGATCCAGCCGAGTCGATGAAGATCGTGTCGGATCGGATCGCGTTGATTGGCAACATCAACAATCCGGCCACGTTGTATTCTCAGGGTCCTGAGGAGGTGGCCGAGGAAGTGGTGCGGAACCTGGATGCGGGTGTTCCGTTGGTGGGTCCCGAGTGTGCGATTCCGTTGCAGACGGCGATCGAGAACTTGAAGGAGATCCCATTGGCGGTTCAACGCTGGCATCGCGAGCATCCCAGCGGGGCGAACGTGGCGGAGAACGCGTCATGACGATCGGTTTTCTGGATCGGATTGCGACGGGCGAGCTGTTGTTTTCCGACGGAGGCACTGGCACCTATTTGCAGCAAAGCGGATTGGAGCCGGGCGGGTGTCCCGAGGAGTTTAATTCGACTCAGCCGGAGATCATCCGCGGCATGGCAGCGGCGTATTTCGACTCGGGTTCCGACATGGTCGAGACGAACTCGTTTGGTGGCAGTCGTTACATGTTGACGAAGTACGGTCATGGTGATCGTGTCGTGGAGTGGAATCGGCTGGCGGCCGAGTTGGCACGCGAATCGGCTCCGGCGGGTTGTTTCGTGCTTGGTTCGATCGGTCCGACGGGCGAGATTTTGGAGGAGAAGGCTGGGGCGGCGGATGCTGACGAGATGTACGACGCATTTGTCGAACAGGCGAGTGGTTTGGCAGAGGGCGGAGTGGACGCGGTGTGCGTGGAGACGATGAGTGATGTGACGGGTGAGATGAAGTTGGCGATCCGTGCGGTGAAGGAGTCAACGGGTCTGCCGGTAGTGGCCACGATTTGTTACGACCGCGGTCCCCGTGGCCTGTTCACGATGATGGGTGACACACCGGAATCGGCGGCGGAAGCGTTGACGGAAGCGGGAGCGGACGTGGTGGGGTCGAATTGTGGGATCGCGATTGGCGACATGATCGAGGTGATTGCTGCGATGCGTCGCGCGACCGCTCTGCCGATTCTGACTCATGTCAATGCTGGTCTGCCCCGGATCGAATCCGGCAAAATCGTCTATCCGGACACACCGGAATACATGGCCGAAGAGATGCAGCGTGTGGTCGAGGCGGGTGCGAACATCATCGGCGGTTGTTGCGGCACGGGACCGGACCACATCCGCGCTTTCGTGTCACTCTTGCGGGACGGGTCCTCGTGAGCGAAAAAGGGGGCACGCTTTTTCGAGGATCACAGGTCGACGATGGCAGAACTTGCAGACATTCCGAACGAGTTTATCAGGAACGAACTCGATGAATTCGTCGAACGGGTCGACGAGCGAACCGAGTTGATCGGGCTGTATGCTCCGGCTGCGCCGCACTTGCTGGAAATCGCCGCGGCGATCATCAGTGGCCGTCATCACGACGCGGATCGAATGACGACCGAGGCTTTGGCGGGTGGGACGGGAGCCTTGGAGATCATGGATGACGGCTTGATTGCCGGGATGGCGTTGGTGGGGATCAAGTTTCGCGAGAACTTCATTTTTGTTCCCGAGGTGCTGGCGTGTGCCCGTGCGATGAAGTCGGGGATGGCTCATATCGAGCCAATCCTTTCGGCATCGGGTGTCAAACCTTTGGCCCGGGTCATCATGGGTACGGTCAAGGGCGACCTGCACGACATTGGTAAGAACCTGTGCATCATGATGATGCGTGGTGCGGGGTTTGAGGTGATAGACCTGGGTGTGGACACATCGGCGGACGAGTTCATCGAGGCGGTCCAGGAGCACAAGGCGTCGTTGTTGGGGATGTCGGCGTTGTTGACCACGACGATGCCGAACATGGGTCATACGATCGAGGCGTTCATTGATTCGGATCTGCGTGACGACGTGAAGATCATGGTGGGAGGTGCTCCGGTGACGCCCGAGTTTGCCGACGAGATGGGAGCTGATGCGTACGGGGACAACGCGGTTGAGTGCGTCGAGGTGGCGAAGCGGTTGGCCGGAGTCGGTACCAAGACGTCTCGTGCAGGGACGGGCGTGATCGATGAATGAACGAATCGACAGCGAGGCGGTCGAAGCGCGTCGCCGCCGGTTGACTCGAATTTTCTCCGGGATGGTCGAACACGCCAAGGTGCAGTGTCTTGTGCGTTGCCCGTATCGAGACCGCCGCGACCTGTGTACGGCTCGGTTCGGCTGCCGCAATCAGGGGCCTCGGGATGCCGCCACATCGCTGCGGGTCTGCGAGTGTGACGGTCAGTTAGATTACCGCGGAGCGTGGGAGGTCGAGGATCCTGAGGCGGTGTTGGCCGAGTGGCGTGGTGAGGCGGGTGCGGACGTTGCGGAGGGTGCGGAGGAGCTCGATTCGGGTCCCAATCCGTTTCGGCCGGGGGCGCTGTCTTGCGAAGGGCGTGCGGGTGTCAGCCTGTTCGAGTTGGCCGATGAGCATGGTGTACGGGTGGACAGTTCGTGTGGACGGATGGGGAGTTGTCACGAGTGTGTGGTCGAAGTGTTGGAGGGTTCGGACGGATTGGAGCCGTGCGGGCCTTTGGAGCAGTTCCTGACGGACGGGTTCCGATTGGCCTGCCAGGCCCGGATGTCGGATACGGGCCAAGTCGAATTCGCACCGCTTCATCGCAGTCCCGTAGTCTTGATGGACCGTTGCGAGAGTTCGGTGACATTGAACCCGTCGGTGACCCGTCGGGGAGATGAGGTGTTTCGATCGGGAGAGGTGATCGACAGATGGCGTGGTCGAATATTGGGATTGGCGGCCGACGTGGGTACGACGACGGTCGCCGTCGAGTTGGTCGACTTGGAGACGGGTCGTTCGTTGTGTGCTGGAGGTTTCGAGAACCCTCAGCGATTTGGCGGCAGCGACGTGATCAGTCGGATCTCGTACGACGCCAGCCATCCGGGCGAGCTGCACCGTTCTATCGTCCAGGCGCTGAACACCGAGATCATCGCGCTGTGCCAGCAGGCTGGTGTCAGTCGTCATGCGTTGTACGAAGTCCTTGTGGTCGGGAATTCAACGATGCGTGATCTGGTGTTCGGACTCAACGTTCAGACGATCGGTCAGCGCCCGTACAAGTCGGCGACCGAGCACGAGTTCTTGGCCGGGACGCGTGACGGGACGCAGTTGGAATCGGGCAGCCGTGCGTTGGGTGTGATTGCCAGTGCTCGGGGCCGGGTGTTGTCGCCTGATTTGGTGGCCAGCCATGTGGGTTCGGATATCGCTGCGGGATTGGTGGCCTGCGATTTCGACTTGGGCGAGGGGACTCGGGTGTTCCTGGACATTGGTACGAACACCGAGGTCGTGATAGCGGCGGGCGAGCGGGTGGTGGTGGCCTCGTGTCCGGCGGGTCCGGCGTTCGAGGGTGGGCTGGTGCGGCACGCAACGACAGCCTGCGCCGGTGCGATCGACACAGTGCGAGCGGTTGGCAGCGGGTTTGTGTACACGACGATTGAAGATGCCGTACCGGTGGGACTGTGCGGTTCAGGGTTGGTCGACCTGTTGTCGGAACTGAAGCGGACGGGACAGATGACCGAGATGGGCGTGTTCACGTCCGAGAGGGGGCGAGCTGCGGACGTGGCCGTGGTCGACGATCCGGAAATCATCCTGACTCGCGAGGACGCCAGTCATCTGGCTCAGGCCAAGGCCGCCAGTTACTGCGGGCAGTACATCCTGTTGCGGCTTCTGGGTCTGGATCCACGTGAGGTGGACCGGATCGAGTTGGCCGGCGGTTTCGCATCATCGCTCGACATCGAGGCGGCGATGTCGATCGGGTTCCTGGCCGGGTACCGCACCGAGCGAGTTCATCGGGTGGGGAACTCGGCATTGGAGGGTTCCCGTCAGTTGTTACTGGATGTCGAGCGGCGGGATCGGGTCGAGCGGTTGGTCGAGCGGATCGAGCATGTCGAGCTGGAGACGACCGAGGATTTCTTCGAGATTTTCACCGAGGCCTGCCAGTTCAAGCCGATGCAATTGGGGTAGTTATTCGAGTGCGTGATCCGAGGGCTTGATTCCCTTGACGAAGGCACCGAATCCGAAGCGGGTCGGTTTGTAGTTGCCGACGTAGGAGACATCGGAATCGGCTGTGATCTGTTTTTCCAGTCCGAGTCCCCAGTAGCAGCCGTTGACGAGCAGTCGTCTGAGTCCGGCACTTTGCAGGTCGGTCGAGGCGCCCATGGTGGTGGCGAGCACGCGAGCGGTTTTTCCGGTTTCGGTCTGAAACTGGCGAGTCCAGACGAGTGGCATCATTGGTTCGTTTTTGCGACCGGCGACGGGTTTGTCGCTGGGTTTCATGCCGGCGAGTACTTGCCCGTGGACGAGCACCTGAGCGTCGCCGGGGAGTTTGCGTACTCCGTAGACGTCGGTCGGTCCCCAGATGTCGGTGACCCCCTTGAGCACGGCGTGCGTCTTGAGGCTGGGATTGATGACGCCTCGGGTGCTTTCGCGTCCGTGGTGTCCGTGGTGATTGAGCCAGGTATCGCCGAGAACGAGTCCGCCCCAACCGCCCTTGGGGCTACGACTGTTGAAGGTCAGGGATTGGAATTTGCTCTGGTTGTTTCGGCCGATGTTGAAGGCGTGGGTGGAGGTGCGGAGTGCGACGATCGGTTTACCGCTGTGCGTGAACTTGACGATGTGTGCCATCTGGCTGTCGGGCAGGTTGCGGAAGCGAAGAAAGACGACCATGAGGTCGGCGGTGTCGAGGGCTTCGAGTCCGGGGATGTTGGTCTGGTGGTCGGGCTTGATGAGGCCGGTTTCAGGGTCGATGGCAAACAGCACGGTGCACTTGAAGCCATGCCGGACCGAGAGGATCTTGGCGAGCATGGGCATGCCTTCTTCGGAGCGGTACTCGTCGTCACCGGTCACAAAGACGATGTGCTTGCCGGAACCGGGTCCCTTGCCGCCGGGGTAGACGACCCAGGCATTGGTTTCGGCCGAGGCGGTTGGAGTGAGCAGCGTGGTCATCAGGCCGGTCAGAAGGACGGCGGTCATCAGGGCGGTGGGTCGCATCGTGGCGTCTCCGAGTATTTCCTGGTGTCTGGTCCATGTGAGATTTTAGCAGGCCGAAGATACCTGTGCCGAGTTCAGCGGGGCAAGGGTTCGCGGCGGATCCTGAGTGCCGCCTGTTCGAGTCGTTCGGCAATCTGGGGGTGCGTCTTGTCCAGGTTTGTGGTTTCGGAGGGATCGTCGGCGAGGTTGGCCAAGAAGTAGGGTTTGGTAAATGGTCGTCCTCGGGGCGTTTCTCGTCCACCGGACCCATTACCGAGCACGAGTTTCCATGGTCCTTGGCGTATGGCGAACATCCCAGCGACCGAGTGGTGAATGACGGGAGGTCGCTTGTGGGGTGTGTCGGATCCATTGAGTTGTTCGAGGAAACTGTAGCTGTCGGGTGCGGCCTGTTTGGGAAGAGGTTTTCGGATGGCTTGAGCAAAGGTGGCGAAGAGATCGGTGAGGCAGATGGTGGTGTCGTTTCGGGTTCCCGGCTTGGTGTGGCCGGGCCATCGGGCGAAGAAGGGCACGCGGTGCCCGGCTTCCCAGATATCGGCCTTGGTGCCACGGAGGTGCAGGTTCGAGCGGTGCCGATCGGCTCGGTAGGCCTGGATCGTTTCGTCATCGACATGGTCTCGGGCATCCTTTTGATCGCGGCGGTGCATGAACGACCCGTTGTCGCTGGTGTAGATGACCAGCGTGTTGTCGGTCAGCTTGTTGCGGTCGATGGCTTCGAGGATTGCTCCGACGGTGTCGTCGACCTGGACAATGAAGTCGCCGTAGGGTCCCAGCCCGGTCCGTCCTTGAAAGCGGGGATGTGGCAGGACGGGTTTGTGCGGTGCGGTGAGTGGAAAGTAGAGAAAGAAGGGTGTGTCGGGTTCGCGGGCGCGTTGGTCGAGGAACGTGATGGCTTGTTGTTTGAGTTGATCGAGGCAGTCGGCCATGACGAGATCTCGGCCGCGGGGTCCCCGTCTGAGGAAACCGGGGAACTTGACGGCCGCTTGTGTGAGTGTGTTGGCCGAGGTGATGGTGGTGTTTTTGATGTAGACGTAGGGGGGGAAGTCGAGCGAGGCGGGGATGACCAGCGAGTCGTGGAATCCACGGCGATTGGGTCCGTCGAGAATCGGCTTGGTGAAATCGAGTCGAGGCGAATTGGAGGTTCGTCTTTTGGTCTTGGACAGGGGTGTATTTTTGTCTTTCGGTGTTTGTGCGGGCAGTCGTGTGAAGTCGAGTCCGAGGTGCCATTTGCCGACGATGCCGGTGTGGTAGCCGTGCGCCCCGAGGAACGAGGCGATGGTGGGCCGATCGGGTTCGATCAATGGAGTGCCGTAGCCATTGAGAACTCCGGACTTCAGCCGGCTTCGCCAGCAGTACCGACCGGTCAGCAGTCCATAGCGGGTGGGTGTGCAGACGGCCGAGGGGGTGTGGGCATCGGTGAAGGTGACGCCGCTCTGGGCGAGTCGGTTGAGGTGAGGGGTGGGGATGCGGGACGTGCGGTTGAGCGTCTGGACGTCGCCATAGCCCATGTCATCGGCCAGGATGACGACGATGTTGGGGACTGCGGCATGCAGCCTGTGTTGTGAAACGCCGGAGGTGACGAGCAGGAGCGTGGCGAGTACGAGACTTCCGTGTCGCAGCTCGCTGTGGTTCGACATGAGAGTGCCTGGTGTTGTGTTGAGGAAGCGTGAAGTTGTCAGGCCGGCCGGGCCTTGTCAGAGATATCTTTGCGGCACCAGGCTCCTTCCCAACGGATGCATCGTACGGCCTCGTAGGCACGCCGTTTGGCGTCATCGAGGTGGTCGCCGATCACGGTGACTCCAAGGACTCGGCCTCCGTCGCTGACGATGTTATCGCCCTGTCGGGTGGTGCCCGAGTGAAAGACGTGGACATCCTGTTGGGAGCTGGCGTCGTCGAGTCCCCGGATGGGATATCCGGTTTCGTAGGAGCCGGGATAACCATGCGAGGCCATGACGACGCAGACGGCCGGTCGGGGATCCCACTTCAGCGGACCGAATTCGTCGAGTTGTCCGAGAGCAGCGGCCCGGAGTGCGAGAGCGAGGTCGGACTGGAGTCTCACGAGGACGGGTTGAGCTTCGGGGTCTCCGAAGCGGACATTGAACTCGAGCACCTTGGGTCCCTGGTTGGTAATCATCAGTCCGGCGTAGAGCAGACCCTGAAAGGGTGTGTCGGCAAGTTTCATGGCATGGACGGTCGGAATCAGGATTCGCTCTTCGATTTCGGCCATCATGTCCGCGTCGACCAGTGGTGTGGGCGAGTAGGCTCCCATGCCGCCGGTATTGGGTCCGGTGTCGCCATCGCCAGCTCGTTTGTGGTCTTGAGAGGCTTCGAGGGTGAGGATGGTGTTTCCATCGACGAGGGCCAGGATGCTGGCTTCTTGTCCAACGAGTGTGTCTTCGATGATGACGCGAGCACCGGCCGAGCCGAAGTTGTCGTCGACGAGCATTCCTTCGACGGCGTCCATCGCTTCGTTGCGGTTGGCACACATGAGAACTCCCTTGCCGGCGGCGAGTCCATCGGCCTTGACGACCCAGGGCTGGTCTTCGCGTTGCTTCAGGAAGTGGTGTGCGTCCTCGATGTCTTGGAAGACGGCAGAGTCGGCCGTCGGCACGTTGCCACGGCGCATGATTTCCTTGGCGTACGCCTTGCTGCCTTCGAGCGCGGCGGCGGCGGCCGAGGGGCCAAAGGCACACAGGCCGGCTTGGGTGAACGCGTCGACGAGGCCGGCCACGAGTGGGGCTTCGGGGCCAACGACGGTCAGGTCCACTTGTGTTTCGGTGGCGAACGCGACCAGGGCGGGAATGTCGTCAGATGCGATGTCGACACAGGTGGCGTCGTCGGCGATTCCGGCATTACCCGGAGCACAGTAGACCCGGCTGACTGATTCGGAGTTTGCGAGTTTCCAGACGAGAGCGTGTTCGCGGCCGCCCTGGCCAACGACGAGGACCTTCATCGCTTCGATCCATCTTCCGGGGTGCAGGTCTTGATGAGAATCTCACGGGAGTATATCACCGGTCGAGTCGACTCGACAGGTCTTGGATCCGGCGGCAGCCCGAGTCGGGCGAGGTCGGGTGGGGTCGGGTGGGGTTGGGTGGTGTGTGTTCGAGGTGGTTGGCGCAGAAAACGGAGCGAGACGGTCATGTTTGATACGGTGGCGGTGATTGGTGCGACCGGAGCGGTGGGCCGCATCATGCTGGGGCTACTCCAAGAGCGGCAATTCGCGGCCAAGCGGTTCCGGCTGTTGGCGTCGGCTCGCAGTGCCGGAACGTCGGTCGCCTTCGGCGGTGGCGAGTTGGTGATCGAGGAATTGACCAAGGGTTCGTTCGACGGAGTGGACCTGGTCCTGTCGAGCACTCCGGACGAGGTGGCTGCCGAGTACCTGCCCGCGGCGGTCGCGGCCGGTGCGACGGTGATCGACGAGTCGGGGTATTGGAGAATGGATCCGGAGGTGGCTTTGGTGGTGCCCGAGATCAACCCGTCGGCGGCTCTATCGGCCGAGGGGATCATCGCCAGCCCGAACTGCTCGACAACTCAGCTGGTCCTGGCTCTGAAGCCTTTGCACGACGCGTCTCCTTTGACTCGAGTCGTCGTCAGTACCTACCAGGCGACCAGCGGTGCGGGCGTGCGAGGGACCGAAGACCTGATCGAGGGGACCAGGGCAGAGTTGGCCGGCGACACGTATGAGTACCGCGAATTTTCTCATCCGATCGCCTTCAACGCGATTCCTCAGATTGGCAGCTTCCAGGAGCAGGGGTACACGAGCGAGGAGTGGAAGATGGTATTGGAGACCCGGAAGATCCTGGGAATTGAAGATTTGCCCGTGTGTGCGACGTGTGTCCGGGTTCCGGTGGCGAACTGTCACAGCGAGTCGATTTCGGTGGAGACCGAGCGACCGATTTCGCCTTGGGAGGCGCGTGAGTTGTTTGCGGCGTTTCCCGGGATCACGGTATTGGATGACACCGAGGCGGGATGCTACCCGATGCCGCGCGATTGCAGCGGGACGGACGAGGTGTTTGTCGGTCGGATCCGGCGCGACCTGTCGCATCCGAACGGGTTATCGTTTTGGTGCGTATCGGACAACCTGCGCAAGGGAGCAGCGACGAACGCGGTGCAGATTGCCGAGTTGATCGGCCGAGACCGCGAGGGTAGGGCTTAGTTGCCGTTCACGGCGTGTTGTCGGCCTGGTCGGTGCTGTTGGTTGCCGGGGAGTCCGAGTCGGATTCTACGGTGACCGGCTTGGTCTTGTCGGCGAGATCCTTGAGTTTCGCGACGGCGTCGGTCCGCGCGGCCTGGGCGGCTCGCAGCTGTTGAGCTGCCGTTGCCAGCGAATTGGTCGTGTTCCGCAGTTGGTTGCGGACGGACGTGAGTTCAGAGTCAAGCTTGCTGTTTTGCGTGTTGAGTCGAGCGACCTCTTGTTTCGAGGCATTTTGAGCGGAGGTCGTGGAGGCCAGTTGGGTGCGAGTGTCTTTGAGTTGGGTGCGAGTGTCTTTGAGTTGGGTGCGAGTGCTGTTGATGTCGTTGCGGAGCCGTTTGGTGTTTGTCTGGTTGAGTTGAACAGACGTGATCAGTCGCCCGACTTGAGACTTCAGCTGATCGCGATCGGATTCGGCTCGAGTGGCGCGTGTGGATTGGCCGGTCAGTGCGTTGCGTGTTGTGGCGAGCGTGGACTGGCTCTTTTTGTGGAGTATGGCCAGTCGGGAAATCTCGCGGCTGCGTTTGTCGGCCAGTTGTTCGGCTGTCTTGGCTCGTTGAGTTTGTTGAGCGAGTTGTTGTCGCGTCTTGGCGAGCGTTGCGACGACTCGCGAGAGTTGGGCGTTGAGTTGCACGATGCGGGCTTCGGCCTTGTTGGCGTCATCGGCTCGATGCAGTGCATCGACGTAGGAGAGTAGTTTTTCGGGGTGTACGGTTCCGTCGGCATCAACATATCCGGGGATCAGGGTGGCCCGGTCGGCGGCGTGTGCGGTGTTGATTGTGATGAGGCCGGCCAGAGCAGCCAGGGTCAGTGGAAGAATCACGGCTCGTCGCACGTGGCGTGGCTTGGTCATAGTTTGTCTCTCCTGATCTCGTGAGGCCCTAGCGATGCGTTACGTTTGTTTCGTGTGTGGAACCGAGTGCCGTGTCGTCTCTGAGCAGTTCAGTTTCTGGGTTCCTGTCTGGTCTCCAGTGTACCCGGATCGTCCAGCTTGGCGTCAAGTGGAATGGGGTTAGTTGTTGCGATCAGGTGTTTTATTTCGGTTCGTCGTCGAAGGTGAGTTGGGTGTCGTCGCGTGTGGCCATGCCGAGTTTGAAGTGTTTTCGGCAGACCGCTTGGTAGGACTCGTTTCCTCCGATCTTGATTTGAGCCCCCTGTTTGGCGACTCGGCCGTTTCCATCGAGTCTCAGCACCATGGTCGCCTTGCTGCCGCAGTGGCAGATCGTCTTGATTTCGACGAGGTTGTCGGCCCAGGCGAGCAGATGTTGACTGCCTTCGAAGAGTTGTCCTTGGAAGTCGGTTCTGAGGCCATAGCAGAGGACGGGCACGCCGAGGTCATCGGCGACGTCACCGAGTTGTTGCACCTGTTCACGGCTGAGGAACTGAGCTTCGTCGATCAGGAGGCAGTGCAGTGGTTGTGTGGCGACGGATTCCTTGACGAGGGCGAGCAGGTTGTCGGCTGTGGTGAAGGGTGTGGCTTCGGTGGTGAGTCCGATACGAGACGAGACGGTTCCGGACTGAAATCGGTTGTCGAGTTCGGGCGTCAGCACCAGGGTATTCATGCCTCGTTCGCGGTAGTTGTAGCTGGACTGAAGCAGCGTGGTCGATTTTCCAGCATTCATCGACGAGTAGTAGAAGTAGAGTTTGGCCATGGTGCAGGTGACTGTTGTCCGTCGATCAGTCTGCTGACGGTTCTACGAGTTGTTCGAGCGGTTTGTGGTCGAGGGTGGCGAAGTAGTCGGCGACGGTTTCGGCGCGTCGGATGCATCGAACGCTTCCATCGGCGGCGAGCAGCAATTCGGCCGAGCGAAGCCTGCCGTTGTACTGGAACCCCATGGCGTGGCCATGTGCACCCGCGTCGTGGATCACGAGCAGGTCGCCGTTGTCGATCGTGGGCAGTTGTCGATCGACGGCAAACTTGTCGTTATTTTCGCAGAGCGAGCCGACGACATCGACGGTCGTGTCGTGCGGTGCATCTTCTTTGCCGAGCACGCTGATGTGGTGATAGGCTCCGTACATCCCCGGTCTCATCAGGTTGGCCATGCAGGCATCGACGCCGACATAGTTCTTATAGATATGTTTATGGTGGACGGCGGTGGTGACCAGGTACCCGTACGGTCCGGTGATGACTCGGCCATTTTCCATACGCACTCCGAGCGGATCGAGTCCGGCGGGCACGATGATCTGCTCGTAGGCTTCCCGGACGCCACGACCGACCGTTTCCAGATCGACCGGTTGTTGTTCGGGCGAGTAGGGGATGCCGATGCCTCCGCCGAGGTTGACCCATTCGAAGCGGATGTCGAGTTCTTGTGCGATTTCGACGGCGAGGGAAAAGAGCATCCTGGCGGTTTCGACGAACGAACTGCCGTTGAGTTCGTTGGAGACCACCATGGTGTGGAGTCCGAACCGGGAGACTCCACGGTCTTTCAGTTCGTGGTAGCCTGCGAAGAGTTGTTCACGAGTCAATCCGTATTTGGCATCTTCGGGGTTGCCGATAATCTTGTTCCCGGATTCGCCGCGAAGCGGTCCGGGGTTGTAGCGGAAGCTGACCAGGTCGGGCAGCCCGGCGTGCTGGTCGACAAAGTCGATGTGCGAGATGTCATCGAGGTTGAGTACGGCTCCGGACCTTTTTGCGTAGATGTACTCGTTGGCCGGAGTGTTATTCGAGGTAAACATGATCCGCTGGCCCTCGAAGCCGGCGGCCCGAGACAACAAGAGTTCCGGCAGGCTGGAGCAATCAGTTCCGAATCCGAGGTCGGCAAGGATTTCGAGCAGGTGGGGATTGGGTGTGGCCTTGATGGCAAAGTGGTTGCAGAAGGTGGGACACCAATCGAAGGCAGCGAGAAGTTTCCGGGCATTGGTCCGGATGGCGTTTTCGTCATAGAGATAGAACGGTGTGGGGTACTCGCGAGTCAATTCGCGAATCCGTGTTTCGTCGAAGGGTAGGGGGAGTGTGGGCATGGTGAGGCTACGGTGAGGTTGCTGTGGGGCTGCGGTGAGGCTGCTGTGAGGCTGCTGTGAGGCTGCTGTGAGGCTGCGGTGAGGCTGCGGTGAGGCTGCGGTGAGGCTGCGGTGGGGCTGCGGTGAGGCTGCGGTGAGGGGTGAGGGGACGTTGACGATGTTGTAGATTCTAGAACCCAGCCTGTTGTGGCGGTAGGTTGTGGCTGTTGGCTGTTGGCTGTTGGTCGGGTTTTGCGGGTTGTGCGGGAATGGAGGTCGTCATGTCCGGAATGTCCGTTACGACGCGTGCGCAGCGAGTCGTGTCGGAAGGTTGCCAGTGGCGTGGCATTTCCTGGTGTCAGAAGGCGGTCCTGGGGGGCCGATACAGAGAGAAGGCGGTTTATTGTCTGGCGGGACAGGTGTTTCGTACGGTTGGCATCCGTCGTGTGTAGACACAACTGCGGAGTTTCCAGCCATGGTTTCGGATTGCATCCCCCGGTCGTCAGAAATTGATCGTCCCAGTAGGCCGACAACTCGAGCGCTGTTTTTACTGGCCTCGTGTGTCGCGTCCTGGCTGCCGACGTCAGTCGAGGCTCAACCGGCAGCGTCATCTCCAGCGTCAGCCACATCGCCATTGTTGAGCGAGCCGACGACTGCGGACGCGTTGTTCGACGCGGTGGTGTTGATGGTCGATCTGGCCCGCCCGGAGTTGGCTCGTCTGTACATGCAGAACCTGTTGAGTGTGAATCCTGACGACGTGGCGTTGTTGGCAATGCGAGACAAGCACGGTCCGTCTGTTTTTCTGAGGTTGGCGAATCTCGAGGTTTTGCAGCCGGGATCGGTGACGTTGTTGTCGCGAATGAATTCGGCCTTCGCCCGTTTTGCCGGCGACACGACGCGGATCGACGGGTTGATAGGCGAGTTGAGTGGATCGCCTTCGGTCCGCGGCGCTGCGATTCTTCAGTTGCGGTCGGGCGGAGCTTTGGTGGTACCGCGACTGATCGAGACGATTGGCGATGTGAAGGACGAGGCGACTCGCGAGTTGTTGGTGTACACGTTGACGCGACTTGGTTCCGACGTTGTTCCACCGTTGCTGGCTGTATTGGAAAGCCGCGATGCGAACCTGAGAACGACGGCGTTGGAGGTGTTGGGTCGGATCGGGACACGTCTGACGGCTGTGCAATTGTGGCATTTCGCGGTCGACAGCGGGCAACCTCCGGGCGTCCGAGTCGCTGCAGCCGAAGCGGTGTCTCGGTTGACCTTGGGCACGGGGCGTCGCGCGAGTGATCTGAGTCGCAGTACGGCCTTGCGGACTCTCGAGCAGGGTGCCCGGGTGCGATTGGCCGGCGGAGGACGTGGTGTGGCGAATAAGGACGGCCTTGTCACGGTGTGGAATTTTGACAACACGGCGAATCTGTTGCAGAGTGCTTTGGCCGATGGTGATGACGTGGCCCTGCACGTTGGTAGCCGGTTGGCTCAACAGGCTCTGTCTCTGTCTCCAGAAAACCATCGCTTGCAGGCTCTGGTGGTGTCGTTGGTCCTGACGCGTTCGCGGATGCGGACTCCGTGGGCCGAGTCGTTGCCGCGTGGGGACGGGACGGCATTTGATGCGGCGTTATTGGCTGGTGGTGCGGTTGTCAGCGAGTCGTTGCGTAACGCCTTGGCAAACGGCTTGGCGACGACGGCGGTGGCGGCGTTGGAGGTGATGCGGTCGTTGGCCAATCGTCACGACCTGCACGGTCGGGGCGGGCGATCAGCTCCGTTGACAGCCGCTTTGAATTACCCGGATCCGCGGGTTCAGTTCACTGCAGCGATGGTGATTGTCGAGACGGATCCGACCAGTTCGTTCCGAGGTGCCTCGCGTGTGGTCCAAGTCTTGGCACGGGCTTTGGAGTCGACCGACATCCCTCGGGCGGTTGTGTCGGGTCCGAAGCCAGAGCGGGTGAGTGCGGTGGCGGGGTTGGTGAGTCAGTCGGGATACGAGACTCGGATCACGTCCTCGGGCCGAGACGCATTCCGTGTTGCGGCAGAGCGGGGCGACGTTCAGCTGGTTGTGTTGGACGCCAACGTGATTCGGTGGAGTTTATCCGAGACTGTGGCGAATCTGCGTGGAGATGCCAGAACGGCTTGGATCCCGATCGCGGTGGTCGGCGACGCAATGAGGATCGCGGCTGTGGAGCGAATGATCGTACGTGATCCGCTGATGGTCTATATCCAACGACCTGCCAACGTGAAGGGGCTGCGGGACCAGTTGGATCCGTTCCTACGAGGTTTGGCGACCGAGCCATTGTCGGCGAACGAGCGTGGCGAGTTGCAGCGTGCGGCGGTTGACCTTCTGGTCTATCTGGCCGACGGGCGTCGGTCGAACGTGTTTGACCTGAGACCGGCCGAGTCAGGATTGCATTCAGCCATCCAGGTGCCCGAGTTGTCTGATGGAGCGGTTTACTCGTTGGCTGCGATTGCGACGAAAACGGCTCAGGACCGCTTGTCGACAACTTCACTGCAGCCTGACCTGGCGGCTGGGACACGTGAGAGGGCGGCGGCGTTGTTGGCCTTCCACATCCAGAAGCACGGTGTGTTGTTGAGCAAGGCTCGGGTGGAGCAGTTGCGGGTAGGTCATTCGGAAGAAAAGTCACCTGGCGTGAGGTCGTCGTTGGCTGCGGTCCTGGGAGCGTTGGTTCCAAGTGCGAGTCGGATTGGCCGCAACCTGCGTGGGATCCCGTTGCCGGTCCCGCGCTAAAGGACTGGCTCGCTGGCGGAAAAGCCGAAGAGGACTCCGACGGGTGGTTGTCTCGACAGGTTCACTTGATTCGATCTCGGCCAAGCCTGACAAGAATCTCGTGAGCAACCAGTCGCGGCGGTTCGCGCAGTGGCAGTTCGACGTCAACCGATTGTCCTGCGGCGAGATGTTCCGCCTTTTCCGGCGGACAGAGTCGTTGAAGTTGTCGATCGAATGCCTGATAGTCAGCCGACTGGAGTGCGTCGTTGAAGTTGGCGTATTGTCCGATGGTGTGTTGGGGGTTTGAGTCCAGGACCAGCGAGCGGCAGGTGTCGGCTTCGGTTTGCCAACTGGCGTGGCTGGCGTATCGCCCGGCAAGTAGTAGCAGTCGATCACGAGTGGCGAGCGGTCCGCGGCCTACTGTGGCAGCAGCCAATTGGAGATATAGCACGGCCAGTCGTTCGTCGCGTTCTGATTCGTTCGATTGAGTCATGAAGGATCCTCGAGCGGAATCTTCAGTCCGTCCCAGGCCATTTCGACGTTCTCGGGCAGTCGTGCATTTGTGGTGTCGTGGTCGAGGTCGTGGGAGATGTGTGTCAGGTAGGCTTTGCGAGGTTGGACGCGATGGATGACGTCGAGGCTTTGGTCGACCGAGAAGTGGGTGGGGTGTGGTTTGTCGCGGAGTGCGTCGATGATCAGGACGTCGAGTCCTTCGAGTTGGGCCCAGCTCGAAGCAGGGATCTGGCTGACATCGGTGCAGTAGGCGACGTTGTTGAATCGGAATCCGAGAACGGGAAGTCGTCCGTGTTGAAGGCGGATTGGAGTGACTGTGGTGCCCAAGAGTGAGAAGGGCTGGAGGTCAATTCTTTCGAAGTGGAGTCGCGGAATGGCTCCCCGGTGTGTGCTAGGTGACGGTGTGCTGAATGCGTAGTGGTAGGCGCGTCTGATTTGTTCCTCGACCGGTAGTTCGCAGTAAAGCGGGATCGACTGTCCGAGTCGTTGTCCACAGATCCTGAGGTCGTCGAGTCCGAAGATGTGATCGGCGTGGTCGTGAGTGAAGAGTGCTGCGTGGACGTTGTCGATGCGTTCGCGGACCAGTTGTAGTCGGAGTTCCGGAGGCGTGTCGATCAGGAACAGGCCTTCTGGCGCTTCGACGGCCACTCCGCAGCGGGTACGTTGATTGCGAGGATCGTCGGACTCACAGACATCACAGTGGCAGCCGATCATTGGGACACCGACGCTGGTGCCGGTCCCCAGCAGCACGAGGTGCCGCGCTTGGGTGTCGCCCATGCCTCAGTCGTCCTTGGCCGAGGTGTCGGCCGTATCGGATGCGTCGGTCTGTGGGTTGATGGCTTGCGACGTTCCGTCCGGTTGGGTGTCGACGGTCGTGTCGGATTCGACATCTGGAGTTGTGGGAGCGTCTTCGACGGACGGATTGGCCGTCCG
>Ga0115002_10000915_pt1 | contig 41591 bp, 34 predicted proteins | sample ArcticOcean_MG_C_8_FD_89576 | JGI IMG/M metagenome (GOLD analysis project Ga0115002, IMG submission 89576) | Marine microbial communities from western Arctic Ocean - ArcticOcean_MG_CB11_86 | ecosystem: Environmental > Aquatic > Marine > Oceanic | place: Arctic Ocean: Canada Basin | collected... | reverse complement strand
GCCGTGATGATCTGCTCCGGCGTGTGTCGTCTCCTGCTCATTGCTGACCTCCTCGCTGAATCTCCGACCAGCTCAGATCCTAACATCCGCTCTGGTCTCCTTTCAGGGGGTCACGCCAACATCTTCGCCGCACAGCGGTTCGGAACATTGAGCGGGCTGGAGTCTCCCGCTCAGTCGCCATGAAGGTCACCGGGCACAAGACTGAGGCCGTTTATCGGCGCTACGCTGTTGCAGATCAACGCAGCCTGGAGGAGGGACTGGAGAAGCTCGCGGCCTTCCGAGCGGCACAATTACGGCACAATGAGGCTAAAGCGTAGTCGGTGACGGTCGAAGAGGAGGCAGGACGAAAGCCCGTAATCCCCTGCCCTGCTGAACCGTATACCCAGTGCCGGGGGCGGGAATCGAACCCGCATGGGATTTCTCCCGGGGGATTTTAAGTCCCCTGCGTCTACCATTTCGCCACCCCGGCTAAATCCCCTAAGGGGATTCGCGGTATGGAACCTAGCGCTTACTGTTTGCGCCGAAAGGCAGCGTAAGTCGAATTGCGTCAGCCATGGCCAGAGCGGAACCCACCCGCCATGTTTTGCGCTTGCATTCACGTGGATCTGTCGGTTTTGGGCCCCACCCCGCTCCTCGTACACGAGCACCATCGAACGATGAATCCGAAGCGTTTCGAGAAGCTGGTTCGAGCCCTGAGCCGGCGACAGCCGGACCTAACGGTGCTCTTGGAGCGCGTCCACAAGAGCCACAATCTTTCGGCGATCCTGCGAAACTGTGACGCGGTGGGCGTCTTGCAGGCCCACGCGATCCCCCCCGAGGACGGCCTCCAGATTCATTCCCACACCTCGGCGGGCACGGCTAAGTGGGTTCGTTTGGTCCGGCACCGCACCATCCAAGGGGCGATCCACGAGTTGAAAGAGCGCGGCTTTCAGGTGCTGGCCGCCCACCCCGGTCCTGATGCGATCGACTTTCGGAAGGTGGATTACACCGGACCTACGGCCTTGATGCTGGGTGGCGAGCTCCTAGGACTGAGTGACGAAGCGTTGGCCCTTGCGGATCAGCGGATCTCCATCCCGATGGTGGGGATGGCGCAGTCGTTCAACGTTTCAGTCGCGACGGCACTACTTCTTTTCGAAGCTTTTCGGCAACGACAGGCAGCCCAAATGTACGACGAGTTGCGGATCGATCCGGAGGAGTCGGAGCGGATTTTGTTCGAATGGGCGTATCCGCGGGTCGCTCGTCGCTATCGGGCCAGAGGCACGCCCTACCCCCGCCTGGGTCAAGATGGGGTCCTGCCCAAGATCTCCTTCGAATGAGAGTCCCCCGCCGCCGCCAGCCGACTAGTGAGAGTCGTCCGCCGCCCGCCCCAACTGGTGCCGAAGAGACGCTTCGATCCCCGGATACATAAATTCAAAACCGGATTTTTGCGCGACGTCTGGCTGCACCCGCTGTCCTTTCAGCAGCATCTCCTTGCCCATTTCCCCCAATAGGGCCTGAACCGCCAGGCTGGGTACGGGCAGCAGGCTCGGGCGCTCGAGCACGCGACCGAGCGCGCTCGTGAACGCGGCGTTGGGAACGGGAAACGGCGCCGTGGCGTTCACCGGGCCGCGGATCGACGTCGTGTGGATGACGTGAAGAATCAGACTCAACAAATCGTCATGGTCGATCCAGCTGACGTACTGCCGTCCGCTCCCGATCCGTCCGCCGACGCCGATTTTGAATGGGAGCAGCATGGTGCCTAGCGCACCCCCGGCGGGCGTCAGGACCAGGCCGGTCCGCAGGTGAACGACGCGAATGGCCATCCGTGCGGCGGAGCGCGTGGCTCCCTCCCACGCCTGACATAGATCGGCTAAAAACCCCTTTCCCGGCGAGGCGTCTTCACCCAAACGCTGATCGCTCCGATCTCCGTAAAAGCCGACCGCAGAGCCGGACACGAGCACTCTGGGCGGCCTACGGAGGCGGGCCAGCGCGCGGGAAAGGTTCTCGGTGCCCTCGACCCTACTCGCCCAAATGCGCTTTTTCTTTTCTTCGGTCCAGCGTAGGCCCAAAAGCGGCTCTCCAGCCAGGTGGACTACGGCGTCTAGCCCCTCGAGCTTCTTCTCTTCGACCGTGCCCTCGATGGGATCCCAAAGGGCGTCTTCCGGTCTACGCGCTTTGCTGCTTCGCACCAAACGGACCACGTGGTGGCCCCCGGTCTTGAGCACATCGCATAGGGTCCTGCCGATCAGGCCCGTCGATCCGGTGACGGCGACCCTGAGCGGCCCCGACTCTCCGTAGCGAGCGAGGCGGGCTAGGTCGTTGCGAAGGCGATTGTGTCGAAAGGTGAAGACACGCTGGAGCTCGGCCTCCACTGTCGAGCTGCCGAGCAGGTGCCCGGCAGCTCCCAAGGGAAGCTCCCAGTCGACGTGATCTTCCACCGTGCACCCTCCCCCTTCCGCCGGCTGGAAGCGATGGGTGTGAACCCAACGGGTGAACGGCCCTCTGGTCTGCTCGTCACGGAAGCTGCGGTCCTGCTCGAAATCACTGTGGACCACCTCAAAGCGGACCTCGGTCGGGCCCCGTCGTACACGGAAAGCCACGCGCCCCCCGGTTGCCGGGGTTCCCTCGCGGCTCTCGATCGTGACACGCTCCCAAGGTGGGATGAGTCGATCGAGGGCCCCCGGACGCATATGCCAGGCAAAGACGTCCTCGACGGCATGGTCGAGGTGGGTTTGGAGCAGGAATCGAGGCATGTCCCTTGTCACTCCACGGTGGTTTTAACCCTTCGGGTGCGCCGTCGCTCTGGGAAAATCGTGGAAAGGACCGCTCGAACCCGGGGCACGAAGCTCTGATCTTTGATCACCACCGCAGAAGCTTTGTCGGCCAACTGGGCCTCTTCTTCCGGCGAGAGCCGTTTGACCGTAATAACGATGACGGGAAGACCTTTGTGATAACGGCTCTCCCGCATTCGGTCGAGAAACTCGAAGCCGTCCATCACGGGCATCCGTAAATCGAGCAGAATAGCGGCGGGCGTTTCCCTTTCCAGGGACGCCAGCGCTTCCGCTCCGTTCGAGACACAGTAGAGGTCCAAACCCCGTCCGTCCAACGCGCTGTGCAGGAGCGAATGAATCTCCGGGTCGTCCTCGACCACCAGCACCCTCCGCCCATCCTGATTCACGAGCTGCCTCCACATCACACGTAGAAGCGCCGAACGGTCGATCGGCTTCGTCAAGAGATCCACAGCTCCGAAGAGCCGCCCTCGGCCCTCGTTGGCCGCGACGCTGGCGACGACAACTGGAATGTGCTTCACGTCCGGATCCGCTTTCAGCCTCCGAAGCACTTCCCACCCATCCATGTCAGGCATGTGCAGATCGAGTGTCACGAGATCCGGTCGCTCGCTGCGCACGATCTCGAGTCCCCGCTTTCCTGAGGACGTTTGGAGCACCTCACACCCGAAATCGCTCAGGTAGTCCTCCATCAGTACACGAGAGTCCTCGTCGTCGTCGATCACCAAAACCTTGTAGTGCTTGAGGTCGCCTCCCTCCTCCCTCACCTCGGGGCCTTCACCCGCGACAAGAGCCTCCGCCAAGGGGTCGGCCGACTCAGCACCCGTATTGTACGACGCACCGACCGTCGGGGACCGGGTCCCGACCGTCGGGGACGGGGCGGGCAGGGTGCGACTCTCCGTCCGCTCGAATGAAGGAAAGACGATTTTGAAGGTGGTTCCCTGGCCCAGCTCACTTTCGACCGTGAGGTCATAGCCCATCAGAAGACACATCGAACGCGAGATCGCGAGCCCCAGGCCCGTGCCGCCGAACTGGCGTGCCGTCCCCGCCTCCGCTTGCTGGAAGGCCTCGAAGATGGCCCCCAGACCCTCCACGACCTCGGTCCCACTCTCGTACTCGGAGAGCTCGTACTCATCTTCGAGGATGGCCTGGACCAGGAGGCGGTTGTCCACGTTGTCTTCAACCACCGCGATCTTGGGGTTCATTCCGCCGCCTCTTGCACAAGCACTTCCAGCTGCTCAGCCGCTTGGGCGTACGCCTGCTCAAGGTTGGGAATCAGACCACGAAAGCGCCACCTGATGCCGCCAACTCGAGTTCGCTGGCGGCCTCTTGGACATGTCGAGCGCCCACATTCGCGGCGCTGGACTTCAAAGAGTGTGCGCCGCGCTCTGGAACGTCGAGATCCTCACCGTCGTTCGCCGCGCGAATTTGGTCCATTCGCGAGGGTCCGTGGTCGAGAAAAAGTCGAACGATTTCGTTCGAAAGGCTGGGGCCGCCCCACTCTTCTAACCTCTCAAGAGCGGCCTGGTCTATAATCGTCGGATCTATGGGCATGGGTTCTACGTTCAGCCTTATTCCCCGAGGAACGTATTTCCGTGAGGCACGAGCGAGCCGCGATCACGTTCAGACGTCCCTATCAGGATGATGGAAAAATGGCCCCTCTTGCGGGGGTAACAGCCGATCGAATAGACCGGAACCGGTCTCCCAAGCGTCGAATTCTTCGACCAGATCTCGTGACCACCGATGTCCGGCCGAGCGAAGACGGCCTTCGAGCCATTCGGGGGCTCCAAAACCGATGGCCCTCCGATAAATCTCCGCCACGTCAAATATGGCTTCGGCATACCCAGTTACGTCAAGCGCTACGTTCGGCAGGCTGGAGTGAACTCCGCGCAACGTGAAGATGGGGCAAAACAATCGATGGGGTTGGGCGGGTGAGACGACCTTGGCGATGCGGGCAAAATTGACCGCGTCACGTGCAATTTTCCCCGTCTCCTGATGGTCCGGGTGCCGAAACCCTCTGGCCCAAGCGTCGCCCCAGGTAATCAGTCCATCGGGCTTGATCTCTGCCATGACCTTTGCGACTTCGTGGCCCGCTTCCGGCGTGGCGTGGACCGCGGAGTCGGGAAAAGAGAGGAAACGCCCCTCAACGCCCAAACGCTCCGCCACCCTCATTCCCAGCTCCATCCGGCGCTCGGCGACTTCGGACGTGGGAAGAGGTCCCCACGCGCCCGTCATTTCTCCACGCGTGAGCCAAAGTACCACCACCCTGGACCCCGCCGCCCGTTGAGCGAGCAGGGTGCCCGCACAAAGTACTTCGTCGTCGGGGTGGGCGAGGACCGCAAGAAGCGTCGGCGGAGTCACTGGGCTCCGCCCGCTCCACCCCCCTCGGCGGCGCGCCGGATCAGCCGGATCGCCTCCGCGATGCCCTCCGGATGCTGGAAAACGGCCGCACCCGCCACGAGCACGGACGCCCCCGCCCCGCTCGCCTCCCCCGCCGTATCGACGTTCACACCGCCATCCACCTCGAGTTGCGCACCGACCCGCCCCCGCTCAGCGAGCATCGCACGAAGCCGTCGGATCTTGTCGGTACTCGACGGGATGTATGCCTGACCTCCGAATCCGGGGTTGACCGACATGATCAGCGCAAGATCGACCTCTGCGATCACCTCCTCCAGCGTCTTGAGAGAGGTGGCCGGATTCAGCGTCACGCCGGGGTGCACATCTAGCTCTCGCATGCGCTCGATGGTCCTGTGCAGATGAGGACACGTCTCCTGATGCACCGTGATGTAGTCGGCTCCGGCGTCCGCAAACGCGGAGAGGTATCGGTCCGGCTCCTGGATCATGAGATGTACATCGACGGGTAGGTTGGTAGCCGCCCGAACGGCCACCGTCACGGCGGGCCCGATCGTGATGTTCGGGACAAAATGCCCGTCCATCACGTCCACGTGAATCCAATCGGCCCCGGCTTCGGTCGCTTCCGTGACCTGCTCAGCCAGACGCCCGAAGTCTGCCGAAAGAATGGAGGGTGCAACCAGAACCGTCATGAGGTGTGTTCTCTCGGCGTGTGTTCTCGAACTACGGCGCCGTCACCCTTCGAGAACACGCTCACACCGGCCGGACCACTCACCAGAACCTCCGTGGTCATCCCCAGAAAGAGCCCCGACTCTACGATGCCTGCCCTGGCATGTAGAGCCACATCGAAGCCTACCGGATCCTCGACGCCTCGCGGAAAGTGACAGTCGAGGACGTAATTACCATTGTCGGTGACCGACGGCTCTCCGTCCGGTCCCACCCGAAGCACCGGATCGGCCCCCAAGGATTCGATAAAAAGGCGGTGCACCTCCCACCCGAACTGTACCACCTCCACCGGCACAGGGCACCGCGCGCCCAGGATGGGAACGACTTTGCTCTCGTCGACCATGATCGCGAGTCGCCGAGACGCTTGAGCCACCATTTTTTCGCGAAGAAGTGCTCCCCCAAGGCCCTTGATAAGGTGCATCTCGGGGTCGACCTCGTCGGCACCATCGATCGTCAAATCGAGGCGGGGATTTTCGGTCAAAGTCGTCATCGGAATGCCGAGATCGCGCGCCTCCTTGGCGGTGCGTAGGGACGTGGGCACGCCGACAACGTTGATCAACCCTCCCTCCTCGAGCCTCTTGGCCAGCGCGACCAAGAGGTGGGCGACGGTCGACCCGGTGCCCATTCCCAAGCGCATCCCGCTGTCGACGAGCTCCGCCGCGCGCACGCCGACCGCTCTTTTCAGCGCGTCAGCATCTGCCATTCGGCTCTCCGCGAAAGTGAACCGACGGCTGGATCAGACCCCGAACCCCTTCATCAACTCATGGACCCGCTCGGTGATGGCAAGCGCTTCATCGAAAGGCCGTTGCCACATGTTCCGGCCAAAAATGAGACCGGTCGCGCCGGCCTCGAGTCCTGTCCGCACTTTGGCCAGCAAATCGTCATCTCCAAGTTTGCTTCCGCCGGAAAACAGCACGAAGCAACGCCCGGCGGATTCGACCACGCGTCGCGCGCCTTGGCCATAGTCGTAGTCGATACCAGCGTATTCTTTCGGCTGCTCGGCGTCCTTCGGACCGTGCTGGGGGATGTTCAACTTGACAATGTCGGCACCCATTTCGAGCGCGACGCGGGCCGCGTAGTCGACCGCGTACAGGCTGTCTCGCCCTCCCTTCGTTTCAATCGCGGAACCCCTTGGATACGACCAAACCACCAGTGGCATGTTGTACTTGTCGCAGTCTTCGCGAACGAGCTGGAGCTGCTGCAGATCCTCGTCCTGACGCGGAGAGCCGACGTACATCGTGTAGCCGACCGCGTCGGCGCCCAGCGAGACGGCGTCCTCAACGCTCCCGGTCAGCGACGAAAAGGCATCCGCGTCGGAGGGTATCGTGGTCTTGCCGTTGATTTTAAGAAGCAGCGGCACTTCACCCGCGTACTTGTCCATATACTTGCGGGCGAGTCCGTAGTGACACGCCACAGCGTTGTAGTTGCCCTCCAACGCCAGGCGCCACTGAAAATCAGGATCTTGGGAAGCAGGGTTCGAGAAGAAATCGATCGGCCCGTGTTCCAAACCCTGATCGATCGGGAGGATGAGCACCGTCCCGTTCTTCACACCTCGTCCATAAAGCAGCCGCCGGAGACGAACGCGCTTCCCGAGGGGCATATCGAGTTGATCTAGGACGGGGCGCGGAACACCGGCCGTGACCGTAGAATCGGCATCCGCCGCGTTCATCGACATTTATAGAACCTCCAACATGAAAAAAGTGTCAATCGGGCTTATTTTTGTGCAGGAATCTATGAGCGCTGAGGACAAGGGACCAGGGCACTCTTGACTCCTCGGCACCCAAAGGACAGCTTCCTGCCCATGATTTACGCGCACAGGCCACAGGCTTTCTATTTTATGGGCTGGCCCCCTCAGGGAGCCGGCGGCTGATGCGCGTGCGCTAAGCGCGACCGCGTTTTCTCCTGAGGCTCTCGACTCCTGGTCGGGGGCCTTTTTTCGTGGCGGGTCACTCATGTGACCGAACACATCACTCATAGAGCCGAGACAACCATGATCATCATCACTCGCCCCGGAGTCACCGACGAAGAACTCGACCACATTCGGGAACGGGTCGAGTCCCTGGGGCCTCGAACGCACCTCATTCGCGGGGAGCATCGGACGGTCGTCCTCTGTATCGGAGACCGCGGGAATCTGGCAAACGTGCCTTTGCTCTCGATTCCAGGTGTCGAGGGCGTTCGCTCCGTCATGAAGCCATACAAGCTGGCGAGCCGTCAGGAGGACATGGCGCCGTCGGAAGTGCGGGTGGGTGGCGGGACGGTCGGAGGAAAAGCGCTTTCTATCATCGCGGGACCTTGCTCCGTGGAGGGTCTCGAAATGCTACAAAAAACGGCGCATCACATAAAAAAGGCCGGCGCCACCGGTCTGCGGGGGGGCGCGTTCAAGCCGAGGAGTTCTCCTTACGACTTCGACGGACTGGGCGAAGAGGGTCTGAAGATGCTTGCGGATGTACGCGCCGAGACCGGACTTCCGGTCGTGACGGAAGTTATGGACACTCGACAAGTCGATCTGGTCGCCGAATATGCGGATGTACTTCAGATCGGAGCCAGAAACATGCAGAATTTTTCCCTGCTCACCGAAGTCGGACGACTTCACCGGCCGATTCTCCTAAAGCGGGGGATGTCGGCAAAAGTCCAGGACCTTCTGTTGGCCGCCGAATACGTCATGAAGCAAGGCAACATGAACGTCATATTATGCGAGCGGGGCATCCGGACCTTCGAGGACTCCACTCGTAACACGTTCGACCTGGCCGCGATTCCGGTCCTCAAGAAAGAGACCCACCTTCCGGTGGTGGCCGATCCCAGCCACGCGGCCGGGCGACGAGATTTGGTGCCGGCCCTTTCTTACGCCGCCATTGCCGCCGGCGCCGACGGCCTCATCGTGGAAGTCCATCCCAACCCCGAGTTGGCGGTCTCGGACGGAGACCAGTCGCTGGTGTTCGATGAATTCGATTCGCTCATGGCCGGGCTGGCGCCCTTTGCAGCCGCAGCAGGGCGGACATTGGAGGGGCTTGTCTGAAGTCCGCGGCAGGTCCCCGGTGGTCTAAAGGGGCTGAAGCAGACGGGCCTCGGCGTCGGTGATCTGCTGGTGGACCGCGCTTCGGGCCGTGCCGCCGGGAGCTTCCCGAGCTTCGACCGAGCGCTCCCAAACGAACACGTCGAAAACGTCTGCGCCGAACGCTGCGTTAGCCTCCTGGAATGCGTCCAGCGGGAGCTGATCCACGGCGACACCCTGATCCTCGGCCACGCGGACGACGGTGGCGACCACCTCGTGGGCTTTCCGGAACGGCACACCGGCCCGAACCAGATAATCGGCCAAATCAGTGGCGAGGAGTTGTGGATCGAGGGCCGCTTCGATGCGGTCCGCTTGGAACTCCGCACCCTGGATCGCCCCAGCGATCGCGGGCAGCACCATGCTGATCGTGTCCACCGAGTCGAAGAGGGCCTCCTTGTCTTCTTGGAGGTCCCGGTTGTAGCCGGTGGGCAGGCCCTTCAGCATCGTAAGGAGGGACACGAGGTTCCCCGTTAGCCGACCGGACTTCCCTCGCACCAGTTCCGCCACGTCGGGATTTCGCTTCTGAGGCATCAAGCTCGACCCGGTACTGAACCCGTCGGACAACCGGACGAACCCGAACTCTTTGGATCCGAACAGCACCAGATCTTCGGCCAGCCGAGACAAATGGATCCCGGCGCGTGCTATCGCGAACGCGAGTCCGAGAGCCCAGTCGCGATCGCTAACGGCGTCGATACTGTTCTCCGATATCCTCTGGAAGCCCAACTCGTCTCGCAGGAACTCCCTATCGATCGGAAACGGGCACCCCGCGATCGCCCCAGATCCGAGCGGCAAAACGCTCGCTTGATCACGTACCATCTGGATGGTGGCGCGGTCCCGGTCCAGCGGCCAGAAGTGCGAAAGCACCCAGTGGGCGGCGCGCACAGGCTGGCCTTGCTGGAGGTGAGTGTATCCAGGGAGAATGACGTCGACGGATTCGCGGGCCCATTCCAAAAGAGCCTCTTCGACCTCGACCAAAACAACGCTGAGACGTTCGGTCGTGTCCATGCCCCAAAGTCGAAAATCGGTGGCTACCTGGTCGTTGCGCGACCGGCCTGTGTGCAGCTTCCCGGCGACCTCGCCCACTTCCTCGTGCAGCAAACGCTCAACTAGCGAATGAATGTCCTCATCGGACTGGTCGGAGTGATCGCGCTCTGAAAGGCGGGCAGCAACGCGCTCGAGTCCTTCAACGAGAGAGGTCCCCTCGGCCTCTTCCAGAACGCCGGCTCTTGTCAGCGCCCGAGCCCAGGCCTGGCTGCCGCGGACATCCTGGGGCCAGAGGCGAATGTCCACATCCAGGCTCTGGTTCAGGGGCACCATCGCCCCCGCCATCGAGCCCTGAATGCGGCCGCTCCAAAGCGGGACTTCTGAGTCGGTCAACCTACCGGGGTCTCGATGGACACGGACTCGGTAGTTTCGCTTGCGGCCTCGGCTTGACGGACATGTCCACCATCCCGTTCCGCGGACACGCGTGCGGGAAGTCCGAACAGTTTGATGAACCCCTCAGCGTCGGCATGGTCGTACGTCGCCTCTTCACCGAACGAGGCGAGACCCGCGTGGTACAACGACTCTGGGCTCGTACGGCTCGCCACCGTCGCCGAACCCTTGAAGAGCTTCAGTGTCACTCTCCCTGTAACTCGTTTCATGAGAACGTCCATGAACGCATCGACCGCTTCCCTCTCGGGTGTCCACCACCAGCCCTCGTACACCAAATCCGCATAACGCGCCGCGAGCTGATCCTTTAGCGCCAGAGCCCTACGATCCAGGGCGATCTGCTCGAGTTCCTGAAGCGCGGTATGGAGGAGCGTTCCTCCAGGAGTCTCATAAACCCCCCGCGACTTCATGCCGACCAGGCGGTCTTCCACGAGATCGATCCTTCCGACACCATGCCGGGATCCGATCCCGTTCAGCGCCAAAAGAAGGGGAACCGAATCGAGTGCTTCGCCGTTGACCGAAACCGGCCGTCCCTGCTCGAAACCGAGCTCCAAGTACTCGGGGGTGTCAGGCGCTGCCTCGGGAGACTGCGTCCACTTGTACATCGACTCATCCGGCTCGTACGCGGGGTCTTCGAGCGGACCCCCCTCGTGCGAGATATGCCAGATGTTTTCGTCGCGAGAGTAGAGTTTGGTCTCGTCGACACCCACCAAGGGTATGTTGCGATCGCGCGCGTACTGCAACGCGTCTTCGCGGGAATCCAGGTCCCACTCACGCCACGGTGCGATCACACGCAGGTCCGGAGCGAGCGCCATGAAGGTCAGCTCGAAACGGACCTGGTCGTTCCCCTTACCTGTGCAGCCGTGCGAAAGCGCATCGGCCCCGAGCTCGCGGGCCACCTCCACCATCCGGCGGGCGATGATCGGACGTGCCATCGACGTGCCCAGGAGGTATTTACGACCGTAGACCGCTCCTGAACGGAGCGTAGGCCAAACGAAGTCTTCGACGAATTCCTTTCGGAGATCTTCGCCGTGAAACTCCGCTGCCCCGGCGGCTTTAGCCAATTCGTCGAGCCCGTCGAGTCCGCCCGGCTGTCCCACGTCGGCCGCCACACAGATGACCTCGGCATTGTACTTCTCACGAAGCCACGGAACGATGACGGACGTGTCCAGTCCACCGGAGTACGCGAGCACAACCTTCAGCGCCATGACAGTCTCTTCCTGTGACGTACGGACAAAAAACCTCGGGTCAGGAGCAAAACCAGCCACTTCCCGCCAAGCGCTGGCGACGGCGAACCGTCTTACACCACTCCCTGACCCGACAGTATTCGATAAAAACCCAAGTGTTTCGGGCGTTTACGGGCCGCTAATATCATCCGGGGCAAAGTCACTGTCAAGCAGAAGTCAGCACCTCCTGGACCATGCTTCTCACCCTCTCTGGCTCGAACCCCACACTTCGGTCGATCTCCTCACCCGCCTTGAAGAGGATTAGCGTGGGGATGCCTCGAATGGTGAACCGTTGGGACAGCTCAGGCGCTTGGTCCGTGTCGATCTTGATCACCAGCAGCGTGCCTTTGTGGGTCTCGGCGAGTTCATCGATCAGCGGTGCGACAAACTTGCATGGAGCGCACCAGTCCGCATAAAAATCCACCAAGACGGGGGCTTGCGAGCCGAGCACCGTTCGATCGAAATCCGATCCGCCAATCTTGATCGGTCGATCGAAGAGTAGTGGCTTTGCGCAGTCTCCACAGAGCGGGCGTTCGCTCGCTTTGTTCAGATCCACGCCATTAAGAGTCGAACAGAAGGGGCACCGAACGGTGATCTTGCTTGGGCATTCGACACCACGGTTTTTGGCTTTGCTCACAGAACCATCCAAGAAAAAGAGTGTGCGCCATAGCCCGCCTCGGGCCCCCTCGAAGAGGGCAGCGTTCCGAGGGCAGCCTTCCGACGGCGGCATTCGGGAAACTAGAAGAGCTCGTACCTCACGCGGACCAAGGTGAAGCGGCCGACTCTCGGTACACCGACGAACGACCGATACCCCGTGTCCAACAAGTTGTTTACGGAAATCTGTATCGTCGCGGCTGTGTTGGGCACCTCGTACCCCGCGTTGAGATCCATGATGGCGTAGGAGTCGACACAGTTTTCCTCGAAAAGGCCTCCCCCATCCGTGATGCATGCGGTTCCCTGGAAGTCCGCCGACTGGGCCGGGAACCCGCTCGTGAAGCGCACGCGTCCCGACGCGTTGACACCCGAAAGGACGTCCCGAAAGGTCAAGCTAAGCGACCCTTTGTCCTTGGGCGCGTTGAGCGCGACGGAAGTCCCACTCGCGACCTGGAAGTAGTCCTCGCTCATGTGGGAGTACATCCCCCCCACTTGCCACTTGTTGGTGAGGTCCGCCTGGATCGAAATATCCGCACCCCAGACGTCGAGGCTGCCCACGTTTCGATACGAAGCAATCAGGTCGGCCCCGCGCGCGCCTACCTGGTCGGACGAAGCGACGCCGAGAGGGATCGTCGCGATGCCGCCTGCCAACGCCGCGGCCGTCGGGGCACCCACGATCGGGGTCAGGTACGAGAGAACATCAGCCCCGCTGAGAAAAAGGAGCGGCGTCTCGATGACCAGAGGAGACACGAAGTTGCTCCTTTCCATGTAGTACGCGTCGGCCGAGATCGAAACGCGGTCCTGGGCCACAAGTCCCGTCCACCCCACCTCGTACGTCTCAGTGTACGATTCGAGGGTGGCGGGCAGATCGGGAAGAAGCGTGCCAGCCAACGGCGCGATCTCCCCAGTGTTGGCATCGAGAAGCAGGCGCGCGATATCGCTGTTGGCGGGGGTCAGCCCACCCAAGAGGGCCGCGGTAGGCGCATCGATGACGCCCTGCGATTGCAGGACGCCGATCGCCAGTGGCCACATTACGGCCACGTCCGCGGCCAGCAGCTTATCTGCGCCGGCCGGATTGAACGGCGAACGCATGCCGCGCAGCGTACCGACCCCATCTTGGAGAGACCAGCCCTCCCGGCCGCTCCCATACGCTCGTGTGCTGTATCCAAGCGGCCCGAGCCCGCCCGGCGCGACGCCACCGGAAATGTCGAGGAAGTAGTTCAGAGCGCTCGGTGTAGAGAACGCTCGGTTGTAGGAGACGCGAAAGGTGTGGGTATCCTCGGGTCTGAACACGAACGCCGCCCTGGTGGAGAACACATTGTCGGGCAAAACCGAGTGCGAATCCACGCGGCCCGCTACCACGAGGTCGAGCTGTTCCGAGAGCCCCGTGCTCGACTGGAGGAACCCACCCCACTCATCCATGTCGTCGTTATCATCATACGTGCCGTAGATCGTGGCCCTCGAATCGGGGCGAGTCGCAAAGTAGTCGCCGCCGAACGTGAACTCCTGGCGATCGCCGGCAACAGCGAAACTGTGTTGAGCCTGCCCCACGAAGAGGGTGGACTGATCCACGAGCGACACGCCGTCACGTAAGAGATAGCTGTCGCCCGCGTTGGTCGTGTTGTAGTACGCTTGGGCGAAGAAGCCGCCTTTTCGGACACGACCTTGAAAGTATTCGTAGACCCATTCGGACGCTTGGGCGGCGCCTAGTCCGGTGAGTTCGATCCCCGACGACGTGTTGCGGCCGTATGTGCCGACAACAGTTCCGTCATCGGCGAAGCGGTAGTCCCCCCGTGCCTCCAGACCCCATCGCTCCACGTCGAAGTCGCGCATCCCGACCCGGTCGCACGCGATTTGGGCGCTTGTGGAGTTCAGGCCCCGCGTGGACTTGTCGAGAAGGCACGCCGCGGGGTCGGCGTCGGCGCTCGCTCGAGCAGCCGCTTCCGTGGCGTCGACGTAGTTCCACTCGTCGCCTCGCATGTACTGGCCAGAGATTTTGAACCCAAAGCTTTCGCTCATAAGGAACGCCGACCTCAGCGAGCTTTGGAGGACGGACTGCGCACCGCCCCCCAAGGTGACGGTCGTGCCTTGACTCTCCAGGGGAGACTTGGTGATAAAATGCACGATTCCGTTAGCGGTGTTGGGTCCGTATAGCGCCGAACTCGGCCCCAACACGACTTCGACCCGGTCGATATCCTCATCGAGGGTGGGGAGGAAGTGCATCAGGTTTACGCGCAAAGAGGGCACACCCGCGAGGCGATGATCCGTGAGCATGTGGAGCGCGCCGGAGAAGACGTTGTTGAAGCCGCGCACCACCACGTGTGAGGACTGAAGCCCGGGCGTGATGATGTCGACCGCCGGAACGCCCTGAAAGTGATCTGACAAATTGGTCGTCGCGCGTTCAACGATCTCCAGGTTATCCTTGACGAAGACCGTCTGAGGGGTAGCTCCGGGCTCACGGTCCAGCGTACGTCCCACGGATAGCTCCGCTTTGTCGAGGTAGCCGGGTCCCACGTCGCGGCGGCTTCCCACTCGAATTCGGTCGGGAGGCGTTTGCCCGCAAAAGCAGCGTAAGCTTCAGCTTCGTAGTAGCACACGTGGCAAACGGGCCTTCCACTGTCGGGGGTAACGACCCGATCCATGGTCCGGATCTGCCAGCCCTCTTTGCCCAAGCTCCAGTCCTTCGGGTGTCGAATTCCAGAGTCGGTCCTCCAGGCCCAGCCGGCGTCGGACCAAAATTCCCGGCTTTCGTACCCACCCTCGGCGATGAACTCTGCGAACGCCGCCTCAGCGACCGCCGCCGCGTCGATAAGAAACGGGGCGAGGTCGACATCATGGCGAGGTCGCTCGTTGTCGTAAGAGGCACTGCGATCGTCCGAGCCGATCGAAACCGCACCCCCTGGAAAACGCACCATGCTCCCTTCACGGAAGGCGTGATCCCGCGGCGGAACCGGGGGAATCACGGATTCCGGGGGATGGTATGGCTCACCGCCCTTCAGCTGCAGAGTCTGGAGAATCGTCTCGTTGTGCTGGTATTCGTGTTGAAGCACCATCCGAGAAGACGAAACCGCCGTCGAGTAGCGGCTCCTCGCCCATAATGTCGAATCCATCCAGCCGATCCAGTACGGCCTCGCGGACGCCTGACATATAAGCCACACATTCCTGGACACCCGGCAAGGGCAACTCGGCCCTGGTTCTTCGAGGGTTTTCGGCGGGGTTGTACATGCCGTGGAGACCCTCGGAGCCGTCCCGTGACTTTCCGATATTCTCCAAGAGCCACACTTCCTCGAAGTGTGCGATATGGCCTAAATCCCAAATAATGGGTCTCATAAGCGCATCGTGCTGAACGCGCTGATCATCCTCCGACACGGGACTCAGAAGGCGCATCGTGTGAGCACGATCCTCCTCGAGAAGGCGCCGAATTTGATCGACGTCGAGCCGCCGACCTACGTGTAGATCCATCGGATGTTCGTCCCTGTTAGATCGGCTTCCGCCCTATCCAACCCTGGGGAGAGGCGTTTATCCGGTCGCAACGTAACGACGTGTGTACGCCTGTTAAAGAACCGGACCCAGGGGTTTTAGACGCAAAAACGTTCGATTCGCCTACAAATACCGGTGCGCCCGCGAGCTCCCCACGCTATCGTGATAGCATGCGTGAACAGGCCCCGCCAACCCCGGAACCGGCTCTCTCTGCGAAAGACGTCGTGAAGCGGTTTGGATCCGTCCCCGTCCTCGACCACGTCAACCTATCCGTGGAAAGAGGTGAGATCGTCGTGCTTGTCGGGGAAAGCGGAGCCGGGAAAACAACCCTGCTGCGGCTCTTCAATCGCATGACTGAAGCCGACGCAGGGGAGGTGTGCGTCGGGGGGCGGAGGGTCCAGACGTTGAACCCGGTGAAGCTGCGCCGATCCATCGGATATGTGCAACAGGAAGGCGGGCTGATCCCTCACTGGACCGTGCGCCGCAACGTGGCTTTGGTCCCGCAGTTGCTGAAGTTGGCGTCGCCCGACGACTTGGCATCCATGGCGCTCCAGCTCGTGGGACTTCCACCCGAGGAGTTCGGCGCCCGTAGGCCACGGGAGCTCTCCGGTGGACAACGGCAAAGAGTGGCCTTGGCCCGCGCGTTGGCGGCCGAGCCGGAGATCATTCTGCTCGACGAACCATTCCGAGCGCTCGACGCCATCACGCGCGCCGAGCTCGTCGAAGCGGTTCAAGGGCTGCTTCGCGAGATTGGCGTGACCACGTTGATGGTCACCCACGACATCAGGACCGCGCTGGAAATCGCCGACCGAGTGGCCGTGCTCCGTGGAGGCAAGTTCGAGCAGATCGCGCCCGCAGCAGAGCTTCGATCCGCTCCGGCATCTCCTTACGTGCGCCAATTGCTCAACCGTGCCGGAGAGGCATCCGCCCAGTGAATCGATTCGGAAGGCGATCCCGGAGAAGGCCATCCCGGAGGTGTTCACCCGCCCTCGCCATCGCGTGGTTCGGTTTGGCAATGACGTTTTGGCCGGCGAATACGTCGGCTCAGCTCAACCCCGTCTTGGTGGCCTCCAAGCCGTTCGGAGAGTCGTTTCTTCTGGCCGAGATGTTCGCTCAACTCCTGGAGAGTCGGGGAGTCTCAGTCGAACGCCGCTTTGGGCTCGGGGCGACCGAGATCGCCTTTCAAGCGCTCCGCACCGGAGCCATCGATGTCTATCCCGAATACACCGGCACTGGGTTGGTGGCCTTGCTCGACCAAAGCCCTGAAGGATCGGCCGACGAAGTCTACCGAATCGTGTCTCGAGAATTTCGCGAACGCTGGGGGACCCACTGGCTTCCTCCGTTGGGGTTCGAAAACACGTACGCCATCGCGGTGCGGCGCGAGTCTGCTGACGCCGACCAGTTGCGCACATTGTCCGACTTGGCTCGGGTGTCCGATCGCTACGTGGGTGGATTTTCTCCGGACTTCATTGGTCGCGCAGATGGACTGCCGGGCCTAACCGCGGCGTACAGCTTGCAGCTCGAGGCTCAACGGTCCTTACTCCAAGCGGTAAAGTACGAAGCGCTCGCAAGGGGCGAGGTCGACGTCGTGGATGGGTATTCCACGGACGGACTGCTCGACCAGTACGATTTTGTCGTGTTGGAGGACGATCTCGAATTCTTCCCACCATACCAGGCCTCGCCGCTCGTGGGCCGCAGGCTCTGGGAAACCCGTCCGGACGTAGTACGGGCCCTCTCGGAGCTTGCGGGGATGCTGGATGAAGAAGCGATGAGGGCTCTCAACCGCAGAGTCGAGGTCGATGGAGAAGAACTCCGGACGGTCGCACGCGAGGCGTTGACCGACATCGGACTGGTCGCGGGCCCGGCCCTCCGCATCGTGCGTGTAACCGAGGGGCGCGAAGGATCCCTCGGGGCTTACTTCTTGAGCCGCCGAACCGAGATCGCCGACCTCACGATACGCCATATACTGTTGGTCATTGTGTCCCTCACGGGGGCCACGCTCGTAGCGATCCCGCTCGGGCTCGTGCTCGAACGGCTCCCTCGAGGTGCGGAAGCGATGATCCGCCTGGTCGGACTCTTCCAGACGATCCCTAGCATCGCTCTACTGGCGTTCATGATCCCGCTTCTCGGGATCGGGGTCGTTCCCGCACTCGTGGCACTTTTTCTCTATTCGCTATTCCCGATTCTGAGGAATACCTATACGGGCATCTGCGATGCGGACCCGGCCGCGGTTGATTCGGCCCGCTCGCTCGGGATGACCGAAGGGCAGATCCTGCAATACATACGATTTCCCCTCGCGATTCCCGTCATCATGGCCGGGGTGCGCACGGCGGCGGTCATCACCGTGGGGACCGCAACGTTGGCGGCGTTCATTGGCGCCGGAGGATTGGGCGATCCGATTGTGGCGGGCCTCGCCCTCAGCGACTCGCGCATGATCCTTTCGGGAGCGGTCCCCGCCGCAGTCTTGGCCTTTCTGGTGGACGGTGCACTAGGCGTACTCCAGAGGGTCGTGACACCCGCTGGTCTCGAGATCGCGAATTAGAGGCGGGTCGCAGGTGCGAAGGTTGCGCCAGGCCCTCGGGGCGGTCTTCAGCGTCCTCGCGTTCGTCCCGATCTACCGGCTGATGGACACGTCCATCGATGCGCCACATCGCGAAGTCAGCGTGGAAGTAGCGGAGGTGACCCTCCAACTCGCTTGGTGGGGCACGCTCGTGACCGTACTCCTCGCCTGGCTCTTCGCCAAGGTTCTGCCAGGCACCCGCCGACGAGAGGGTCGGCTGAGAGAAGAATTCATGAGTGAGCGCCGGATCTATCGGGTGACTTCAATTGCCCGCCCGGTCGAGACGAAGTACCCGACCAACATGGCCATCCTGGTCTTGATGATGGTGGCGGGGCTTCTCGCGGGTCTCGTCGCGTTTGCGCACGGGGTGGTCTTCGGGGGGAGCGTAGCGCGGGCACTCTCGGCACTGATGTTGGTGTTCGCTTCTTGGGCTCTAGGTCGCGAATTGGCACCAGATGACAACTCCGCCGCCTTCTTCGGGACGGCACTTGCGGTCATCGGTTGGCAGTGGTTGCCCTCGCCCGCCTTACTGCCGCTGTTCACCGCGTTGGCCCTGTCCCGGGTCGTAAACCGTAGCACCGGGCTCACCGCCCGGTCCAGTGACTCCGCAATCGTTACGGCGTTGGTAATCTGGACGATGGTCGACTTGCAGAATCCGCTGTTGGGCGTCTCGGCGGCCGTCGCGTTCGTACTCGACGCTCGCTTAGCCAACCCCAAGCCAGGGCAGAGGCTTTTCGCCGTCCTGTGTTTGGCGGCCGTGGGGATCCAAACGTGGGTGATCGGGACGGAGAGCCTGGCGGTGAGGTTTCCACTGACCCCGCAGTACATCGCCGCCGCGATCACCTTGCTGTCCTTCCTAGTGGTGGCGCTGCGGCTGCGTACTGTCACGTCCTTGGGCGACATTGGCGGGGAAGCATTGGATCCAGCCCGTGTGCGCGGGGGCATGTTGGTGGTCTTGCTCCTGGTTCTGGCGAGCGTCCTGGTCGGACAGGGCGGACTGGAAAAGGCGTTGCCCGTGCTCGCGGCCATGGCGGGGGTCGTACTTGGGGCGGCGATAAACACCGTCGGGAGCGAGTGAGAAGCGGACCGATACCTGACCGCCGGCGCCCGATGCCTTCATCGAGAGGCGAAAGGTGGGGACGCTCGAGTTTCCGGGGCTCGATCCTCGCGGTCGAACTTTCGAATCGCGGCGATCCCGAAAAGTGGGCCGAGCGCGAGGATCGGAAAAGCAAAACTCCAGCCGAACGACTCTTGAAGCACCGGCACACTCTGGATCGTCACCATCGTGAGCAAGAACCCTACCGAGGTCTGAAGCGTAAGAGCCGTGCCGACGCCCTGTTGCGGGGCGACTTCGGTGATCATCGCGCTGAATTGTGCCGAGTCGGCGACCACAAAAAACCCTATAAGAGGACTACGGGAAACAAAATCCAGAAGCTCAGCCCGAAGAGGGCACCCACGAGAAGGGAACACGTCCCGCTCGCGGCCATCGCAAAGTTGACGAAACGACCCCTACCGATCCGGTCCGCCATCCACCCGCCCCAAACGCAGCCGATCCCGCCTACCGCAATCGCGAAAAAGGCCGCCAAATCGGCCGCGTGAGGGGAGGCTCCGCTGCCTCCGCCCCTCACCGCCGCGCTCGCCGCGAGAAACGCCGGCACCCAAGTCCACATCGCGTAAAGCTCCCACATGTGTCCGAGGTATCCATACGTCGCAAGACGGGTGGGCCGATGGCGCACGACTTCGATCACGAGACCCCACGAGAATGGCGCCCGCCCGAAGGGGTGGGGACCCTCTCGATATGCCGCGGCGACCAGAAGACCACCGACAGTGGCAGCTGCCGAAGCACCCCAAACCACCACAGAAACCGGCGCACCACCCAGGAGCTTCAGCAGATAGGGCGTCGCGGACCCGATCGTGAGCGCCCCAACGACGGTGCCAATCGCGAATCCTCGCGCGGACCGGAACCATGTGGCGATCATCTTAAGAGCGGGCGGGTAGACGCCCGCCAAGAAAAAACCCGTGAAAAAGCGTAGGATCAGCGCACCCTGATACCCCGACACCGGTACGAGGAGCGCATTCGCGGCGGCCGCGCAGACAGCGGAAATCGGGAAGTAAATCCTCGACGGAATGATGTCTGCAAGATTCATCAACGCTGCTAGAATCGTACCGGCCACGAACCCCAGCTGGACGAGCGTCGTGAGCCACCCCAACTGGTTGGCACTCAGGTCCCATCGGCTTTCGAGGACCGGTGCCACGGCGCTCGCGGTAAACCAGCGAGACATCACGAGGAGCGCCGCCGTGGAGACGAGAGCTAGCGTGCGCCAGCGGCCAGCTTCACCGCCGCCGTTCAACGAGACACCATCTTTTTCACGACGAACCACAGGTTCGCCGGTCTCTCGGCAAGGCGCCTCATATACCACGAGAACCAAGCCGTCCCATAATTGATCAGTACTTCGACTTTGTAGCCCGCGGCCGCCAATCCCTTCTGCCAGTCGGTGCCGATTCCGTACAACATCTGGATCTCTAAATCAGCTCGGGCGATCCCGCGCCGTGCGGCCTCGTTCCCGATTTGCTCAAAGAGACCCTCGTCGTGCGTGGCGAAGGCCGCGCGGACTCCACCCTGCCCCACGCCGTCGAGCAACGTTCTCGCCAGCACGAGGTAGTTCCGGTCGACATCTTTCTTGCGAGGAAACGCGACCTCGGCGAGCTCGGTGTAGGCTCCCTTCACGAGCCGGATCGACGGGTCGATCTTGAGTAGTGATGCGAGATCCCCGCCGGTCCGGTACAGGTACGCCTGGAGGCAAACCCCGGTGTTGATGTGTCGCGAGCGCGCGGTTCGGTAGAGATCGAGCGTACGGTCGACGTATTCGCTGCGCTCCATGTCGATCCACACGAATTGCCCGTGCTCCTCCGCTACGGCCAGAATGCCCTCGAGGTTCGCGGAGGCTACCTCTGATCCGATATCGATTCCGAGTTGGGTCGGCTTCACGGAGATCTCCGCCTCCAGCCCCCGATTCGCGATATCCGCCAACACCGTCTGATAATGCCGAGCGACATCGGCGGCTTCATCCTCGTCCGTCACACTCTCTCCAAGCAGCGTGAGGACGGAGGTGATTCGTGACGCGCTCAGCCGCACCGCCTCCTCGATCGCGGCCTCAGCGGTCTCGCCCGGCATAAAACGCCGTACAGCCCGACGAACGAACCCCAAGCGTGCCACGCGCGCTGCCAGAAAACCGTTCCCCGATCCCCAAAGGAGCAGCTTCCGAAGCATGCTTGTCAGCCGATGGGGCCGATGAAAAAGGAGGCGTCCAGGCCGGCGGCGGCCACCTCTGAAGCGAAACGGTTGATCTCCAGGATCAAAAAATCGCCGACCCTCAGAGTGAGCTCGTCTAGCTCCTCCTCCATGCGGATCATATCTAGGCGCTGTCCCTCGGTCGTCCGATCGTAAGACGAGGTCAGCCCGAGGACCCCGGGACGGTACCTCATTACGCCTCGGAAGTCCGCCAACTCGCTCAACTCGTCACCCAGGGCCTGACTGGCCTCGAGCAGCCCAGCATCACCCCCGGAGCCCCCCCGAACCCAGTCGCCCACTCTTTGCAGCTCCCTCTGGACGCTCGCGATCGCGGCCTGGAGCGCGCTCCGCCTCATGTCCAGCTCCGCGCCCTGTTTCACCGCCTGATACTTGGTGATGCGGTCGACGACCTCGATATCCAAACGGGGATCCTCTTGGACTTCGAGCCACTGAAAGGCTTCGGCGCCATCTCTGGAAATCCGAACCGTGAACAAGCCGGGCAATACCTCCGCGGATCTCAGTCCTCCCACGTTGGTGTCGAGAGCGGCATCGGAGAAACGCGCCAGCGTCCCGCCCAGCGCTGGAGGATCCTCCTGGAGGTCCCAAGCGATTCGGTTCATCCCGTGCTCCCCGGGGCCTCTAAGGGTGCGGACGACCCGTCCATCAAAGTCGAGGATCTCGATGGTAACCGGGGGCGCGCCATCCGCACCTTCGGAATCGCTCACTCGATCCGAGACGCTCACGCTGTCAGCGACGCTAGCGGAGTCCGTGACCTCGCCTCTCCCCAGCCAGTAGGTCAGGAGTACTCCAGACGGCCTCTCCTGGCCCTTGACGGTCTGGTCCAGAACCAGGGGGCCGTCATTCACGGAAGCTCGTCCGCTCCTAATGAACGTGGGGGGCAACTCAAATAGGAAAATCTCGAGTTCGGAGATTCTAGGACCGGCAGCCAGCTCCCGAAGTGGGCGCAGATCGTCGAGTACGTACGCCCCCCGGCCGTGGGTCGCGATCACCAGATCGTGATCACGCGAATGCAGAACCACGTCGTGCACCGGCACCGGCGGCAGCCCATGCGTCCACTGGACCCAGTCCTCGCCTTCGTTCAGGGATACGTATAGCCCAGCCTCCGTCCCCGCAAAAAGAAGATTCTGTGCGATCGGATCCTGTTTGACTGTGTGGACAAATCCGAGGATGTCCGATTTTTGGGCGATCCTCGTCCAGTCGTTCCCGTAGTTGTCGGTGCGGAAAATGAGCGCCTCCCTATTCCCGGTCCGATGGGCATCGAACGACACGATGGCGGAACCCGGCTGGAAAACGGAGGGCTCGATGTGCGAGACCCAACTGCTGTCCGGGACGTCGTCGATCCTACTCCGGACACTTTCCCATTCCCCACCGGCCGAACGCGTGAAGTGAACGTCACCCTCGTCCGTGCCGACCCAGATCAGGTCTGGGTCCACGAGACTCGGCGCCACTACCGTGATCGTCGCGCCCGCATCTCTCTGTCCATCCTGGATCGGTGGGTCGAGGGCGAGGCTGTCGGCGTCCTCGGAAGTGGTCTGGATCTCCTCCTCGGACTCGCGTCGTTTCGCAGGATCGTTGGCCGTCAAATCACCGCTGATGATCTGCCAGGTTTCGCCACGGTTGATGCTCTTGTGTAGGAACTGACTCCCGTAATAGATGGCGGCGGGATCGTGCGGGTCAAGAGCGATCGGCGTGTCCTCGTTTAGACGCAAGTCGACGACTTCAGGAACCCACGGCCGAATCCGTTTCCGCTCGCCGGTCTCCAAGTCGAACCGAATGAGTTCCCCGCCTCGGCCGACCGCGTATCCCCGGTTGGACTCATCCGAATCGATCAGAATCCCGAAGTCATCGACCGATCCGAGCCCCCTCCACACCGAGCCTAGGGCGACCCCAGCCCCCCACCCGTATGCAGACCCGGCCCAGGACCCGCTGCGCTCCAACCCGCCGAAGACGTTGAAGGGAACTCGCATGTCGACCGTCGCGTGGTTGAAGCGGGCGACCGGAAGATCCCCCATCACGCCCCAAGAATCTCCACCGTCGCGCGATAGAAAGGGGCCACGGTCCGTACCGGCGTACACGAGGCGCGGATCTCCGGGGTGGATCCACAAAACGCGATAACCCACGTTGTTACCGCGCCCGAGGGGAGTGAACGTTTCTCCACCATCGTCACTCACCGAGAGCCCGGAAGCCAGGTGGAACAGCCTAGCTTCGTTCGTGGGATCGGCCACGATTCCACTCGGATCGTCGACATCTGAAATGAGCTCTGGCGAACGAACCACCGTCCCCCAAGTGCGTCCGCGGTTATACGAACGAAGAAGCACGCCATCACCTGCGTCCGCGAGAGCGTGGACGACTCGTGGATCTCCGCGAAAAACGGCCAGTTTGATCTGGCCGAGGTCGCCGCCCGGGATCCCGTCTCCTTCCTCGAGGCGAATCCAACTCTCCCCTCCGTCACGCGTCAGAAAAAGACCGCTTCCGGGGCCCTTGAGCTCCGCGGACCACGGGGACGTTCGGGTCGACCACATCGCCGCGATGAGGCGGTCCGGGTCGCTGGGGTCCATCACCAGATCCGAAACGCCCGTGTTCTCGTCCACGAAAAGCGCTCGGGTCCAGGTCAGTCCACCGTCCATGGTTTTGTATACCCCTCGGTCCACGCCGGCCTCCCACTTCGATCCAGAGACCCCCGCGAAAACGACGTCCGGGTTCGTCGGATGTAACAGAATTCGATCTATGCCCTCCAACCCGTCGAGCCCTCCAGCCGTCCACGTTTCGCCCGCATCGAGCGACCGGTACACTGCGGCCAGCGTTGGATCCTTCGTGGGGCTCTCACCGCCGATCGCCACCCAAACGATGTCCGGAGAAGCCTGATTGATCGCGACGGCACCAATGTTGGACACCGGTTGGTCGTCGAACACCGCCCGCCACGTCTGGCCCCCGTTTTCGGATTTCCAGAGCCCACCCGTGGTGGCCCCGGCATAGACGATGTTCGGATCAGACACGAGAGCGTCCATGGCGGAGATCCGCCCCGCTCTGCCCGCCGGCCCAAGGCTCCGAACAGGCATGCCCGCGAACCAGTCGGCGCTCACCTGTGCCATAGCCGGTTTGGGGGTCGGCCCCACGCTCGTGGACGCCGCAAGGAGGGCCAGGAGTAAACCGGAACGACCGGTCACGGGGTTCAAAAGCCTAGGACGAAGCCAACGTCCGCAACGATGTATCGGGTTTCCAGCCGACCTCGAGACGCGAAGTCTGCATCGTTTTTCCCGTAGCGTACCCCTGGATTGAGGGCGAATGCCCCTCCGACGGGCAGCAGGACCCCGGCACCCGCCTCGTATCCCCAACTTCGGCCCGCGCTCGCCTGTGTCACTCCAGCCGGCGTGGTGGCTTGGTTTGAAGCCGCGCTCGCGCCGAGGCCCACCCAAGGCACGATCCCCGACTGGCGCAGGTTCAAACGCACGCCCAGGTCCCATGCGGTAGACACGAAGTCCACCGCCCCACCACATTCGGCGACCTCGCACCCGAAGCGATGTTCACTGAACCCCACGACGTAGCTGATCATGCCCCCCCTCAGCACGAAATGGACGCCGAAGCTCGCGTCGGGAGATGCCGCACCTTCGAAGTCTGTAGCTCCTGCGAGGTCGACGGTGGGAATCCAAGCCCGTCCTCGGGCCTCCAACTGGAATGGGGAAATCTGCGCGTCGCCCCGGAACGGAATCAGAAGCATTCCGAAGAGAACGGCCCCGATTACCGCTAGTGTCCTGTCCTGGAAATACGGTGACGCACCGAGGTTCACTAATGCCGGCGTATTTCCGGGACAGGACGTCAGGACTCGGCTCACCGGTGGCGGGGCTGGATGGATCCGCACAACGGGTCTCCCCTCTGCAAAAATCGAAGCGGCTGGGTACGTCGGTAACCGCTGCAAGGACCTGACAACCACTGCTCGGACTCCAGACTATGGATTCGACCTCTTCACCGCTACAGTTTTCTCGACGGCGGCTCGCGTCCTACCCTAGCCGGTGCGAGAGCCTCCGCAAGGGTGCGCCGCTCACCGTTCCTGCAGAGTCCCGACCCCACCACACTCAAGATACTCAGCCTCATGGCCACACTTCGAACAGCAGTACGGACACAAGAGTTCACGGAGTCGGTGATTCGTGAGATGACGCGGGTCGCGAGAGAATACGACGCCATCAACCTGGCTCAAGGGTTTCCGGATTTTCCCGCTCCGGAGTTACTAAAGCAGGCGGCGTGCGACGCGATTCTTTCGGATCGCAACCAATACGCGATCACCTGGGGATCACCGCGCTTACGCGAGGCCCTCGTCGTCAAGTATCGCACTTGGTACGGGATGGAGGTGGAGGGCGATCGCGAGATCACGGTTACGTGCGGCGCGACGGAAGCGATGGCCGCCATCATGCTATCGGTCATCAATCCCGGCGACGAGGTCATCATCCTGCAGCCCTTCTACGAAAATTTTGGCCCCGACGCGATACTTTGCGGGGCCCGGCCGGTTTTTCTGCCACTCGACCCCCCCGAGTACCGACTCGACCCCGATCGCTTGGCCGCCCTCGTAACGAAGCGCACTCGGGCCATCATCGTCAACACGCCGAACAACCCGACGGGCAGGGTGTTCGATCGAGCCGAGCTCGAGGCGATCGCCTCGCTTTGTCTCGAGCACGACCTGCTCGCCATCACGGATGAGATCTACGAGCACATTTGTTACGAAGGAGAGCACATTCCGATGGCCACGCTGCCTGGAATGCGAGATCGCACGATCACCGTCAGCGGGCTCTCGAAAACGTTCAGCGTCACCGGCTGGAGGATCGGCACGATCATCGCGCCGCCGGATCTGACCGGTGCCATTCGGAAAGTTCACGACTTCCTCACCGTGGGTGCCCCGGCGCCCCTCCAGGAAGCGTGTGCCGTCGGGTTGGAGTCCTTGGGCCCCAAATACTACTCCGGCATGGTGAACGATTATCGTGCTCGCCGGGATGTTTTGTACGGCGCCCTGGTGGACGCCGGCTTTCGATGTGAGAAGCCCCAAGGCGCCTACTACATTTTGGCCGACTTTTCCGAGCTCAGTCGCGAACCCGACCATGTTTTTTCGCGGCAGCTGGCGAGAGACGCGCGCGTTTCGCCCGTACCGGGGTCCAGCTTTTTTTCGCCCCCGCAACTCGGTCGGTCCTTGGTGCGATTCGCCTTCTGCAAGCGACTGGAGACCTTGGAAGAAGCGAGTGCAAGGCTGCGGGATTATACGGCGGGACGGGGTTGACTGTGGCTGAGCCCGAGACAGGGGCTCATCTACGGGCTCGAATCACCCTCTTCGGCTTCGATGAGGTGCAAGGCACCGCTCGAGTCGAGGCACGGCCGGCCGGTTGGAGGGCACGCCGCGCTACATGGGCGCTGGCCGCGGGACTGATCGCCGCTCCCATCGTGGGGCTGGTGCCACCGCACGCGCCGTGGGCCCTAGGCGCCCTGGGGGTCGGTCTGTTCACGGCTCGGCGCCGGTGGGCCGAGCAACACACGCTCCACACGTTTGAGGGCGCCTGCCCGCGGTGCGAAGAGCCCATCTCGATCTCTCGCCCGGTCCGCCTCCTTCGTCCCCACCCCGTTTCCTGCACGTCGTGCCGGTTCGAGTTGTCGATATCCGTCGAAGTCGAGTAGTCCTGGGCGCCGAGAGGAGCGGCAACGCGCGCGCACTACCCGGTGACGTCCCTCAACACCGCCAAGGGCGGTCGAGAGAGAGCCCCTCGGCTCCCGATGAGTCCCACCACAACCGTCACCGCCGTGACCCAAAGCCACACCGCTCCAAGTCGGACGAGGTCCAGCTGGAACGGAACCTCAAATACGAACCGAGTCATCATCCATCCCCCGGCAATCGCCAAGACGAGACCCGCCGTGGTGGCGAGCGAGCCGAGCACAGCGTATTCGACCGTTAGAACTTTGAACACGACGCTCCGTCGGGCCCCTAGCGTTTTGAGCAACGCGCTCTCACGCATCCGTTGATAACGCGACGTCGAGAGGGCTCCAATCAGCACGAAAACTCCAGCAACCGTGCTGAAGATGCCCAAAAAACGGATCCCCTGGTTGGCCCGTTGAAGGATGTCGTCGATCGTCTGCTGAAGACGCGAGAGGTCCAGCACCGAAACGTTGGCAAAGCGCAGGACGAGATCCCGCTGTAGTTCGGCCCTTTCCCGTTCCCCCTCGACCCGGGCGAGCACCACCGCCGATTGGGGCGCATCCTCCAACGCGCCGGGTTCAAAGACCACATAAAAATTCGTCCGAAAGCGGGCCCAATCTACGGATCTCAGGCTCGTGATTTGCGACTCGATGGGCACCCCGGCGAAGTCCCAAGTGAGGCGGTCGCCAACCCCGACGCGCAATCTTTCGGCCACTTCGACCTCCAGCGAAATCCTCGCCACATCGCCCTGGTCCCCGGCATCCACCGGTGCCTCGTCCCACCAAGCACCTGCGACCAGTCCCTCCGAGTCGCTGAGTTCAGATCGGTGCGTGTGCCGGTATTGACGGCGCATGGCACCCAAGGAAGGGCGCTCGCCTCGGGGCGCCTCTCGGAGGGTCTCGACGGGCGTCCCGTTGACCGCCAGAAGTCGGGAGGGGACCATTGGCGTCACTTCGAGTGACCCCGTCGCGCGGGCTGCGACGAAATCTTCGACTTCGGCTCGCTGATCCGACTGGACGTCGAAAAGCAGCAGATTCCACCTGCCCGAACCCGCCTCGAGTGTAAACGCCTGTGTGAGGCTCGCCTCGACGAGCCCCACCGTTCCCACTACGAACGCGCCGAAACCGAGAGCCAAGGTCACGGCAACCGTCTGATTGCGGGGACGAAAGAGGTTGCTCACGCCCTGCCGGATCGGGTAGGACAATCGGTGCGGGAAGAACCGCTTCGTGGACAGAATCAACACCCTGGCGGTCGCCCACAACGACAGCGCGACCCCCGCCAGCACAGCCGCGAAGCCGAACCCCTGATCCACTTCCGGTGCCTCGAGCACCGTGAGGGCAACGAACGTGATGACAAGCAGGACGAACGCTCCGACCCTGGGCGCGTCGATTCGGCTCGGGGGCTCGAACTCGTGCCGGAGCGCGATGAGCGGAGAGATCCCGCGCACCTCGAGAAGTGGACTCAGCGCGAACATGACCGCTACCCAGACACCAAGCAGGACGCCCGTTCCCAGAACAGGCCAGGATACCTGCGTCGTCACACCCACCGGCAACACTCCGGCAAGCACCAACGGCAATCCACGTTGCACTACGAGCGCCAAGCTGACGCCAATTATGGATCCGACCAACGCCAGACCGACCGCCTGGAGAAGGTAGGCCATGAAGACGCTCTTCTGGCTCGCGCCCAAACAACGCAGGACAGCCACGCTCACCACTTTTTCGCGGATGTACACGTTAATCGCGCTGGCCACCCCGATCCCCCCGAGGAAGAGCGCAGCGAGGCCCATCAAACCCAGATATCGCGCCACGTCCTCGACGGCTGAACTCATTTCCTGAGCACGAACCTCCGCCGTGGTGAAGCGGAGCTGGTTGGCTTCCATGAATTCGGTGTACCCACCCCAAAATTGGTTTCGATCCTCCCGGTCTGGCATCCGGAAATTCGCGTGGTAACGCGCGATGGATCCGAACGTCAGCAAACCAGTGGACGGGATTCGAGCACGCGCGATATAGACACGCGGCCCGATCGCCGACTGTAGCCCGAGGTCGGTAGGCAGCCCCGTGACCTCACCCACCAGAACGAACCGCGCGTCGCCGATCCGCAGTGTGTCGCCCACCGCCGCCGCGAGCTGGACAAAGACCGCCGGGTCCGCCACGGCCCATGCGCCCTCGTGAATTCCCTCCCACGCCGAGTTCGGAGTGGATAAAACTTCCCCGTAGTAGGGGTAGCCGGGCTCCACCCCCTGAATCTGGAAGAGTCGGACGCCCTGGCTTCGAATGTCGAGTACCATCGAGGCCAGTGTGGTGGTGCGCGCGACATCCCTTCCCTCCCCCACCATGGAGTCGAGCACCGCATCAAACGTGTCAGGGAATGCCCGGTTCGACGAGACCCGGACGTCGGCTCCGAGAAGAGCGCGGGCCTGATCTCCGAGCGATCGTTCCACGTCGGCCCTGAACGAATGAATCGCCACGAGCGACCCGACACCCAGCGCGATCGAAGTCACGAAGACCGAAAGGCGTCGGTAGCCCGCGCGACCCTCTCGCCAGGCGAGGCGGGTGGCGAAGCCTCGAATCACGGGGCCACGCCGCCCCCGAGGGTGGGCCGCCCCATCTCATCGGAAACAATCCGGCCGTCCTCGAGGGATATGGTCCGGTGCGCCCGTCCAGCGAGATCGAGGTCGTGAGTGACCAGCACCAACGTCGTTCTGAGCTCCTGGTTTAGCTCCTCGATCAGCTCGACCACGTGTTGGCCCGTTTTTCGGTCCAGGTTACCCGTCGGCTCATCGGCGAACAGAATTCGCGGTTCGTTGGCGAAAGCCCGCGCCAGCGCCACCCTCTGTTGCTCACCACCGGAAAGCTGCGCGGGATAGTGACCACCGCGGTCCCCCAAACCGACACGCTCCATGAGGGCCGTCGCCCTCGCACGTATGGAACGTCCGTTCTCTCCAGGGGGACCGTCCCGAAGCTCCAGGGGCACCATTACGTTCTCGAGAGCCGTGAGTGTCGGAAGAAGATGGAAGGTTTGGAACACGAACCCCACGTTGTCTGCGCGAAACCTCGCCCGACCGTCCTCGGTAAGAGTCTGGAGATTTTCACCCGCTACGGTTACCGTGCCCTCGGTCGGATCATCGAGTCCGGCGAGGAGACCCAGCAGCGTGGTCTTGCCACTGCCCGATGGGCCGACGACCGCCACGAAGCTTTCGGGCTCCACGTGGAGGTCGACGCGGTCCAACACACGAAGGGGCTGACCCCCACTCATGTATGCCTTCGACAGACCTTCAGCGCGAATCATGGCGGCTATCGGGGTTGTGGTATTCGGGCTCACCCAGGTGGCGTGTGGCCCGGGGGGCGACTCGGACGTGGTACGCTCGGCGAGCCAGGAAGGTTCAGCCGATGAGGGCGCGAGGCAACCCGGGGGCCCTGATGGTGGCTCCGCGACGGACCCCGCCTCGCCTCGGCGAACGACGAGCGGAGGTCGGGTCGTATTCCTTGGTACCAGCCTCACCGCGGGCCTAGGTCTGGACGATCTGACGAACCGATTCACGGATCACATCCAAGCCATGGCCGACTCGGCCCAGCTTCCCTTCCGGATCATCAACGCGGGGGCCAGTGGAGACACCAGCGCTGGCGGGCTTCGACGAATCTCCTGGCTTCTGCGTGCACCGGTCCGGGTGTTGGTCCTCGAACTGGGAGCCAACGACGGACTCCGAGGCCTATCGCCCGACTCGATGGAGGCCAACCTCCAAGCCATTGTCGACAGCACTCGGTTGCACTATCCCGAGGCCCGGCTACTGGTTGCCGGAATGCAGGCTCCTCCCAATCTGGGCCAGGACTATACCTCCGCATTTTCGTCCGCGTTTTCGGAGCTCGCCGATGCGAATGGGGGCGCGCTGATTCCGTTCTTGCTGGAGGGTGTCGCTGGCGTGAGGGGATTGAACCAGGCGGACGGCATTCATCCCACCGAGGAAGGCCATCGGATGGTGGCCGAGACCATCTGGTTGCACCTTAGGCCCATTCTCGTTGAACTCAATACGGAGCAACCGACCGGCCTATGATGGCTCCCCTCGCTAAGGTGTTCGGTGGTATCGGTGCGGTTCTGGTGACCCTCCTGTTCATCGGAGTCGTGCTTCCCGGCAGGTGGGTCGCAGAAGCGTCGATCGAGATCGAAGCAGAACCAACCGAGGTTTTTCCATTCCTGAACGACTTGAGTCGCTGGGATCAGTGGACCAATTGGGGCGACATCGATTCGGAGTTGAGTGACCCTTCGCAAAACGTCGGCGCGTCCCGCACGTGGGACGATGCGAGTTTCGGATCAGGTTCGGTGACCATCACCGAGAGTGGATCCCCCGCGTTCGTGCACTACCGGGTCGAGATCGAAGGAGGCGCTTCGATCACCGGGGAACTCACCATCGAAGCTGTCGGACCGAAAAGCCGCGTCACTTGGCGGGAAGAGGGCGACTTCGGGCGCAACCCTCTGATGGGGTACGTGGCCCGTGGAATGCCTAAATCACAGGGAGCGCAACTCGAGGAGGGGCTCGAAAAGCTGCGCTATATTTTCTGACTGGCGATCGCGATGAGACCCTCGTTCGTGCGGGTTCTTTTCATGACCCCGAGTAACTCGTTCATCGCGTCCGAGGGCGCCACGTCGGACAATTGCCGACGCATGGCCCGCGACACGGCAAGCGCATCGGGCTCGAGGAGGAGTTCCTCTTTCCGGGTCGCCGATTGGTTGAGGTCGATAGCCGGGAAGATCCTCTTGTCCGCGATTTCTCGGCTCAGCACCAGCTCGCTGTTCCCCGTGCCCTTGAACTCCTCGAAGATGACCTGGTCCATCCGGGACCCGGTATCGACCAGCGCCGTGGCGACGATCGTGAGCGATCCTCCACCTTGTCGGGGGTCGATCTTCCTGGCGCTCCCGATGAATCGCTTCGGCCTTTCGAGCGAGTTCGCATCCAGCCCGCCGGACAGCGTACGCCCACTTCCGACCTCCATCGTGTTATAGGCTCGTGCTAGCCGGGTGATCGAGTCGAGAATGATCACGACGTCCTCTCCGCTTTCGACGTAGCGCCGGGCACGCTCGAGGGTCATCTCGGCGACCTGGCAGTGCCGCTCCGCGGGACGGTCGAAGCTGGAAGCGATCACCTCACCGAACCCGCACATTTCCATATCCGTGATTTCCTCCGGCCGCTCATCGGCGAGGAGGATCATCAGGCGGCACTCCGGGTTGTTGGTCACGATGCCTTCGGCGACCGACTGGAGAATGGTGGTCTTTCCCGCTTTCGAGGGAGCCACAATCATGGCCCTTTGGCCCTTCCCCAACGGGCAAAACAAGTCGATCACTCGATTGGTGTAGTCCGGCTGCCCACCCACCTCACGATCACACGCCAGCATGAGCTGCTCGCTGGGATGAACGGCGCTCAGGCGGTTAAAATCCGGCCGTCTCTTCGCATCCTCAGGGGGTTTGGCATTCACGAGCGCCAAGTGCGTAAGCGGAGGACTTTTCCCGCTCTTGGGCTGTCGGCCTACCGACCCATGGAGCTCATCGCCCGTGCGAAGTCCGAACTTCTGAATGACCTTCGCTCCGACGTAAATATCCTCGTTGCTCGGCGTATAACCCGCCTCGCGACGGCGAATGAAGCCCGACCCGCTACTCAAAACCTCGAGGATGCCGAGCAGTTCCACGGACTGATCGTCCGGGCTCTGCAATTCAACCTCGATGTTTCGGCCATCGTCTTGGCGATTGTTGTCCGGGCGTGCGCCACCACCCTCCTGATCCCGTGGGGGCCTCCGCCCTCGTCCTCCTCGGTTCCTCTGTCCTCCTCTACCCTGCCGGTTGTTATTACGGCCCTGGCCCCTGCCTTGGCCGGACGTGGAGCCGCCTTGCCCAGCGGACCCCCTCGATTTTTGCGAGCCTTGCGATCCGGCCCTGTCCGGGTCTTTGCCCGAATCGTCCACCTTGTCAGAGCCTCCCCCGCGATCCGGTGCTCCGACTTCCGAAGACTTTGGATCACTCGCTTTAACCTGAGATTCAATACCGCCGCCCGGCGACTCCGCCGGATTTTTTTCTGCTTCCTCAGGTGCGTCTTTCTGCCCCCGCCCATCGCTGGGTGAATTACCGTCCACTGTTTTGGATCCTCATGTGGGATGCGACGCCGACATTTTCAGGCCGAAAGGATGACTACCCCGAAAAACTTGAGGCATCTCGTTCATCGCATGAGCCCGAGCTTACATCTCTGCACGGGCATTCCCTGCGGCCGAAGCCAAGGGAGGACGGTGTCCGAGGTTGGAACGAATCGAGTTCGGCCTGTTGAATCGAAGACCTTCGTTCCGGGCACCCGAATGGGTGGATCCTAATTTCCGCTCTTTCTCTCTCCGAGGCAAGGGTTTCGCATGCCAGCCCACTCCAGTAACCGGATGGACGGCCCTCCCCCGGCCCACCACTTGGGAGACGATCGCGGTCAACTGTGCTCCTGTTGGAGGAATCCGGGCCGGACGAGCAACTTACCCTGCCCGTGGACCATACAATCATACCAGCGTTAGACTTCGTGGGTCCGACATCAGCGGCTTTCCGAGTAGTTTATCTCCACCTGCGGGCCAGCAACACCACCGCCCCAATCACGACATAGAAGATGACTGAGCATTCTAATCGACCCCCCGCCGGCAAGGATTTCATCCGAGCCATCATCGCCGCCGACGTCGAGTCGGGAAAACACGGGAGGGCCGTGGTGACTCGGTTTCCACCCGAGCCGAACGGATTCTTGCACATCGGGCACGCAAAGTCGATCTGTCTGAACTTCGGCGCCGCCTCTGATCACGAGGGGGTCACTCACCTTCGATTCGACGACACCAACCCCGAGACCGAAGACGAACGCTACGTTCACTCCATCCAAGAGGACGTACGTTGGCTCGGGTTCGACTGGGGGGACCACCTATACTTCGCGTCAGACTACTTCGAGCGTCTGTACGAGTACGCGATCGAGTTGATCGAGGCCGGCCTCGCGTATGTGGATAGCTCGACCGAGGAAGTGATCAGGGAGTACCGTGGCACGGTGACCGAACCGGGGCGTCCCACCCCCCATCGGGAACGATCGGTGACCGACAATCTCGATTTTTTCCGACGCATGCGAGCCGGAGAGTTCACCAACGGCGCCCACGTGCTTCGGGCTAAAATCGATCTCGCCTCACCGAACATGCTGATGCGCGATCCTGTCCTTTATCGGATTCGGCACGCCGACCACTATAGGACTGGAGACGTCTGGTGCATCTATCCGCTCTACGACTTTACGCATTGTCTCTCCGATTCCATGGAGGGCGTTACCCATTCGGTATGTACGCTGGAATTTGACAACAACCGAGAGCTGTACGACTGGATCCTGGATCACGTCCAGATCCCTAGACCACCCCCGAGGCAGTACGAATTCGCACGCCTCAACCTCGAATACACGCTCCTGAGCAAAAGAAAGCTCCTGCGCCTTGTCGAGGAAAAGTACGTAGACGGATGGGACGACCCGAGAATGCCCACGATCGCCGCAATGCGACGTCGTGGGGTTCCACCGGCGGCACTTCGCACATTTTGCGACATGATCGGGGTAGCCAAGACCGAGAACCGGGTAGACTTCGCGAAGCTCGAGTACGCGATTCGCGACGAGCTCAATCCGACCGCTCGTCGCGTAATGTGCGTGCTCCGTCCTCTCAAGCTCATCATCGACAACTACGCTGAGGACGCGGTCGAAGAGCTGGACGCACCGTACTTTCCCGACGATATCGGCAAGGAGGGGTCACGCCTCGTGCCTTTCACTCGGGAGCTTCTGATCGAGCGCGACGACTTCGAAGTGGATCCCCCCAAGGGTTTCCACCGGTTGGTGCCGGGTGGAGAGGTTCGGCTGCGATACGGATATGTGGTCCGTTGTGTGGATGTCGTAAAAGATGAAAAGGGTGCGATCACCGAGGTGCACTGCACGTACGATCCCGCAACCCGGGGCGGCTCGACTCCGGACGGGCGCAGAGTGAAAGGCACCATCCACTGGGTGTCGGCTTTGCGCTCCCTTCCCGCGGAAGTGCGCCTGTATGATCGGCTGTTTTCGGTGCCGGACCCGGACAACGTGGAGGAGGGAGAAGACTTCACGGTACATTTGAACCCGGAGTCTCTGTCCGTCCTCCGGGACAGCCGGGTCGAACCGAGCGTCGCGTCGGATCCCGCCGATACCTCATATCAGTTCGAACGGACCGGATATTTCGTCCGGGACGGGGTCGACTCCACCTCGGACAACCTGGTCTTCAACCGGACCGTGACGTTGCGCGACAGTTGGACGAAGGGTTTGAAGGCCACCGCCGCGGGGAGGGCTGAGGCCTCAGCAACGCTAGCAGTAAAGACAGGAAAAAAGGCCGCCGCGGCCGGGAAAGCTGGCGCCTCGACAACGCTAGTCGTGAACCCACGTCCGGAGGATCCCGGAGCCGCCAAGCTTTACGACCGGTTGATCGAGGAGCAGGGTCTGGGTGAAAGTGAGGCTCGGGTACTGGCCCAGGACGCGGGCCTGCTGGGGCTTTTCCGTAAGGCGTCGGAGCACAACACTAATGTTGCCGGGCTGGCCAAATGGATCGTCAACGAGGTTCCCCGCTTCCTCGAGAACCGATCCATCGACGCGCTTCTTTTTGGCGGGCGGGAACTGGCGCGCCTCGTCGAGCTCGTCTCGAGAGGTGACGTTTCTGGCCGGGCGGCCAAGGACGTGCTCGCCGTGTTGGCGGAAGAGGGCGGAGACCCCGACTCGATCATCGAAGCTAGAGGTTTGGGGCGAGTGAGCGACGCGTCTACGCTTCGGCCTCTGGTGGCCCGTTTGATCGAGGCGAACCCGAACCAAACCCAGGGCTATCGCGACGGAAAAACGGGGCTCCTGGGTTTCTTCGTCGGTCAGGTGATGAAAGAGACCAACGGGGCAGCCGATCCGGAAGTCACGCAGAATCTGTTGCGTGAGGCACTTTCGGAATCGGGTCCAGAGTAGATCTCAGCGCCTCCTCCAGCCCGGCCTCTCCCGATCCGTACACGTAGTCCTCAATCGCGCCGTGGATACGAAGAAGCGTGTCGCGGGAAGGCGCCTTGGTGAACGCCGATACCGAGATGCACGTCGCGAAATTCGCCGTGAGAGACCAGATCGCGCCATGGATCCCCAGCGCGTGGGGGGCGATCACCAGCGTGACGTAAAGAACCGCCAAACCCACCCCCACTCCGGCGAGCATCCCGGATTTGGTGAACACACGTCTTGTCGGATAACACACGCCCAATGTGCCAGGCAGGAGTTGCAGCGCCCCCGCGCCGGAAAGGGTCACTAAGGTCACGAGAAAAGCGAAAGTGCGCACCGAAAGGATATATCCGATGATCAAGAGCCCGAGAACGATGGCCCGTCCGACCCAAACGTAGTGCCGAGGCTGCTCGTCCGGGGCGATGTAACGCTGATATACGTCGCGTGTCAGCACGGTCATGTTGGCGTGAAGGATCGAATCCAGCGTGGACATCGCGGCCGCGGTCGCTCCGGCTAGAATCAGACCGGTGAGCCACGCGGGTGCATACCGTACCAACAACTCGGGAAAAATCTGATCGGGGATCGCGAGATCAGGTAGAATTATCGCTCCACCCAGGCCCACCAGAGCGGCCGGGATGTACAGTGTCATCAGAAAAATCGGAGTTGTGGCTCCCAGCCACTTGATCGTACGACCCGATACTGCCGTGTAGTATCGGATCATGATGTGGGGTTGCAGAACGATCCCGAACGAAAGCGCGACGCTCATCCCGATCCACATTCCCGGCGTAAAAAAACCCTCCGGCCCCGGAAGCGAAAGCAGATCCGGCCGTTCGGCAGCCACACGTCGCCAGAGTGCCAAGGGTCCACCGAAAAGCCGATGGGACAACACCAGCGCACCAGCCCACACCGCAACATACATCCAGACACCCTGGATGACATCGGTCCAGTAGACAGCCCGGAGTCCGCCCGCCATCAGGTATCCTCCGGCCACGATCATGAGGACCAGCGTACCCACTTCGAAGGAAATTCGGTCTCCCGAAGCGACCGAGATGATGTATCCGAGGCCCTGCGCCTGGACTTGGATGTAGAGGATCGTGAAAAGAACCGATACGAGGGCCACGACCACCCTCACCGCCTCACTCTCATAGAAGTCGGCCAGCATGTCGGCTGGTGTGATGTAACTGAATCGCTTGCCGAGAGCCCAGATACGAACCCCGAGCGTGTACGTTATCGCTCCCGTCAACACGGTCCAAGTACCGGCTTCCCAGAAGCCAATCCCATGACGGTAGAAAAATCCGCCGGAACCGAGGAATGCGAACGCGGAGTGATACGTGGCCACCACCGTGAGGTATAGGACGACGAAGCCGGCCTTCCGTCCGTACAGGAGAAAATCCTCGAGATCCACGGACATCCTTCGGTTGGCCACAGCACCCAACACGATCGTGACGAGGATGTAGAGAAAGACCGACCCCGTTGCGACGACCCAACTCTCCATTTGTTAAGCGCCCCCGACCGTCACCACACCACTTCCGGAAAAGGCGTACCGCCGCAGCATTACACGGATCTCCGGAGCGCCCAGAGGAGGACCCCGATCAGAGCGAAATAAACGGCCCCCAAGTAGACGTAGAGGAACGGAAGGCCCAGCAGCCACCTCGAGCCGAGGTGCGAATCCACCCAGAAGACGATCGGTGGCTGGACAAGCGCCATGAGGCCCAAGAAGGCCACAAGGGCGACCCAGCCGTTTCTGGAGCGTGGTAGATAGTGGCTCCGAGTGCTCACAGTAAAGAGACCAGCCCCACCGCCACACCCGCCCCGGCCACGGTATTGGCAAGGTTTCGAAGGTGGTGGTCAGACGGGCTTCCGCTCCCCATCATCCCTCCGAGAAACGATTCGATGGTCGAACCGGCGAAAGCCCCGACAACGACGGCGAGAGACCCGAAACCCGTCACCAAACCCATGGCCCAGCCCGCACCGGCAAGAGCGGTCGCGCAGCAAACGCCCGCCAGGGTGCCCTCCAACGAAACCGCCCCGGTGGTGCCTTCGGGAACGGATCGCCAAGTGGTGACCAGAAGGTGGCGCCGCCCGAAGGCTTGACCGAACTCCGTGGCCGCCGTGTCGAAGAGGGACGTGGAGAACGCCGCAACCATCGCAAGCGTGAACGCCTCGGAGTAGGGCGTCGCCGCAGCGAGAAAAGCGAACGCCACGCCCGCCCCAGAGTTGGTCGCGACGCTACCGATGCCTCTGCGTCCACCCCGTCCCTCCGCGACGCCTGCCGCTTCTTTGCGAGCGTAACCCATTCGGGTCACACCGGTGCCGATCACCATCAGACCGCCCATCATCACGAGTCCCGGCCACACGGCGTACACATAGAGAACTACGGCCAGAACCACCCCCGCGACGGCTCCCGCCCGATCGACAGCCCGCGCGAAATAGGCAACAAGCGCGATCGGGGCGGCGATGGCGAAACCGGTCACCCACGCGCCGGGCGAGGCTCCACTCGCCGCGCCGAGGGCGGCCAATCCCGGGTCCACGAGGGTGGCGAGCCAGAGCACCGCACCCCCGATGAGGGGCACCAGAACGTTGTCGTCGACTTGAGTTTCGAGCGATTCTCCCGACGCGGCTGCCGTGGCCGCTAGGAAGCAGCCGATCACCAAGAACAAGACCTCGGCCTCAGGGCCGGCTCCAGCTCCGCCACCGACTCCAGACCCGCCAAGAGGCCCGCCCATCAGGAACGACTCGCCGATCCGCCCCGATGGATCGCTTTGCCCGAACGTCAGCAAGCCGTCTCGCGTGAGTCCCGGACCCAACGTCAAGATGCCTGCCCGCTGAACCCATCGGATGGCCCAAGCACAGGCCGAGCCTCCGACGAGGACAAACGCTACGAAACCCGACCAAGTTTTCTTGGGATTCCAAGGCAGTCGCGGGCCCCCGAGCGCGAGCCCTGCTAGTGCCGCCATCCCGTCCCCGACGGCGAGCAACGCCCAGATCCCCGCAGCCAGCTCGAGCCGTGACGAAAAAACCACGAAAGTAAGAAGTAGAACGGCAGGATAAAGCACCACTCCCCGTGAAAATCGGGAAGCTCTCTCCTCCGGCCGAAGTAACGCCCCTCGTGTGATGTCGTGGAGAAAGAACGAATTCAGAATCAGGGCCGCTGACGCCATGATCAAGGCTTGCCATGGCGCGAGCCAACGGAGCCCGAGTGCGAACGCCCCCATGCCGATGTGCACCACCTTGCGCGGTAATTCCGAGCGGAGCGTTACGGTCCGCATGATTGGGGGCGCACGACGAAGGCGTCTGGAACGGGACATGAATCTCCTGAAAAGGAGACTGAAGATCCCACAGCGCGACGACATGAACAACCTCGCGTCAGGTCCCCACCTCAACGTACCTCACCGGGCCGGGGGATCGCGCACTTCGGCCGCTAGCGTGTGTTCCGGAAGGGTCTCAAGAAATGAGTGAGCGATCCGTCAAATACGCCAGTCGGGACGAGAGGTCTGCTTGGCCAACGTCCCTTAGGTCCGGCGACAGTGAGCTGAGCAGGCTCGCCAACGCCTCGGTCGCGTACGAAAAACCGGACCGGACGGGTTGGGGCAGCTGCTCGCCGGTCACCACACTCGATGCGCCACGAAGCCTCATGTCCACCAAACGGTGATCCATGTACGTCTTTTCGAAACGGGACTCCCACTCGGACACTAGGTTTCGCATCGTCGACAACCCGTGTGGAAGGTCCGCTGGAAGAACCGGAAAACTGGTGATTTCTTGCACGATCGAGATCCGGAGTGGTCCATCGCTCCCGGTCGTGTACAGGTCGAGAAACGGGGTCGAGCCGAACCCTGCCAAATCCAAATCCGGACTTCTCAAGGGGGGCGCCCTTCGTTTCCAACTCGAGAATCGCGACGCCGCCGATCGGGTTGGCAACCTCGCGCCTTCGTCTTCGTTTCGCGGCCGACACACCACCGCGATGGTAGGCGCGTCGAAAGCGATCGTCGGCTCAGTTCCGTCGCACACCGCGTGCAGGCCCTCGTCCGTCAACACGAACGACTCCGCGGGCCTCTGTGGGCCTACCTCGAGCAGCTCATCGACCGAAACCAAAACGGTGCGGAGGCCGGTCGCTTCAAGCTCCGAACACCTGACCGAGAGCCTGTCTTCATCCTCTTCGGCGAACCAAATTTCAGGAAGACCATAATTGGCCTTCATCTGCACCTCAGCCGCGCTGAGGCCGAAATGTGGTGCAGCCTCGACTGCGTTTACGTCGCCATGCGGTGGATTTGAGACGAGCAGATACCGAGCGTTCATGTCAGATCCTTATCCGGGCGTCGGCGAAGATGAATGCATGATTTCTCCAGACGGACCGAGGTGCGGCTAGACGAAGTAGTCGGACACGTTGATCATGTACCGGTCCGGATCGGTGACCTTGATGATGGAACGGGTAAACGAGCCATCTGGCTGTGTTTCGGCGAGATCAACGAGCGGTGGATCAGCGTGCCACCCGCCGTCTGCGTTACTTAATACCCGGACCACGGGCCGATTTACTTGCGAAGCGTCTGAATTAGCGGCGTGGACCAAGCCCACCTCGAAGGTGTCGAGAATGACACAGGTACCAACCGGGTAGACCCCCAACAAGTTGATAAGGGCCTTCACCAAAACCGGATCGAAGCCCGCGTCTTCATCTTCCCAAATTTCTCGTAATGCGACATCAGGAGACTTGGCGCTATCGTCGGATCGAGACAGTGTGGCGTTGTCGTACGCGGCAGCCAACGCGACGATCTTCGAGTAGACCGAGAGTTCCGGGGGTCGACGCGCTTTCGGATAGCCCGAAAAATCCACTTTCATGTGGTGCTCATACGCGGTGATCATGCCCCTTAGGGGAGCCGATCCGGAATCCTGCAGTCGGAATGCATTCAGGGCCCCGAGCCATGTATCGGCCTGCATGGCCTCCGCTTCCTCCTCGCTGAGCTCCTCTTCCTTCATGACGAGATCGATGTCTACTCGGCTTTTGCCGACGTCGTGAAGAAGCGCCGCCAACCCTAGGTCGAACAAGCGGTTCTTGTTCAGGCCGAGCCGTCGTCCGATCGCCACGCTGAAGATGCCTACGTTGACCGTGTGCGTGAACGTGTAGTCGTCGTAGTTCTTGAGCGTACTGAGCCCCATCATACTCACCTCGTTGGTGAGCACTTGATCGATGATGCCTTGGACGGCGTGCCGGACCTGTTTGAGTCGGGGCGCGCCCCATGACGTGCCCCCAGATGTGGTATCACTTCCTATGTTAGGCTTTGAGGCCCCGGCGGTCCAAGAAGTTGGGGCATTCTAAGGAACCAAGGTGATGGTTTTATCGTCTCTGGAGCCGG
>Ga0115002_10000911_pt1 | contig 41653 bp, 43 predicted proteins | sample ArcticOcean_MG_C_8_FD_89576 | JGI IMG/M metagenome (GOLD analysis project Ga0115002, IMG submission 89576) | Marine microbial communities from western Arctic Ocean - ArcticOcean_MG_CB11_86 | ecosystem: Environmental > Aquatic > Marine > Oceanic | place: Arctic Ocean: Canada Basin | collected... | reverse complement strand
CTGAAGCTGCGCAGGCATGCTCACTTGGCATGAACGAGGTTGATCTGGATTCACTTCCGTACTGCGTGGAGTGCAACGCTGACTTCTCTGAGCCCAACGGTGCACAGCAAGTAGATGCATCGATCAGGGCGCTGGAGATAGTTCTGAATCGGATCAATGCACACATTTCCGCCGCCGCTGTGAACGAGATTCTTGATGATGAGGAATCGCCTGAGATGTTGAAGCTTCAAACATCAACATTGATGGGGCTGCCATCGAGTCCAGAACCGCCGAATTTGTGGCGCAGTATCTGGCTCAGCGCAAGGACACCTGATCGACTAGAGGTCCGACGACTGTTCGTTACGCCCGCGGCGGCGGAAATCTCCGGTAATCTGTGGGCTCTCATTTTTTCGGAACATTCGATTTATCGGAGCGATTTGGCGCGTTGATTTGAGCTTCAAACGGATCTTCAAGCGTAAGGACAAAGGCGGCACCCGGCCTGACGGTTGGATGAAGCCAGATTTGATCGTGCTTGGTCTCGGCAATCCCGGCCCAAAGTACAAGAACACGCGCCACAACGTTGGCTGGTGGTGTCTGGAAGAGCTCGAATCGCGTTCCAACATCAAGATTGGACGTGGTCACAGGCACACTAACCTTGGCGAGGGGTACCTGTCCGGCATTCCAATCACTCTGGCCAAGCCTCAAACGTTCATGAACAAAAGCGGCGAATCTGCCGTGTATGTGGCTGACCGATATAACACCGATCCGTCCAAGCTCGTCGTAATAACCGATGACATGGCAATCGCACCCGGAAAAATCCGCATTCGTGCCCAGGGTGGCAATGGCGGGCACAATGGCCTCAAGTCCATCAATCAGCGATTGGGCACGCCGGAGTTCACTCGCATTCGCATTGGCGTTGGGCGGCCGTTCGACCGCGCCGATGAGTTGGAGTGGGTGCTGAAGTCGTTCCCTCCAGATGATCTGCAGCTTGTGAATGAGGCGATCGTCAGAGCGGCTGATGCAGTGGAGAGCATCCTCATTGACGGGTTGGACCGCGCAATGAACAAGTTCAATTGAGTCTTGGCAGACGGCCACTGATGGCCGCAATATTTGCGTTGGTGACAATGGTCGCCGCGTGCAGTTCATCGGTGGCCGAAGCGACTCCAGACGCGGGCGTCGCGACACCGAGCATCGCCGTTCCCACCGTTGAAATCACGATGGTTCCAAGTGCCACGCCAGTTCAACCAACACCAACGATGTCGAGGCCGGCCGAGCCAGTAGACCCAGTGACCACCGCTACAGCGCGTCCCGCTCCGACCGTGACACCAACCGTCGCGCCAACTTCGACGCCCACTCCCATTCCACTACCACCAACATTGATCAGCAGCGTTGACGACATTCCCGAGCCACCCAGACGAGACCCTATCGACCTCACTCGCCGGCTACACCCTGATCGGTATGATGCCTATCTGCAGCGTAGTGGCGATCCCAAACCACCTGTCATTGAAGGGGAGATTCACGACTTCAGTGTGCTTCTGGACACCGGTGCCGTAACCGTCTCAGCCGTCGCCGAGCGGGTCTCTGAGCATGCCTACTGGTTCTTTGACACGCAACTTGTCCCGCTTGACACAGAAATAGATGAGGCGGTTCAAGCGTTCGAAGAGCGCATCTGGCCATCGGTAACCGGACTGTTTGGATCCATCGAAACGCCTGGGGTTGATGGTGATCCGCGTCTGGTGATTCTACATACGCAGCTTGACCCCGGTCTTGGCGGATACTTCTCTGCCGCCGATGCGTTCCCCGCAGAAGTGATGGAACTCTCCAACGAGCGAGAGATCATCTACATTGCCTCAGTTCTCAGTCCCGGGAGCAATCAGTATGCCGGGGTGCTGGCCCATGAGCTTCAGCACGCCGCCAACTTTGGGCAGGACAGGGGCGATGAGGCGTGGCTGAACGAGGGCCTGTCTGAGCTTGCCGTGGTTCGCACCGGGTACAACGCTCCCACGCAATTCGATTTTCTGCGCGAACCCGATACGCAGTTGAATTCCTGGCCAAACAGCAACAATACCGGCAGCTCGTACGGAGCCGGTCAGTTGTTCACCGAGTACGTGGTCGACCGCTTTGGGGGCGATGACGCGATTCTGGGACTGGTTCAGGCCGGTTCTGATGGACTGAACTCCATTGAAGAGTATCTGGAGTTGATGGATGCAGATATCGAGGTAGTCGATCTGTTCAGAGATTGGACGGTCGCGAACCTGGTCGACGAAGAGTCTGGTAAGTACGCCTACCCCAGTCGTGAATTGGCGCGCGTCCAGCGAAAGATTGCTATCGACACAACTTCGCGCTCAGACACTGTCAATCAGTTCGCTGCTGACTACTGGACCTTGCTTGTCTCCGATGAGCTACCAACCCGCATTACGTTCACTGGTGACGAAACCACGCGGATAATTCCGACCAGCGCCCATAGTGGTGATGCCTGCTACTGGGGCAATGCTGGGGATTCGATAGATGCGAAGCTCACGCGGGCATTCGATCTAACAGACGTCGAATCAGCAACGCTCGAATTCGCAGCCTGGTACGAGACGGAAGAGCTCTGGGACTTTGCATACGCGCTGGTTTCGAGTGACGACGGAGCGACGTGGACGCTACTCGAAGGGCCAAACACCACCGATAGGAACCCAAACGGCACAGGACTGGGCCACGGATTCACCGGAAGCAGCGGCGGCTGGAAGGATCAGAGCTTTGACCTGTCCCCGTACGCTGGCGGCGAGATTCTGGTGCGGTTCGAGCACGTGACGGACGATGCAGTCAATGTCCACGGCATATGCGTAGATGACATCGCCATCTCGGAGATCGACTACTTTGATGATGCCGAGGGCATCAGCGATTGGGAGTTCGACGGGTTCGCTCAGATTGACCCAACGATCAGGCAGGAGTGGCTGATTAGCATCGTGCGGGAGCCGTCAGACGGCGCAGTGGTGGTCGAGCGCGTCGAGGTGGAGTTGGGCGCGGCCGACTTCATCGTGTGGCCCCCTGAAGGCGATGAAGAGGTCTATCTGCTGATCAGCGCCGCGACTCGTGTATCGATTCTCCCGGCCGAGTACACGCTCAACTTTGAGATCGTTAGCTAGCCCACAAGCAACTAGCTCGAGGGCGCTTCGATTCGGTCGAAGCCCGTGTAAGGCACAAGCACGTCTGGCACTGTGATCGAGCCGTCAGAATTCAGGCCGTTCTCCATGATCGCGATAAAGATTCTCGGCACCGCAAGACCAGATCCGTTCAGCGTCGTCGGATACTTGGTTGATGCTCCGGGTGTAGGGCGATAGCGCGTGCCGTTGCGGCGAGCCTGGAAGTCGCCACAGGTGGAGATTGAGCTGACTTCTAGCCACTCCTGAACACCGGGGGACCAGACCTCAATGTCGAACGTCTTTGCCGACTGGAATCCGATGTCCCCAGTGCACAACGCAAGCGTGCGGTAGGTGAATCCCAATCGCGCGCAAAGGTCAGTTGCCTGCGACACCATATCGTTGAGCGCCGCCGGGCTATCATCTGGCTCCGTGTATCGGAACATTTCCACTTTTTCGAACTGGTGGACCCGCTTTATTCCGCGGGTGTCTCGCCCCGCGGCCGTGTCTTCTTTGCGGAATGATGGTGTGTGTGCCACATACTTCAGCGGCAGCACCCCGGCTTCAATGATCTCGCCAGCGTGCAGGGCGTTTAGCGACACTTCAGCCGTTGGAATGAGCCAGAGGTCAGATTCATCGTCCCGGTAGAGGTTGTCGGCGAACTTCGGCAGATTGCCGGAGCCACGCATTGTTTCCTCGCGGACCAGGTACGGCGGGGCGATCTCCGTATAGCCGTTCTCCCGAACGTGAACATCCAGCATCCATGATGTGAGCGCCCGCTGGAGCTGAGCGCCTGGACCTTTCAGGACGAAGAAGCGGGCGCCGGACATACGGGCACCGGCCTCAAGATCGATGATATCGAGCCGTGTTCCAGAGTCCCAGTGTGGCTCTACGCCCGGGGCAGATTCATCGGCTTCACCGACAGTTTCAACGATGATGTTGGACGACTCGTCCAGACCGATTGGAACATCGCTCAGCGGCAGGTTTGGCAGGACGATCAGCAGTTCACGCAGTGCCTCTTCGGCCTCACGAAGCTCCGTCTCTATCTCTTTGATCCGATCGCCAACTTCACGCATTTCTGCGATCTGCTCAGGTGATGGCTTCTGCTTTGCAGCACCGATGGCCTTGCTGGTCTCGTTGCGACGGCCTCGAAGCTCGTCAACGTCAACGATCAGGCTGCGGCGCTTGACGTCCAGTTCCACAATCTTGTCGATAGGAGCGTCCTCTCCGCGCGCTGCCAGTCGTTCTTTGACGTGGTCTGTGTCTTCAATAATCTTTTGAATGTTGAGCATTTGTGCCTATTCTCGACCCTAATCCAGGCTTCTGAGTTGCGGAAACGCGATCACTTCTCTGATGCTTCGTTCGCCCGTGATCAGCAGTGACAGCCGGTCGATACCAAGCCCCAGTCCGCCTGTCGGCGGCATGCCGTGCTCCATCGCGACCAGGAAGTCTTCATCAAGGCGGTCCATCTCGTCATCGCCAAATGACTGGTGCAGTCTCTCCTGCTCTTCGAAGCGTTTGCGTTGTTCCACAGGGTCGTTGAGTTCCGTGAATGCATTGGCGAACTCGGTGCCGATGGCGAACGCTTCAAACCGTTCGACGACGCGGTCGTCACCGGGCTTGTGCTTGGCAAGTGGCGACATCTCAGTTGGGTAGTCGACAAGGAACGCTGGTTGGATCAGGTGTGGTTCGACTTCGGCTGAGATCACTTTGTCCAGAAGTCTTGCCCACGGAAGGCCGGGCTCAACGTGAATGCCGCGTTTTCGCATCGCACCGGAGAGAGACTCGACATCGTCCGTTTCCAGGAAGTCGATGCCGGTGCGCTTTTTGATTTCGCTGCGGAGATCAATGCGTGGCCACGGAGGCGTCAGATCAATTTCCTGCTCGTTTTCATTTTGCGCAGGAATGATCATCGAGCCAGTTACGGTCTGTGCGACCGATGAGACGAGATCTTCGACCATATGCATCACATCGTTGTAATCGGCGTACGCCTGATAGCTCTCAATAGTGGTGAACTCAGGATTATGCTCCGCGTCGATGCCTTCGTTGCGGAAGATGCGACCAATCTCGAAGACGCGGTCGATGCCGCCGACTACGAGCCGCTTGAGATGGAGTTCCGTCGCGATACGCAGGAAGAGGTCACGGTCGAGGGCGTTGTGATGCGTCTGAAATGGCTGGGCAGAAGCGCCGGCGGCCACGTTGACCATCACCGGAGTCTCAACCTCAATGAAGTCTCGCTTCTCCATGAAGCGCCTGATCGTGGACACGATGGCTGAGCGAGTTCGGACCAGCTCCATTGACCGGTCATTGGTGATCAGGTCTAGCTCGCGTTGTCGGAAGCGCTTCTCCATGTCCTGGAGACCTGCCCACTTGTCGGGCAGCCCGCGGATTGCCTTTGTCAGCATCGTGAGTGAGCGCGCCTCGATGCTTGGCTCGCCGCGCCTCGTGCGGAACACGGGGCCTTTGATGCCGACGATGTCGCCAATATCAAGATCGTCCAGGATTGCGAAATCGTCACCAAGCACATCTCGCCGAGCGTGAACCTGGATCTTGCCATCCACATCTTTGATATCCAGGAACGCTGCCTTGCCCATGCCTCGGCGCGCCATGACCCGTCCGGCGATGGTCACGCTGGAGGTCTTGGCACCTTCGCCTTGCTTAGACTCACGCGCTTCAAGGCGTGCGACGGCTTTGGTTGAGGTCACAGATGGCTTGAATCTCGCGGGGTAGGGATCAACTCCGCGCTCCCTCAGGTTGTTGGCCTTCTGGACGCGGGTTTCAAGCAGGCGCTCTTCGGCAACGCCACCGCTTTCGGTGTTCGTTTGGTCTGGTGTCTCTGGAATTGGAATCGCCCTTAATTGTTATGCGAGCGTCAATTCTATCTAGCGCGGGAGCAGGTTTGCGCAGTGAATCTCACACGTTGCTTTCGCAAGCGCGTATTGGACCCAGGTATTGGAGAGTGCGGCCTAGATGTTGAACTGAGGTTCTGCGTAGTTGGCCAGCTTCTCGAATATCTGGATTCGCCAGCGCTGAGAGTCCACAACCATCAGTCGGTTGCGCTGCGTATCAAACTTCACTCCGGTAGGCAAAGTGAACTTAATTTCGGGTTCCAGCGTGTCGACTCGTCTGCGAGCCTTGGCTACATCCGGATTGCCCTGGACGTAGCGTTTCTGCCATTTCGACATCTCAATGGCAGCTCCACCGATCTCCAGAACGTACTCGCCAGCTTCATTGAACACCTGAACGCGATCGTTGGCCCAGTCGCATACGTAGATATCACCGTCGGGATCAATTGCAACATCTGATGGGTGGTCAAAATGGCCAGAATCGCTACCTAGCGTTCCAAGTGTGCTGATGAAATTTCCAGCGGCATCGAACTTCTGCATTCGATTGTTCTTCGTATCGGCAACGTACACGTTCCCGCTGGCATCGACATTAATGCCCCACGGTGCGTTGAACTGACCATCTTCAGTGCCGTAGCTGCCCCACTCGGCAATGAACACTCCATCAGTGGTGAGCTGCTGAATGCGATGGTTCATGGTGTCGGAGACGTACATTCTGCCGTCATTGCCGAAGATTATTCCGGACGGACGATCAAACTGTCCGGGTCCGCATCCTGACTGGCCAATGTGTCTGATGAACTTGGCTTCGCTATCGAACTCATAGATGAGATTGCGGAGTTCATCCGTCACGAACACGTTCTGATTCGGCCCTACGGCCACACAAGCAACCCATCCGTCATCGAAGATACCGGGATTCGCCTCACCAAAGTAGGTGACGATCTCCTCATCACCCGGCTCCGAGCCAATCGTAATCCGCATCACGTCGCCGTGCGTACGTTCTTTCTTCGTGAGGTAGACGTCATCACCCTCACCAAAGGCGATATTCATCATGCCCGTGGTCTGTCGACCACCGACGACGTGTGTGAAGTCGTATGCCCGGCCTGCTGCCGATGTTGTTAGCGCTGGTGCCATTGGTCGTCTGTCCGCCTAATTAAGCCTAATTAAGAATAAACTCGGGCTTTTCGAAGTTGCCGCCTACTACCGGAACTGCATCGAGCCCCATCCAGTCTTCCACAAGAGTCGTGTAGACGCTGCGGAAGTCGATGCTGGGAATGAGGTCTCCCTGATCCAGGTCAGACGCCTTCGTGGATGGGTACTGGCCGTACTGGCCACCCTTCACACCCTTGCCAATGGCCAGGCAGACGCCGCCTGCGCCGTGGTCGGTCCCGGCGCCGTTGTCGTAGACCCTGCGGCCAAATTCTGAGTAGAGGAACATGATCACGTTATCGGCTTTGCCCTGCGCCTCAAGGTCGTCAAAGAAATCCTGGATTGCGGTCGAGACTTCGGACCAGAGGCGGGAGTGCGTGTTGATCTGATCGGCATGAGTGTCGAAGCCGCCGTGGTCGCAGTAGAAGACCCGGGAGCCAAGCCCCGCCATGTGGATCTGGGCGATGCCTTTTAGCTTGTCCGCGATGGTTGAGTTGGCGTATTCGATGTTCGATGAGTAGTTCGCCGGTGCTGCGGCCAGGATATCCGCTCCCTTGAGCGCGTCAATGCCTGTCTGACCAAGGAAGTCCATCACTGGGCCAGTCCCGATGGCAGGAGAGTACATTCGTCGGTAGCGACTGAGCACTCGGGAAAGCTTCTCCTCAGGCGTGAGGCCCGTCAGCATTCCGTAGCTATCGATGTTCTCCACCGTCGCTACGGGGACGTTGGCTCCCACCAGCGCTCGGAACAGCGATGGCCCCATGCTCACGGCGGTCACGACGTTCTCTGCAGCGGGGTCGATGTCACGCACAACACGCGCAAGCCAGCCCTCGGTGCCCAGTGTGTCCGGCTCGCAGGTGTGCCATATATCCATTGAGCGGAAGTGCGATCGGGGCGAGTTCTCGTAGCCCACGCCGTGAATGATCGCGACATTGCCTTCCTGATACATCTTCTGAATTGGCCCCATTGAAGGGTGCAGGCCAACCTGGTCGTCCAGGATAAGCACTTCGTCTTCGCCAACATTCACGATTGGACGATAGTCTCGATAGAGAGGGTCTGCGTAAGGGACCACCGTGTTCATATAATCATTGCCGCCGCTGAGTTGCAGCACAACGATTACCGGGTCGCTTTTCGCAGTGGTCATAGTGGCTTCTCTCTCTCCTGTGTGGCGTTCTTAGGTGTTAGTACGTGATTTCTGAGAGTCGATTAGGCGAACTGATATTCCCTGAGTGAGACGATCAGTTGGAGTACTTCTGTGACTTTCGCAGCGCCGCCTTGCTGTGGCGAATCGTTACTCCAGTCGAACTTGCCGAGCGATTCCGCATGCTCAATGAGTTCCTGGCGTGATTCTGCTGGAATTTCCAGCGGCCCCATCACGTCGAGGCATGCATCCACAACGGCTTCCGGGGAGTCATCGGCTGATTTCAACCGGCCGATGATGCTTGCGACACCCGGTCGGTCGTGCTCGCTAATTAGCTCTGCTACGAAGTTCGTGCGCTTCATCAGCGTGCCGCTGTTGATCCACTCGATGCCCGAGTGCCAGCCTTCCACGCTTGGCGGATTCATCAGGTCCTGCCCCATGTATGCGATTTCATGCGACCAGCCGATCAACTGCGGCGACGGACGCTCAGTGTTGCCGACGAGCCTGAGGGTGCCGATCACCACTTCAGTCGGGTTTTTGACCTTGGAGAACAGCGCATCTTTGAAGAAATCTGAGTTGAAGATCATTCTGAGAACAGTTTCAATGTGATAGTCGTTTGCCATGAGGGCATCGGCGATGAACTGGACGGCTTCGGGGTCGTTGGGGGGCACCACAGACCATGCCGGGACTTGAGCTTCGTCTGCCACGAAGAAGCTGTAGATGTGACGGGCGATGAAGTTCGCCGTCGCAGGTTGCTCCAGGATGATGTCTATGATCTCTTCGCCGTTGAAGTTGCCGGTGCGGCCAAGAAAGGTCTTCTCGCCATCATCGTGGTCTTCAGGGCGGTAGTCGAACTCCCAGTCAAATCGGCCCATGTGAAATCTGGGTAGCTTGTGGACGATCGTCCAGCCAGTGAACGCTCGAGAGCACTCGCGGACATCAGTCTCCGTGTAGTTGCTAATTCCCATCGTGAACAGCTCAAGAAGTTCGCGACCCCAGTTCTCATTTACTGACGTAGCGTGGTTCTCGTGATTGTCCAGCCAGTAGATCATTGCGGGGCTACGGGCAATCTCCATCAGAATGGTCCTGTAGTTGCCAAGACCTTTCTCGCGGAACATATCGATCATCTTTTCGATCTCATCGTAATGATCGACTTTGGCAACGCCGGTGGCGAATAGTTGGTGGTAGAAGAGGCAGAGCTTCTCCTGCAGCGGCGCCTGTGTGTTGATCATGCGCCAGACCCAGCCAGCGTGGCCGTTTCCGCCCATGGTGCCGGCTTTCCACCAGAGTGGGTAGTAGCGAAGGAACTCGTAGTAGTCGACGGGCTCCTGAGATTCCGGGTGAAGAAGCTCTTCTACGGTCTCTTCATAACCAACCGCGACTCGCCGTTCAAGCTCATCGCGCGACGCACCGAATCCGGCGCGGCGCATCAGGTGGGCCATCAGTTCCAGGTTGGCGTCGCTCATACAGTATTCCTGACTTGTGAAGAGAGCGTCCGAGTCTACTATAGGAACTAGAACACGTAGACGAAACGTTGCTACCGCCTCGGGGCCTCAGGAGATCATAGATGCGATTGGTTCAGGTGATATTCGGTGCGCTCACCATCGCGATAATCGGATTGCTGCTGTGGCCGATCTTCAGCGCGGGCGAGCCGCAGTTGCCGATTGCTCTGGCAATATTTCTTGGCATTGGCGCGCTACTCGTGGTGATCGGACTACGAAGTAAGAGGCGTTGGTCTCGATACGCCCTCATGGGCATTATGCCGGGATTCCTAATCGGCGGCTTCGGTCTGGGTGCGCTGGTCTGGTACGGCAGCGGAACTGGGGGCACCGGCTGGGATGGCCTGCTGGCCGTTGCGGCGGGCATTCTGGGAGCGTTCGCTGGCGCGATTCTGGGGGCGGTGATTGGCGGGATTATCGGCCTGCGGAAGGATCGTTCTGAGGGCCGGACGCACCTCAGATAGCAAATGTGCCAATCGCTAGCACGAGGCCTGTCAATCGCTAGGATGACTTGTACAATTGGCTAATGTACAATTGTTTTATGGCAATCGTAATTGATGCGTCGGTCGTTGTTGCAGTCATTACAAACGAAAACACAAAACAGGCGTTAGTTGAAGCCACATCCGGAGAGGACCTCATTGCTCCAGGGTCAATCAGGTGGGAGATAGGCAACGCTCTTTCGGCGATGGTTCGGAGAAACCGGGCCACTGACCAAGAGGCATTCAAGGCACTCCGTTTGTATCAGGAGATTCCCATTCGGGAGGTAGATGTAGATCTAGAAGGCGCGCTTGAGATCGCCGCTCGCCACCTGATGTATGCGTATGACGCATACATGTTGCGATGTTCAGTGGAGTACCGGATCCCAATCATTTCTCTGGATGCAGGGCTGAAGCGTGTTGCCGTGGCTGAAGGAATTCCGCTGGTGGAGTATTGAGATGAAGAAGTACATGTATTCGGAGGCTCGGCAGCAGTTGTCCAAATTGCTTGAAGAAGCGATGATTTACGGGGAAATTAGGATCAAGCGCCGCAATGGTGAAGAGTTCTCATTGCGGCCAGCAACTTCATCAAAATCAGCTTTGGACGTAGACGGAATCGATCTCGATCTCACAGCAGATGAGATTGTTGATTTCGTTCGTGAAGGTCGTGAGCGTGGCTAGCTCTACTTGCTCGTCCACACCTGCTCAACCGCCTCCAGACACGCATCAACCGCTAGATCATCTGAACCCGGCGCAAACAGCGACACTCTGACTTCGTAGCCGCCCTCTTCGTAGGCAGTTGTGGTGGGCAGATAGTTGTAGTGACCGTTGCCAAACCCTGAGAAAACCGTGTTGGCGGCAACTGATCGCTCTTTGACCCGCGCTCCCAACTCAGCGAACGGCTCCAGCGGCATAGTCACAAGCACCGCGCTGCCTATTCGGATGGCCTGCAAGCGCAGGGTTATGACGTCCCCAACCCGAATCTGCTCGACCATTCTGGCGACGTTCAGGTAAATGTTTGACCGCATTACTCGCGAGACGGCGGCCTGAACCTCGTTCTCAGATGCACCGGACGCGCGCACGGCTGCCAGATCTATGTCCAGTCGATCGTACTCAGCCTGTGCATCTTCCAGCGATATCACCTCTTTGGCGGGCAGATCCACATCCACCCAGGAAACCGCCAGAGTGTCGTCTGCTTCGCTGATTGGGTTGTCCTCGTAGATACCCAGATCAGCTCCAGACTTGAGGATCTGTGCCAGCCGCTCTTTGCGCTCATATGGGTCCATGTTGAGCCGCACGCGTGAGGCCTCTGCGCCCAGCTTGGCACCGGCCTTGCGATAGACCCGCAAATCGCCGGTGAAGCCGTCTACAGGGCCCTGATTGCCGGCTGCGCCCTGAAGGAATAAACACAGACCCCCAACCGTGTGCTCAACAACATGACGCATTGGACCCGGGAAGTCTGGCGTTACGAGCTTGTTGAGATGCCCCATGATGGTTGGGTGGCAGGCGTAGTTCACCATCGTCGCCACAGGATTGCCATCGAGATCGTCCAGCCCCACAACCTCTACTGAGCGATCGACGAACCCATCCCAGTTGCGGCCTGTGAATAGCTCTCTCGATTCGTCAGCAGGTCTGCGATTTATGTTGATATCGCACTCTCCAACGCCAAACGACGGCACCGAGGGGACCTGCGCCGAAATCGCCTCTGCGACAGAGTTCGCCGCCGCTTCAGGCAGCTCAAGCAGCCACCGATCGACCAGATCCATACCCTCTGCTATCCAGCCGCCAAACACCGCAGGCCCAGAGTGGGTGTGCGAGTACGAAAGGCGAATGTTGTCCTCATCAATGCCTGTGCGTTCTGATATCACCCTCCGGATATCCGCGTCCTGAGCGCCGGTCAGAATGCCGATGTCAAAATCAACAATCGCTAAGCGGGTTTCGCCGTTGGATAGCGCCAGTGCCGTGATGTACAGCTGCATGTCATTGCCCTCAGACAGCTGATGCGTCTGCGCTCCCCAGCCTGCATGAGCAATCCCCACTGGCGGGGTTATGTCTGAACGTCCGGCGCCTGCCATCAACATTGTTGAGTTTCTCTCTGGTCAGTTTGGTCTGGTCACGTTAATCAGCACGATACAGGTTTGGAATCCGCCACGGGATTCATCAAGGCGGGCGCGGGAGACCCTCGCTCTCATCGCAAAGGCGCTCAAGAACACTGAGATCGCGGAGCGGTTGGTGGTCAATCCAAACGCGGTTCGGAACCACGTCAGCTATGTGTTGAACAAACTGGGCCTGATCAGACCCAGCGAAGCGGCAGCTTTTACGGCGATACGAGGTACTTTCGGAGACGATCGCAGCGGGCGCTAAGTGCCCATCTTCTGTAACTCGTCAGAGGTAAGATTTCGCCACTTTCCAGGCTGAAGATCGCCGAGCACAACAGGCCCCACGCGGATTCGCTTGAGGCTCACGGCGGGGTCCCCCATCGCTTCAAACATCCGGCGCACGATTCGGTTTCGGCCATCGTGAATCGTTAGTTCAACCACGGTGTGATCGCGCGTTAGGAACAGCATGTTGGAGCCTTTGGCCAGCCCATCGGACAGTCGAATACCGCGTGACATTTGTTCCAACACGGCCTGTGGCAGCGGATCTTCAAGGTGGGCGACATACGTCTTCTCCACCTCGTAGCGTGGGTGAGCGGCTCGTTCAGCGAAATCGCCATCGTTGGTGAAGAGTAGCAGTCCCTCAGTCTCGATGTCCAGTCGCCCGACCGGAAAGACGCGAGACGGCACATCAATCATATCCATGACCGTCGGTCGCTTCTGTGGGTCGTCCAGCGTGGTCACGTAGCCCGGAGGCTTGTTGAGTGCTAGATAGAGCTTGGCCTGAGCGATGACAGGGTTGCCGTCGAGCGTGATCACATCCTGATCAGGGTCCGCTTGGTCGCCAAGAGAGGCGGTCTTTCCGTTCACCTGTACTCGCCCGTCGGAGATAAGTTGCTCAGACTTCCTTCGGGAAGCGATACCAGCGGCGGAGAATATCTTCTGCAGTCGTTCAGTCATTGTTCTTTTAAATCTATCCCACGAAGCGGCGCACTGCTACGTGTGCCCAACCTGTCATAATCACCCGAACGCCGAATTCCCGAAGTCTGAGTCACATCTGATTCCAGGAGAAGAGAAATGGTCCGAGTTGCCGTCCTTGATGACTATTGGCACGTAGCCGAAGAACTCGCGGATTGGGGATCGCTGGCAGGTGCTGATGTGGACTTCTTCTACGACACATTGCTGGACGTCGAAGCGCTGGTGGAACGACTGACTCCGTACGAAGCCATCGTTACGACGCGCGAGCGAACGCGTTTCCCGCGAGAAGTGCTGACTCGGCTACCTAATCTGAAGTTGATAGCGGGTACGGGCGGCAGGCAAGCCAACGTAGATGAGCCAGCAGCTGCCGAGTTGGGTATCACCGTCTGCATCACCGGGGGTGGGCCAAGCCGCGGCAACGCCACCGCAGAACTCGCCTGGGCACTGGTGCTGGGCGTAACGCGCCACATCACATGGGAAGATGCTCAGATGCGGCAGGGCAAGTGGCAAACCCGCGTTGCCGAAGGACTGGGCGGCAAGGCGCTTGGGATTCTGGGAATGGGCCGACTTGGCACCCGCGTGTCGCAGTTCGGTAATTTCTTTGATATGGACGTCATCGCGTGGGGACCAACACTGGACGCCGAACGCGCCGCGGCCAACAACGTTGAGCTGGTGTCACGAGATGAACTATTCACCCGCTCGGACGTGCTTTCCATTCATGTGCCATTGACCGACCTCAGCCGCGGCTGGATCACGTCGAGAGACTTCGACCTGATGAAGCCATCAGCATTCCTTGTGAACACGTCCCGAGGACCAATCGTCGTTGAGGAAGACCTCATCGCAGCGCTTCGGGAGCACAAGATCGCTGGCGCAGCTCTGGATGTCTACGACGTTGAGCCACTCCCTGCCGACCACCCGTTACTCAAGCTGGACAACGTTCTGCTGGCACCGCATCTGGGCTACTCCACCAGGGCCAGCTTGAAGAACTTCATGATTGAGTCAGTGAAGAACGTGCAAGCTTGGATGGATGGGAATCCCGTCAATGTGCTGAAGCCGTAGTCGTCGCGTCGTCGGTTCATCCGTTCTCAAAGTTCCCTGAGGAAACTCGAAGGGAACTTGCTACCCAATGTCGGCATTAGACACGCAACTTTCGCCCTTATTGCGGTGCCGCATCCCCCGGGCCTCTACATCGTACCTGCAACTGAAGATTAGGTGGCGTGGAAGTAACGACTATTCGCTATCCAACTCAATCGGATAGCCACTGGCCGCCCAATCAGGAACCCCACCGGGCGTAACCGCCCGAACTTTCCATCCGGCCTTCAGAAGCAGGCTTGCGGCGATTGCTGATCGATCACCACCGGCGCAAATTGTCCATACCTCGCGGTCCCGAGGCAGTTCTGAGAGCTCACCGCTGAAATGTCCAAGATGAAAATGGGTGCTGCGGGGAATATGCCCCACATCCCATTCATCGTGCTGATGGACATCCAGGATCACTGGCGACTCCTGTCCAACATATTCCCGGTACAAATCGTCAACTGTGAAGACCTCGTTGGATGCCACAGATTGCCCGGCCTCCACCCACGCGTCGAAGCCGCCCGCTAGATGGCCCACCACATTGTCCCAACCGATGCGGAGTAGCTGAGTCGTCGCCTCCTCGGCGGCATCGGCTCGGTCCGTGGGCAGAATGAGAACCAGTGGCTTATCGAATTCAACCAACCATCCAACGTAGATCCCGAACGAGTCGTTCAGCTGGATGTTGAGTGAGCCATCTATGTGACCGGCGGCGTACAGACGCGGAACTCTGGCATCAACAATGACGGCACCTGATGAGACCGCCTGAACTACTTCATCCGTGTTCAACTCGTCAGATGGTGGCACTTGACCGAGAACCGGTGGTCCATTCGATTTATTCCTGCCATGAAGGCGTAGTACGCCGGATACTCCTGGAGTCCTGAAAGTTGTTGTGCAGCGAACGATTTCACGTTGTCAGGGCCAAACACAATGCTGCTCGTTCTTTCCGCGCCGATGGTCGATATCGTCATTCCACCTGGAGCCGATGCGGCGCAGAAGCTGCCTGCACCGTGTGTGGGCAGGATCTGGACATCGGCCGGCAGCGCACCAATACGACTGACTGTCTCGTATTGCGACGCGGTCAAGGCTGCTGTGTGCGCTTCGCCTAGCAGGTCAGTCCTGCCAGCGCTTTGCACGATGAGGCTACCGTCGCTGAAGATGGCGATGGGCCTGTCAGACTTCGCGTCCAAAACAAGATATGAGATTTGTTCCGGGGTATGCCCGGGCTTGGCCTACGCGGCGATTCGATAAGCGCCAAGTTCAAGTTCGTCACCTTCGGCAATTGCGCGGTGTGTGAACTTGTACCCGCCCGCAGAGGGGGCAACGATCTCCGCCCCCCCGCTTTGGCAATCTCCCTGGCGCCGGAGACATAATCATTGTGGACGTGCGTCTCAAGTACATGATCCACACGAATGTTTTTACGTCTCGCAACCTCAAGAAATCGCCAGGCATCACGTTGAGGATCAACCATCACGGAGTTATCGCCGGAGACAAGCAGGTAGCTGTTATCGCCAAGTCCCGGCGTCACGAAGACTTCAAGGTCCATCACGGTCTCCTTAGTCAGTCGAACTGCAAGTCGGTTCATCGTGGGATCGATACTGGTGGAATCAGTACAATTTTATCCTAGTCGTGACAGGCGGATGGTCCAATTAGCTCACCATGCATGAGCCACTGGAAGCGGTTCAAAAGGACTATTCCTTTTAGCGTGAATGAGGTGGCAGGGCAAGCCACGGACGCCGACTACAGGAATGGTTCTCCATGGAAAAGATACTCGCATACGCATATTTGCTGGGCATCGCTGCCTTAGCAATGACTTACGGTCAGTCACATCTTCCCCAGTCAGTGCAGGCCTTCATCGGCTACCAATACATGCGAATCGAGAACCTGTTCGGCGGGCGGCACGCCGACGATGTTGACACAGTTGAGGCCGCTCACGCTGTAGCCGCCTCCAAAGCGCGATAATCAGCGCGCTCGGGCTACCGGTCGTGTAGGCTCAATACCAGAGAACATGACCAACCAACCTATCGACGATTCAGAAGTAAATCTAAGCCAGATCAGGCCAATTCTCACTGGCCCGGTTCTGTGCGATCTGGCGGCCCGTGACCCGGCGTCTGGGAAGTGGAACTTGATTGGGATTTTCAACCAGGTTTCGGCGGCTCAGTTCCCAACTCAGCGACCGCTATCCGTCTACCTGAAGCTCTCGGATGCCTCAGGAATCTACGACCTGGAGATTCGATTCGTACGCGTGAGCACAGGCGAGAAGCTGGCGCAGGCGACGGCCCGGATGACCATCACCGATCGTCTGGCGTCACAAGACGTTGGCGTCTCATTCCCTCGAATACCGATTCCTGCGGCAGGGAAGTATGAGTTCCAAGTATGGGCCAACGCCATGTCTCTGGGCGCAAGCGTGTTCACTGCAACGCCCATCAACACAGAGCCAACCGTCCAACCCTGAGTAGCGTACTGCTCCCTGAAATGGGTTGCAATCAGGGAATTAGGGTGCCATTCAGGCGATGCGTGCATCGCAACTGGCGTAGACGCACCTAATTGATTGAAGTGGTACTCCAATCTACTTCTTCCGCACCTCCGCATCCGCTACGTCTAGCGGCACATCTGAATACCTCCTACCCCTCTTCACGCAGAAACGCCCCGAGCAATCGGGGCGTTTCTTTTTTTTGGTTCGTTGAGGTGTACTAGTAGATCGCGTAAGAGTCTAAGAGTCGAACAATTCGACCTCGACAAGTCCGTCACTGGCCCGGGCCAATCTGAGGTCACATGTTATTAACGGAACCTCCAGTGACTCAGCAAGCGCAAGGTATGCAGCATCATAAGCACTCACCTGATTTCGGTGCTGCCACATGCGCTCAAAAAGGGGAGTCTGCGCGTACATGATGATTGGAAGTTCGATGAACTCTTCAATCGCACGACAGGCAGTATCCGGAGTGATATCGCCGCGATGAGCCAGTCGCCTGAGCACATGGAGGTACTCCACTTCAATCAGATACGGACTCTGGAACTCGTGGTGAACAGCGATCGATTCAAGTAGTGCTTGATTCTCCCCTGTCACCAGTCCTGCGATTGCAGCCGAAGTGTCTAGGACGGCCATTCGCGGTCGCGAGTTTCTCTGATGATGTTCACAACGGATTGGGTGGATATATCGGTCTTGGGCCTCGACGCCACACGCTCCATTAGTTCCGCAGGCGTGGTGGTATTCGCCATACGAGTGAGCTCTCTGAGTAAGTACTCAGAGAGCGAAAGGCCTTCTCCAGCTGCTCTGATGCGCAGCTTCTTGTGGACATCATCCGGAACATTTCTTATTTGGACTGCTTTGGCCATGTAAGTAGTTTACATGCATAACGCATGCACTGCATGTATTATGCATGTAGAACAGACCTAAGATTTGATTCACCGCCCCAATGCCGTACCCTCATCCGGCACCCCCAAACATCAGGAGCGGAACAGTTGTCAGATCGCCCGAATATCCTTTTCATACTCACTGACCAGCAGCGCCAGGACACCATGGCCTGCTATGGCAATGACTGGATTCAGACTCCCACGTTGAACACCCTTGCGGATGAGAGTGTTGTGTTTGAGAACGCGTATGTGAGTCAGCCGGTCTGCGCGCCTTCGCGGGCAACCATCATGACCGGCCTCTATCCTCAATCCACCGGGCTGCACCGGAACAACATTCCGCTGCCTCGCGGAGCGCAGACTATCGGTGATCTGGCACCCGATGACTATTACTGCGCTCACATGGGCAAATGGCATCTGGGCGACGACGCGATTCCGCAGCACGGCTTCGATCACTGGAAAAGTATCGAGGACTTTCATCGCCCACGCTTCACCAAGCGGGAGTACCGGAGTGTTGAGGCTGACTACAACCATTACCTGCGCGAAAACGGTGTCGAACCGCCCCCTCCAACTCTCTCCTATGAAGGTTGGGTGGCGGGTGCGAACCTGCCGGAGCATCTGACGCAGGCAGGCTATCTGGGCAAAGTGGCTCTTGAGTTCATCCGGGAGTATCCGGAGTCAGATCACTCTGATCGGCCGTGGCTGGCGTTCGTGAATTTTTTCGAGCCGCATCCGCCGTACACGGGACCGCTGAACGGGTTGTATGACCCCGCTGAACTGCCTGTCGGACCCGGTTTCCTGAAACGGCCGGACAGCGGCTCGCTGGTCAACCGACTCCGCGCCGATCACTACATGGGCGGCGGATTGAACCCGCTCGGCGAGGCTGGTGGGGATAATCACGACACCACCACCGAGGCCGGATGGCGAAAGCTGCGATCACAGTATTTCGATAACGTGACGCTAGTAGACAACCAGATTGCAAAAATCATCAGTGCGCTCAAAGAGACCGGCCAGTACGAGAACACCATCATCATCTTCACCAGTGAGCACGGCGAAATGGCCGGCGATCACGGCATGCTGGAAAAACGGTCCCTCTACGAAGAGGCCGCCCGGGTTCCGTTGCTCATGAAGCTGCCAGGAGTCGACCACAAACGCGTGCCCGGCTCCGTAGGGCTGGTCGACATGGTACCAACCATCCTTGAGATGATGGGTGAGAGCACCCCGGATCACCTACAGGGCAATAGCCTGATGCCCGTCGTGAACGGCGACGCAGATCTAGACGACAACGACGTGTTCGTTCAGTGGAACGGCATGGGCGACCGCAATCTCGGCTCGCCTGCCATCAACCGCATGGTATCCGTGCCGTGGCGCTCGGTCATAACCGGTGATCGCTGGAAGCTGAATCTCTCGCCAGGCGACCAATGTGAGTTGTACAACCTGAACTCGGACCCGCACGAGCTAATGAATCTGTTCGACATGCCGGAGCACAAAGACCGAATCCGGCAGATGGCCTCCCGCCTCCGCGTCTGGCAGGCAGAAGTAAACGACGACATAACATTGCCCGCGGTTTAGGCGGCCGACCGGTCGTAGTGCCGGCATCCCTGCCCGCACCGAATCGCAAGGAGATCCCAATGGAACAACGAGACATATTCTCAGAGGCCTACGAGCGAATTCTGCAGGTCTGCAAGCAGTCTGCTGAAGGCCTGAGCCCATAGCAGATCTACTACCGCATCGAACCAGACGCCAACTCGATCGCATGGCTGATCTGGCACCTTTCGCGTGTTCAGGACAGCTATGTTTCTGAGATCGTCGGGCGCCCGCAGGCGTGGGTGGCAGACGGCTGGGCCGAAAAGTTCGGCATGGAGCCAGATTCCTCGAACGTCGGCTTCGGGCACACTGCCGCAGACGTGGACGCAGTTCGGCCTGAAAGCGCAGAACTGCTGCTCGCGTGGAACAACGCCGTGATCGACCGCAGCCAGGAGTACTTCAAGTCGCTCGACGCCATAGAGATCGAGCGTGTAATCGATACTTCTTACGATCCCCACGTCACCGTGGGTGTGCGGCTCGTGAGCGTGATTTCTGACAACACGCAACACGCCGGACAGGCGCGTTATGTGCGCGGCATCCTGGAGCGCGTGGGGATCGACGGCCAGTTGGGTTGATGAGTTCAGTAGATGATCCGATTGCCCGCGTCGCGTCGGGCTACGACAAAGTTGGCGATGAGTACTTCAAGTACTACCGCACCGACCCATCAGAAGTAGTCACGCGCTACGAGGACTTGTTCATCGATCAAGTGACCGCAGGCGGAAGCGTGCTCGAGTTGGGGTGCGGCAACGGGTTACCGACAGCTGCCCGACTCCATGAGAAGTTCGAGCTTACCGGTGTCGATTTCTCGGCTGGCCAAATCGAGCGTGCCCGCCAGAACGTTCCCGGCCCCACCTTCATCCACGCAGACATGACCAAACTGGAATTCTCTGAGGCGTCATTCGGCGGGTTTGCAGCGCTGTACTCCGTCATTCACGTGCCGCGTGAATTTCACGGCGATCTATTTCGATCGATCTACGCGTGGCTCAAACCGGGAGGTATCTTCATGACCACCCTCAACTCCTCCGAAGACAGTGGCAACTATATCGACGACTGGTTTGGCGCCCCAATGTTCTGGAGCGGATTCGACGTCGATACATCAAGGCAGATGATCACTGACACTGGCTTCGAAACGATTTCAGATCGGGTAGAAGTCTCAGATGATCCCAACAGCGACCACGAAAAAGAGATCCACCTCTGGGTCGTAGCGCGGAAGCCCCAATGACCGTGAAGGCCGTACTTCTGGACGCCGACGGCGTGATTCAGGAAGCTGTTGGTGACCAGCCTCAAGCCATCATGACTCTTCTGGGAAGCAACGATCGCCTCCCGGAGTTTATGAGCGACCTGTTTGGTGCTGGAAGCCACGCCCTCACCGGCAAGGCCGACGTGATCGAACTCATCACCGCTGTGCTAAGCCGCTGGGATTGCACAGGCAGTCTGGATGATGCTCTCAAGGTATGGACCATGATTGACGTCGATCAAGGCGCGCTCGAGATCGTGAAATCGATGAAGGCACTTGGTTTTACCGTATGTCTGGCGTCAAACCAGGATGCACACCGTGGCAACTACATGTCCGAGAATCTCGGCTTTCGAGAGCTATTCGATCGCGAGTTCTATTCGTTCGAAATTGGCATCGCCAAGCCAGATGAGGCGTACTTCACGCACATTCTGAACGATCTGGGCGTCCAGCCTGCTGAGGCCGTATTTATTGACGACAAGCCTGAAAACGTTGAAGCTGCGAAGTCAGTAGGAATCTAGGCGGAGGTGTACAACCTCGCTGATGCGTCTACATCTCTGGAAGGCGTATTGGCTGAATTGGGCGTGGCCCTGTAGGGGCAACCCCCCGTGGTTGCCCGGTTCTACTCCGGATAGCCGCCGTAGCCGCTCAACATTCCGCCGTCTACGATCAGTTCCGTGCCGGTGATGAACGCCGCATCATCTGAGGCCATGAAGAGCACCGCTTTTGCCACGTCTATCGTCTCGCCACGTCGCTTCAGCGGCGTGATGTCCAGCATTCGCTGCAAGTTGGGGCTGATCGACTCTGCACCAAAGTGCGCGGCGGTTCGCATGGGCGGCATCACACCAGGGTGGACTGAGTTCACACGAATACCGGCCGGGCCGTGCTTGAAGGCCATCGCCTTCGTGTAGATGCGCACGCCGCCTTTGGATGCGAAGTATCCGGGGTGACCTCCCGCGCTGCCGACATAGCCAGATATCGATGAGATGTTCACGATCGACCCGCCGCCGTTTGCCTTCATGTTCGGCAGCACGGCTCGGCAACCCAGATAGACGCCGTTCAAGTTCACGTCCATCAGGCGCTGCCACGCTTCGAAGTCGTCATCGTCCTGCACAAACGACGAACTGAGACCTGCGTTGTTCACCAGAATGTTGATGGGGCCAAACGTGTCGATTGACTCTGCCACCAGCGACGCCCACTCGTCCTCGTTTCGGACGTCGATGTGTATGTAATGCGCCTCGCCACCAGCCTGTTTGATCTCATCGACGAGTGCCTGCCCCAGATCGTCCGATAGATCAGACACCACTACTCGAGCACCTTCGCTGGCAAATACCCTTGCCTCTTCGGCGCCCATACCGCTTGCAGCGCCCGTGATGATCGCGGTCTTATTCTCAAGTCGCATGGTCTCAGCCTCCGGCGTCGACATCAGGTCACCTCGCTCGGCCGCAAGTGGCCGAAGCGTGGCCCACCTTACTGGTTTTCTGCGTTATAGTGCGCGCTTGCGGCAAATGGTAAGCAGCCCCGCTCATGCGGGTGATACAGGAACTTGAGATGAAATTCGGCCAGTTTGAGATCATCAGATGGCATCCTGAAGTCTCCATTCCTCAGAGCATTGCCGACACCATGGAGAGGATTGAACTTTCCGACCAACTTGGCATGCACGAGATCTGGCTTGGCGAGCACCACTTCTCACGGCACGGGCTTATCTCCGGCATATTCGCAATGCTGGGCAACGTGGTACAGCGAACCAAGAACGCTCGCATTGGTACCGCCGTAGTCGTCCTGCCCTGGCACAACCCCATCATGGTGGCCGAGGAAGCCGCGACCATAGACATCCTGTCAGGCGGCAGGTTCACGCTGGGCATTGGCTCCGGCTATCAAGCCATGGAGTTCGCAGCGCTGGGCACGGATATTGAGACGGCCCGGCCGCGTTTTCGTGAGTACCTGGACGTCATTCAGAAGGCGTGGGAGGACGGCCCGCTCACGTACAAAGGTGAATTCATCGATGTTGAAGATGTCAACGTGCTACCGAAGCCCATTCAGAAGCCATTGCCAATGACGATCGCCGTCAGCACCAGTCCTGAGAGCGTTGATTTCGCAGCGTCCAAGGGACTTGAGATTATGGTCGGCGGTCCCACGGCCGTCATGGGGCAGGTGCCGCAGGTGATGGAGCTATGGCACGAGCGTATGGAGCACTACGGCCACCCGCATGAGCACATAGACCTGCCCGCCGGGATGAACATCTACGTCGCGCCAACCATGGAAGAGGCGGAGTCAGATCTGGTCGGACTCGAAGACGAGATCGATGCTGAGTTCATGCGCATTGGCAATCCCATGAGCAAAACAGGGCACGTTCCCAGCGGCTACCAGCACTGGGCCAACCGTGATAAAGATAGAGTCACAGGCGGCGAGATGGCCCGCAAGGAAGGCATTCTTCCACTTGTAGGAACCGCCGAAGTAGTCTGCGAACGCATCGAAATCCTCCGCTCTAAAGGCATCAAATCAATTCGCGGGACTTTCGGCAAAGCGGGACTTGACCAACAGAAGAGCCTCCGCTGCATGCAGATGTTTGCAGAAGAGGTAATGCCCAACTTCCCGGATTAGCACCAAAATTATGGAGACTACTCAATGACAGTGACGCTTGATTGGTATGGATGCACAACGTACCGCTTGAACATCAACGGGCTCGTCGTGTTTCTGGACACCTTTATGGATCGGCTCTCAAGTGCTCCAGATACTGGTGCGACATCTGCAGACATCACGGAAGCTGATTTCGCGATTATTGGCCATAGTCACATGGATCATCTCGCTGGTGCTGACGTGATCGCCAAGAACACCGGCGCAAGCATCATCTGCTCCCATGAGTCGATGCGTGTGCTCACCGAAGCCGGGGTGCAGAGCGACCAGATTTTGGCATCCGCTGGCGGAGAGAATTACCAATTGAACGATGACGTATCGGTACGAGTATTCCCAAGTCTGCACTCGTGCATCTGGTCCGTCGCTGAGCCGGCGGGTGTCGAGCTAACGGGCGACCTCGGAGTACCGCAACAAGAGCGCAACAGACGGCTCGCCGAGCGGTTCAGCGCCGATCGCAACGTGGGGCTTACGCCGGAACTGGCAGCCGAGAACGATGAACTACGCGCCCGCAACATAGGCAGCGACAGTGACGGTGGGGCGCTGGACTACCTCATCGAAACACCAGACGGCACCATCTTCTTCCAGAACAGCATGGGCTACCACTCATCCATCCTCGCCGGAATCAAAGCAGACGTAGCAGTCCTCGGCTGCTCAGGCCGCGGCAACATAGACGGCGAACCATTCCAGGGCTCAACCGAGAAGTTCCTGGCTGGTGTGGTCACAACCGTCAACCCAAAACGCATAGTCCTAGGCCACCACGATAACTGGGCCGGAGCGCTAAACACCCCCGACCTGCAAGACATCACACCGATTCGGAACGAGCTGGCTAAGGTAGCGCCGGACGTTGAGGTAATCGAGCCGGGGTACGCGGACGGGATGACGTTGCTGTAGGGGGATTCCAGAGCGGTGCACAATATCGTCAGCGAATTGGTGATGAGTGAGTATGGCCCCAGGGACGGGATTCCAACCCGCGGTTTTCTGCTTGGGAATTGGATCCAGTTCGTCCACAAACGTGCGCTGAAGACCGTAATCAATCACGAATGATCCGTATTCAGGACGTCAAGGGTTGCTGCCGTCCGTAGAGATCCATCCCCGTTGAGTATACAAGTGGGTATACAAAACCCAGAGGAGAGTCGGCTCCCTCTCATGCCCAATTTCCTTTAGTATCACCGCACCATGCCAAGTGAACGAATAGAGAAGCGGATTGATCAGCTCCTAGACGAGGCTGATGTCGCGGCAGAGACCAGCGATTGGCAGCGAGTCCTGGAACGAGCGCGTGCCGTCCTTGCCGTAGATTCTGAGAACGCCGATGCCAAAGCGTTGCTCGCGATGTCCGAGGAATTGCACTCTGACGTGAGTTCAGACCGTGGGGGATCGGACGCTGACATTGTTGACACCCCTCCATCCGCTCCGCCGACCTCGGTAGAAGCTCCCACTTCCTTCGCCAATGGCCGCTACGAGGTCAAGAGTCTCCTGGGTGAAGGCGGCAAGAAGAAGGTCTACCTTGCCCCTCAAGGGTCATACGAAGGAGGTTCTTTCCACAATCATAGACGCGATGCTTGCAAGGATCGGACACCAGTTCAGTGACGACATGAAAGCCATTCTGGCCGAACTCCCTAACGGTATTTCGAAGATAGAGCATGCATGGGGCAGCGAGCCGACCACTCTGTGCATGGGAGACAGTCACAGTGGCAACTGGTTCTTTGAGGGAACCGGGGAGGCAACGCGTGCAATCGCAATTGATTTGGTTCCCTCCCGATATTCAGGCGCCACGGACATCGCTTACTTTCTTGCAATGAGCTTTGCCGCGAAAGATCGTCGTTTGCACGAACGGGAAATGATCAGCGCGTACCATGATGCACTTATCGAGGGAGGTGTGACTGGTTATTCAGCTGATCAGCTGGATGAAGACTTCCGCTGGGGCCTGTTTCGGGCCTTGATCACGACCGTTTACGCCGTTGGCGGATTGAACGTGTTGGACGATGTTGTTCTGGCCCTCGTCGAAGAAGGCCTTCAGTCGCTGCAGGACTGGGAATGCATGGAGCTGCTGAAATGACAGGCTTCCCGCGCACGCCTGATGAGATCACCGCACGCTGGCTCAGTTCCGCGCTTAGAGGTGCTGGGCATATCGATAGGGGTGAGATTCTTCGCGTGCACGTTGAACCGTTGGCCGAGGGGCTGACGGGGCCGGTGGTGCGGGTGAAACCCACGCTGGACCCCGGTTCGTTGCGTGGGGCGGAAACAATCGTGGTCAAAATGCCGACGACCGACCCGGACCTTCTGAGATGCCTGACCGAGCGAGGCAGAATTCACCGCGAATATCTGTTCTTCCGGCATCTCGCATCCCGGATCCCCAATTATGTACCTCGTCACTACTTCGTAGAGACAAACGCCGAAGGGACGATCGGGATAATCGGCCTTGAGGACTTGAGCGACTGGCGCACCATTCCGGTTGGCGAAGAGATAGCAGACAACGATGCGAATTCGGCAATCAAAACTCTGGCCGCCATTCATGCCCACTGGTGGAACGACGCTCGACTGGATGCTTACGACTGGTTAATGCGGCCCGGCATCTACTTGGACGGCGAGTCACAAGGCCAACTCGCGGCCAGCGGCAGGACATGCTTCGAGAAATACAGCGATCTGCTCTCCCCCGGAGTCAGCGAACTCCTACGCCGACTTCCTGATGCCCTGCCAGAGATAGTGAAGCACTCCAGCACCGGAAACCTCACGCTATGTAGTGGCGACGCTCGCGGTCAAAACATGTTCTTCACGGGCGAGGACGAGAGCACGCGCACCGTCTTGATCGACTGGCAGACTCCGTCGCTCACGGTGGGAGCTGCAGACGTTGCCAACTTCATCATGGCCACGTTCGACGTCGAAAAACGGCGGGAGGTCGAAGGCGACCTGCTCCGCACCTATCACGCAGAGCTGATCACACGAGGCGTGACCGACTACTCTTCCAACGAGCTTGAAACTGACTTCAGATGGTCAATGTTTCGCCAGATGATCATCATGGTCCGGGGTGCAATAGACACGGGCTTCGGCGAAAAAGCCATTTTTAGGTTCCGTGACCGTCTGAAGATGATGGAAGACTGGGACTGCATCGAGCTGCTCAAATGACCAACTTCCCTCACACCATGGACGAGATCACATCCGAGTGGCTGACGCGTACCGGGCGATGACCAGAATCGAATAACTGTAGAGGGTGATGGACTGAACCGTGACCCAGTGATTCCGAGATAGGCCGACCAGTCTGTCCCGAACCGCAGCCTACCCGGCGAGGATTTTGTCCATCACGGCGGCAACCGTCCTGCTGCTACCGGGAATTGCGTAGTTGTATACGCGGTATGTCGTCGCCGGGTTGGAGTGGCCCAGCATGGCTGAGACTCGCGTGACCTCCATACCTTTGCTGAGGGTCAAAGAAGCAAAGATGTGTCTTAGATCGTGGAAGCGCAATGTTGACGGCAGACCAGCCGCCAGCGCGAGTGGTCGGAATTGCCGCTGAAGGACGTGCCGTTGATCAAGTGGGCGACCAACGGTATTAGCGAACACGAGACCCCAACTAGAGTCCCACACAGGCCCAAGACGAAGTATCTCTTCATCCTGTCCAGCTCGATGAGATCGCAACTGTTGGACGGAAGCAGGCCCAATCTCTACTTCACGTCGACTCTTCGGCGTCTTGGTGTCGCCAAGTTCATACCCACCTCGAATCTTCTTCAGACTCTGTCTGATGCGGATGGTGCCGTGATCAAGGTCGACGTCAGACCATTGCAGGCCTAGCAGTTCACCGCTACGGGCACCAGTCGTTAGCGCCAAAGAAAACAACGCCTCTAATCGGTGACCGCGGGTTACGCCCAGGAATCGCTGGACTTCCTCTTCACTGAGGCGCGCCATCTCTCGAGGCGTTACCTTGGGCCTATCGACGTAGTCAGAGGGGTTCTTTGCGAGATGTCCCCATCGAACTGCGCGCTCAAGACAAGTGTGTAGTGCCCGATGCGCATTGCCGATCGTGGCAGCGCTTACTCCATTTGATAATGGAGCGGGGGACGGGATTCGAACCCGCGGCCTTCTGCTTGGGAAGCAGATACTCTACCACTGAGTTACCCCCGCTCGAGGATGGCCTGATCTGTCCGATTGTTTCGGACGATGGGCATGCAGAGTCGTGCTGGCCGAACATGTGCAGTTTACCAATATGTGCGTCAGAACGGGCGAGCAGTTCGGGACACTCGGCGCGAGAATGGTTCCATGACCTCCCCACAAACGATCACCGAAGAGCGTGCGCAGTCGATTACTAAGCACCTGCCGCCGTACTCCGTGATTCTCCACAATGATGAAGATCACTCCATGGAATTCGTGATTGCTGCGCTGGTTAAGAGCGTGCCGAGTCTGAGCACCGAACGGGCGACGGAGATCACGATGGAGGCGCATACGTCTGATCGTGCAGTGGTGATCACCTGTCCGCTGGAGCCTGCGGAGCTGTATCGGGATCGGATTAAGACGTTTGGGTTGGGCGTGACTATTGAGCGAGCTTAAAGCAATCGCGCTCAATACCTCGGACTAACTGCTCACCCCGCACTGTCACCCTGAAGGAGGCGCTTTGGCCGACTGTGAGGGTCTCTGCCGGGGTGGAATGTTGAACAGGTGCGAATAGCCGGGCGCATGACTGTGTGTGAGTTTTCGAGCCGCGTGCGATGTCTCAACCGGCAGAGACCCTCACGTTGGTCGCGGAGCCTCCCGTCTCAGGGTGACAGATGGCGCAATGACGCGTTATGTGACGTGGGTAGAGCTCGGCCGCACCCTCACCCTGGCCCTCTCCCCAAATGGGAGAGGGGATATGGGAGAGGGGATAAGGCTATTGCCTAGACCATCACCTGGCCGCCATCGACCTGGATCGATTGGCCTGTGATGTTGCGGGCGCTTTCTGATGCGAGGAATGCCACCATTGCGCCGATGTCTTCTGGCGACTGTTCACGGCCAAGAGGCATGACGGTCTTGAGAGCCTCATCGAACACGTCGTGGTGGTCTCGGCCGATTACTGCTTCATCGCCGGCGGCTTCACGGTTGTCCATCCACTCTTCCCAGAATGCTGTGTAGAGGCGGCCGGGGCAGACTGCGTTGACGTTGACGCCAAATGGCGCCATCTCTTTGGCCAGGGCCTGCGTGAAGGTGATGACGGCCATCTTGGTGGTGGCGTAGTGGACGGTGTTGTAGAGCGGTGCTCGGCCTGCGACTGATGCGATGTTGACCACCTTGCCGAAGTTGCGCTCCTTAAAGTGGGGGAGGGCGGAGGCGGTGAGATCGGCGAGTCCCTTTACGTTGACGCGCCAGGTGAGCTCCCAGTCTTCGTCACGGCCGGGCTGGGTTGGCAGTGAGCCGGGTGCGCCTGCGACACCAGCGTTGTTGACGAGGATATCGAGGTGGCCCCAGTCGTCGATGACGCGCTGGATGGCGGCTGCGCCTTGAGCTTTGTCGGTGACGTTGAGGTCGATGACCATGGCCTTGCGGCCCAGTGCCTCGACTTCCTTCGCCACGGATGCGGCTTTGCCGGAAGGGAGATCTGCGATGGCGATGTCTGCGCCCTGGCCAGCCATGGTGAGTGAGATGCCGCGGCCTATGCCCTGACCGCCTCCGGTGACGATGGCGGTTTTGCCGGTGAGATCAGCGATCATTCAGTTGTACCTTTCGTTTTTCTGTTCTGGGTTTCGGATCTGAGTTTTTTGCGTTCGTTCAGGATATTCGACTGCTACCCGGATGTGCGTGCCCATTTGCGGAGGCTGACGATCTCGCCCAATGGCGGGTCGTCGCGCTTGGAGTAGTAGAAGGTCCATGAAACCTCAGCCACGTAGATGTTGCCTTTTGAGTCGATGGCCATACCGTGCGGACCGCAGAACTGGTAGGCTTCCTGACCCGGGAGGTCGGCGCCAATCGACTGTATGTGGTTGCCGGAGTTGTCCCACATGGAGACTTTGAACCCCAGTCCGGGAACGCCGTCCTGCACGGGCGGCGGGCCCATTTCTCCAACGTAGAAGGCGGCGTCATCGCCACGGCCTCGTAGCACTGACATGGGGTGGTAGATGTGCCACTGGTCTACGAACTCGCCGTCGATGGTGAATATCTGGAGCCGGAAGTTCTCACGGTCGGCCACCACTACTTTATCTTCTCCCCACATGGTGATGTTGTGCGGCAGGCTGAACTGGCCGGGTTCTGTGCCGGGCTCGCCCCAGGAGAGGATGTGCTTCCCGTTGGCGTCGTATCGGTGGACACGAGAGTTGCCGTAGCCGTCAGAGATGAATACATCGCCGGTTGTCGGTGAAACAGTGGCGTCAGTCGGCCGGTTGAACGGCTCGCCACCCTGCCACTCTGCGCCCTCGCCAAACTTCCCAAGTGTCCACGCAACTTCGCCCTGCAGATTCCGTTTCTGGACGATGTGACCGAAGTCATCGATCAGATAGATGTCATCGTTGTGGTCGATGAAGATGCCGTGGGGGCGCATGAACTCGCCCTCGCCCCAGCCGCCAATGTAGTTTCCGTCGGGGTCGAAGATGGTTACCGGGACGTTGCCGCGACTGAAGACGTACACGTTATCTTTGGAGTCGACAGCGACCGAAGTAGCGTCTCCGCGGAAGGTAATTCCGTGCGGGATCTTGGCCCAGCGTGGGACTGGCTCAAATTTGGTCTGGGCTGTAACTGTCTGGGGCATTTCACCGTTTCCTTATGCCATTCTTCATGCATCTGGGGGCCGCCATGAGCACTTCAGAGGGCCTTTGATAGCGCGCTATGTACTTCCAGTGGAGCCGGGCAATCATACGCCGCCAGTAAGTTGGATGTGGATAAGTGCGCGATAGAGGCGGATTACGCGCGGTTCTCAACAGATGGCCCCCTTGATCGCGCATTGGGGAGCGCTAGTTTTAGGTGGTGCGCCGCGCTGACCTATGTTTTTTTGGTGAATTCTGCGGCGTTATCTAACCTCTATACGCGAGGCTCTAACAAGAGCCCCCAAGGAGAGCCGACATGAGTCCAGCCGCCACTGCCACCCGGAAGCGCCGAAGCCCCCTTGCACCTGCTTACAGCGCCGAACACTGTTTTGAAGTGACTGAGAAGTTGCACGAGAAGATAAGCAATAGCGTCTTCGATCAGGCAGAGCTTGCGGCCGCACTTGGAATTTCACCCGGAGCAAGCACTACAGACCGACTTGTCTCCTCACTTCGCCAGTTTGGCCTGCTTGAGAAAGATGATCATGGTCTGACGCTCACAGAGCGTGCGTTGACTTTTGTTGCAGCGAAGTCATCACAGGATGCCTCAGCATTCCGTGTTGCCGCACTGGAGACGGTAGACTCATCGTCAGTCTTCAAGGAACTGCGCGAGAGTTTCGGTGCCAAGTTGCCGCCGACCGACGCGCTTGTCGCTCGCCTGGAGAAGAGCGGTTTCACGGCTCGCTCAGCCAAGCAGACAGCATCTGCGCTGCGAGACTCACTCCGGTTCGCCGGGGTTGTAGATGGCGACGACAACATCATTGGTGACCTGGACAACCTTCCAGAGCCTGTTGTCGAGACGCCTGCTAGTGAAGCGGAGATCACACCAATCGACCAGGTGGACTTCTCTGAAGTTGTGACTACGGAAGAGCAGGTAGAAGTGAATCTGTCACATCCACGCATCGATGTTCCGCTCGAGGGTGGACGCATTGCGACGGTCCTCTACCCGGCCCGACTTACTAGAGCTGATGTTGAGAAGGTCTACGCCGTCATGGACGCCCTGATCCAGAGCTAATCGGCAGAGCTAAATATTCGTCGAACGCATTAGCGCTCGCGGGAAAGATAAGGCCCCCGAAATTTCGGGGGCCTTATCTTTATTTATTCTGTTTTAGGTCCGGTCCCCGGGCCACCGTATTCAGGCATTTGCCTTCATGGGCGGTAAGGCGGTTCCTTGTGCGGAAATGCCTCTATTTTTTGCCCTGCTGTGTTCCGGTGGGAAACCCGGTGAAACCTGCATTCCTGTTAGCGATAAGACTCTGAATCAATCTCGCCACAGGCCTTCTGTATCGCCAATCCAGGCGTGGTTCATTACGTAGATTTGTACCAACCTGCCTCCTTTTGACTGAGCGCCAATCTGACGCTTATTCCACTTCAGGGTTACCGGTATCTCTGTTGTCTCAGAGCTTTTATTTCGGTTCACCCTGCGGTGTTTCGATGTAATGAGAATACAACACAGGATTGGCGGGGTTCTAGTCGAATTATCACGTGTTCTTTAGCGTAAATCGTCGTTGTATTCAGAAAAGGTTGACGGAATACGTCAGGGGTATCGAGGCCGTTGACTACGGGTTGCGTCGGCCCTCATAGAAGCTTCATTGCAATAGGGGCAGGCATGATGATTTCGGACCGCATTCCTCGCCGCTTGGAGTGGGTTATCGTGCTTGGCTGGATGTGTATCTCCAATTGGGCGCTGTGACAGCTTGGGCAGGATTCAATCCTGCCTCAACCGATTAATGGGTTTCATCAACGCCCCGCATGTGCCCAGAGCCGCTCGCCGTCTGTCGTGACGGTGATGGTGCCATCCGTGGATGTGGTGAATAGCTGGTCGGGCGGGACTACCGCTTCGAGGCGGTCTACAGCTTCCTGGTGCGGGTGACCGAAGGGGTTATCTGCGCCAACTGGTATGACTGCAATGGCGGGCGATACGGCGTTGATGAAGTCGACGGACGATGAACTTTTGCTGCCTTGATGCGGCACTTTCAGTACGTCTGCATTCAGATCCGCTCCGCTTGCTAGCAAACGCTTTTCCACGATGGATGATGCGTCTCCGGTCATCAAGAAGCTGATATCGCCGTAAGAGACCCGCACCACCACAGATGCGTCGTTAGGGTCGTTCGAGTAGTCGGTCGGTCCTGAGTGCAGGACCTCCAGGTAGCTGCCGTCCCCAAAGTCGATGACCATTCCCGATTGAGCGGTCATAACCGCGTCTGACATCTTCTCGGTTTCGCTGAGCCACGCCAGATAGGCCTGGGAGTTGTACTCGATAGGCGCGTGGAGGACGCGATCAATCTCGTACGATTCAAGAACGCGTAGAAGACCGGTGACGTGGTCGGCGTGGGGGTGGGTGAGGATCACCACATCTAGCGAATGGTCCCAGAACGGCATTTGCTCCCCCAGGAAGTTCACCGCGCCATCGGGAGAGCCACTGCCGTCGATCAGAATCTGTCGACCACCTGGAGTCTCGATTAGCGAGAGGTCACCGCGCTGCGTCTCAGAGAACGTCACCCGCAGGCTGCCACCGGAGTGAGTGGTGACCGCGGCCAGCGAGAGTGCTGCGAGGCCGATTGTGACGGCGAGAATTGGGATTGGAAGTCGGCGCTCCCGGAGCAAGTCGGCATAGGCGTGAAGTATTTCAGGTGCCGACCGCACGAGACTTATGGCTTGCTTGCGCACGGCAAAGCCGATCGCGTTCACGTAAATCAGCGTGAGCAGGGTTGCGGCGATACCGCCAACTCCAACAGTGCTAAATGGCAGTCGCTCAAATAGCTCGATCACGGAGATCATGAATTCGAGTGCAAGCCATGTCGGCCAACTCACTATGTCGGCAAGTGGTGACCACACGGAACCCATGGCAGCGGTGAGCAGGCTGCCAAGAATCACAGGGAGCATGGCGGGCAACGCGAATATCGTCGCGATGATGCCCCATAGCGGAACTCGGTCGAAGTGGAACGCGACTAACGGCGTGGTGATGATCGTCGCCGCTGCACCGACCAGGAGCGCTGTCGCTATGGCCCTCGCGACCTTGATCATGGCGGGGCTGCGGTTGGGAGTACCGACGGGCAAATATCTGTTGACCAGCCATGCTGCACGCGGTGCAAACCACAGGATACCGAGCAGCGCCCCGAAGCTGAGTTGAAACGATGGATCCGCGATCGCTGATGGCTCAATAGCCAACATCACTGCAGCGGCTAATCCTAACGATGGGAACGGGCTGCGCTGGCGTTCAGCAAGATGCGCCGCTAGGAACAGCGTAAACATCACAGAGCTTCGCACTACGGGATCAGATAGCCCTGCCATTACAGCGTAGGCCCAGACGGTCAGCAACGGCACCAATAAGTAGAGCTGCCGTCGCCGACCCAATGCCGCTTGAGACCCCAGGAACACAAGGTAGCCAACGATGCCAATGTGCAGACCGGAGATGGCGATCAGGTGCGATGTCCCGGTGTTGCGGAATGAGTCTCGTAGTGCGTCATCGAGCCGAGAACGGTCGCCAACCGTCAACGCGGCGGCGAGCCCTGCGTGAGGCTCTGGCAGCGTCGAACGCAGGTTGTCGGCAAGGCGCGCTCGCAAGCTCTCAATTCGACCTGAAAGGCCGGAACCGGACGGTTCGACGAGCCGAACACTGGAAGCATAGACGCGCGCTGAAGTTCCGCGTAGCCCATTCGGGTCGAACTCACCGGCAATAGCGTAGCGGGCTCCCGGAGCGAAGTGAAATCGTGAGTGATCTTCTGGCAACACACCAGTGATCATGTCGGCGACAGTAGATATTCGAAACTCCTCACCCAGGGACAGAGCGACGCCTGAGATGGCGGCTACGCGAATCGGAAATGCCTGCCCGGAACCAAACGGCGTGGCTGAGCCAGTGCTGACTCCCTCAAGTTCGATGAAGTCGCCATCCTGCCACTCGGCCGGCAGGCGCGTGACGTCGTCAAAACTGGTTGCTCGCCAGGCACCGACGATCACCAGACCCAGTAGAACTGGAATAAGAAGAGACGCTCCGAGTCTTCGAGTTGAGACCGCCACGAGCACAGCGCCCACAGCAAATAGCGAGTAGACGAGGTGCGAGGGATGCCATCCACCAGGGACCAAAAGCTGTACGGCATGGGGCATCGCTACACCGACGGCGAACGCCGCCGAAAGTCGAACGAGGGTCACGGAGTGACGAGAGGCCGCAGCGACTCGATGATAGATTCGCCAATCCCGGAGATCGCCATGAGATCATCCGCCGAAGAGAATGATCCGTGCGTCGATCTCCACTCAATAATCGACTTCGCTCGAACCTCACCAATGCCGGGTAGCTCCTACAGAAGCGAGGCGTTCGCAGTGTTGAGGTCAATGCGACCATCTTGGCTACGGCCAGATGCGACACCCCCAATTAGCGTCAGACCTCCGCCATCAGAAATATTAATCTGTTGTCCATCGGCCACCACCTGAGCAAGATTCAGTCCGTGCGACAATTCCGGGTTGATCAGGCCGCTAGCGGATTCGATGGCATCCAGGATACGGGCGTCTGGTGAGAGCGCGTACACCCCGGGATTCGTTACCCCGCCGGTTACATGAACCGTGGCGGGGTGTGCTGCACTCTCAGCGGGGATCAGCACCTCTACCCCACGCGGCACAGGGCGAGATGCCAGCCAAGCGCCGCCCGCCGAAAGGAAAACGGCGATAGCAATAGCCGCAACTGCCCACGTTGCGATATTGCTCCAGTTCCTGTCCGATTGCGGCAGAGGATCGCGCCGCGGGAGAAAATCGTCTCGGTCGTCCACCGAAAACCTCCATTGTGCGAAGAAGAACGGAAGTTATGTTACCGGGGCCAATAGCGCAAGTAAGTTGCAGCCCTCTGGAGCAAAGACCTAGTGGACTGAGCCGGGTGCTCCGCCCTTGTCGATGGTGAACTCGTGGAAGGTAGCGGCCTTCATCGCGGGCCAGTCAACGTCAAGTCCAAGCCCCGGCTTGGTTGGCGCGTGCACGTAGCCATCGGAGTCGGACTGAATGAGATCGTGCATGCCGTAGTGGTATGCGGTCTGCGGGACTGAGTGTTCATAGAACGTGCAGTTGTTGTGGGCGAGCATGAGGTGCAGGTTGGCGGCTGAGTTGAGCTGGTAGCCCCAGGACATGAGTTCGCAATTGATACCAGCGGCTTCAGTCAGGGTGATCGCCTTCTGAGTCTGCGTGATGCCGCCCATCATGTGGACGTCCGTGCGCGTGGAGCGCCACGTGTTGGTCTTGATCGCTTCGGCGAAGCTCATCAAGTCCATGAACCAGTTGCCCGACGGAAGCACCGGAATCGAAGTGAGTCGTGTTAGTTCGCGATAGCCGTCCAGATCGTAGTCAGGGAGCGGCGCTTCGAACCACGTGAAGCCTAAATCTTCGATTTCGCGTGCCACACGCAAGGCGTCACCGCGCTCGTAGTTATTCTCGGCGTCGAGCATGAAGTCGATCTTCGAAGTGTCGAACTCTTTAGCGACTGCTCTGGAAAGTTCTAGATCTTTGTCAGGGATGCACCAGGTGTGGAACTTCACCGCGGTGTAACCCTCTCCAAGCAAGTCTTCGACGAACTTTAGGTACGCGTCGACGTCGGGCAGCATCGGTGTGCTTGCATAAGAGCGAATCTTGTCGCGTGCGCCCCCCAGCATCTGGTAGAGCGGAAGGCCGGCTACTTTGCCAGCAAGGTCCCAGAGCGCGATATCGATTGATGCGAGGGCTTGCGGCGGGACCGGGAATACGCGTGGGCGGATGTCGAAGAAAATCTCTTCCCGTTGCAACGGGTCACGGCCAATCAGAATGGGAGCGATGTGTCGAATCGACTCCGCTGTGTACTTCTCAAAGCCGTACGAGGTCGCATTCCAAACGCCGGAAACACCTTCGAACCCTTCGTCAGTGAAGATGCGGAGGACAGTGTTGGTGGCGTACTGGGCTGGCAGGTCTTCCGACCACTGGAACTGCTCAGTAGGCGGGGCAACGGCGCTGACTTCAATGCGTTCGATTTTCATTTGGTTTGTTCCAGTTAGTTCGCTATTTCTACGGACGGTACTTGGTCATAGGCACGCCACGCGCCCCTACTCTGCCTCGCCGCGCGCCTTGTACTCCTCGTAGAGCTTCCAGGTTGCGTCGTTGAAAGGGTAGTAGTTGCCGGGGGACTGCGGGTTCTTGGTTAGCTCAGCCTTGATGACGTGCTCCACTTTCTCTCGCTCTGCGGCGATGCGGATTACCTCGTCCACCATTGATGCAGGGACTACGACTACCCCGTCATCATCGCCAACGACTGCGTCGCCGGGGCGGACTGCGATGCCGCCGCAACTGATGATTTCGTTCACGCCCCAGGGCTGCATGAGGCCGGGGCCTTGCTTGGACGTTGTGCTGTGGGAGTAGACGTTGAAGCCGTAATCGGTGAGTTCCCCCGAGTCTCGCACTGAGCCGTCTGTGACAAGCCCGCCAACTTTGCGCTGTGCCAGTCGCAGGAACTTGATATCACCTCCGATGGACTCCCATGGGCCAACCGCCGACGCAACCAGTACTTCGTTCGGGCCACACAGCTCGAAGGCTAAGTACTCAGCAGACTCGGCACCCTTGGCCTTGTCGGTCAGGATGTCTGGGCGCTGGTGCACGAAGCGGAGCGTGACCGCTCGACCTGCCATGCGCTGGCCGGTTCGGATTGGGCGGGCGCCGTGGATATAGGTCTGTGGCCAGTCGTTGACCCAGAGACCATCGATGAGGGTTGGCGTCGGGATCTCCTTGAGCTTTGCGAGTTGCTCGTCGGTGATCTTGATGGGTGACTCGTTCATTGAATTCGTTCCCTTTTTTTGTGAGCGAGGGTTATGCAGGTGTACCTGCGCGGAAGTTATAGAGAGCGGAGTAGAGCGCAGCGCTTGCCGGGACGGGAATTTTGTTCGAGCGTCCCTTCTGGATGACGGCACCGAGAAGATTGTCGATCTCCAGCGGATTGCCGGCTTCGAGGTCGATCTGGAGTGATGCCATGAGCTCGTGTGCTTCCTCGCGTGCCCCTTCGAGATGCCCTTCGATCAGGCCATCGGCGAAGGTGACACCTTCGCCTTCGCCCACTGCCTGGATCTCCTCCATCACGGTACGAAGAGTTAACTCGCCTTCGGGGTTCTCCAGGATCTGGACGTAGTTCCCGCGAGTTGCGGCCATCAATGTTCCGATTGCAGCGACAAGGATCAGTTTGGACCAGAGTGTTTTGCGGATGTCTGAGCTGACTTCAGCCTGCACGCCTTCCTGAGTGAGAATCGATTCGATCCTGTCGATGCGCTGCGTTCGTGAACCATCCTGCTCGCCGAATGCGATTCGTGCGGTGGCACCGGCCTGCTCGATGTGCCCAACATCCTTGCGGCCGGCCTCTATATATGTGGTGCCAGCAACAACGCGATCCCAGCCGTAAACGTCCGCTATGATCGCAGCGCTCTCTGTGCCATTCTGGACGGGTAGAACGACAGTGTTGTCGCCCAACAGCGGCTTGATGAGCGGAATCGCCTCGGGGTTGCTGTAGAGCTTCACGGCGTAGAGAACTAGGTCCACTGGACCAACTTCGCTTGAGTCTGGAGTGGCTTGCGGGTGCACCGTGTAGTTGCCCCAGTTGGATTCCACGTACAGGCCATCAGCGACGATCTTGTCTCGATGCGCGCCACGGCAGATCAGGGCCACGTCCAGCCCGGCCTTCGCCAGTGCTCCGCCGTAGTAACCGCCAACGGCTCCGGCGCCAATAACCGCTACTTTGTCAGGCATATTTCTGTTTACTCTCTCAAACGTTTGAATAGTAATAAATGGACGGCGGCGGTCAACGATACCGCATTGGCCCACTCAGGATGTGGGTATTGCTATACTCGAAGTTCAACTTCATCCCACTCGTATTTTCCGAAGGCCCCCCATATTGACCTACTCACGCGCCGATGGCCGCGCTCTAAACGAGCCACGCCCGGTCAGCATCGAAATTGGATTCCAGCCTTACGCCGAAGGCTCTGCTCTCATTAAAACGGGCAACACACACGTAATCTGCTCCGCCTCAGTTGGCGAGGGCGTGCCCGGATGGCGTAGAAGCTCTGGCCTTGGCTGGGTGACAGCAGAGTACGGAATGTTGCCGCGCTCCACGCACACCAGAACCGGCCGTGAAGCTCGGCAGGGCAGACAGGGTGGTCGCTCGCTTGAGATTCAGCGCCTCATTGGGCGCTCGCTTCGCGCCGTGACCGACATGGAAAAGCTTGGACAGCGGACAGTAACGATCGATTGCGACGTGATACGTGCGGATGGCGGAACCCGTACCGCTGCGATCACGGGCGCGTACGTGGCTCTGTATCTCGCAACACAACAGCTCATCGAACAGGGCAAGATCGAATCATCACCGCTCAATGAGCCGGTGGCGGCTACCAGCCTTGGCTACGTTAGTGGCGATCTGTGTCTCGACCTCACATATGATGAAGATTCAGCGGCCGACGTCGATTTCAATGTTGTTATGACTGGCTCAGACCAGTTTGTAGAAATTCAGGGTACGGCGGAAGGACGGACTTTTGATCGTAAGCAGTTCGATAGTCTGCTCGACCTGGCAAAATTAGGCATTGAATCGATGCTCGCAGCCCAACAGAAGGCACTGGCGGACCACACTAAATGACAGATATCAAGAACGTACATGCACGCGAGATTCTGGATTCCCGGGGCAACCCGACAGTGTTCACCCGTGTGGAGCTTTCCAATGGCGCAGTGGGCACAGCAGGTGTTCCTTCCGGCGCTAGCACTGGCACGCGTGAGGCGCGGGAACTTCGAGACAATGATCCCGATCGCATGAACAAAAAGGGCGTGCTGAAGGCTGTCGCCAATGTCAACGAGACAATCTCATCGCTGCTCGTCGGAATGGATGCCAACGAGCAGGCCGCAGTTGATCAGGCGATGATTGACGTTGCGGGCAAGAACAAGGTGACGCTTGGTGCGAACGCCACGCTTGGTGTTTCGATTGCCGTCGCATCTGCGGCTGCATCGGACAGCCGCCAGTCGCTCTACCGACGTTTTGGCGAGTTGTTCGGGGTCCCAAATCCAAATCGCTTGCCAGTGCCAATGTTCAACATCCTCAACGGCGGAGCGCACGCTGATGATTCCACGGACTTTCAGGAGTTCATGGTATTCCCGCTGGGAGTCGATAGCTTCGAAGATGCCTTGCGAGCCGGAGTAGAGATCTACGCCAAGTTGAAGATGATTCTCTCCAAGGAAGGCCACAGCACCACATTGGGCGATGAAGGTGGGTTTGCACCATCCGGTCTCGATACGACGAAAACGCTTGACCTAATCTGCCGAGCGGTCGAAAAGACGCGGTGGAAGATTGGTGAGGATATATTCTTCGCTCTGGACGTTGCAGCCAGCGAACTGTGGCGAAAAGAAGGCCACTACTGGCTTGAACGAACCGAGCAGAAGCGGTGGTCATCAGCCGAACTCGTTGATGAGTACAAAACACTGGTCGGCAAGTATCCAATCGTCAGCATCGAAGACGGCCTCGATGAAAATGACTGGGATGGCTGGAAACTACTCACCCAGGAGATTGGCGATAGAGTGCAGCTAGTGGGCGATGACCTGCTTGTGACGCAGAAAGCCGAGCTCCAGAAGGCCCTCGATCAGGAGTCAGCGAATTCAATCCTGATCAAGCTCAATCAGGTAGGCACCGTCTCAGAGACGCTGGAGACAATGGCCCTCGCCCACGCGAATGAATGGGGTACCGTGGTCAGCCACCGCTCCGGTGAAACCGAAGACACAACCATTGCAGACCTGGCAGTCGGCACCGGCGCCGGGCAGATCAAGACCGGCGCGCCGGCACGAGGCGAGCGCACGGCAAAGTACAACCGACTACTAATAATTGGGGATGAGCTCGGGGCGAACGCCGAGTTTAAGTCGCCAATCGATATCAGTTAGGGACAACGGGAGGAACTTGTGGCAAAGACCAAAGTAGGCATCAACGGATTCGGTCGAATCGGCCGACAGGTACTTCGGACCATCGGCGAGCAGCACGGCGATACGCTGGAAGTAGTCGCTGTGAACGACCTTGGCGACCCAAGCACGTACGCCCACCTGTATAAGTACGACACCAACTACGGCGTCTACGATGGCACAGTGGAAGCATCTGACGGCGCTATCGTCATCGACGGTGCCGAGATCAAGTTCTTTTCTGAGCGCAACCCATCGGACATTCCGTGGGGCGATGTTGGCGCCGAGATCGTAGTCGAGTCCACCGGTGTGTTCACCGATGCCAGGAAGGCCCAGGGACACCGTGATGCCGGCGCAAAGAAAGTAGTCATCTCAGCACCCGCCAGCAATGAGGACATTACGATCGTCCTTGGTGTCAACGATGATAAATACGAACCGGCAAGTCACAACATCGTTTCAAACGCATCGTGCACTACCAACTGCGTCGCACCGATGGTGAAGGTCCTCAACGATAAGTTCGGCTTCGAAAAGGGCCTGATGACCACCATTCACGCCTACACCAACGACCAAAACACGCAAGATGGCCCGCACAGTGACCTTCGTCGTGCGCGCACCGCTGCAATGAGCATCATCCCGACGACCACGGGCGCCGCAAAGGCTGTCACGCTGGTCATCCCAGAGCTAGTCGGCAAACTGGACGGCATGGCATTTCGAGTGCCAACGTCCACCGTCTCAGTGACAGACCTTGTCGTAACCCTGAAGAACGACGCCACAGCAGCAGAAGTCAACGACGCTTATCGAGAAGCATCGATGACCGACCCACTGCACCACAGGCTTGGGTACTCAACAGAACCGCTTGTGTCCATCGACTACAAAGGCAACACAAACAGCTGCACCATCGACGCACTTTCAACCAGTTCCCTCGGCGGCAACATGGTCAAAGTAATCGGCTGGTACGACAACGAGTGGGGCTACGCGTCTCGCACGGCTGACCTGTGTGTGATGTTGGTGGAAAAGGGCCTTTAGAGCAGGACCACACGAATTACAAAATGAGGGCGGTTTCGCCGTCCTCTTTTTGCGTCCAAAAGGCCCAGTGATATTCACCCTTCTCGCCCTGATACTTGCATCTACAGAACTGTTACCTCAGGGCAAGTATTTAGCGCATTTGAAAGGGACCGACGTATGTCACTGGTTGTTAGTCTTCAGCAACGCGAAACGGGGACTCCTAGCTCCGGGCAAGAATCTTCAGACTACGATTGGCCATTTTCGGTCGACCGATTTGAGGTGGCGCGGGATGAGGATGCGGTGCGCATCTACTTCTGGCGAGATGGTGTTCGACACGTTGGACCGGGCCTTGCGTTGCCTGTTGAGATGGCGAAAGACATCGCCGTTGCCATCGCCAGGGTGACGGTTGATGACGTCACCGGGGTTGAGGTTGTAGTGGCGGCCTGACCTCGTAGGCATTTTTCGCCGTAAAATCCGTTGGGCATGGCGGATGGGAACGTCGTTGGCTTGTGGGTGTACGAACGGCGTGCAGGTAATCCTTGTGGTTGCACGGATCCGCGATTTCGGGTTGGCTTATTCAGCATGCGCGAAATCCGAACGCGCCCTCTCCCACCGGGAGAGGGCTAAGGTGGGTACAGACCGGGGGCATAGGTAACAGATCAGACCGGGCACATGGGTAACACTCAACTGTCTAGATGCCAGCAGAGGAGTGACCCATTGCCCTGGAAACAGACAGACCCGTTGCGTGAACAGCGGGATTTCATCGAAGCGTGGTCAGGAGAGGTGGAAACGCCTTTTACTGTGTTGTGTAG
>Ga0115002_10000901_pt1 | contig 41823 bp, 38 predicted proteins | sample ArcticOcean_MG_C_8_FD_89576 | JGI IMG/M metagenome (GOLD analysis project Ga0115002, IMG submission 89576) | Marine microbial communities from western Arctic Ocean - ArcticOcean_MG_CB11_86 | ecosystem: Environmental > Aquatic > Marine > Oceanic | place: Arctic Ocean: Canada Basin | collected... | reverse complement strand
ATTCCGCCCAGGGCCTCGCGCAGGACGGCCGCGCGCAATTTACCCAGAGCGCGCTGCTCGAGCTGGCGCACGCGCTCCTTACTGATGCCGAACCGCTCGCCCAATTCGCTGAGCACGACCTTGTCCTCGCCCAGATGGCGGAATTCGATGATCGTGCGCTCACGATCCGACAGTTCGCCCATCGCCTTTTTCAGCAGGGCCGAGCGGCGCTGGCCGTCATGCCGGTCGCCGACGGTATCCTCCGGTGTCGGACCGGCATCGGCCAGACGATCCTGCCACTCCATATCGCCGTCCTCGCCGAGGACGGCATTGGTCGACTGATCGCGGCCGCTCAACCGGCCTTCCATGTTCTCTACGGCCTTTTCAGGCACCTTCAGGTCGTTCGCGATCGAGCCGCGCATGTCATGGGTCAAGGAGCCGTCGGCGCCGAGCCGGGCGCTCAACCGTCGCATGTTGAAGAAGAGCGATTTCTGCTGGGCCGTGGTGCCGATCCGCACGATGGACCAATTGCGCAGGATGTAGTCCTGGATGGCCGCGCGGACCCACCACTTGGCATAGGTCGAAAAACGGACCGCCCGGTCCGGATCGAAACGGTAGCCGGCCTGGAGCAGGCCGATGAAACCCTCCTGGATTATATCCGTGACCGGCAGGCCATAGGCGCGGTACTGGCGCGCGACCTTGATGGCCATCCGGCCATGGGCGTTGATCAGAACATGCAGCGCGTCCTCGTCGCCGTCGCCGGTCCAGCGCAGAACCAGGTCGCGCTCCTCCTCCCGGCTCAGCATGGGAATACGCATCACCGCCGAGATATCCATCACGTCTGTGGTCATCATGATCTCTTACCTCCGCATCCAGCGATATCGACCGGCCCGTACCTTCATCCCGTCTTGGGGGATACGTCTGCGCGATCCAATCGGATCATCTCTCCGTCCCGCGAGGCGGACCGAATCAGGTTGGATCACAAAGCGGCGACCCATTCGGAACTCGATCCCGCCCTGGTCTTAACGGGCCGGAATGATCCGCGATTGAGAAAAGATCGTAATTACAGATTGTGACATCGATGGGGCGCGCCTGCGGCGAAACTGGAACAGCCCGTTTCCCGGCTCGCGGCGGTCCGACCAGGTTATCGCCGGACCGCCATGCCCAATTCCGCCCTATCCCCCGGGAACCGCCGCGCCAGGAAACACATGACTGAATACCGCCCCGTCATCGTCTTGTTCGCGCGCGATCTGCGGCTGTCGGACAATGACGCCCTGCGCGCGGCTGGGGAATCGGGCCGCCCCATCCTGCCGGTCTATGTCCTCGACGACGAAAGCCATGGCATTCGGCCGCTGGGCGGTGCCGCGCGATGGTGGCTCCACCACAGCCTCGCCGCGCTGGGCGCCGCCCTCGGCGCCAAGGGAGCGCCGCTCATCCTGCGGCGAGGCTCGACGGTGCCGGTCCTGATGGCTCTCGTGCGAGAAACCGGCGCGGTGGCGATCCATTGGACGCGCGGCCATGGTCCCGGGGACCGCGCGCTCGAAACAGGTTTGGTCAAAGCCGCCGCGGGCCAGGATCTCGCGCTCAGCCCGTTTTCAGGCCGGCTGCTCTTCGAACCCGAGGCGATTCGCACCGACCAGGGCGGGCGCTACCGTGTCTTTTCCCCCTTCTGGCGCGCCTGCCAGGCGGCTTCCTCGCCGCTAACCTCCGTGCCCGCCCCGGAACGGCTCATGCCGTTCCACCCTACCCCGACGAGCGATCCGCTGGCTGCATGGGGCCTGCTGCCCCGCGCACCCGATTGGGCCGGCGGTCTGCGCGAAACCTGGCGACCCGGCGAAGATGGTGCGAAGGCGGCCCTGACCGCTTTTCTCGATGAGGGCATCGACGCCTATTCCGAAGGCCGGGACAGACCGGACCGGGACGGCATATCCCGTCTCTCCCCGCATCTCGCCTTCGGCGAAATCTCGCCGCGCCAAGTCTGGCATGCGGTGCGCGGCGCGGCGGACCGGGGCGATGTTCCAGACGGCGAGGCCCAGGCTTTCCTGCGCCAGATCGCCTGGCGCGATTTTGCCCATCACACCCTCTTCGAGGCGCCCGATATCGCGCGCCGTCCGCTGGACAGGCGTTTCGCCGATTTCCCCTGGCGCCAGTCGCACGAGACCCTGGCGGCATGGCAGCAGGGCCGGACCGGGTATCCCATCGTCGATGCCGGGATGCGGGAACTATGGCGGACCGGGTTCATGCACAATCGGGTCCGCATGATCGCGGCATCCTTTCTGATCAAGGATATGATGTTGCCTTGGCAGGCGGGCGAAGCCTGGTTCTGGGACACTCTGGTCGATGCCTGCCCGGCCAACAATCCGCATAACTGGCAATGGGTCGCCGGCTGCGGCACCGACTCCGCCCCCTTCTTCCGGATCTTCAATCCGGTCACCCAGGGCCGCCGCTTCGACCCGGACGGTAACTATGTCCGGCATTGGTTGCCCGAACTGGCCGCCTTACCGGATGCCCGCATTCACGCGCCCTGGGAGGCGTCGGAGGCGGAACTTCTCGAGGCCGACCTACAGTTGGGCGACGCCTATCCCCGGCCCGTCCTGGACCATGCCGCCGCGCGGCGACGCGCCCTCGCGGCTTTCGATTCGATCAAGGAGCGCAACACATGACGGAACTTGGAAAACTACGAATCGCAGTGGTCGGCGCGGGGATCGCGGGGTTGGGCGCCGCCTGGCTGCTGTCGCGCCGCCATGACGTCGATTTATACGAGGCCGAGCCGAGACCCGGCGGCCACGCCAACACGGTGGAGATCGACGATCGCGGGCGCCGCCTGCCAGTCGATACCGGCTTCATCGTCTATAATGAAACCAACTACCCGAACCTGACCGCGCTGTTCGATCGCCTCGCTGTTCCGACCAAGCCATCCGACATGTCCTTCTCGGTTTCCCTCGCGGGCGGACGGCTGGAATATGCCGGCGGCCGCGGCGCAAGGGGATTGCTTGCCCAGCCCGCCAATATCTTGCGGCCGCGCTTCCAGCGCATGCTGCGCGACGTCCTGCGCTTCTACCGCGACGCCCCCCAAGCCCTCGCCGCCGGGCGGCTGGCCGGGCTGAGCTTGCGCGATATGCTTGAGACGGACGGCTATGGCGCGGCCTTCCGCGAGGATCACCTGTTGCCCATGGCGGCCGCGATCTGGTCGGGCGGCTGCGACGAGATGCTCGACTTCCCGGCCGAAAGCCTGGTGCGGTTTTTCGACAATCACGGCCTGCTGCGCCTGCGCGACCGGCCCCAATGGCGGAGCGTAAGCGGCGGCAGCCGGGAATACGTCCGGCGCATGCTGGACGCCATGCCCGAAACGACACTCCGTCTGAACAGCCCGGTCGCCGCCCTGCGGCGCCATCCGGGCCGGGTCGAACTCGTGACCTGGCAAGGCGCGCAACGGGACTATGACCAGGTGATCCTCGCCACCCATGGCGACCAAGCCTTGCGCCTTCTGTCCGACCCGACGCCGATTGAGACGGCCGTGCTGGGCGGTTTCCGCTACCGCAGCAATCGGGCCGTGCTGCACCGCGACCCGGCCCTGATGCCGCGCGGGAAAGCCGCCTGGGCCAGTTGGAACGCGATGACCCGGCCCCGGCCCGACGGGGGGCGGGATATTTCCGTCTCCTATTGGATGAACAGGCTGCAATCCTTGGACACCGACCGGCCGGTGATCGTCAGCCTGGACCCCTTCGTCGAACCCGCACCAAATTGCCGACTTGGCGAGTTCGCCTACCGCCACCCGCAATTCGATCTCGGCGCCCTTGAGGCCCAAGGCCGCCTGCCCGGGATTCAAGGGATGCGAAACACTTGGTTCTGCGGCAGCTATACCGGCTACGGTTTCCACGAGGATGCTCTGATGTCAGGATTCGCGGTCGCCGACGCCCTGGGCGCGGCGGCGCCCTGGGATATCGACCTGCCGGTCCATCTCCGGCCCCGGGCCGGTTTACGGGAAAGCGCGTGAACGGCGCCGCCCTTTATCTCGGTCGGGTCGTTCATCGGCGAATCCGTCCGATCCGCCGCCGGTTCGATGCGCGGGTCTTCTCCCTGCTGGTCGATCTCGATTCCCTGCCGGCCCTATCCGCCGGACTTCGCCTCTTTTCCCATAACCGGTTCAACCTGACCGCCTTTCACGACCGCGACCATGGCGGCCGGGACGGCACGGCGCTGCGCCCCTGGGTCGAGGCCCAAATGCGCGCGGCCGGGGTCGAACCCGATGGCGGGTCCATCCGCCTGCTCTGCTTCCCGCGCGTGCTGGGCTATGTCTTCAATCCGCTCTCGGTCTATTTCTGCCACGATCGCGGCGGTGCCCTGCGGGCGGTGATCTACGAAGTCCGCAACACCTTCGGCGGGATCCATCACTACGTCTTCGCGATCGACGGCGCCGGGCCGACCGGCCGCGCCCGAAGCCATGCGGCGGCCAAGCGCTTTCACGTCTCACCCTTCCTGCCGATGGAAGCGCGCTATCGCTTTCGCCTGACCCCGCCGACGGAACGGTACGATCTGCTAATCCAGGTCGAGGACGAGGCGGGGGCGCTGATGACGGCCGTGCATACGGCCGAACGCCGGCCACTCGACGACCGCGGCCTGCTGCGCGCCTTCCTTTCGTACCCCTTCATGACGGTCAAGGTGATCGGCCGCATCCATATCGAAGCGCTGCGTCTTTGGCGGCGCGGTGCGCCCCTCTTCCGCAAACCGCCGGCGCCACGACGCGAGTCGGCAACCGGCCGCGGGGCCATCGACGCCGCGCCCGAGCAGAGCGCGTGATCCGATCGCGCGTTCCATCCGTATCCAAAGATGAAGGCCCGACCCGCTTGCTTTACACGATCATCTCCCGCCCCTTACGACCGGTTCTGCATGACCATCGAAACGACCTTCGCTTCCAACCAGACGCCCGCCTCGGAAGCCGCCTCGCCCCCGCGCTTCGAAACGGCGATCGACCGCATGATCCGGCGCCGGATTCGCTGCGGATCGTTGTCGGTGCATTGGCCGGGCGGCAGAGATATGAAATATGAGTCCGGTGTTCCCGGTCCGTCCGCAGCGATCCGCATCCATAGCCCGCGCGCATTTTCGCGCCTTGCCCTCGCCGGGCCGATCGGCCTTGCCGACGCCTATGTCGACGGAGACTGGGACAGCGACGATCTGGCGGCGGTCGCCGAGTTCGCCGCCCGCAATTTGAACGGTTCCCGATCGGGTGCACTCGCCCTCCCGCTGCTCGGCGCAATCAGGCGCCTGCGCCACGGCGCCCGGGCCAACACCCGCGCCGGAAGCCGGCGCAATATCGCCGCACATTACGACCTGGGCAACGCGTTCTACGAGGCGTGGCTCGATTCGACGATGAGCTATTCCTCGGCTTTGTTTTTCGGCACCACGGACTTGGCCGAAGCGCAACGGGTGAAATATCGACGCCTGCTAGACCTAATCGCCCCCCAGCCGGGCGACCATATCCTCGAGATCGGCTGCGGTTGGGGCGGCTTCGCTGAGATCGCGGCGCGGGAACGCGACCTGAGGGTCACCGCTATTACGGTTTCTCCTGCCCAGCACGCCTATGCCTCGCGCCGCATGGCCGAACTCGGCTTGAGCGATCGGGTGGCGATCCGCCTTTGTGACTATCGAGACGTGAAAGGACGCTTCGACGCGATCGCCTCGATCGAAATGGTCGAGGCCGTCGGCGAACGATTTTGGTCGCGGTATTTCCACACGATTCATAGCCGCTTGCGCCCAGGCGGCCGGGCCGCACTGCAAGCGATCACAATCGCCGACAACCGTTTCGCGCGCTATCGCCGAAACCCGGACTTCATCCAATCCCGGATTTTCCCGGGCGGCATGCTGCCGACGCGAACCATCCTCTCAGACCGGGCGAGACAGGCCGGCCTCGAAACGATAAGGGACGACGGTTTCGGTCTCCAATATGCCGAAACTCTGGCGCGCTGGTCCGCGCGTTTCGACGCCGCTTGGCCCGACATTCGAGGCATGGGCTTCGATGCGCGTTTCTGGCGTCTTTGGCACTTTTACCTGGCCTATTGCGACGGCGGGTTCCGCAGCGGCGCGGTCGATCTGCGTCAAATCCTGCTAACCCGAACCTGACGGAATGGCCGAGCCGAGCCGGTCCGAGACCGGCATCCCCATAGCGACGCTCGTCGCCTACGCATTGCCGGCCCTGCCCTTGGCCGCCCTGGCAATGGCAGTCTATGTCTACCTGCCCTCCTTTATCGCATCCGAGCTCGGGCTGCCCCTGACCGTCGTCGGCGCGGTCCTGCTGCTCGGCCGTTTGTGGGATTTCGTGACCGACCCAATTGTCGGTCAGTTCAGCGACAGTCTGCGCACGCCAATCGGTCGTCGCCGCCCCTGGATCATCGCCGGCCTGCCGCTGGTTCTACTCGGCATGTGGAACCTGTTCTCCCCCAATCCCGGCATGGACGCGATCGAGGTGGGCCTCTGGATGCTAGTGAGCGCGACCGGATGGACCGCGATCATCATTCCCTTGCGGGCCTGGGGTGCCGATCTTTCCGACGACTATCACGGGCGCAGCCGTGTCGCCGGGTTGCGCGAGGCGGCTGTCATTCTGGGCACCCTTCTCGCCGCCGGCCTGCCCTTCGCGCTCGGCTACGGCGCCGACGATCTCGCCGCCACACTGCACGATCTCGGCCTCGTGATCGTCGTCGTCTTGCCGGTTTCGCTGGCTATCCTTCTCTGGCGCGTGCCGGAGCCGCCGCGGCGTGCCTGGCAACCGCTTTCATGGCGCAAGGGCGCTCGCCTCCTCGCGAACAACCGGCCCTTGCGCGCCGTAATCGGAGCCAATGTGCTGAACGGCATCGCCAACGGGCTGCCGGCGACCCTGTTCCTGCTTTTCGTCGGCCAGGTGCTCGAGGCGCCGGCGGCCGCCGGCGGGTTGCTGCTCACCTATTTCGCGTCCGGGATCGTCGGCATGCCCATCTGGCTGCGCCTGAGCCGCGCGATCGGCAAGCACCGCGCCTGGGCCGCGTCCATGGCCTGGGCCGCCTTGATCTTTCCCACCGCCCTGTTCCTCGGTCCGGGAGACGAAACCGTCTTCCTCGCAATCTGCGTGCTGACTGGCCTCGGCCTGGGCGCCGACCTGATTTTTCCGGCCGCGATACAAGCGGACATCGTCGATCACGACGCGGCGGTCAGTGGGCGCGACCGCAGCAGTCTGCTTTTCGCCATTTCCGGCATGGCCACCAAACTCTCCCTGGCCATCTCCATCGGCATCGCCTTTCCCTTGCTCGATGCGATCGGCTTTTCGGCCAAGGGCGAGAACGATTCGATCGCTCTGCTCGGCCTGGCCGGGCTGTACGGCTTGGCGCCCGTCCTTTTCAAGCTCGCTGCGATCCGAATCGTCTGGCGCTTTCCGATCGACGAGACCGAACAACACCGGCTTCGTCTCCTTGTCCTGCGGCACGGCCAGGCCACCCAGGATCTCCATTCCGAAAGGATTCCCAATGTTCCGAGCGGCCCGTCTTCCGCTGCTGTTCCTTTCAATCCTACTCGTGGGGTGTAGTTCGATGGACGTGACGAAGTTCGCCGCCACGACGCCCGAGTTCAAACCGGAACGGTATTTCGCCGGACGCACCGAGGCCTGGGGCATGTTCCAGGACCGCTTCGGGACGGTGCGGCGGACCTTCCATGTCACGATCGACGGCCAATGGGATGACGAGCTTCTCACCTTGGACGAACGCTTCGTCTATGACGACGGCACCCTCGACCGGCGGATATGGCGCATCCGCAAACTGGACGACCACAGCTACGAGGGCGAAGCGGGCGACGTGGTCGGCAAGGCGACGGGCCGGGCCTACGGCCGCGCCCTGGGTTGGGAGTACGACTTGCGCATGTCCATCGGAGGCCGCGAATGGACCATGCGATTCGAGGATTTGATGGTGCTGCAAGACGGAGATGTTCTGATCAATGTCGCCGAGGTCAGCAAGTTCGGTCTGAACGTCGGACGGGTCACTTTGTTCTTCCGGAAGCCGGATGCGGAGGCGCCGCCAACCTGATGGGAACGGCGCGCAAGACGGATCAGCGATGACCGCCAAGCCGCCGACGGAGATGTCGCAGGACGGCCCCGATCAGGGGCAAGCGTTCGTAAAGCCCACCGGCCGCGTCCCAATGATCGATATGCGAGCGGACTTTCCCGGCCTCGTCGAACGCCACCTCGCTTACGCCATCGATCGAAAAACGGCGGTTGCGGAAGGTAAAGTCCATCGTCCAGGCGTAGAAGCAAACGGGCTCCGCCGGAGCGGTGCTGCGAATGCGGAACGAAATATCGCCGCAGGTTTCGAAGAGCCGCGCGAATACCCCGACGACCGGTTCGATACCCCGAATATCCGTAAACGGATCGCGAAAACAAATATCCGCCGATAGGCGCGCGCGCAGCGAGTCGAGGGTCTCAAGCGAGAGGGCTTCCAGGACCGTCGCATAGCCGGCGCAGACGTCCGCGAATCCCGAACTCATGCCCCGGTGAACCGCCGAATGAGCGGAAAATAGAGGGCGTAGGGCAGAATACGGAGAACCTTGAGCCAGAAGGTGAAGCGGCGCGGGAACGTGATCTCGAAGCGGTTGGAGGCCAATCCCCGTCTGATACGAGCCGCCGCATCCTCGGATTTCATCAGGAAGGGCATCGGAAAAGGATTGCGCCGGGCAAGCGGCGTATCGACGAAGCCCGGGTCGACGAGTTGCAGCCGAACGCCGGTGCCGTCGAGATCGAAGGCCAACGACTCGCACATGTTGATCAAGCCCGCCTTGGTGGCGCCGTAGGCCGCCGCGGTCGGCAGGCCTCGATATCCGGCGACGGAGGAAACGACCACGAGATGGCCGGCCTTGCGCGACAGCATGGCAGGCAGAACCACGCCCAGGGCATGGACGACGCCCATGAGGTTCACTTCGACAAGGCGCCGAAAAACCGAAGTGTCCAGATCCTTGCCATCGACCGGCGCATGTGTCCCGGCGCACAGCACGCACAGATCGACCGCGCCGAGCTCCGCCTCGATCCGCGTGAAGGCCCGCCCCACGGCGGCTTCATCCGTGACATCAACGGCGACCGGCAGGATTTTTCCCGCGGCCTCTTTCGCCAGCTCTTTCAGCGCATCTTCTCGGCGCGCGCTCGCCGCCACCGCAACGCCCTCTTCAGCGAGCTGTCGCGCGAGAGAGCGGCCGATGCCGGAGCTCGCGCCGACGATCCAGGCGACTCTGCCTGTCGTCATCGCCTATCCAGGCGCCCGGCCGTCGAGCCCGGAGCAGTCTCCGGCGCGCCGGCAGCGACACGCCTGTATTCGATCAACGAATCGTCGCTGGGCGCGCGGAAGGCAAGGCGGGTCAGGTCGCCGGCCATGCCGTACCAAAGCTCCAGGTCCAAATCGCCGGAGATGCGGAAACGGCGGCTGGGCACAGGACCGGCATCGTCGGTTGCAACGATCTCCGTCCCCAGTTCGGCAACCTCGATATCGAGAAGCCGGCCGGCCTGAGTATCGAGCAAATTGTTTTCGCGGACCGTCGCAATATTCCAATAGCTGCTCGGCATGATCTCCAGCGGCGCGGAAAAGACTCCCTGAGTCTTGCTGCTCACTTCGAAGCCGCCCGTCGTCGCGGCGCCGCTGACGGCGAAGGGTTTGCCGTCGTTATCCGTCCAGGTTTCGATTGAAACCAGGCGGTCGTCGCGCCAGTTCTCGCGGTTCCGATGTTCATAGGAGAAGAGCGTCACGAAGGCGAAATCGACCCGGAGAGAGATATCGACATCGACGACCAGCCGGTCCCCATCTCTGGAGAACCGAATCACATGACTGCCGAACTCGCTGCCGTCGCGTAGAACCTTGAAGGCGAGCGCGTCCCGTGGCGTCCCGATTTTATTCGTTTTCGAGGCTGGCCCAACATCGGCAGCCGCCATCCTGGCCGTCCCGACAGCGCTGAAGACCAACGCGACAAACATGATCGCCCCGAAACGCTTCATCACGCGTCTCAGAACCGGACGATCGGGTTGAAGAAGCGGCCGACCGGCCCCGTCAGACGGATGGGCGCATCGAGCACGACCAGGCAGAGACACGCCCCCCCCCGTTCGGCCCGCGGCGCGTGATCGTCGCTCTCGTCGGCATATTGAAGATCGCCGACCGCGAAACGCTCTCCACCGTCGGAATAGGCTCCGCCGAGAACGAGCGTCAACTCGGTGCCCTGATGGCTATGCTTGGGTACACGCACGCCCTCCTGAATGCGCAGAAGGCGCGCATTCCCGCTCTCGCTCCGCAGATCGAGCCTGGCCTCGTCGATGCCTCGGCCGCAGCGGCGCCAGGGAAGGGCATGAAGGCTGGGGCCGACCAGCGCGCGCAGCGGCGGAGGTACGAGCGCGGCCGTCTCCGCATCCATGGCGGGCGGCGGTGCGGGGGTCACCTCGGCCGGCGCCCGCCGCTCGATACCGGCCAGGGCCCTGTCGAGGGCGTCGGCCGAAAGCGGCGTGGGTTCGATATCGCCCAAAAGCGCCCCGCCGAGCGCCTCCAGCGCGGCAATCTCCACCCCGGTCTCGGGCCGGAGCGACAGATGCGTTTCGATCGCCAGGGTCTGAGCCGGGCCCAAGGCACCGACAGCGTAGTCGAGAAGAAGCTCTTCCGGGGGGGTGTGTCCGCTCATGCCTCAAAATCGCCCACCACGTCGCGAAGCCGCCCGAGGGCCAGGCGGATCCGCGATTTGACCGTCCCCAACGGAATATTCGTTGCCTCGGCGATCTCGCTGTGTCGCATATCCATGTAGAAAGCCATTCTGATCATCTCGGCCTGATCTGATGGCAGGGCGGCGATGCCCTCGCTCAAGACGCGCTGGCGCTGCACCGCCAAGTAGTTGTCTTCGCCGTCCGCCTCGACATGATCCGTCTCATACAGATCCTCCGACTCGGGCCGGGGTCTGGTATCGCGCCTGATCAGGTCGATGCGTTTGTTTCGGACGATGGTGAAGACCCAGGTCGATGCCGATGCGCGGCGCCTATCGAAGGTCGTTGCCTTGCGCCAGACGGCGACCATCGCCTCCTGGGCCAGTTCCTCGGCCGTGGCCGGATTCGCGCCCGAACGCATCGCAAAAGCCTTGAGCCGCGGCGCGAAATGGCCGAACAGCTCGGCAAATGCCTCCCGGTCACGCCCTTTCGCGACCGATTCAACCAGAACGCAAAGCCTGCGCTCGACTGCGTCTCGAGAACCGCCTTTGCCCCGCGCGTTCTTCGTGGCTTGGGTCAATGCCGAATCCCGCCGCCCCGACAAAAAACCTGCTGTGCTGGCCAACGCCATGACGCCCTGTCCCGGTTCGATCTTCTCCGGTGTTTTACGGTGGGAACGGGCATCTGGATCACTTTCCAATCCGAATCGCCAAAAAATCGGCGCGGAGAATTTACGGACCCAATCTAGCCGCGCTGGGAATTGCGCGGAAGGCATGAACCGGGCCACAGGAATAGCGGAGGCGGGCCGCAAAGGAAAACGGGCCGCGGCATCGCCGCAGCCCGTTTCCGAGGGGATGACGCTCAGGCTAATAGTCCATGCCGCCCATATCGCCCATGCCGCCACCGCCGGGCATGGATTCTTTCATGATCAGCAGCTCGTCGCCGTCGATCTTGACGTCGGTGCCCGACCGCTTCCCGAACAGGACGCGGTCGCCTTTGGCAACGTCGAGAGGCTGGAGCTTGCCGCTTTCGTCACGGTTGCCGGCGCCGGCGGCAATGACCTCGCCCTCCATCGGCTTTTCCTTCGCCGTATCCGGAATAATGATGCCACCAACCGTCTTTTCCTCTCCCTCGAGGCGACGAACCAGCAGACTATCATGCAACGGACGGGATTTCTTTCGACCCTCCCAAATCTCATTCAAAACGCATTGTCGGGCAAAACGCATTGTCGAGTTGCCCCGCGCACCCGTCGGCGGCCCACAAATGGAACCGACTCCGAGGGGGTTGGGCGCGATGTGGTGGAATTTCAGATGCGTTCCAAGAGGTCCGCACGAATAAATTGGCACTTGCCGACCAAGAGTGCCAAAACGGCGTGCGGGCCTTGATTCTGGGACCTAGCCTGCAAGAATTACAGCCATCCTTTACGATGGGAACATGACGATGCCGATCAAGCGCGGATTTGCGCCGATCCTCCTTTTCTGCCTGTTGGCCCTGCCCCTTGCAGGCCGGGCCGCAATGCCCCTGCCGCAGAACGAAGACGGGCTGCCGACCCTGGCCCCGGTGCTGCGCGAGATCACGCCCGCCGTGGTCAATATCGCCACGATCGGGCAGGCGAGCGAGCAGAACCCGCTCTATGCGGACCCGTTCTTTCAACGGTTCTTCGGCGCGCCCAATCGCGACCCGAACGCCAACCAATCGGTCGGCTCCGGCGTGATCGTGGATGCCGGCGCCGGTTTCGTTCTGACCAACCACCATGTCATTGCCGGCGCGGCCAAGATCTTCGTCACACTCAAGGACAGGAGAAAGCTCGAAGCGGAATTGATCGGCACCGATCCCGAAACGGATATCGCCGTCCTCCGTATCCCGCCGGATGCCCTTTCGGCCGTCCCGTTCGGCGATTCCGACTTGATCGAGGTCGGCGATTTCGTGATTGCGATCGGCAACCCCTTCGCCCTCGGCCAGACCGTGACATCCGGCATCGTCAGCGCCTTGGGCCGGACGGGGCTGGGGCTCGAAGGCTACGAGGACTTCATTCAGACCGACGCCTCGATCAATCCCGGCAATTCCGGCGGCGCGCTGATCGACCTCAAGGGCCGCCTGATCGGCATCAACACGGCCATCATCGGCCCCGGCGGCGGCAATGTCGGCATCGGCTTCGCTGTGCCCGCCAACATGGCCCGCGCGGTCATGGACCAGCTTCTGCTTTATGGCGAGGTGCTTCGGGGGCAGATGGGCGTAACGGCAGAGGAATTCACGCCGGAAGCGGCCACGGCGATGGGCCTGGACCCGACTCCCGGCGCCGTCGTGGTCGCGGTCGAACCCGGCTCGCCGGCCGACAAGGCCGGGCTTGTTGGCGCGGATGTCGTCGTCGCCGTGGACGGCCGCCCGCTGCGCAGCGGCGCCGACCTGCGCAACCAGATCGGCCTGCTTCGCATCGGCCAAAGCGCCCGGCTGTCGGTGATCCGCGATCTGGAAGTGATCGAGATCGAAATCCTGGTCGCGCATCCGAAAACCGTCGAGCGCTCCGATGCCGGTGAGGAAATCGAGGGCATCGCCGGCGCCTTCTTCGCCGCCATCCCCGAAACCTGGCCCAGCCACGGCCAGGTAGACGGCGTGGCGGTCATCGCCGTCGATCGGAACAGCCGCGCCGAGAAGCTGGGGCTGCGCCCGGGCGATGTCGTCCTGGCCTTCGCCGGCAAGCCGACGCCCAGCCCCGCCCAGTTGGAACAAGCCGCCGGCGCCGCCCATGCCGGCGACCGGTTCACCGTGCAGCGCGGCGATCTCCGCCTCTTCCTGACGGTCCAGAACTAACGTCCGCGAGAGACGAATCCTAAAGCGAGAGAACGAAAGCGATCAGAGCCGCGCGGTCCGCTTCGGGCATCGTGTGAAAAGCCTCGCGCGCGGCCGCACCTTCGCCGCCATGCCACAGGATCGCCTCGGCCACGCCCCGCGCGCGGCCGTCATGCAGCAGCCGGTCATGGCCATTGACCGTCTCGATCAGGCCGAGGCCCCAGAGCGGCGGCGTCCGCCATTCCCGCCCATCCGCCAGAAAATCGGGACGACCATCGGCCAGGCCCTCGCCCATATTGTGCAGCAGCAGATCGGTATAGGGTCGGATGATCTGGCCGGAGAGGGCGGCGACGGAATGCTCGCCGGTCGTCATCGCCGGCTTATGGCAAGCCACACAGCTCGCTGCCGCGAACAGCGTCTCGCCCCGCATCACGGCCGGATCGCCGACGCCGCGCCGATCGGGCACGGCAAGGGTTTGCACATAGAAGGTCATCAGCCGCAGGCGCAGCTCGTCCAATTCCGGCGCACCGCCCCGCGGCGCGGCGCGGCAGGCCGCTTGGATGGGCGGGCAGTTCTCTTCGGGTCGGTCGGGACTGGTGATGCCCAGATCGCCCAGGAAGGCCTCCGCCACCTGATCGCGCAAGCTGGCCGCATTCGCCTTCCAGCCAAAGCGGCCTAATCGGCCGGATTCTCCCGCCACCGCACCGATCCGATTGGCCCGCCCGGAGATGCCGTCGCCATCGACGTCATCGGGATCGGCCAATGCCAGGATGGTCGCTTCGGGCACCGCTTCGAGCAGGCCCAGGCCGACGAGTTGCTGGCCGACACGCGGCGACAGCAGGAGATCGTCCCCCGGCGCGCCGAAACCCGGCGTCTCGAAGGCGTAGACCGGGCGGCGCAACACATAGGCCCGGCCGTCACCATAGCGGCCCTCGACCGCCTCGTAGCGCACCCGCATGCGCCCTTCCGACGGCACGCCGGGCAGCGCTCTATCGTTAAGCTGAAGGCCATAATTGGGATGCGGCACCGGCGCACCATCCGGTTCACCACCCGAAACGGATAGGCGCACAGGCATGGAGTCGAGCGCCTCCTCCGGCCCATCGGGCGGACGGCCCCGCCCGTCGCGCCGATGACAACCCGCGCAGGACACGGCGTTGAAGGTCGGCCCCAACCCGTCCAGGCTTTCCTCGCCCTTCCCCGCCGGGCGCCATTCCGCATTGAACAGGCGGTTGCCCAGGGCGAAGACCCGCACTTCCTCACTGCTCAGACTGGCGGCGGGCAGCGAAAAAGCGTTTTCGTTGGTCATGGCGCGCGTTGTCGCGCCGCCCGGTGGACCGGCATCGGCGGCGGATGCAGCCGGAGCGGCCGGGCCGAGAGAAAGAGCTAAAAACAGCGCGTGAAGCGCCACGATCGCTCTTGGGGAACGCCTGCTCATCATCCGGACCATGGAGCCATGCGAAAGCCGCGACAAGGGGTGGGACGGACCGATGGAAGACACTATGATCGGCCCCGCCGAAGGCAGGGGAAGACGGGGAGGGCGGCGGTTTTGGTGGCCAAATCCATAGATCTAGAAGCCGGCGCGCGGAAACGGCGCGGAGAACCGGCCGTCGAAACCTCGCGCCCCAGATCCGACGATATCCGCACCACCACCTGCTACATGTGTGCCTGCCGCTGCGGCATCAAGGTTCACCTCAAGGACAACCAGGTCCAGTACATCGAGGGCAACCGCGATCATCCGGTGAACAAGGGCGTGCTCTGCGCCAAGGGTTCCGCCGGCATCATGCAGCACCTGTCCCCCGCGCGGCTGAGTCAGCCGCTACTGCGGGTGGGCGAAAGGGGCGAGGGCAAGTTCAAGCCGATCTCCTGGGACGAGGCCTTGGGCCTCGCCGCCGAATGGCTGGGCAGCATTCGCGCGACCGATCCGCGAAAGCTGGCCTTCTTCACCGGGCGCGACCAGAGCCAGGCTCTGACCGGCTGGTGGGCCAGCCAGTTCGGCACGCCGAACTATGCCGCACACGGGGGATTCTGTTCGGTCAATATGGCGGCGGCCGGGCTATACACTATCGGCGGCTCGTTCTGGGAGTTTGGCGAACCCGATTGGGAACGCTCGCGCTATCTGCTGATGTTCGGCGTGGCCGAGGATCACAATTCCAATCCCATCAAGATGGGCCTGGCCACCCTGCGCGAGCGTGGCGCAAAATTCGTCTCGGTCAATCCGGTCCGCACCGGTTATTCCGCCATCGCCGACGAATGGCTCGGCATCACGCCGGGCACCGACGGCCTTTTCGCCATCGCCCTCATCCATGAACTGCTGCGCGCGGGCAAGGTCGATCTCGACTATCTGATCCGCTACACCAATGCGCCCTGGCTGGTCCTGCGCGACCCCGGCGGCCCGGAGGACGGATTGTTCGCCCGCGACGGCGAAGGCTGCCCCCTGGTCTGGGACCGCGAGCGGGACATGGCGGTCCCCGGCGCCGATCCGAACGCCAAGCCCACCATGACCGGCGAAGTGACCCTGCCCGACGGCCGCCGGGCCGTGCCCGTCTTCGCCCTCATCGCCGAACGCTATCTCGATCCCGCCAACGCGCCCGATGCCGTGGCCGAACGCACGGGCATCCCTGCGGCGACGATCCGGCGCATCGCCGCCGAACTGGCGCGGGCCGCCTTCGAGGAAGAGATCGTGCTGGAGCGGCCCTGGACCGATTGGACCGGCCGCCGCCACGAAACGATGATCGGCCGGCCCGTCGCGATGCACGCCATGCGCGGCATTTCGGCCCATGCCAACGGCTTCCAGACCTGCCGCGCCCTGCATCTGCTGCAGGTCCTGCTGGGCAGCATCGACTGCCCGGGCGGCTTCCGCTTCAAGGCGCCCTTTCCCCGGCCCTGTCCGCCGGGGCCGCGCCCGGCCGGACACGCCCATGAGGTGAACCCGGGCGAGCGCATGCCCGGCCCGCCCCTAGGCTTTCCCGAGGGACCCGAGGACCTTCTGGTCGACCCCGACGGCACGCCGCGCCGGATCGACAAGGCCTTCTCCTGGGAAGCGCCGATCTCGGCCCATGGCATGATGCATGCCGTTATCGGTAATGCCGAGCGGGGCGATCCCTACCGCATCGACACGCTGTTCATGTACATGGCTAACATGGCCTGGAACTCGGCCATGAACACCGCCGAGACGATCCGCATGCTGACCGCGCGGAACGAGGAGACGGGCGAGTACCGCATCCCCCGGATCATCTATTCCGACGCCTATTTCTCCGAAACCGTGGCCTATGCCGACCTCATCCTGCCGGACACCACCTATCTGGAGCGCTGGGACTGCATCTCGTTGCTCGACCGCCCGATCAGCAGCACCGAGGGCCCGGCCGATGCCATTCGCCAGCCTGTCGTCGCCCCGGACCGCGACGTCAGGCCGTTCCAGGACGCCCTGCTCGACCTGGGCGCGCGGCTCGGCCTGCCCGGCATGGTGAACGAGGACGGCGCGGCCAAATATCCCGGCGGCTATGCCGACTATATCGTCAACCACGAACGCCGGCCCGGCATCGGCTCCCTCGCCGGCTGGCGCGGGGAAGCGGGCGACCAGCAGGGCCGCGGCGCGCCGAACAAGGATCAGTTGCAGGCCTATATCGACAACGACTGCTTCTGGTCCCACGAATTGCCGCCCGACCAGCATTTCTTCCGCCATGCCAATCGCGACTATCTGGCCTGGGCCCATGAGATGGGCTTCATCGGCGCGCCGGACCCCATCATCTTCCAGCTCTATTCGGAGCCGATGCAGCGCTTCCGCCTGGCCGCCCAGGGACACGGCAAGATTCAGCCGCCCGAGGAACACCGCGCCCGGGTCGAACGCTATTTCGACCCGCTGCCCGAATGGTATCCGCCCTTCGAGGACAAAGCGGCCAACGAGGAAGGCTTCCCTCTACACGCCGTCACCCAGCGGCCGATGGCGATGTATCATTCCTGGGGCTCGCAGAACGCCTGGCTGCGCCAGATCCACGGCGCCAACCGGCTCTATGTCCCCGCCCTGCTCGCCCGCGAAAAGGGGATCAAGGACGGCGACTGGGTCTGGATCGAAAGCCGCAACGGCCAGGTCAAGGGCCGCGCAAAGATCATGGAAGGGGTCAACCCGCACACGGTCTGGACCTGGAATGCGATCGGCAAGCGCAAGGGCGCCTGGAACCTGTCCCCCGACGCGCCGGAAGCCACCGAAGGCTTCCTGCTCAACCATCTGATCGACGACCTTCTGCCGGCCCGCGACGGCGGTGGGCGCTATTCGAGCGCCGATCCGATCACCGGCCAGGCCGCCTGGTACGATCTGCGCGTGCGCATCCGCAAGGCCGCGCCGGACGAAATCGCCGAGGGCGAACCGCAGTTCCCGGCCCTGCGGCCCGAGCCGCCCCTGCGACAGCGGCCCGGCGAATTGCGGTACGGGGCCAAGGAGAGCCGGTCATGACCAGCCTGCCGCGCGAGGCCCCGCAGACGCGCCTGGGCCTGGTCATCGACCTCGACACCTGCGTCGGCTGCCAGGCCTGCGTCGTTCATTGCAAGGAGTGGAACACGGGCGGCCAGGGCGGCCCGTTATCCGACCTCATGCCTTACGGTCCGCAGCCTGTCGGCGCCTGGCTCAACCGGGTGCATGGATTCGAGGCGGGCGAGGGCGCGGGCGGGCGCACCGTCCATTTCCCGAAATCCTGCCTCCATTGTGAGGACGCGGCCTGCGTCACCGTCTGCCCGACCGGCGCCTCCTTCAAGCGCCAGGCCGACGGCATCGTGCTGGTCGAGGATTCCAAATGCATCGGCTGCGGCCTCTGCGCCTGGGCCTGTCCTTACGGCGCGCGCGAGATGGATCCCGTCGACAAGGTCATGCGAAAATGCACCCTCTGCGTCGATCGCATCTATAACGAGAACCTGCCGGAGGAAGACCGGGTGCCGGTCTGTGTCGCAACCTGCCCGGCCTCGGCCCGACATTTCGGCGATTTCGCCGATCCCGACTCCGATGTCTCGCTTCTAGCCGCCGCGCGCGGCGGCTACGACCTGATGCCCGAGATGGGCTACAAGCCGACCAACAAATACTTGCCGCCGCGCGAGCGAGCGCCGGCGCGGGAGGAAGCCCTGCCCGATATCGTCCCCGAAGGCGGATTCCTGGGCTGGGTCGACCGCATGCTGACGACGATGGGTTGAGGCGCCGATGCATCCCGCCCGCTCCATCGTCCTCTTCACCACCGCCTCGGGCGCGGGCTACGGCCTGCTCGCCCTGCTCGGTCTGCTCGGTCCCACGGGACTGCTCCCGCAGGAGCGCGGCTTCGGCGCGGCGGGGCTGGCCCTCGCCCTCGCGCTGGTGGTCCTCGGCCTGCTTTCCTCGACCTTCCATCTCGGCCATCCCGAACGGGCCTGGCGCGCCCTGACCCAATGGCGCAGTTCCTGGCTGTCGCGCGAAGGCGTCGCGGCCCTTCTGACCTTTCTGCCCGCCGGCCTCTACGGCTTCGGCTGGGTTTTCCGCGGCGATACCGCCGGCGGCTGGGCCTTGGCCGGCTGGACGGCGAGCCTCGGCGCTTTGGTCACGGTGGCCTGCACCGCCATGATCTACGCCTCGCTCAAGCCGATCCCGCGCTGGCGGCATCCGCTCGTCCTGCCCCTCTACCTGGTCTTCGCGGCCGTCTCGGGACTCTTGCTGCTGAACGCCCTGCTGGCCGGATCGCGCGACGGCATCGCCCTGGCGGCCTTGATCGCCCTGGTCCTGGCCTGGGCCCTGAAGCTCGCCTATTGGCGCGGCATCGATCGTGCTGAGCCGGTCGCCACGCCCGAAAGCGCCACGGGTCTGGGCAAATTTGGCAAGGTCCGCCTGCTCGAGCCGCCCCATACCGGCAGCAACTATCTGCTCGACGAAATGGGCTTCCGCATCGCGCGCAAACATGCCCGCAAGCTGCGGCTTCTGGCTCTGCTGCTCGGCGGGGTCTTGCCGCTGCTGCTGATCGCTCTGGGCATGGTCCCAGATTTCTTGGGGGCCGGCCCGGCCCAGGCCGCCGCCGCTCTCGTCGCCGCCGTCTCCGGCCTGTTCGGGATCGTTCTCGAACGCTGGCTCTTCTTCGCCGAAGCGAAGCACACGGTCAGCCTCTATTATGGCGACCGTCTGGCCTGACCCGCGAAAGCACTTCTTTTACGAGGCCCATTTGCGGGCTGCCGCGCCGTCCAGGATGCTATTGCGCTCCAGCACCGCGCGCAGGCGCGCTTCGCTTTCCGCGCTGAGGGCTTCGACCGGCTCATGTGCGACCCCGGCGGGAACGCCGATCATGTTCAGCGCCGCCTTGAAGGCCGCCGGCCGGGTTTCCATATCCATCAGCAGGTTGAAGACCTCGGTGATACGGCAATGCCATTCGAGCTTTTCGTCCGAAAAGCCCTGGCCGGCCAGCTCCATCACCCGCTTTGCCTTCGCGCCCCAGAGTTCCGGCCCGGTGGAGAGATAGCCGGCCGCGCCCAGATCGAGGGCGGGCACGATGAAATGGCCGGCCCCGACCAGCACAGCAAAACGGTCGCGGAAGCGCCGGATCACCTCGGTCACATGGCGGAAATCGCCCGAGGCCTCCTTGACGCCGATGACCTCGCAGACGCCGCAGATCGTCTCCAGCGTGTCGGGCGTGATGTTAACCCCGGTGCGGCTCGGCGAGTTGTAGACCATCATCGGCAGGGGCGCGGCCTTCGCCACCGCCTCGAACCGGGCGACGATCTCGCTCGGCTTGGCGTGCAGCAGATAGGATTGCGGCTGGAGTCCGAGCCCGTCGGCCCCCGCCTCGGCCGCCGCAACCGACAGGGCTACGGTGTCGCGCGTGGTGACCGCGCTGGTTCCCGCGAAAACCGGCACCCGGCCCGCGGCCGCGCGTATCGCCGTCTCGGTCACCCGCGCCAGGCTCTGTGCCGTCAGGGCCCAGGATTCGCCGTTGTCGCCCGAGACGAAGACGCCGCCGACACCGCAGTCGACATGCCAGTTCACGACCTCTTCGAGGGCGTCGAACATGATCTCGCCTTTGGGCGTGAAGGGCGTGACCGTGGCCACCACTTGCCCCGCCATCATGAATTTTCCGCTCCGCTTCCGAATATCCGCAACACCCTGGACCATCTCTTCCTCCCTCTCCTGATCCATTCAGTCTAAACCGACGACCTATTTGCGGCCAGCCGCCTCGCCGAGACCCAGCGCCTTGCGCGCACGGCGCTCGAATTTCGGATCGACATCGGGCGGCGCCATATCGAACCCCGCCTCCAGGCAATCGATGACAGCCTCGAACACGGCGATGCGGGCGTATTTCTTGTCATTCGCGGGAATCACGACCCAGGGCCGCTGGACCGTCGAGGTCTCCCGGAACATGTCCGCGACCGCCGTCTCGTAGTCGGTCCAGCGCGCGCGATTGCGCAGATCTTCGTCGGACAGCTTCCACCGCTTCAACGGGTCCTCGAAGCGAGCGCGGAAGCGGGCGAGTTGTTCCTCCGGCGTGACATGGAGGAAAATCTTCGCCAGTCGGCTTCCGTCGCCAGACCCTCGACCCGCTCGACCAGAACCCGGCCGTACCAGGAACGGTCGAAGATCGCCAATTGCCCCGGGCGCGGCAGGCGCTTCCAGAAACGATAGAGATAATGATGCCCCTGCTCGTCCGGTGTCGGCGCGGCGATCGTCCAGACCTTGAGGCCGCGCGGGTCGAGCGGCCAGCTCATCCGCCGGATGGCGCCGCCCTTGCCGGCCGCGTCCCAGCCCTCGAAGGCGATCACCCCGCACCGCCCCTGGGCGCGGTACGCGAGCGCCACCTCGCGCAAGCAGCTCTGCAATCGGTGGAATTTCTCGTCGTATTCCTTGCGCCCGATTTCCTTGGTCATATCCAACCGGGCCAGGCCGGACGGCCGCCGCTGGAGCCGGATCGGCACCCTCTTCGCAACCGCGGCGGCGCCGGCCCATTGGGCCGGCGCTGTTCGTTTTGCCGCCTCTCAGAGCACCGTCAGCACATCGGCCACGATCGGATGGCGAACGATATCCGCTTCCGTCAAGCGGACCACAGCAATGGACTCGAGCGGCTCCAGCCGGTCGGCAATCTCACCCAACCCGCTCATCTCGGGCAGCAAGTCGGTCTGGTCCGGGTCCCCGGTCAGCACCATCGTCGACTGCCAACCCAGCCGCGTGATCAGCATCTTGATCTGCCCATAGGTGCAGTTCTGTGCCTCATCGATCACAACGAAGGCGTTGTTGAGGGTCCGCCCCCGCATATAGGCGACAGGCGCGATTTCGATCTGCCCTTCGCGCAGCAGCGCCTTGAGGCGCTTGCCGCCCAGACGTTCACTCAAGGCGTCGTAGAGGGGGCGCAGATAGGGCGCCAGCTTCTCTTCCAGATTGCCTGGCAGATAGCCGAGGCTTTCCCCCGCCTCGACCGCCGGGCGCGACAGCACGACCCGGCCGACCAAGCCCTCGTCTAGCGCCTCCACCGCCTTGGCGATGGCCAGATAGGTCTTGCCCGTGCCGGCCGAGCCAAGCGCGAGGCAGAGATTGTAATGGTCCATGGCCTCCAGCAGAACACGCTGGTTGTCGTTATAGGGCCGGACCTTGCGGATATATTTCTGGTCGCGATTGTCCTCGTCCAATGGGCTCCATTCGCCGCCTTTGGCGAACAGAGAACGCACGTTGTCGTCCACCTTGGTCTGCTGCCGCGACGTTCTCTTTGCCATCAATTGCTCCTATGAAGCTGGGGCTTGAGATTCGATTCGCACGACGACCGGCAGGGCGTCCGGAAAACTCGGGAAACCCACCGGTCGGATCGTTCTAGGAAAGATGGAAGTCGGTCGCGAGGCGCGTGCGCAACGGGCCATCGGGGCCGCTGCCCCTGAAAATCTCGAACCTGCCGCAGTTCGATCGATACGCCCGTTCCAGCCGTTTGCGCCTCGTCTTTGTTAGGCGAGAGTAACCAGCGGCTAGGGCCCTGTCTTCCACTATTTGTGGCTTTCACGAAAGCTTCACACAAGATGTGGCGTTTTCGCACCCTGAGACTCCGGTTTCGACTCTGCTAGACTTGGCCTCTCGAAGAGAGTGAAGAAGAGGTGGCAGCCATGGCGACCGTAACCTGCATCCGGAACATCGACTGGCTGATCGCCTGGGACACAGCGGCGGGCGCACACCGCTATCTGCGCGACGGCGATCTCGCCTTCGAGGGCGATTCGATCGTCCATGTCGGAGGCCGCTACGGCGGTGAGGCGGCCGAGGAAATCGACGGCCGCGCGCTGATGGTCATGCCCGGCCTGATCAATGTCCATTCCCATCCGACCAACCAGGCGCTCTACAAGGGGGTGCGCGAGGAGCTGGGCAATCCCCATCTCTACGGCACCGGGCTCTATGATTTCGTCACCCTCTTCGTGCCCGATCCGGCGGCCAAACTGGCGGCGGCCGAATACACCTATGCCGAAATGCTAACGAGTGGCATCACGACCTTCGCCGATCTGTCGATTCCCTTCGAGGGCTGGCTGGAACTGCTGGGGCGCAGCGGCTTGCGCGCCTGCGCCGCGCCCATGTTCCGCTCCGCCAATTGGAAGGTGATCGGTGGCCGCGAGCTTGAATACCTCTGGGACGAAGCGGCCGGCCACCGGCGGTTCGAGGCGGCGGTCGGAATCGTCGAAGAGGCCGAGGCCCATCCCTCCGGGCGACTCTTCGGCATGGTCTCCCCGGCGCAGATCGACACGGTCGATGCGGACCTCATGCGCGAAAGCCATGCCCTGGCGATGAAGACCGGGCGGCCCTGGCAGGTCCATGCCTCGCAAAGCGTCGTCGAGTTCTACGAAATGACGGACCGCCACGGGAAGACGCCTATCCAATGGGCGCACGATCTCGGTGTGCTCGGCCCCGGTAGTTCGCTCGGCCATGCCATCTTCATCGACGAGCATAGCTGGGTGCATTGGCCGACCCATGACGATCTGACGATTCTGGCCGAGACCGGCACGGCGGTCGCCCATTGCCCGACCGTCTTCTCGCGCTACGGCCATCAGCTCCAGGATTTCGGCCGCTATCTGCGCGCCGGCGTGACCATGGGGCTGGGCACCGACACCTTCCCCCATAACATGATCGAGGAAATGCGCACGGCCATGATTCTGGCCCGCGCCGCCACCCAGAACATGCAGACCGTGACCACGGCCGAGATGTTCCATGCCGCAACCGTGGGCGGCGCGGAGATCCTGCGGCGCGACGATATCGGCCGGCTGGCGCCGGGCGCCAAGGCCGATCTGGTGCTGGTCGATCTGGACGAACCCCTGATGCAGCCGGTTCGCGACCCCCTGCGCAGCCTGATCTACACTGCGGCCGACCGGGCCATCCGCGACGTCTATGTCGGCGGCGAGAAGATGGTCGAGAAGGGCCGCTCGCTCCGCCTGGATATAGCCGATGCCGGCCGCCGCCTGCAGGTCGCGCAGACCCGCATGGCCGCCTCCGTGCCCGAACGCGACGACCGCGGCCGCAGCCTGGACGAGGTCGCGCCGATGAGCCTCCCGCTGGGTTGAAGCTTCGGTTTAGCCGGTTTTCGATAAAGGGGAATTTTGCCAATCATCCTTCGAGACGCTCGCTTGCGCGAGCCCCTCAGGATGAGGAAAAACAATACTTAAGCCTCACCCTGAGGAGGCCCACAGGGCCGTCTCGAAGGGTTTTGCCCCGCCGTTACTGGCACACCGTTACGCAATCTCCGGCCAGATCGTGCCGGGGATCTGGCCCGTGATCGCGGCGAGGCGGCGGGCCGAGGCGCGGGACGCGGCATGAACCGCGCCCTCGTCCACATGCACGGCCCGGCCGCCGCGCAGGACGGTCTCGCCGTCGACGATCACCGTGTCCACAGTACGAGTTCGCCCGATCAGCACCATCTCCTGGACCGGGTTCAGGCCGGGATGGGATTCCCCGCAATTCTGCGACCGGATCACGATATCGGCCCGCTTGCCGACCTCCAGGCTGCCAATCCGGTCGGCCAGCCCGGCCGCCCGGGCGGCGGCGCAGGTCTGCATCTCGAACATGGCCTCCGCCGTCAGATAGCCGCCCCATTCCCGGGCCAGCAGATAGCCGATCAGCGGCCCCTCGCCGATCGTCCAGAGCTTGGCGATGTCGGAGCCGAGGGCGATATTGACCCCGCGCCCGTGCAAATCGGGAATGCGCGGCGGGGTCGTTCGGCCGACGGCGTAGAACTGATAGTTCGCCGGATGCCAGATCACGTTCATGCCCGACCCGGCGATGGCCTCGACCTCGTCCTCGCGAAGGATGTTCAGATGGACATAGGTGGTGTTCTCGGCAAGCAGACCCAGCTCGGCAAAATGTACGAAGGGGTGGCGGCCCAGGCGTTCGTCCTCGCGCGCGACGCCGCCGGCCTCCAGGCTCTGATGCTGGTTCAGGACGACGCCGTGCCGGTCCGCCGCCTCCTTGCCGGCCAGCAGCAGGTCGTCGGAAGCCGAGCCGCTGCCATAGACCGCGATATGGCCGCGCACCAGGGCGTCGGGATCCTCGTTGCGGCGGCACTCCCGTCCCATGACCGAAAGACAACGGGCGAGATCGGCGGGCGCGCGGTCGAGTTCCCCCGCCATCGCCATGCCGCCGGTCAGATCCCAGAGGAAGGGATCGCCCAGGACGGCGCGGATACCCAATGCCGTGACCGCTTCGGCCACGGCATCGGTCTCGAAGACCGTGCCGGCTTCCAGAAAGCAGGTATAGCCGTTGGCCAGCATCTCCAGGCTGGCATGCTGGGCCGAGGCGTATTCGTCCTCGGCCGTCATGGCGTTGAACCACTGGCCATAGGGGCTGATCCCGCTGGCCCCGCCGAGGGCGGGTTTGGACGGATCGTCGCTCATCGCGCCGCGCGTGCCGTGCATGGTGACGTGGTAATGGCCGTCGATCAGGCCGGGATGGACCGGCGCGCCGCCCGCGTCGATCACCCGTCGACCGCGCCAGGTTGCGGCGACCTCGCGCTCCGGTCCGACCGCGACGACCCGCTTCCCGTCGACCGCGACCGCGCCCGTCGGAAAGACCCGCCGTCCGCCGTCCATCGTCACGACATAGCCGTTGCGGATCAACAGATCGCAAACTTCCGGATGTGTGTTCATGACCGTTTCCCCCTCTATCCCAGGACTGGATCATAGCGCCGATCTCGTCTCTCTTGCGCGCTTGAGTGCTACAGGCGGAGGGGGCAGGATTCAATTCCACTCGGCTCGGTTGGGGGGAGACGGCGGATGAGCGGCGACACGGCCCACGAAACCTGGACAATCGCCAAACCGGCGATCGAATCCGCCGGCGGCCTGGTGGCGAGCCACCACTATCTCGCATCCGAAGCCGGTGCCGAAATGCTGCGCGCCGGCGGCAATGCCGTCGATGCGGCAATCGCCGCGGGCATGGCCATCGGCGTGGTCGAGCCTTGGATGAGCGGGCTCGGCGGCATCGGCTATCTGCTCTATCGCCCCGCCGGGGAAGACCGCGTCTGGTGCGTCGATATGAACACCCGGGCGCCAGCCAGGCTGGACCCGGCCGACTACGCCCTCGCCGAAGGGAGCGGCGGCGGCCCCTTCGGCTGGCCGGCGGTGAAGGGCGCGCGCAATCTGGAAGGCTACGGATCCTTCTGCGTGCCTACCTATGTCGACGGCGCGGCCGCCGCGCTTTCCCGCTTCGGCACCAAGAGCTGGGCCGAAACCCTGGCCCCTGCCATCGACCTGGCCGAACGCGGCATGGCCTGCGACTGGTACACGACGCTGCGCATTTGCATCGGCGCCGCCGGCCTCGCCCGCTTCGCCGAGAGCGCGCGAATCTTTCTGCCCGGCGGCCTGCCCCCCGCCCAGGACTGGGGCGGCGAGATGAGCCGCATCGTCCAGGGCAATCTGCCGAAAACCCTGCGCCGCCTGGCCGAGGCCGGGCCGCGGGATTTCTACGAGGGCAAAATCGCCGCCTCGATTCTCGCGGATGTGGCCGAGGGCGGCGGCAAGCTGGACCGGACCGAACTGGCCGAGGTCCAAACCGAGATCGTCGAGGCCGCGCGCCTGGCCTATCGCGACGGCGCGGTCCATACCGCTCCAGGCCTCAATGCCGGTCCGGCCCTGAACCAGGCCCTGTGCCTGCTGGAGGGCGGTCTGCGGCCCGGCGGCGCGCCGGGGCCAGATGCCTATGCCGCCTATGCCGATGCCCTGGCCGAGACCCATGCTTGGCGGCTGGAGCATATGGGCCATGACGGGCGGGAGGTCGCGCCGACCACCACCACCCATCTTAGCGTGGTGGACCGCGAGGGCAATCTGGTCGCCCTAACCCAGACCCTGCTGTCGATGTTCGGCAGCCGCGTCACCCTGCCCGGGACCGGCATCCTTCTGAACAATTCGATCGTGTCCTTCGATCCGCGCCCAGGCCATCCCAATTCAATCGCGCCCGGTCGCCGGCCCCTGTCGAACATGTGCCCCGCGATCGTCGAGCGCGGCGACGGGTTGCGCTTCGCGGTCGGCAGTTCCGGCGGACGGCGGATCATGCCCGCCGTGCTGCAATACATCTCTTTCCTCAGCGATTTCGGCATGAGCGTCGGCGATGCCATCCACCAGCCGCGCATCGATTCGAGCGGCGATGCCGCGGTCACGGTGGATAGCCGCCTGGATGCGTCGATCAAGGTGCGATTGGGAGAATCCCGAGAAACGATCGAGGCCGTCTCAGGCGTATATCCCAGCGTCTTCTCCTCGCCCAATATCGCCGCCCATGATCCCGCTCAGCGCTTAAACGCGGCGGGCGCCTGGGTCCATTCCCCGGTCGCCGGGGTCGGGGCCGAGTGACAGAGCCGCCATCGACGCTCTAGTGTTCGCGAACGCGGCTCGAAGCAAGGGAGACAGGAAATTGCGCTATGAAAAGGTCGCCGTTACCGGCGGCAGCGGACGGTTGGGCAGCTTCGTCGTAAGCGAATTGATGGCGCATTGCGCCGTTACCGTCATCGACCTGAAGCCGCCCCTGGCCGACACGCCCTACATCGAGGCCGATGTCTGCGATCTCGACGCGCTGCGCAAGGCCTTCAAGGGCCATGACGCCGTCGTCCATCTGGGCGCTCTCGATCTAGCGATCCCTGCCAAGCCCGAGGAATTCATGCGGGTCAACACCATGGGCACCTGGAATGCCCTGCAGGCGGCTCATGAATGCGGCATCACCCGATTCGTCCAATGCTCCAGCGTCGCTGCCACCGGATGTGGCGATGCAAACAGCCAGCGCCCGAACTACCTGCCGTTGGACGAGGCCCATCCGGTGGAGCCGATCCATCCCTACGGCGTCTCCAAGCGGGTCGGTGAGATCATGGCGCGCAGCTTCTCGCGCGATCATCGGCTCGAGGTCGTGGTCTTCCGTCCCGTGCTCGTCCTTTTCCCCGACGCCGTCGCCAAGGTGGCGGAGGATATCCGGACCTCGGTCGACCGGCGGCTCTTCTGCTACGTCACCGCCGAGGACGCGGCACGCGGCTTCCGCCTGGCGCTAGAATTGGAACAGGTCGCCTATGAGGTCTTCTTCCTGAGCGCGTCGGACAGCAACGCGCCGGGCGATACTCTGGACGTCCTGACCGAAAGGTTCGGCGCGACCCCGCATCTGCGCAAGCCCCATCTCTACGAGGAGAATCCCCGCGCCAGCGCGATCGACAACGAACGCGCGCGCCGCGTGCTCGGCTGGGAACCGACCTCGAACTGGCAGGAGGTCCTGGCCAAGCTGGGAAACTAGACAGTTTTTGAGAACGGCCGACTGACCCTTCGAGACGGCCCTACGGGCCTCCTCAGGGTGAGGCTGAAGTATACCGCTTCCTCATCCTGAGGATCTCGCACCAGCGAGCGTCTCGAAGGGTGATTGGCACAACGCTCCATATTTTGGAGCATGCCAGAATGTTTTTGAGATCCGCATGGGTGGCCGAAGCTATCCAGTTGAATCTCTACTCCATCGCGATGATCTCGACCTCCATCGCCATGCCCTCGAGGCCGAGGTAGCGGAAGGGCACACCGGTCGAGGCGCCGGCGGGCTCGGTATAGCGCGCGGTGCGGATCTTCTGGTTGGAGACGATGGCGTCGGCGTGGGCCTCGCCCCGATAGAAGGCGTTCTGCTTGACCATATGGTCCATGGTCAGGCCGAAGCCGCCCAGCACCGCCTCGACATTGTCCATTACCCGATGGGTCTGGCCGACAATATCGTCGGGGTCGATCATCTTGCCCTGCAGGTCCTTCGAGACCTGGCCGCCGACGAAAACCATGTTTCCGCATTTCAGGCCGTGGCGGTAAGGCAGATGGACAAACCAGTCCCAATGGCCCTCGGGCCAGGAATACTCGCGTGGCAGGCGCTCGCCGTCCTCGCCGAGCATCGCCCAGACCTCCATCCGGACAAATTCGTCATCGGGCAGCCAGGGCACCGGCAGGCCAGTCGCCACCGGCCCCGGCTCCTTGAAATAGGAAGCGCGGCAGATCGCCGGAGCCTCCCAGTGCTCGCCGCCCGAGGGAGCGCGGTAGAGGATGTTGAACTTCACCGAATCGTCCAGATCTGCGCCGTATTCCTTCAGCACGGCCTCGAGATTCTTCATCACCTCGTCGGTCTGGGCCAGGATATCGCCGGGATGCTTGATCTTGCCCTCGGCGTCGCGGCTGACCTGTGCACCGGCATAGATCATCTGGCCGCAGCGGATGCCGTGGCTGAACGGCCCGGGCAGGGCATGCACCCTGGCCGGGCGGCTCGCCGCCTTGGGCAGTTTGGAATCGTCCTCGCCCAGCATCGCGACAGCCTCGATTTCGACCATCATCTCGGGATAGGCGAGGCTGGGCAGCGGCACCATGGTGATGACCGGGCCGGGATCGAAATCGACATGGCGGCCGATCTTCTCCATCAGCGCGCGCTCGTCCACATCGCCGTTGTTGACGTAGAAGGCGACCAATTTAACCACGTCATCCATCCCGGCGTCGAGCCCGGCGAGGACCGTCTTGATATGGCCCATCACGGCCTCGGTCTGGGCCTCCAGGTCGTGGGGATGCAGGCGCATTCCCTTGCTGTCCTTATCGACCTGACCGCCCAGAAAGATCATGTTGCCGCAGCGAATGCCGTGCTTGTGGCTGAGATGGATCAACCAATCCCAGTGCCCCTCCGGCCAGCAATATCTGCGCTCCTGCTTGAACATCGCACCCTCTCCTCGGTCCATACGGACCGGGACGGTAGCCGCGATATCCGGGCAATGCCAGTCCGGTAACGGCGGGGCGGCCAGTCCACCGGTCCGCCGAAATAGTCCCGGCTGGCCTTGCGCCAATCCGCCTGGCCCTCAGCGCCGAAGCGCGGCAACTTTTCCAACTGGTCCTCGGTCATGTCAAGCACGACGATGCCAGGGCCTCGCCCTCGACGATGCGGAAGCGGCCGACCGGCATGGGCCGACGCGCCCATGACCAGGATCGACAGCGATCCGGCGACAGTTCCAATTCGCCCGCGCATCGTCATATCCGTGTCGTCCTTGCTCCGAGAACCATGGTTTCCCACCATCAAAATCTCTTCACATTGTGAATTCACTTCCAGTGTGAGCATCGGGGCGAACTCCGATTTGACCTATGTGAAGAGTTTACAGCCGATTATTCGCGCGCCGATTCGGAACCGTTGCGCCGTCGAGGCGCCAGGCCCTAGTCTTCCTGTGAGGTTCAACAGGGGGAAACAATTCGATGCCGATTTTCTTCAGCAAGAAAGAGTATGCCGACCGCCGCAAGGCCGTCTGCAAGGAGCTCAAGAAGCGGAACCTGGACGGGCTGCTGATGTTCCGCCAGGAGAGCATGTACTGGCTCACCGGCTACGACACGTTCGGTTACTGCTTCTTCCAAAATCTCTATCTCGGGGCCGACGGGAAGATGACCCTACTGACCCGCTATCCCGACGCGATCGTGGCGCGCCAGACCTCGGTGATCGAGGATATCCGGGTCTGGACCAACCTGCCCGACGCCGACCCGACCCTCGAACTGCGCGACATCGTCGCCGAACACGGCGGCAAGGGCGGGCGCATGGGCATCGAATACGACGCCTACGGCCTGACGGCGGCAATCTATCGCCAGCTCGACGCGACCATGACCGGATTCTGCAATCTCGAGGATGCCTCGGACCTCATCACCAAGCTGCGCCTGATCAAGAGCCCGGCCGAGCTGAAGATGGCCCGCCGAGCGGGCGAACTGGCCGATCTCGCCCTGCAGGAATGCCTGCGCCTGGCCAAGCCCGGCACCAATACGGGCGAAATTCTATCGCGCATGCAGGGCGTCGTCTTCGAGAATGACGGCGACTATTCCGGTAACGAATTCATCATCGGCGCGGGCGAACGTGCCCTGGTCGGGCGCTATATCTCCGGCCGGCAGACGCTCCAGAAAACCGATCAGCTGACCATCGAATGGGCCGGTGTCTTCCGCCATTACCACGCCGCAATGATGCGCACCCTGGTGATCGGCAAGCCGTCGAAGCGCCAGCTGGACATGCATAAATGGGCCGTCGAGGCCCATCACGCCTCGGCAGAGGCGCTCAAGCCCGGCAATACCTGCGGCGACGTCTTCGCCGCCTATGCAAAGGTGCTCGACAAGAACGGCTACAAGAAGCACCGCCACACGGCGACAGGCTATTCGATGGGCACGACCTATCCGCCGTCCTGGATGGACTGGCCGATGTTCTGGGAGGACAACCCGGTGGTCATCGAGCCGGGCATGGTCTTCTTCATCCACACCCTGATTTTCGATCAGAAGCGGATGCTCGCCATGGCGCCGGGCCAGTCCTATATCGTTGGCCCGAAGGGCAACGAGCCGCTGTCGAAGATGCCTTTCGACCTGACGCCGGACTGATCCGGGACCGCTTTCGCCGAACGCCCGCCTGCGCGGATCAGATGAACGTCTCGCGCAGGCGGGCGGAAAAGACGCCTGGGATGCTGACCGTCAGGACGATGACGATCAGCACGCCGGCGGTCTCGGCGTGGTTGAACGGCCGGATGTATTTCCAGAGCAGCTGTCCGAAACTCCGCGCGCCGCTCGGCATATCCGCCTGAGCCCGAGAAACCCCGGCCGAAGACCGGTTCAACGCAGAACCCCCCGAAGCAATCGGATGAACCGCACCACCGCCTGGTCGAGCGTGCCGTCATTGACGATTTCGGTGACATCGCCGCCCTCGACCGGAACGGCCGCCGCGCTCGCCAGACGCCCTTCGGCCTCGACGGCCGTTTCGCGGCCACGCATCGCCAGTCGATGGGCCAGCACGGCGCTCGACGCGGTGACGTGACAGGTTTTCAGATTGGGAAAGCGCCGCCGGGCCTCCCCTATGACGCCGCGCGAAACATTGGCGACCACGGCGCGCCCGGCTTCGAGTGCGGCATCGATCTCCGCTGGAATGCCGTAGCCAAGTCCATGGGCGCGCCAGGACAGGGAGAATACCCCCGCTCCCTCAACCGTTCGAAGCCTTCGTCGGAAACCGCGATATGGCGCTCGCCGCCGGTGCTCTCACATCGCGTGACCCAGCGCCGGGGAAAGGCAGATGCGGAACTCCCGTTCGAAATGGACCTGCGCCGCATCGATCAGGCTGTCCTTTCCTGCCCCGCTGGGTCCGACGACCAGGACCAGTGTTCCGGGAGGCGGCGTCCCGTGCCTGGGTGTCGTCTGGCTGCGCCATGGTCCCGCGCCCTCCGCGCTACGTCCGGCCCGCACGCGGACCCACCAGGGCGGCGCATTGCACGGAATGGGCGGCCTCGTTGATCCTTTCCGAGCTGCACCAACCGCCGCCGCAGGCCTCGATCAGGCTCAGAAGGCGGTCCACGACCGCCTCCGCGCGCGCTCCTGCCAGCCGGTTCGCGCGGGCGGACGGGACGCCGCCCATCCTCCGAACCCGGATCGGATTGCCCCTCATGATGGCGAAGCTCTTGTCCCGCGCGTGCCCGGCCGCCAAGACCGTGGTCGGAAATTCCGCGATGGTCACTCCCTACGCCCCCGCTTTGCCGACATGCTCCGCCGCCGCGTCGTCATGACGGGCAAGGGGCAAGCCGCGGTCCAGGTATATCTCGACAACCGTCTTGCGATGCGGATCCGTGTATCGCGCCTACGGATCTCGCTGACGCCCAGTTGTCTCGTCCATCTCTTCTGCGCTGAGACCTTACTTGCCACTGTAATATCCGCGCCAGACGGCAACATCCATGAATTAGCGCCGGCCCGGCGTGTGATCCATCAGCAAGACGACGCGCAGATACAGGGACTCTTGCCATGGGCGTCGCCGAGCGCGAGCGCGGCGCAGTCGGTCGTGATACCGGCGCTCGGAAGCCGGGCTTCATAGGCCAGGACGGCCGCCCGTCAGGCCGATTGGGTTTCTCCGGCCCAGGCCGCCCGGCCCGCCCGATTGTCCATATGGTTGACCAGGGCAGCGACGACCCCCCGGTCATAGGCGCCGCCGCTCTGCTCGAGCAGAGCGGCCAGGACCCGGTCGATATCGAGGGCCGGGCGATGCGCGCGCGGGCTGATCAGCGCGACGAGGGCATTCGCCACGGCGACGATCCGCGCCGTGACCAGAATCGCCTCGCCCGCCCGGCCCTCCGGCTGCCCCTTGCCGTCCCAGCGTTCCTGGACCTGACGCAGGGTCTCGACCACCGGCCCACCGAACTCGATTCCCTCCAGCAATTCCGCGCTGGCCCGGATGCCGGCGCGTACTCGCTCGACCTCGTCCTCGGTCAGATTGTCTTCCTTGGTCAGCCCCGATCCGGATACCAGAATCTTGCCCAGACTTGTCAGACGGCCGGCCGTTCCTGCCGGATAGGAATCCATCCCTTTCGGCGATCACCGCCAGGAGAGTCTCTAGATAGGCGATCTGGTCAAGCGCATCGGTCGCCCCCTCGCCCTCTCCGCCGGCGGCCCGTATTTCCGTCAGATAGATCTGCAGCGCGGCATTCTGGGCCAGGCCTTCGAGGGATGCGAACTGGTCGTCCAGTCAGCGGTTGACCGCATCGAAGCAGCCATCCGCGACGATCGGCAGGCGGACCTGCCATTCTCGCAATGCGCGCGATCTCTCGCCCTCGGCGAATTGCACGATCCCCATCACCCCGAACGCCAAGGCGACCATGACGGCAAGGCCCAGCGCGAGCATCCCGCCGGCCGGGCGGAGCCTGGAAATCGTGGACCGGGTCGAGGAAATATCCATATCGCAACCGCCATCGGAGAGCGCGGCGCCTGGGACGTCGCGCAACTAGATTGGTCGCGAGAAAGAATACCCTGTAAAACTTTCGCGATAATGAACGAACACTCCTTCGCCTGGGCCTTCACCCCCGCCTTCGCCCGTTTCGCCGGGGCGATCGTCGCCCTTTCCCTGGGCGCACTCGCCTATCTCGCCTGGACCGGCGGCGGGGGGATGGTCTGGCCGCTCGCCCTGCTGGCCCTGGGCATCGGCGCCCTGCTGATCCTGTCCCAGTCGCGCGGCGCACGATGGCAAGCGGAAAGCGCGACCGTCGCACGGCTGGAGCGCAGCATCGAGGTCCTGGAAGAACTGGTCCTGCGCGACCCGGCGACCGGGCTCTACAACCGCCGCGCCCTGTTCGAACGCCTGGCGGAGGAAACTGCGCGCGCCAGCCGGCACGGCGAAGGCTTCGCGGTCGTCATGCTGGACATCGACCGTTTCAAGGCGGTCAACGACCGCTACGGCCATGTCATCGGCGACGCCGCGATCTTCGCCATCGCCGCCCATCTCGGGGACTATGTTCGCGGCTCGGACCTCGTCGCCCGCTACGGCGGGGAGGAATTCGTCCTGCTTTTGCCGCAGACCGGCCGGACGGGCGCCGCGGCAATCGCCGAGCGTATCCGAAATGCCATCGCCGCCGAGCCGATCCCAGTTGACGGCGAAGCATCGGTCTATCTAACCGTCAGCGCGGGAATAGCCGCCTATCCCGAGGATGGCGCCGAGGGCGAGGCGCTGCTGGCCGCAGCCGACAAGGCTCTCTATACCGCGAAGCGGGGCGGACGCAATCGGATGGCATGGCGCAGGACGAGGATAGGCCCGCTTCGTAGAAATACCAATTTGTTATGAGTTTCAGAGCGTTGAGCAATTGACATTGCACGCGACCCCCCGCATTTTTGCGTGGGAAATGCGGGGGTGGCTCCGCCGAGATATCAATCAATCGGAACGGGGCTGAATATCGGCATGGCGGCAGACAATCGCAGCGCACCGATGCGCTGGACCTGGCTGGCTTTGAGCCCTACCGTTTTGCGAACGGTATTGCTCGGCTCTGCAGTGCTTTTGGGGGCAAATGCCGTATCCGGTTTGCCGGCCCCGGCTGGCCCGACCCGATCTGGCGTCGAACAGCAATTGGGATCCGTCGGCGCGATTGCCCTACCGGGCGCCGTCCTGCCGCGCCGGGCGGACGACATGGAACACGATCTCCTCCGCGGCGTCACCGCCCCGTTTTCTCTGCCCCCCGATTTGAGACCCATGGAGGATGGCGGCGGCGCCTCGGCCCGGTCCGGGATTCAGCGCCTGACGCTTGAGATCAAGCCTGGCGACACCCTGATGAACCTGCTGGTCAAGAAGGGCGTGCCGCGAAGCGACGCCCATCAAGCGATCTCCGTCCTCTCCGGTGTCTACGATCCGCGCCGTATCCGGCCAGGGCAGAAACTGACCCTCACCTTCGGGCCGGGCGGGTTTGATTCTGGTGCCTTCCAGGCCGCGTCCTTCAATGTCAGCTACGACAGCACGATCGAGATCCGGCGCGAGGCCGACGGTTTCACCGCCGACACGATCGTCAAGCCGCTCGTCGCTCGCCCGACCCGCGCCGATGGCCGCATCGATTCGAGCCTGATGCAGGCGGGAATCGATGCCGGCGTCCCGGCGGCGGTGATGATCGAGATGATCCGCGCCTATAGCTTCGATGTCGATTTCCAGCGCGATATCCGCAAGGGCGACAGTTTCGAGGTCATGTACGAACGCTTGTTCGACGAGAACGGCGCTCATGTCCATGACGACACCGTGCGCTATGCGGCCCTGACTCTTTCGGGTAAGATCTACCGCCTCTATCTGTTCGAGGGCGAAGATGGCGCGCAGGACTATTTCAACGAGAAGGGCGAAAGCGTCCGCAAAGCCCTGCTGCGAACCCCGGTCGACGGCGCGCGTATCTCCTCCACCTTCGGCAAGCGCCGCCATCCGATCCTGGGCTACACCAAAATGCACAAGGGGACGGATTTTGCCGCGCCCTCAGGCACCCCGATCATGGCTGCCGGCGACGGCGTGGTGGAGAAGGCCGGACGCAACGGCGGCGGCTACGGCAATTACGTCCGCATCCGCCACAACGGCACCTACAAGACGGCCTATGCCCATCTCAGCAAGTTCGCGCGCGGTGTGCGCGCCGGCAGCCGTGTCCGCCAGGGCGATATCATCGGCTATGTCGGGACGACCGGGCGCTCGACCGGACCGCATCTCCACTACGAAGTCCATTTGGAAGGCAAGCAGATCAACCCGATGAACGTGCGCATGCCATCGGGCCGCACCTTGGCCGGCAAGGAATTGAAGCAGTTCCTGGCCCAGCGCGAGGACATGGATCGCGACTTCGCGACCCTGGCCCCGCTTTCCGACATGGCGAAAAACTAGGCCGCGCAACGCGCGCGGCCCAATTTCCCAACCCGTTAACGATTTCGATCAGGCTGCTTCGGCCCGCACCGACTCGCCGTTGACGATGAGCCCGTCGGGCTCCACGGAAACCTCCGCGGTCTCGCCATCGAGCAGCCGGCCTTCCAGAATCATGGATGCCAGCGGGTTCTGCAGCTGACGCTGGATCACCCGCTTGAGCGGCCGGGCGCCATAGGCCGGGTCGTAACCCGCATCGGCCAGCCAGGTCAGGGCATCAGCATCGACCGTCAGCCCGATACCGCGATCGGCCAGAAGATGGCGTAAGCGATCCAACTGAATATCGACAATCCCGGTCATCTGTTCCCGCGTCAGGCGGTGGAACAGCAGGATTTCGTCGAGCCGGTTGAGGAATTCCGGTCGGAAGGCGCTGCGTACCGCCGCCATTACCAGTTCCCGCACCGCGCCGCTATCCTCGCCGTCCGGCTGCTCGGCCAGCACTTCGCTGCCCAGGTTCGAGGTCATGATGATCAGGGTGTTGCGGAAATCCACGGTGCGGCCCTGGCCGTCGGTCAATCGGCCGTCGTCGAGCACCTGGAGCAGCACATTGAAGACGTCCGGATGGGCCTTTTCGACCTCGTCGAACAAAATGACCTGATAGGGCCGCCGGCGCACAGCCTCGGTCAGCGAGCCGCCTTCCTCGTATCCGACATAGCCGGGCGGCGCGCCGATCAGGCGCGCGACCGCGTGCTTCTCCATGAATTCCGACATGTCGATGCGCACCATCGCGCTCTCGTCGTCGAACAGGAATTCCGCGAGCGCCTTGCTCAATTCGGTCTTGCCCACGCCGGTCGGGCCGAGGAACAGGAAGGAACCAAGTGGCCGGTTCGGGTCTTGCAGCCCGGCGCGCGCGCGGCGCACGGCGTTCGAGACGGCCCCGATAGCTTCGCGTTGGCCGATCACCCGGCCGCCGATCACATCCTCCATACGCAGCAGCTTGTCGCGTTCGCCCTCGAGCATCTTCTCGACCGGCACGCCGGTCCAGCGCCCAACGACGGCCGCGATATCCGCATCGGTCACTTCTTCCTTGAGCACGCCATCATTGCCGATCGCCTCGGCATCGCGCAGGCGGCGCTCGAGGTCTGGAACGACGCCATAGGCCAACTCGCCCGCGCGCTCCAGCGCACCTTCGCGCTGCGCGATCTCAAGTTCGTTCCGCGCTTGGTCCAGCTGTTCCTTGATGCGTTGCGCGCCGGCGAGCTTTTCCTTCTCCGACTGCCAGATTTCGGTCTGATCCGCCGAGCGATTTTCCAGCTCGTCGATTTCCCCGTCCAGCTTGGCGAGACGCTCTTTCGACGCGTCGTCGGTTTCCTTTTTAAGGGCCTCCCGCTCGATCTTGAGCTGGATGATCCGGCGATCGAGCTCATCCAGGACCTCAGGCTTGGAATCGACTTCCATGCGCAGGCGGCTGGCCGCTTCGTCCATCAGATCGATGGCCTTGTCGGGCAGGAATCGGTCGGTGATATAGCGGTTGGAGAGCGTCGCCGCCGCCACGATCGCCGCGTCCTGGATGCGCACGCCGTGATGCAGCTCGTATTTCTCCTTCAGGCCGCGAAGGATCGACACCGTGTCCTCGACCGTCGGCTCCGAGACGAAGATCGTCTGGAAGCGCCGGGCCAGGGCGGCGTCCTTCTCGATCCGCTTGCGATACTCGTCGAGGGTCGTAGCGCCGACGCAATGCAACTCGCCCCGCGCCAAGGCGGGCTTGAGCATGTTGGAGGCGTCCATAGCGCCCTCCGCCGCGCCCGCGCCGACCAGGGTGTGCAACTCGTCGATGAACAGGACGATCTCGCCCGCCGCCGCCGAGACTTCCTGCAACACGGCCTTCAGGCGCTCTTCGAACTCGCCGCGGAATTTCGCGCCGGCGATCAGGGCGGCCAGGTCGAGCACCAGAAGGCGCTTCTCGCGCAGGCTTTCGGGCACGTCGCCATTGACGATGCGCAGGGCAAGCCCCTCGACGATGGCCGTCTTGCCGACGCCCGGTTCGCCGATCAGAACCGGGTTGTTCTTGGTCCGGCGGGACAAGACCTGGATGGTTCGGCGGATCTCCTCGTCGCGGCCGATAACCGGATCGAGCTTGCCCTCGCGCGCCTGCTCGGTCAGGTCGCGGGTGTATTTCTTGAGCGCCTCGTAATTCTCTTCGGCCGAGGCGCTGTCGGCCTTGCGGCCCTTGCGGACATCCTCGATCGCACCATTGATGGTCTGAGGTGTCACGCCGGCCTCGGACAAGGCATCGGCGGCGCGTGTCCCGGACGCAAGGGCCAGGGCGAGCAGCAGGCGCTCGGCCGTGACGAAGCTATCGCCGGCCTTGTTCGCGATTTCCTTGGCAGACTCGAAGAGCCGCGCCAGTTCGGGCGAGAGATAAATTTGCCCGGCGCCGCCCCCTTCGACCTTGGGCTGCTTGGCCAGGTCGGAATCGACCGTCGCCATGGCCCGATCCGGATCGCCGCCGGCAGCGCGAATGAGATTCGCCGCCAAGCCGTCCGTATCCTCAAGCAGGACCTTGAGCAGATGCTCCGGCGTCAGGCGCTGGTGGCCGCTGCGCACGGCGAGACCCTGAGCGGCCTGCACAAAACCGCGTGCGCGGCCGGTGTAATTCTCGAATTCCATCTTCTGTAACCCTCCTCAGTTATCCCCCTCCAAGAGGCAGGATGAAAGGCGGACCCTCTACGAGGCATCCATCTTGCTATATGGCGACGCACGCGCCGCCCGCAAGAGCAGGGGTACAGGCCGACGCCACGATGCAGGGCGCGCGGGATCGAGGATGGCTGGTTGCGACGGGCCGACCCGTCAGACGTTCGGCTGCTCGTCGCCGCCGCGGTCACCGTAATCGTCGTCGTCGTCGTCGTTCTGACGATCCTCGCCGTCCTCGTCATACTCGACGTCGTCGTTCCGCACCAAGCGACGAGGCGCCTCGTTGCCGGTCGGATTGTTGCGATTCTGCGCATCTTCGGCCGCGGCCATGATGCGGTAATAGTGCTCCGCATGCTGAAAAAGATTCTCAGCGGTTATGCGATCGCCGGCAGATTGGGCATCTCGCGCAAGGGCTTGGTATTTCTCGAACACCTGCACCGCGTTGCCACGAATACGTCCACTCGGTCCATTCGAATCGAAGGTGTTGTTCCTCGGACTCGAACCACGGTTACGGCTGTTTCCACGGCCGCGACCTCTCTTTGGGTTATTGCCTTGTCTCATAGCTCCTTCACTTCAGCTTGCACTGAGGGAGCGCGCCCGTTGGACGGCGCATGCGCGCGTTCGACCAAGTGGTCCACTGCGCGCAGAAGTGCGATGCGGGAGTTAACGACGGCGCAAGAGCGCCGCGTCGCATCGGACATGTAGCAGAAAGAATCATCGGGCGCCAACAGTTTCCGGGTCGTTTCCGAGTGCCGGAGCAATCCCTTCGCCCGGCGTTGCAAGCAGGCAACGCGGCCGCCCCGCCAGATCCGCCGCGATCCGCTCGACAACCAGGCCCGTCTCCTCAACCAGGGTGCGAAGCGCCCCGTCCTGCCCGGCACCGAACTCCATTGCCAGCAGCCCGGCCGGGGCAAGCAGACCTGTCGCCTGGGCCAAAATCGCCCGGTAGCAGCCCAGCCCGTCCACGCCGCCATCGAGCGCGAGGTGGGGATCGTGTTCGGCCACGTCCGGGGCCAGGGCCGCGATGGCATCCGAAGGGATATAGGGCGGATTCGCGATCACCGCGTCGTATCGTCGCCCGCCGAGTGCCGAGGCCCAGTCGCCGACGACGAACCCGGCCCGCCCATCGAGGCCCAGCCGCCGCGCGTTGCGGCGCGCCATCGCGGCCGCCGCCGGACTCGCATCCAGGCCGAGTCCCTCGGCGGCAGGCAATTCGGACAGCAGGGCCAGCAGCAGACAGCCGCTACCCGTGCCCAGGTCCAGGATGCGCCAGGGCCGCGTCCGGTCGCCCAGGCGATCGAGAACGGCTTCGACCAGAATTTCGCTATCCGGACGCGGATCGAGAACAGCGGGACCGATTTCGAAATCCAGGCTCCAGAACTCGCGCCGCTTCAGGATGCGCGAGACCGGCGTCCCCGCCGCGCGGCGACGAATCAGGGAATCGAGGACATCACGGCCGCTCGCAGCCACCGGCGCCTCGGGCCACAGGAAGGGGGTTTCCGGCGCCACGCCCAGAGCATGGGCGGCAAGAATCCGGGCATCCAGCCGGGCGCTCTCGATCCCGGCCGAGGCCAGAACCGCCGTGGCATCCGCCACCAGCCGCCCCATTGTCGCGGGCGCGCTGTCCGGCCCTTCCGTCATCGCTGTCATGACCGCCATCCGGGCATCGTCACGTCAAGGTCGCCAGGCGCGCCGCCTGGTCCTCGGTGATGAGAGCGTCGACGACTTCGTCCAAGCCCTCGCCCGCGATCACCCGGTCGAGCTTGTGCAGGGTCAGCCCGATCCGATGGTCCGTCACCCGCCCCTGCGGGAAATTATAGGTGCGAATACGCTCCGAGCGGTCGCCGGTCCCGACCTGGCCGCGGCGATCTGCCGAGCGCTCGGCATCGGCCTTGGCCTGCTCGTAATCATAAATGCGGGCACGCAGGACCTTGAGCGCCTTGGCCTTGTTCTTGTGTTGCGATTTTTCGTCCTGCTGAGACACGACGATGCCCGTCGGAAGATGGGTGATGCGCACCGCGCTGTCGGTCGTGTTGACAGACTGTCCGCCGGGACCGGAGGCGCGGAAGACATCGATGCGAAGATCCTTGTCCTCGATATCGATCTCGACCTCTTCGGGTTCGGCCATGATCGCCACCGTCGCCGTCGAGGTATGGATGCGCCCGCCCGATTCCGTCTCCGGCACGCGCTGGACCCGGTGAACGCCCGATTCGAACTTGAGCCGCCCGAAAACATCATAGCCGCGGATCGAGGCAATGCCTTCCTTCAAGCCGCCGATGCCCGATTCGCTGAGGCTGATCATCTCGAATTTCCAGTCGCGATTCTCGGCATAGCGCTGGTACATGCGCAGCAGTTCGCCGCCGAACAGACCGGCTTCGTCACCGCCGGCGCCGGCCCGGATCTCGAGAATGACGTTCTTCTCGTCGTCCTCTGGCTTCGGCAGCAGCAGGAGTTTCAACTCGTGCTCCAAGGCCGGCAGCCGCTCCTTGAGGGTATAGAACTCGGCTTCGGCGAGACGCTTGAGGTCCCCGTCTCCGCCAGTATCGGTCATGATCTCGGCCAGATCACCGAGTTCCGAGCGGCCTGCCTCAAGCTCGCGGATACGCTCCACGATCGGATTCAGCTCGGCGTATTCCTTCGACAGCTTGACGTAGACGCCCGGCTCGCTGGCCGCGTCCCCGGCCATGAGATCGCCAAGCTCCTCGAAACGAGCCACCAATCGCTGCAGATTATCGTCCAGATTCATGACTTTGCCTGTGTGCCTCGGGCCTTTGGGTCGCGGCCACCGGGCCCGACCGGCCCTCCATCGAGACTAGCGAAAGCGGTCGAGATAGTCCCGCAACGCGCCCAGGGCTACCTGTTCCTGTTCGCCGCTGTCGAGATCGCGGACGGTGGCGGCGCCCGCCGCCAATTCGTCCTCGCCCATGAGGACAGCGGCGCGCGCGCCGATCTTGTTGGCGCGTTTCATGCGCCGCTGAAGATTACCGCGAAAGCCCAGATCGACCGCCAGGCCGGCCCCCCGCAGACGATGCGTCAAGGGGAGGGCGGCCGCCATCGCCGCCTCGCCGATCGGGATCATCGCGATCAGGCGCGCCGCCGGTTCGGGCGCGTCTGCCAGCAT
>Ga0115002_10000900_pt1 | contig 41857 bp, 57 predicted proteins | sample ArcticOcean_MG_C_8_FD_89576 | JGI IMG/M metagenome (GOLD analysis project Ga0115002, IMG submission 89576) | Marine microbial communities from western Arctic Ocean - ArcticOcean_MG_CB11_86 | ecosystem: Environmental > Aquatic > Marine > Oceanic | place: Arctic Ocean: Canada Basin | collected... | reverse complement strand
TCCCGCCATTCTTCCCACCCTTCTTCCCACCCTTCTTCCCGCCGTTCTTCCCGCCCTTCTTCCCACCCCACTTCCCGCCCCACTTCCCACCACATTTCCCACCACATTTCCCCCCCGGGTTTAAGGGGTAACGTATGAGCATGGACGCGACCGGCAGCAAAGCCGAACATAAAGTGACATCGGCGTATGAGTTCGAAATTGCTTCGGCGGACGGAACCAATTCCGATATTCTGGCCGACTGTATTGGCAAGGTCACTCTTGTCTTCAATATCGCCGGAGGGTGTGGCAACTATCCACAACTTGTGGCACTAAAGGCGTTAGACGACCGCTACAAGGACCAACCTGATTTCCAAATGAAAGCCATCGTCGTAGACGACTTCACCTGTCACGGATACGGCGAGTTCAACGACGGTCTAGACGCGTTTGCTCAGAATGAAAACACTGACGAGTCTTATCGAGAATTGAACGCTGGTCGAGTTTCCGAAAAGTACGCTCGTGAGAACTACGACGTTGCGTTCGAGTTCTCCGAATGTGTCAACGGAAGATTCGACAAGCACGTCTACGACCCGGAATGGCGACCTGGGGCACAGTACGAGCAGGAGATGCATCCATTTTGGCAACACCTAGTGGGGTGTGCTGATCTTCCGCGAGATGAGAACAACTTGCCCCACCACAATGAAGCAAGTCCTTGGTCTGCGGAACCGCAAGAAGTCGACATGAGCAAGCCGGGATTTGCCGGACTTCAGGGAAACTTTGAAAAGTTCCTTATTAGTCGAGATGGAAAAACGATTAGGCGGTACGCCAACGGATTTCTTCTCGGAGAACGGAATACGGACGGACGGTACTTCCCTTGGTGGGAGAGGGATCAGGGGGTAAAGGAACCCGATTGGGATGATCCTGAATGGTTTGGCGAGGATGGCCAGATTCGTCCAGAGGTGGCTAAGGCACATTATATCGATGTAGATGGACAGGCCATTTACCCGAACGCCATGCAGGAACGCGGGATCGAAGAATCTCTTGACATTCTGAGTGCGGATATCGACAGCATGCTTGTTGGCGAAGACGCAGATCGTGAGCCCCCGGAACCTGGAGATCACCCGGTGTACGGCGAGAGTGTCGGCCGAGCGGGATATGCCAGTTGTTACGGGCCACCCACCCAGGCAGCCGTTGATGCTCATAAGGAATACGGGGACAAGTTCAAGGTTGGCCAAGGCGTAACGTAGGCGGGTGTTAGGCTGCGTCCATGGACGAGATGCCGGGTCTCGACCTAGAGAAGTCCCTGATTGAACCTGGACACTTTGGGGATTCCGCAGACAACATCATCATTATTAAGAATCTCGTCAGTCCAGAGGATCTCAAAACCGTTCAGAGCCTCCTGCCCACCATCGAACGCTGGTACAACCCCCACCCGGACATGTTCAACGATGAGGGCGTGTGTATTTACGACGCCTCGTACTGGTGGGACCGGGTAGTCAATACGAAAATTCTGTGTGACCATTACCTCGAATTGCATGATCTCGTCGACAAGTACAACGTGCTCGTCAAGCACGCCATTCAGGACAAGTTCGGTTACAAGGTCTGGATGAGGCCACCATGCATAGTGCGCTGGCTACCCGGCTGCCTTCAGGAACCCCATTCAGACAAGCAACTCAATGATGGGACACCCAACCCGTTTCCCAGTTATGACATCAATTCGATCATCTACTGGAATGACGACTTCGAGGGCGGCCAGTTCTACTATCCGGACCACGGCATAGAACTGGAGATTGAACCAGGGATGGCCGTGGCTCACCCGGGCGACGTTCACTACCTCCATGGTGTCAAGCCGATAACATCAGGAGTGCGCTGGACCAGCCCAGCGTTTACTACGATTACAGACTTAGGAGACGTTGAATGAAGATCGCCGGGTACTGCGGCAACCCTTTCATGGCCATCATGCTCTACAAGGAAGTGTGGCCCGACCCGGAAGGGTTAGTCGAGCGTTTAGAAAACATCCTCGCCGACAGCGAGCACGAGTTCTTTCGCTGGAGGAAGGCCACCGTCGGAGATCTTGAGGAAATGCTCGATTATCGAGATTGTAGTGATTTCAAGATCGGAGAAATGGCCTTGCCTGTGACTGCCACAGGTTTCGAAGACCTGGCAGCCGTCTACAAGGAATTCATCGAGCCCGTCAGGGAGTGCGTTCACGGCGACTACGCGAAGAGGTACAACCTCACCCTGGAGTTCGAAGAGGCAACCAACTTCGTCCGATATTACGAGGGTCAACATTTTTCATTGCACCCCGATCACGGGTTCTCGTACTGCGCCACTACGTCCACCATTGCATGGCTCAACGACGGCTACGAGGGCGGCGAACTGGTAATCCCTTACATGGACATCAAGTTCACCCCGGAAGCCGGCGACCTGATGGTCTTCCCCTCAAACTATCCTTACGTCCACCAGTCGCTACCGATAATTGGAGACAAGCCGAAGTATTCGGCGGTCACGATGTATGACTACAACGACCGGAACCATCAAGACCAAGGTCAACCACACGCGGCGCTTCAGACCGGCTACGAACCGGGAGGATTAGAGCATGACGGACAAATCCAATCTGCCTCTGCCGCTTGAGGTTCAACACCCTGAATTCATGGAAGTAAACCTGATACGGAACCATCAGAATCCTCCCGAGATCCGACAGTCTCGTCCTCGGCGTGATTGGATGGACGAGAGTTACAAGAAGCACGCCTACAAGTGTCTGCCGCTATCTTCTGCAAATACACACGGGTGGGAAGTTCTCTTACAGCAAGATGTTACTGTCGTTCTGGATGGCCCTCTTGATGTTCCCAGGGTAGTTGACGGTCAAACTATCCCGCACACTCACATTCAGAAAGGGCATACCTGCGTTCCCGAAGAGCCCCTGAAAGCCAAGTGGTCACCTGAGCCCGTTCAGGAGCGTCGCTGGGATCACGGCCCACCCGAAGGTTGGATAGAACCAGTACAGACTGAAGCAGAACATCTGGTTCTAGGAGAGATGGAGACAGAACACGCTTACGAGCGCGACATCGCAATGCCGTCAATCGTTGGAATCATCTCGCTGGCTGTTGACTGGGTTTTCAATCCCCCGGAGGGTTACAGCACCATGATCTCTGGTTCACCTAACTATTTCCTGGATGGCGCGGTTCCCCTTACGGCCATTATTCCAGGCTGGTGGCCAGATCCTTTCGCCATGAATTGGAAGATCACCGAACTCAATACTCCGATCACATTTCTCAAGGGAATGCCGTACATGTGGTTTACTTTTGTGAAGGATGATTTCCTGCCAGAGGTTAGATTCAACGTACAAAACCAGTGGGACAACACGGATCTGATGGAGCAACGTGAGATCTATGGAGACGCCAAAGCAAAGAATATGGTTGAGAATCCATGGACATGGACAGGCGGTATCCGAACTGGGCTGCTCTTGGGGTCAGAGAGTGAACGGGTTGGACCAAAGTTTAAAGGCCACCCGGTCCTCGATGTTCCGACCTGGGAGAACTGATGTCTGAACAAACTCGTCACGGTGTGTCAATGGAAGAGGCAGATCGACCACGCGAGCGTGGCGATGGTAACGACTCACCCAGTGGTACCGGAGTAGCGTCCGGACTGCATCTCGGTCGATTGGGTTTGAGGATTCAAGGGGTAACTCCACAAGAAGTGCTTGATGACTCTGATTTTTATGCTGACCTATTAATCAAACATCACGCTATTGGTTTCAAGTTCTTGCATCCCACGGTTGAAGAGCAAGTAGAAATAGTCAATTCCATTTACAGGGGTGATGACGATGACCCGCCGTCGCCGGGGAACATCATCAATGTTGATCATTCTTGGATGGTGGCTACACATCCGTTGAACGACTTCGAAACTTCGGAAGATTTTATTAGGAGCAATTGGCATCTAGATAATCCGTTTTTGGAGCATGTGCCCGCTCTTCAGAGTATGCGTATGGATGTACGAACAGAGACCGTTCGCAACGATGACACAGTGGTCGCCAGTTTGGAATACCTCTATGAAATTATGCCTGAACACATGAAGGAATATTTAGAGGATCTCGAAGTGGTTCATTCGTTGGGAGCAGACTCAGAAGTAAATCACGGAGAAGACGAACTGGCTTCCGCCCACTACGGAAAATCAGTGACGACCCCAGCCTTGAGAACCCATCCTGTTACCGGTAAGGTCGCGTTCTGGTTTAATCCGACAGAGTGTGTTCCTGTGGGTGGAACAGATGAAAGCCTCGAAGGGCCGCTCCGGCCCTACGAAGTTCGGCAAGGGCTCTGGAGCGGCGACACCAGGTGGAACACATCGAAGTACCTCGGGGGCGCACATCCAAGATGGCAAGAGATCAAGGAGTGGATGCTAGATGAACTCCGACGTGAGGACCTTCGATTCAGGTGGTCTTGGGATGTGGGGGATCTCTTTATTTGGGATAATCGAAATCTCATCCATGCCTTCAGCCCTGAATTCGAATTTGGGGAAAGGGTCTTTACCCGCTACGAAGTGGGGCTAGACAAGCCGTATTATGATCCTTCAGCATGGGTTGTCCAGAAACCGACTTCTCCCGGGAACCCGCCCAAGGGTGAACGTCCAACAGCGACGGCTGAATTTGATGACTCAGCAAATGCTCCGAACATGGACGATTGGGCGAACGCAATTGGGAATCCGGATCACATTCCTTTAGTTCTTACAAAAGGAATTTATGCCCTTCCGGAATACAAGCACCTTGTCAATTCCGTAACCCTATTTGCCATTACCAAAGACGCTTATTCCCCCATGCCTGATGAGGTCATGAAGGCATGCAGCGAAATCGATGACCCAGATTTCCATGTAGTCCAAGTGCCCTACGACCCTGATCACATGCTGGTTTCCAAATATGCAAAGTACTGGAATCCTGGAATAGATCCGATCGGCCAAATATTCTTATTCACCAAAAACGGTGATATTGCCAGAGCGTATAAATCAGAAACGGATCCGTTCTTTCTCCAAGCCTGGGAACAGATCCAAGGAATGTTGTTAGCCCGCAGAGATTTACGTCATGCCGGACATGCTTGGCATTATCCAGACTTCATGAACTATCCAAGTCACAAGGTCCGGCCTTATCGCTGGGAAAATCTTGCGTTCATGGACTACGCACACTTTGATGAGGATCCGCCCAACGACTTCCTAGTGCAGTTTGCCATCGACACAGTGTTCGGTTGTTTCAACCATCTCAAAACAAACGAAGAGCGCAAAGAAATTATTGAAGAAATCCGTGATTTCTTGAACCTCATGCTAAAGATGAATGAGCATGAAATTGGACGCTGAAGTACTCGGCCCTGGAGTAATCCTATACAGGGATGCCGTAGATCTTGATTGGGATTTTGTTCGCGACTTTGCGGACGAGTCAGCCGACAAAGAAACGGCTGAAATGTACACCCCGGGAACGGATCCAATCAGCGGTGAAGAAGGGTTTATCAATCGGAATGGATACTTCTTTCCCACCGAGTCGATGTGGCTCATGCCTCGACACTGCGCCCATGTACACCAAGACACACGTCCGGAGGCAAGAGAAGCCCTAGGGAAACTCGAGGATGCCAGAGACGAGTGTTTGTGGCACTACCTCCACAAGTTTCCGCTGGCCGGCAAATGTATCTGGTGGAGGATCAAGGGACACATCCTGGTGTACAACCCCCCAGGATTTTTGGGGATGCACTCTGACCAAAGCACGGATTACGACTACGGCTCTCCCCATCCCACCGATCAAATAGCCACACGCACCGTCGTGTCCACTCTGGCCTTTCTCAACGATCACGTTGAGACCGAGAAGGAGTTGGATGGCACCAACTTCACTGGGGGATTGGTGAGGTTCGAATACCTCGACATCGAGTACACACCGGTCAAGGGTGACATCCTCGTATTCCCCTCGAACTACTTGGCGGCTCACGGCGTTACCGAGACCGGGGGCGGTCCTCGTTACTCTCATGTCGGTTGGTATTGTCACGGAACGCCCAATCCTGACTACAACGAGCATGTTGTAGACCCCCTAACCGATCCGGAACGGGCAGAGTTCTCTACAAACGTCTACATGCCCGAAGGTTACAGGCTTCCCGATGCGTAACGCTAAGCGACACTCCATCGTTGACATCGGTTATTGGACCTGCGACATAGAGGCCGACGCTCGATCTATCCACAATCTTGTTGTCGAAGGACACGAACCGAACAAGGACCTCGACTTACCTGCCAGCCATGCCACCATGGACCTGCGGCAGAACATCACAGCGGCTGCGTGTGAACTCCTGGGGCGACCGTATTACATTGACGCCATTTGGGGCGTATACACGGCACCCGGTGAATCTGTTATGGCTCATTCCCACTGGTCAAATACTTGGCTGAATCCAGAGGAACACTTCTCTTTCTGTTACTACCCCCTCTGTCAAGAAGACGATGCCGACATGGTGATTCACATCATGTACTGCAACCGTCTTGAAATTCTTGAAAGCATCCCGCTTCGCCCTGGCCTGTTCGTTGTCTTTGGGGCTTACTACCAACACATGACAACAAGGCAATTCCCAGACAGGGATCGAGTATCCATAGCAGGCAACCTCTACCCCTCTGAGCCGACTGGCATTCCCATTCAACGAGAGTTGCGGCAAGGCGTGTTGAGTAACGATCTGTGGGAAGAAGCATGACTTACGGCCAGGTTGTAGACGCCTCCTTTGAGGATCTGGTAAGCAATCAGGCTTACTTTCAGAAGTTATTTAGGGAATCTAAACTTCTCATTTTCCCGGGTCTGCATCTCTCAGAAGAACAAAACTCTTTTCTAAGACATTGGTTCGGGTACGGCTTCTACGGGCATCATGACGAACTCCACGAATTTACTTTAAACCGAAAGTCCGGCGACTCGTCAGTCGGACCAGAAGAACAATTGGTTTCCTGGCATTTAGAAAACCTTGATGACCCGTGTCCACCGGTAGCGGTTGGGTGGAACATGACAAAGTTTGATTGTCCTAAAGGTCATGGAAGTACCGGGTTCGTCAATATGATCGATATCTATTCGAAATTGGATCAAGAACTTAAAGATTTTTTTGACAACATATCGTTCGCACACTTTCTAAACGCACGATCAGATGAGGATGGGGTTATTGGTGTCCGTGAGAAAATTGCTGCGGGAGAGACAACAGTCCGCCAGACGCCTCGCCATGCCTTCCGGAGCGGAGCAGAGATCTCAACACCAGTACGATCAGCAGTTGTGCCGCACCCGTTCACGGAAGAACTAGTACTTAGGTACATGCCGATAGACGAAAATGTGACGTTGCTGGATCCGAAACAGAGGGCACACGCGGACGATGCGGTGGTGAAACTGTTGCATGATCCAGAAAATCAGGTGTGGTGGGAGTGGGCTGAGGGTGACTATGTCTTTGCGGATTTGTTCGTTACGGCCCATTCGGTCAGGGGCGGCTTTAGTCTCGGGGAACGAGTTCTTGATGTAGCATTCGGTGTGATCGGAGATTATCCAGAACACCTTAGAGAGCCATGGACAGAGGAAGACGCTCGCGCACAGACTGATGCACTTGGTGGGGGCTCAGTCCGAGGAATAGATGGGAAAGCCCAATGAGTACAATCGGAATTCTCCATGTTGGAACGATGGGACATACCCTGGGAGACGCCCTGTTGCGTGGGGGTCATGACGTAATTTCTGCTTGCGATGGGCGTTCGGAAGAAACTCGAGCACGGGCTGAAGAAATGGGAGCGCGAGAAGTGGGCACCATCGAACAGATGGCCGCCGAAGCGGACGCGATTCTATGCGTGTGTCTTGCCACGGTAGAAGGAGAGATGGCCGACTGGGATGAAGACCTGCAAACGATGGTGACTCCTGATGGACATTATCCAAAGGCTCTTCGGTTCCCCATCATGGACAAACTTATCGAACTGGACTTCAAAGGTATTTTTCTTGATGCCAACTGGATTCACCCGACACACTATGAGGATTGGTGGAGTTCCGCAGATCGGCTAGAGAGTTATGTTGAATGTGGCATCTATGGCTATCCGATAACCCATGAGCACGGCAATCTCAGACGTTTCCTGTGGCTGAGTGGGAAAGATGCCAGCACTATCGGGGGATACTTCGAAGACGATCCTGCAAAATCTTGTCAACCCATAATTCTGCCAGACGACGTACACGCACGAGTTTTCAAAGAAGAGTCATCCGATTCAGATACACCGCCAGGAGATTGGGGTCAACTATGGTCAACCATATAGTTCACGATGGTGGGGTGGTCGAATTTCCGGATGTCATGAATGTCGACCCAGACACTTTGGCTGCTTGGATGGAACTACGTCGAGAGTGTGAACCACCCGACTACACCCTCAACGAGGACGGTAACTACGTCAACAGGGGTGGCTACACCTTCACCCCTGAGCAGTACGCAGGATCGCCTACTCGCTTTCTAAACCTCACTCCAGATGGTGAAGATGCAACCTTCCATGATCAGATCAGGGTAGTCATGTATGACTGCTTAACCAAGTACGTCCAGGAATATCCTTCAGTTGCTCGCTCTATCTGGTGGCGCACCGACGGTCAGATCGCCACCTATGCGGATGGCCAGAGCATGGGTGGCCATCAGGATCGTGAAATTGAGTACACGCCCGGCCAAATCCCAGCAAGCGAAGCACCGATCTTCAACGAAATCACCGGGTCAATCATTCTTCAAGGTTCTGAAACGGGTGGACATTTGAATTTTGCCGTCACCAGTGCAAGCCTGCCCCCGAGGACGGGAACCGCAGTGTTCTATCCCTCCAACTACATTGGAACCCACGCGGTTACGCCGATAACAGAAGGCGAAAGAATCTCGTACCTCGAATTCTACGGACAGGGCACCCCACCGGGAGGACCAGGAACGGGACAGGTTTGGTTTTCCAACCTCATCAATCCGCATACGGGAAATCAGGATTTTGCTTCCCCGCCGCTCGGAACGTCGGATCCCGCATGATCGGAGACTCGTCGTGCGAGTCGGTGGTCTGGTTCTAACTCCGCTAGCACATCTTGTTGAAGGCTTGGCAGCCACGTTCGTCCCTGTAGTCCTGGCTTACGCTCAGGCTGGATCACAATTCCCCTGTCGGGAGCCGAAGTTCCCTGCCCAAACATTGAGATGTACGAGTACCGAGTACCCTCCGTTATTGGCGTGATTTCGTGAGCCCCCATGTAGTTGCTTGGGAACAGGACGTGATCACCCGGGCCGACCTGAACTTCAAGTTTTAGATATTCAAACTTTAGGTTGCCTCCGGTAAAGCCAGCCCCCAACACCAGTGTTGACGATACGGCATTGAACAGAGCCGTCTGATCTTTGGGGTGGTCTCCGTAGTTGTAGTTCACGTCGTTGTCGCCGTGCATTCCAAGCAGGGCTCCAGTTGGGTATGCGGCAACGTGACCTCCGGTTTCCCACCAACACGACGGCATGGCGTCCGGGTAGAGGACGCAGTAGGCAATGAGGTTCTTGTAGATGGCCTTGTCGCAACGACTGAAGAAATCTGGATCTAACGGTTGGTTGATTCGAATAGGCATTGTGGCGATGTGTTCTGCGGGAATAACATGTCCGCTTTGATTGATGCCGAATCTGCCCTTGGGGTCCAAGTCGTACATTTCGAGAAGGGCTTCGTCGGCCATTCCTTCAAGTCGATCGACAACGCCATCGTCAATGTCGATGGTGTCGTGAAACTTGACTACACCCCCGCCCAAGTGATGAGCCCACATGTCAATCTTTTGGTTTACTAATTGAGTAGTGGGGAACCGACTGTCTTCCCCATGCCGGGTATTTCATTTTCATTTCATCATCAGTCCAGCCAGATAGATCCATGAAGTCTTGTTCAATGTCCGGACACCACATAAAGGCGTCCACATGGCCTGGCCTGGGCTCGACAATATCTAAGGGACCATTCGGTTGTACCAATGGAAGCACTGAACCCTGTCCGTACCAAGCCAGGTAGGACATCCGCAGACTGCCTTCTTTCACTGGTGTGATTTCATGGGCGGCGAGATAGTTGGCTGGGAAGATGAGGATGTCTCCCTCCCGGGCCTCGATGTTCAGATCAGCGTAGGGGAAGTGCATTTCTCCACCTTCTGAGTCGATCAAATGCATCGTTGTACTGATCGTGTTACGGGTGGAGATCTCGTACTTCCCGATGACGTTGTCACGATTGCTCCAGGAGTAGCCAATGTCCTGATCCTGATGAAGACCCAAGCGGGCTCCGGGTTCGTAAACGAGAACGTGGCCACGGTTTCGCCACCATAGGGACGCAATGATCGTGGGGTACTGTTGGACGTACTTCAGTACGGCGTTGTAGCAGGCTTGATCACATGCTGCCCAGAACTCAGGAGCAAAGTCCAAGTGGTCGTGCGGGTGAACACGAACCGGCTGTTGGAGAATGTCTTTTTCTATAGAGTAGACAATCCCACTATCTTTGTGGACTGCGTCATCTCCAGAGAACTCATATTGAACATGCAATTGCTTATCTCGGAGATCGAGAAGCCGTTCTCGCACATCTACTGGAGTTTTGATTCCAGTACGCAAAATGGCGATACCGTTAGCGTGGTGTTCCATTATCCGCGTGGGTTCCAATGTAGTTGGTTGTCTCGGTAAGGAGTGTCGCATTCTCTTCCCACTCTAAGTGTTCGTAATTTGAATACGAATCAGGATACGCTTCTTTCAAACGCTTACGAGCCAACTTGCGACTTTCTTTCTGTGCAAGATTTTCTGCAGCATCTCTGATCATCTGTTCCCGAGCCACGTTCTTCTCTTTCTGGATCGCAGTCAACGTCGAAGACTCGTTGCGTGTCAGATCGTTCTTATCAAAATCAAGTTCCAGGGAAACAAGTTCTTCGGGTGAAAGAACTTCGTTATGGGCATCATTCACAATCGCCATAGAGAAGGGCGTCTCGTGCCCGGGCGATTCGTCTCTAGCCTCTGCTTCTTCTGTTATGAATATTTGTGGTTTCTCTCCGTACCAGACGGCATCCGATCCCGCTATGCCCTTGTCGAACATCCGCACGGCCGTCCCATATTCGTATCCACTGAATGAGTGGAACGTGTTTCGGTTATCCCAGATGACGAAGTTCCCTTCCTCCCACTGCGACCAGTGACGGTTTTCGTCCTTCTCCAATTCTGCCCTAAACCATTTCAGGTAATCCGTGTACTCTTGAGGAATCTCATCCTCGACGGAATAATCGAAGTAGCCGATGCCATCGTTCCAACGCTGCTCTTGGCCTTCGCTTCTGGGCCTGCTGTTATGTGGCAACCCTTCAGGTACGGACAGAATGTTTGACATACACAAGGCAGTTTTGCCGGTTACCGGATGGGTCCTAAGGGCAGGATGGGTTTGGATTTCCTCACCCGGCAGGGGGCAATGGTCAAGGTTGAGAGTTTCCAAATAGTCTTTATGTGGACATTTCTCATACAAGGCTTCCATGTCAAACCAGACGGTTTCACCCTCCCACCTCGTAGTGGCCTCATACTTCAGCATGCTCATACTTATGATGGACGCTGGTCTCTTAGTTTCAACAGTGTCCGCATGGTAATTTCGCTTGACGTAATCTCGAGGGTCGTCTCCGTCTTTCAGGCTGCCTGCCGGATGATGGTTGTGCCCAGTATTGTCTGTCCAAATACCGACAGACCTTTTTATGGGAGTAGAGAGACACAACCCGTGGTCATAGAGCAAGCGCATAATCTCTAGATTTTGTTCCCAGTCAAGGTACAAAGGCGCAGCGAAGAAGACGACTTTGTGTTCGAGGATCAGATCGACATAGATTCCAAGGTCTTTGGTAATGTCCTCAAACGTAACGTCAGTTACGGTGTACAGCATGTCACCAGCCTACTGACTAATCGCGATAAGGCTGATACACCCCGGCAGCGTCACCTTCTAGAGATCGCTGTTGCGATACCGGGTTTGCGACATTGATAGCGTCATGCGACCCTTCCGAATAATCATCGCCCCCGTGATATTGCATCCAGGTTTTGCCCGACTTGGAATGCCCGGATTTGAAAAATCTTTCATAATCTTGGAAGATCCAGGGCAAGTACACCGGCGGAAGCCAGCCACGGCTTTCCGTTGCCTCAGAAATTTCGCCACCTGGGGCTACTCCTTGACCGAACTGAGTCAGGTAGGAATATCGTTGTCCTGAGGTCACCTTGGACACCCCATGAGATCCCATGTAGTTGGCGGGAAAGAATACTGCGTCTCCTGTATTCGTTTTAATTGAACATTTTGAAACAGGGAAGACAAACTCTCCGCCTTCATACTCGCCGTCCCCGATGTCAATCATTCCATTCAGGACTTGGTACATGGCTATTGCACGTTCTGTTTCGTATCTCTGTCCATCTATGACTCGAAAGTTCGAATCGTTGTCATTGTGTAATCCGAGCAGAGCACCTGGCTTGTAATAGAGAACGTGTCCTCGCATCTTCCACCAGATGGTGTTCAGAATCATGGGGTACAGGTCTATGTACCTCATGAGACATTTATAGAACGCCATTTCACAGTCGTTAAAGAACTCGACAATGGGTTTGGGCGTTCGAGCCATCACCGGTTCGTGTTCCCCTAGACCACCAAGACGATACGGCTGCTCTAAGAGAAGGTTGATGTCGTGGCGGTTGCCTTGGTAATCCTCGGCCCACCGTTCACCAGTCTCTTCTTCCATCCACTTCAGACCGCAGTTCGACGGCTGAGCCTCTTCGTCAACGTAGGGGAGAATCAGATCCGCATCCACGTCTATAACATTTTTGAAGTGAACCACACCAGATTCGTATTGCACGAATTCCAGGTCGGCAATGTCTACACAATCTGCATCTGTGAGTTTGGGTTGCGGATGGACAAGATTTGGATCTTGACCGTTCAGGGGGTTACCAACCGCGGGCTCATCTACTGTCGCAACAACCATGGCAATCCCTACGAGAGACGTTTGGCGATGATCATGCCTTGTTCCATGGGGATATGGTACACGTCAAAGTTCGACTGAGCAGCGATGTGTCGATTGAATGGCGTAGATGAGTGTCTGTGGGGTGTTCCCAGATTGTAAGAACCCTGAAGGGTGCTGGGGTTGGTGAAGTGAAGTACCCCTCCGACGTTGACCAGGCCCATGAGGGCGTCAATCACACGGTTGTTAATGGAGTGCCAGGTCGGTGGTCCAACACGCACCATGTCAAATGTGCCTGCCCCTTCTCCGTCGAGAAGATCCTGCATATCCATTACTGCATACCGAATATCTGAATAATTATTCGTTACGTCGGGCAAGGTGAGTCCGAATTCCTCCCAGTCATGCAGGTTGTGACTGTTTAGGATCGTACATTCCCTGGTCGGCGTGGGACCTTCCAACCAGTCAAGATATGGGTTGATTGGGAAAAGGGAATCAACCAACGTCTTTGGATTAGTTCTATCCATCAACTGGGAAATCATAACCGTGATGATGTGGGCTCCCCACATGATGTTCTCCCAATTTTCGGGAGCGGTTTTGAACATCTCGAACTTGGTCATCTCGTAGTCGCCACCGACGGCGATATCTCGTTGATCCAGGTTGAGCGTGGCGTAGGCATCGGTAACAGCAACTGCAAAGTCGTTCATCGCTGCGCTGTTTTCAAATGCCCCATCCCACTGGGTATTGGAACTGTCACGAGCGACTCGAAGAGCCTTGATCCAGTGGTTCTCAGCCATCACGCACGTCCGATCGCCAGAGCGCGCCTGCGCCATGCCCGTCGAACCTGGTCAACCAGATTTTTCTGCCAGAGAAAATTCCGGTCATCCACTGCCTGTCGATAGCCTTCCGTTCCCACCGCGAGAGCGCCCCCTTCTTCGTAGGTTTCGCGGATCTTATTGACGATGTCGTCAATGGTGGTGGTGTCGATGTCTGCCCAGTCGAGTCCTGCAGCGAACATGATTCGCGCGACTTCGCCCTCGACAAATACCAGTTCAGCATCGTTTGAGTACAGCGACCCAACCGTATCTTCAGTAGTTCGGACAGTCATGAGTCCGTCCCGGCGGCCCTCCGAAGCCCTGGGCAAAAGGTAATAGCGCCATCAGAGACCCATTCCCAGCCACTCAATGTCGGATTCCAACGGCGGATGTCGTTGTTGCGTTCCTCGGTGTGAGCCGCGTCGTGGTATGCACCCGTTTTACCGCCATGAATGATTCGACCTGCCGCTATGGCGTCTTCCTGTACGGTCATGCCAGTGCCTCCAAGGCCGTGGCCTGTCTGACGACGGCCTGATACGCAACGTAGGAAGCGTCAGTGTCGGCTACGGGAATTGCAAAGGAACTGGATGCGTCCGCAGGGTCCATGCCCAGGGCGAAACAAAGAACTTGGAGAGAATACTCCAGAAATTCTTTAGCGTCTGCTTTGGCTGCCGTGATTTGAGATGCTGTAAGAGCCATGGTGAGACCTTATCAGATTTGCTTATGCCGGCAGGGCCGCGAGGTGGGCTTTCACTGCAGCAATCCTGGCTACAAGATCTGCTAGTCGGTTTTCAAGCGGCCAGTCCGCATCGGACCCAGGCGCCGTGTAATCATCAGCCAGGTCTACCGGTTCGATGCCAATGTTCAAAGCAGCCTCGTAAACGGCTGGCTCTAACCCATTGAGAGCATTCGTGGCAGCCGTGCGCTTCTCGGCATTCGTTAGTTCAATAGAAAAATCCATGTGGGCCTCGCATTAGGACACGTTGATCGGCAACGTCTCCATAATACCAGTAAGGTGCAGACTGCTGAGGCACACTGCAACCAATTAATCTAGAAACTTGGCATCCAATGGAATGATCGCCGCCAACGAACGCGGAGTGTGATGCTCTTCACCGTTGGCATCAACCCAATGAATCCACAGAGCCGAGTTGCTTAGTGCCCCCATGAGCAAACCGAGTTCGTACTTCTCTCGAGCCATGCGCTCAGTCTACCAATCCGCAAGCACTAGGGTTGCGTCCATGGGTACCGCAACCCCAACCACCACGTCGCCTACCTCACCGGAACCCATCTACAACCCGTATGCCTTCGCGGTCCATGACAACCCCTATGTCATCTATACCCGGCTACGCGATGAGGCGCCTGCCTACTGGAACCCCGAACTGCGGTTTTGGGCGTTGAGCCGTTTCGACGACGTGCTCGACGGGTTCCACGACTTCGAGACCTTCTCCTCAACGGGTGGCGTGGCCCTCGAAAGCCGCCGGAACCGCAGTCACGAGCGGTCACCCTTCGAGATGATGATCGAGATGGACCCGCCCGACCACGCTGTGTTCCGAAAGTTGGTATCTCGGGTGTTCACTACCCGTCGCATGACGGAGATGGAAGACGATATCCGCCAGATCGTGACTGGCTATATCGATGCGATCATCGAACGTGGCGAAGCCGACCTAGTCGCCGACATCACCTCACCGTTTCCGATGGATGTCATCTCCGCCGTGTTGGGGCTCTCCGAAGCCGATCGTCCGTTCCTGCGTGAAGTCTCCGACCAAATTCTTGTTCGTGAGGACGGGTCGATTCAGATGCCTCAGAAGGCGATGGAGGCGATGTTCGATCTGCTCAACTACTTTCAGGCGGACCTGGGTCGGCGCCGCACCTCCGGCGGCGACGGTCTCATATCTGACCTGCTTCTTCTGGAGGTCGATGGACGGGCACTCACCGAGGCCGAACTGCTCGGTTTCTGCGTCCTCCTGGTGATCGCTGGCCACGAGACCACAACCAAACTGGTGTCTAACGCGATCGAGATTCTGTCTCGGCACCCGAACCAGCGCAACGAACTTATCGCTGCTCCGAGCCTGGCGTCCGGAGCAGTCGAGGAGGTGCTGCGCTTCCACAACTCAACGCAGTACATGCACCGAACCCTCACCTGTGATCGGGAGATGCACGGCCAACAAATGCATGAGGGCGACTCAGTGCTGCTCCTGATAGGCGCCGCCAACCACGACGACCGGGAGTTCGGGCCGACCGCTGAGGAGTTCAACCTGCATCGCCACCCGGAACGGCACCTGGCGTTCGGCTACGGCGCACATTTCTGCCTTGGTGCGGTGCTTGCCCGTCTGGAGAGTCGGGTGGCGCTTGAGGAGATCCATCGGCGTCTCCCCGACTACGAGGTCGACCACGACGCCAAGGTCCGGTTTCACAGTTCCAACGTGACTGGGTGGTCAAGTTTGCCGATTCGCTTCACCCCAGGCTCCCCACCGATAGTAAACTGGTACCATAAAGGCTAGATCTATCTCCCGGAGGCAATAACCTATGGCGTTCACTCAAACAAGGGTGGCTGGTCCCGCGACCCTGACCAACCTGACCACAATGAATACCGCCCCCGGCTCCGCTTCTTACACGGTCGGGGTCGGTGTAACTACCATCGTTAAACAGGTCATGTTCAGCAATCTGACTTCAAGCACACAGCAGGTCACGGCATGGATAAAACCAGCCGCTGCCGGCTCTGTCGCTGACAGTCAGATCATATTCCACTCCCTTGATTTGGCAGCATATGAAACCATGCTCATCAACCTTTCACTTGTGATGGTCGCTGGTGACGCCGTTTATGCGGGGGCAGGGAATGCTGCCAGCGTCAACATCACGGTGTCCGGTATCGAGGAGTCGTAATCATGGGTACTCTGACCGGTCCATTCGGAGTACACGTCAACGCTAAAGATCCCCTGCTGGACTTCGTTGATTCTCCCGCAGAAATCTACGGCTCAGGCCTGGATGGCTCTGTTGTGATGACGGGGACAAGCAACACTCTCCTTGAGGACAAATTTTATTACAACCTGACGCTGTCGGATAATGCAACGCTCGACACCGCCGGCTACCGATTGTTCGTAAAGAATGTTCTGTCTGTTGGTTCCGGTGTGGTGATCGGTCGACCCGGTGGGTCTACTGCTGTCGGAAGTATCAACGGTGGTGGTGCTGCCGCTGCGAACGTTGCCAACAGTCTCGGCGGTGCCGGCGCTGGGGGAACGGTAACGGCTCCAACTGCTGCGAGCGGCGGATCAAAATACTACAAGCATGGACCTCAGGCGATTCTCGGATACCAGATTACTGCCGGCCAAACCACACCACTCTTCCTCAACGGAGGATCAGGCGGTGCGGGTGGGGAAGGCGTTGGAGGTGGTGTAGTTATCATCGCTGCCCGGTTTGTATCCATTGAACCTGGTGGTGGGGCAGTCGTTTCTGCAACGGGTGGAACTAATGCTGGCGGTGGAGTCATCATCTTCATTTCGACTGACACAACGATGAACCCGGCATTGACTCTCAACGTTTCTGGTGCTGGCACGGGGACGGATGGAACAGCAAACTATATAGAGGTGGATTAATGCCCTACCTGACGATGTCGCAGCAGATCCAGAATGTGATCTGGCCCGAGTGTGTAACCCTGAGGGCGTTGCTCGAAGCAACCCCACCCGTTGATACAACCGCCGCTTTGGTTGCTCTGACCAAAATCGAAAACGTCACAGGGAATCCAGCCACAGGTAGGGACCCGTCGATTGGTTGGCACGGCTGACATGGCACAGGCACTCAACAGGATCAATAAGCGCCGCAAGCAACGCTTAGGTAACGACACGGTCTACGGCCCTGGAGTGGACGGTGATGTCACTCTTACTGGCACCACGATTCTCACGGAGGACATGTATTACAGCAACCTGACGGTTAATGCCAATGTCAATTTGGTTACTAATGGGTTCCGCGTGTTCGTTAAGGGAACACTTACCAACAACGGGATTATCGGTTTGCCTGCCGCATTTGCTGGGGAGACTGGCATCGGAACTCTCGTCGGTAGAGTCAAGGATGGTGCTGCTGGCGTACCCAAGTCGTATGTTCTTGGTGAGTCCGCGAGTGGCACCCAGGTGTCGGCGGGTGCGTTAAGAAACCTTGATCTTGTCATGCGTGGATGGCACATTGATCCGACGGATGGGTTTAAACGCATCGAGGGTGCGGATGATGGCACCGTGGGTGCTGATGTCTCGGGGTCGGCCGGCGGTACGGGCGGTACGGGAACCTCAGGAACTGCCGGAACAGCGGGCGGTGGAGCCGGCGGGGGAACATCTACCGCTGGAACTAACGGAACTAACGGGACCGACGGAACTGACGGAACCGATGGTGGCACCGGCGCCTCGGGAACAGGTGGTGCTGCTGGTTCCGGTGGGGGAATGGTTGTCATCATGGCCAAGAAAGTTGCCGGGACAGGCACCATTAGAAGCGATGGGAGTGTCGGGGACACTGGCGCAACCGGAGCAACTGGGACCGCTGGAACCGATGGGACTGCAGGAACGCCCGGTGCGGCGGGGGTCAAAGGAAACGATGATCTCGCTGTGCTGTTGGATTCATACTACGCAGGGGGGTCTCCAGCAACCTTCGGGGTGGACGGCACTTATGAGCAGTGTGAAACTCAGCCTGCCACCTGGCATTGGATCGACCTAAGTACCGGAAACGAGGTCGCGCCGGAAGTCACCGACGCAGTACCCGGTCAATACTTCGCTTTCACCAGTCGCGAGTTGGGAATTCCTGCTCAAGTGATATGCACAACCGTCCCCCGGTATTACCACATCCCCGCAGTCCCAGCCACTTTAGTAGCGGTCTGGAAGGACGGCCAGTCCAGCAATTACTACGGTGGCGTGGCAGGCGCAGCAGGTGCAGCCGGAGCCAAGGGGGTTGGCGGTGCTGGTGGAGCGGGCGGAACCGGAGACACGGGCACCACTGGTGGCGAGGGTTGCGTATTCCTCATCACCGATTCCGTTGATGTCCCTGCCGGAATGATGGTTGGTACTTACAAAACAACCATCGTGAACGCGTGAGGAAACTCGACTCGAACGGAACCCCCTATACCCCTGCTGAATACACGGGGAAAATGTATGACCCCTCCAACCCGGATGGCTCTCGCTTGGGGATGCTCAGTACGGGAGTGGCATCCGAAGACCCCTGCGTTGAGTGCGGTTGTTCAACAGCATTCATGAGCGGAAAGCATGCGAACAGGGTGGCCGTGGATGATGGGGGCGGGGTCGACATGTTCATCAAGTGGATGTGTGTCGAATGTTCAGCATAAATAGTCGTTATGAGTCTTTACTCATTTAGTTCGTTTGGTATTATCTCTATAAGGCCTAACACCTGATGGAGATATTGTGGACAAATCCGTCTGCCCGCACTGCGGCCACGATCTTGGTGATTCCAAAGTCGCTGCCGTCAAGTCGGCGGGCAATCTCATCGAGAAAATCAAGGACAACATTGCGTATGTCCTAGGCCTGCCTGCTGCCGTATCCGGAGCCTTCGGATTCCTTTGGCAATCTTCCGGGGAAGAAGCAACACTCAACTACAAAGTTGAGCAGTTGGAACTGGCCGTAGCGGATCTAAAATCCGAAAACGACCTGCTTGGTGGCGGAACCAAAAACTTTTCTATTGACATGAGCGGTGCCCCTGGTGGGTCGATCACTGTCATTATTGCTGCTGCCTGCATCGTTGTCTTCATCGGCTTTCTGATCTGGTACCAGAACAAACGCAAAAAGCGATAACGCCATGCGACGGCTAACCGCAGCGTTACTCGCGGGTGCATTACTCGCTTCAGCCTGCTCCTCTGGCGGTCCCACGGAACCGGTTGATCTTTTTCCTAATGAGACAACCACAACGGTTCTTGGGGAAACTCTCCCTCAGGTGGCAGTCACGACTACCGCGCCCACACCGTCAGGCAAAGAGACTGCGCCAGTCGAAGAGATTGCGTTAGCCGACCATTCGTTGACGTTCCGGCCAGCATCAGATTCGTTCGCTTTCGAGAACTTCGGAGGGGGCACCGCTCCAGCCGACCTCACAGTGAACATGGCGCGTCGTCTCTACGGCGACGAGCAGACCTGCTCCACGGTGGTGGACAACAAATGCACCCCTTACCCGGTGATCCTCCAGTTGATCTCGCAGGCGAACCGGTCGATGCAGGGTGGATTGTGTGAAGGGCTTGCTGTCCTATCTCTACGGCTCGCCAATAACCCAGCCACGTTGGCGTCATTCCAGAACGTCGATGAGGTCGCGGCGCTTGTCAAAGAAGACCCAGCGTTGCTGTCCGAACTCGCCTACTGGTATGTAACCCAGTTCGCTGTTGAGGTTCAGCAGGAAGCGTCCTCTTACCTTGAGATGCATCCAACGCAGTTGGCTGAAGTCCTACTCAGGGACTTCGCTGCGGCGGAGGCGGGTGAACCATCAACCGGTTACACGGTCGGTATTTACTCACAGCAGGGCGGCCACGCCGTCACCCCTTACCGGGTTGAGGAGACCGCTAATGGTTACCGCATCTACATTTACGACTCGAACTGGCCTGCCGCTGAACGCTGGATTGACGTTGACAAAGACGGCTGGGTTTACGCCCTAGCAGCAACGAACCCCACTGAGGAAGCCTCAGCGTGGGGTGGCAGCACCGGAACGATGGAGTTGACCCCGATGCGGTCCCGCGCCGGGCCGTTCTCGTGTGGATTCTGCCCTGACGACTCTGGAACCAAATCAGGGACGCTTCTCACGGTTGCCTCTACCGGCGACAAGCAGATGGCCATCAAAATTGAAACGGAGGATGGTGACCGGCTCGGTTACTACGACGGTGGTTTCGTCAACGAGATTGAAGGGGCGACCTACCGATACCTGATCTCTGGTCCCACTACCGCCGACCCGGTGCTGGTGTTCCTGCCGCCGGGCGTGGAGACGTTCAGCGCCGATGTTGAAGAGATAGATGTTCCCACCCCAGAGGCTGCGGCTGATGCCGCTGAATTAGGAGAAACCCCACAACCCGATTCCAAGAATGATGTTGCGGAACCCCTAGAGCAGGAACAAGAGGAGCCTACCCAGAAGTTCTCTTTCCTGCTTCTCAACGACGAGAAGTCGATTCAGGTTGAAGCAACCATCGTTGAAGAGGAACCGACGGAAGAGGTAGAGGTTTCTCTCATTGACTTCTCCGACGAGGGGGTGTCAATCGCAGAGGTACAGGACGCCACAGTCGCTATCACTATCGACGCTTTGGCTATCGAACTGGAACTGGACGAAGGCCAAACGATTGAAGTCGTCATCGCCCCCGAGCCCGTCCAGCAGCCCGGCCCCGTGGTCGAAGAAGCGCCACAGACACTGGACCTGTCGATCCAAGACGAGCAGGGAGAAGTTGTCGTTGAGGTAGAGGTCGACATGACTCTCTACCTGATCGCCGAAGCACCGGAACCCGACCCCACCCCGGAACCGGGTGCCCCCACATCGACCCTTCCGCCTGCCCCTGTTGTGGCCCCTGTCGTTATAGCGATCGTTTACGACGCTGACACCGGGGTTGTCGAACAGGAAGAAACCCTCGTAGAGGCGTGGGTGGCGAGCGACGCCGAGTACTACCAAGCAATCGTTGAAGACAACCTCGAAGAAGTCCTCGGTCAGTCCTACGTTGAAGAACTGGAAGAACGAGAAGAGTGGGTTGACGAAGACGAAGCCGAGGCTCGCGTATTCCTGTCAGCCGTCCTAGAAGAAGTCGACGACGACTACTGGGAAGACGAACACTGGGAAGAGACCTCCTACGACGAGGAGTGGTTTGAAGAGGAGTACGAGGAAGAAGTCTGGGAGGAAGTCCTTGACGCTGAGGACTGGTTTGAGGAGGGGGCCGACGAGTGGGCTGACAACTGGGCTGAAGAAGAAGAACTCCACATCCTTGAAGAAATGGGGTTGGAAGAGTGGAACGAAACTCTCATGGGTCCACCTCCGTCCGAGACCATGGGGTGGGAGGAAGAGGACTGGATTGCATTCGATGAGGAAATGGACGCCGTCTGGGAAGAGCAGATGGCGGACCCGGCGGCGTTTGAGGAGTCGCTGCTAGAAGAACTAGGTATCGAAGAATGGAACCCCGATTGGGGGCCGTCACCTAGCGAGTCGGTTGAGTGGACCGACGAGGAATGGGACGACTACGACGAACAGTGGGCAGCCACCGAAGAGGCAAGAGTCCTTGAGCAAGAGGGCTTTGATGAGTGGCCTGAAGATTGGGGTCCGTCGCCGACTGAATCAGCCCTGTGGGTCGAAGCGGATTGGATCGCATACGACACCGAGCAGGAGGCACGGTGGGAAGAGGAAGAGTCGTGGGAAGAAGAAGAGTCGTGGGAACTAGACACCCCAGAGGAATGGGAGGAGTGGCAGGAAGAGTTTTGGCCTGAGGACGCCGACTGGTGCGACGAGTGCGAAGAAGGACCGTGGGACGACCCGGAATGGGATGAGCCATGGGCGGCCGAGGACTGGACTGGGGCAGATGAGGAAGCACGGATTCTTGAGCAGGAGGGGTTTGAGGAATGGCCTGAGGACTGGGGTCCGTCACCCACTGAGTCATGGGACTGGACTGGGGATGAATGGCAGGAGTTCGAGGAACAACAATTCTTTGAAATGCTTGAAGGTCTCACTGATGAAGAGATGGACGACTGGGATGACTTCACGGGGGAGGAAGAAGAGGAGTGGGAGAACGAGGGAACCTCAACGGACGACATGTTCCCATGGGAGGACGAGAATTGGACGGCTGAAGACGAAGAGAGGTGGATTCTAGAAGAAGAGGGTCTAGAGGAATGGCCTGAAGACTGGGGACCGCCTCCTTCAGAGACATGGGACTGGACTGAGGAACAGTGGCAGACTTTCGGCGAAGAGCAAGAAGCCCTATGGGAAGAAGAATGGGAGGACAACGATGACGACTGGGGCGAGGAAACTGAGGAGGCACCTAGCGAAGACGCTCTCCTTCAAGACGGACTAGAGGTCTGGCCCGGATGGGACAACGAAGAGTGGTCTGGCGACGACGAAGAAGCATGGATCTTGGAGCAGGAAGGTCTAGAGGAATGGCCTGAGGACTGGGGGCCACCCCCCAGTGAGTCATGGGAGTGGACTGAGGACGAGTGGCAAGCATTTGACTTAGAACAACAAGAGTTGTGGGAAGATGGGGGAGACCCATTCACCGACCCGGAGGGCACAGGCAACCTTGACGAAGAACTTCTATCCGAGCCAGATCCACCGTCAGAAGAAGAAGTGGATGAAGAGCAAGTGGATGAAGCGGAGGTGCCTTTTGAAGAAGGGGTAGATCCTCACACAGTTGAAGGATGGTCTGGTCAAGACGAAGAAGGCTGGATTCTTGAACAGGAAGGGCTGACGGAGTGGCCTGAGGATTGGGGGCCGTCACCTAGCGAGTCGTGGGATTGGGAGCCAGAGGAGTGGCAGGCTTACGACGCGGAGCATGGAGTACCTCCACCTCCGGAGCCAGAACCAGAGCCAGAAGAATCATGGGATCCCTATGATGGCTGTAGGGGTACTTCAGCGTGCGACTCCGCACCCGGCGGCTACGACGACTGGGAAGATTACGACGCTGCCAACAACCCCGCCTACTACGACGATTGGGGTACCCCACCGGGTGGATATGTCACATGGGTTGATTTCACCGTTGAGGTAGAAGCAGGAATTGTTCCTGTTGATGTCGCTGAGGAATACCTACCCGAAGAAGTCCAAGAGGCGTACATCCCGGTGGTCGTCCCAATAGCGGTCTACTACCCGACTATCACCTACACGAACACGAACACTGCCTTGTCCGAGACGATCTCTACGAGCACTACTACTGCTCAGACGGGGACCGCCACCACAACCGCTGAGAGCGGAATCTTGACCCACAACAGCAACGATGGTCACTGGCATCTTGACACCACGACGGCTACAACAGTTACGACGACTCATGTAGACACGACGACCGTGGTGGCTCGCGCCGGATCAGATATGACCTCATGCACGTTCTCGGACGGTGTTCAGCAGAGTTGCTCAACGGTGCGCGGCTGGAGTCCTCAAACCACAACGGTTACCGCTGGCGACGCCTACACGCAAGCGTCTACTACAACGGCTGCGGCCGTGAACACTGAGGAAGGCTGCTCTGAGGGCGGCTGGAGAGGCATGGGCGACTGGTGCATCGTGCAATCCTCTAGCCGCCAAGACCGCGACCATATCCAGTTTTCTTTGACTGAGGTAACCAGTGTCCGTATCGACGCCGAAACAAATCTGACTCGCGCCCAGTTCGATACAAGTAACGAGGCTGCCGACCCGTACCTCTACCTCAGAGAAGATACGGACTCTGATGAGGGGGACCACTCAGGGGATGTTGACAGCATCGCACCCGGCGGCACGATTGAAACGGACGACGATGGGGGACGTGACTGTGGAAGCACTTGCACCAACCCTCCGAGCAGCGCGGTGGATGTTGATGAGACACCCACTATTACCTACTGCAACACCGGAGGAGCCTGCTCAAATGGTGTCCCAGTGATCGACAACGTGAGCGATCAGTGGGATGCCCGCATCGTCCGCACGGACATGGCTGTGGGCAACTATGTGGTGCAGGCATCGGTTTACAACCCAGCGAACAGTGGCTGGTACCGCCTAACCATTGAAGAGGATAACTAATGATAAATGTCGCAGAAGCCATCATCTATGCAATGTGTGGCGCAATGTCAATGGTTTGCCTCTATTTGTACACAAAAATCAAAGACGACTAATGCAACACGATGAGGTAAAAATGAAAGTTTGGATCGACCAAGATCTATGCACTGGAGATGGTTTATGTGCTGAGATTTGTCCGTCAGTGTTTCAAATGCATGATGATGGTTTGGCATATGTTAAGGAGGCGGAGTGGCCGACCATCTTTGGCCCAGATGGCAGCCCCCGGGGTGAACCCGCTTACCAAATGGCCAAAGGCTTGGCGTTAGTTCCTGGCGAGGACGTGGAGGCCGCCATCGAATCAGCGGATGAGTGTCCAGGGGAATGTATTTACATTGAGATTGTGGATTAGAAGCGTTGTCTTCTTCCCCTGATGCCGGTACCCATGTGAGCGTTCATCAACTCCCGTTCCAGTTCGTCGGTCAGGAGTTGACCGTGATAGTAGTAGGTCGTGGGTCGAGGTTGGATCTTCTTCAAAAGGCTTATTAGTTTCTTCATTTGTCCTTGTTTCCGTATTGATGCGAAGGGTCAATTTTACCGGGTCCCTAAAGCCTTCCGGCATGTCGATGCGGTGGCGTGTGTCACCAGGACGGGATTCAGCGACCTAATATGAGGCCATGGATTGGAGATTTATTCTCGCCGGCTTTGTCGGCCTGTTCGGCGGCCTCACTGTTGGTATCCTTTTCATGCTCGTATCTATACGAATCTTTGGAAGAAAACGTCGCCGATAGACACTCCGCAGTGACGTTCGTCAACTAAAATAGATACACCCTGCCATAGTCCTACTTCTTTACAGGATGGCGCTATGGAACAAATAGTCGTTGCACTACTAGGCGTACTCGGCCTACTAATTGCCTCTATGGTTGAGTGGGGTCGTCGTAGCAACCAACGAGACCATGCCATGGTCCTACGAATGCTTGAACAGATGGGTGACGGTCTGGGACGTTCGATTGATCGAGTAGAACAAACGGCCATTCGTACCGAAGAAGAACTAGACACACACATCGGTGATCATGCCAGAGGTGCGTTTAGTTAGGTATAATGTAAACGGCGACAGGGTTTCCGACCGTCCTTCCCCCCTGGTCGCCCACGTCAGAGAAGGGTTGCTCTCCCCAATCTAGCCGAGTAATCTATTCCCATGACAACCACCGCTATAGGCGGCCCAGAAATGGAGTGGCACAACGACGGCCACATCGTGACTCTGCGCCTGAACAAATCTCAACTTGAAGTCGTGGAAGTTTCCTGCCCCAGCGACAACGGCGGACCCTGCGCTTCCGATGGACGAAGCAGCAAATCGCCCGATGGCCTGGGTTGCATCGTCCAGTACTTCATCAAACGGTTCGGAATGGAATGCAACATCGGAGTGTGTTCACCCGAGGAAACCATGGCCATCTGTTGGGCCATTGTCGGAGACAAGCGAGACCCGGAAGCCGCTCAGTTATGGTTTGTTCCGGTCAACGACGAAGTTTTCTACGCCTGGATGACTCACTCCTCCGACCCCGACCAATCTTCGTAGGGGACCCGGTCACCTTCTTGTAGCAAGTGGTCGTCGGCGAGACCCTGACAGTAATCGATGTAGCAACCTCGATGGGCGTGGATCAAACCTTCATCTGGTGGCCACACAGACCTCTTGCCACAGAAGGCACACTCCTGCAGAGTGACGCCGGAGGCAATATCGGTATCAGCGCATGGTTCAACCATCCTGGGAATGCTATCTAAAAAGGTTCGTCTGTGTCAACTGGCGGGGGTGGATCAAGCGCTTCCAACAGGCGTGCCAGATGGCGTATATCACTATGGGTTTCGACGGCCTTACGATCTACGTTGTACACGTTTCTGTGGTTAACCTTTGTCTTTACAACCAGCCCGCCAGTCGTCAGGGTCTTCAACGTCTTCTCGACTAAGGACTCGCTGCATCCCAAGTAGACAGCGATGGCTCTTTGCGTCATTGTTGGATCTTCAATGGCTGCCATCAAAACCCTGCCGGCGGTAGAGAGCAGGGCGACGGGCTCGTCGTTGTGGTATCTGAACAACTTGGTCTTGTCAAGTGCAAGCATAAGGCTGTCGACAATGGGGTCTCCGGGTGGGGCATCAGCCGCCTCCGCTAGAACCCTTCGCAACTGTGACGAGGTGAGATCCTGACTCATTTCCTCAACTCTAGTCGGTGGTCCACGCGACAGTCGTCCACATGTAATAGGGTTGCGCTTGCCCACCCAAGGAGGATCTGATGCTCAAGGAAACCCTAGAGTCTCTTCTCGAACCAGAGGAACCCGGTTGCAGGGTCGGACGAATGATGGACGACTTCGACGATGAGACGAAAGAGGTGTTCATCAACGTGATGAAGAGCCTTGCATCTTCTCGAGCGATTTCAATGGAATTGCGCAAAGAAGGAATCGTTGTGGACAGAAGCACCCTGGGAGCAGCAAGATCATGCTTCAAAGGTGGCGCCGAGTGTGCCTGCGGATACGGAGAAGAACAGTGAGTAGAGAAAAACCTCCCAAATCCTTAAAGGATCGACTCGCAACGGTCCAAGGGCAAGCCGAAACAACGGATGCGTTAAGAGACAAAAACATGCCTTCCGGATGGGAGGCCGGTGTCAACTGGGAGGGAACCGAAGGGACAATCTCCACAGGCCCAGTCGATTCCGACCAACCCAACTGGGACAAGATGCTCTCCGCTCGCGGCCTGGATCCCGAGGTGTACGAGGTCGTCGGTGATACCGCCAGGTTCAGTTCATGGGATGGCGCTGACGGAATGATCAAATACTCCTTCAGGGCAGAGATCAAACTCAAGAAGCCGGCGTCTGTCATCCTTCAGGAAGATGTCTATCAGGGCATCCTGAAGGGTAAAAAGGTAAAGCACAAGCCCCCATCTGGTGATTGTCATTTTGTCGTTGCGCTGAGCGACTGGCAGGTTGGCAACAGAGACGGCGGAGGGATGGAGGAACAGGCCCGGAAAATAGCCAATCTCGTGGACCTAATCCCCCGACGCATCGCCGATCTCCGAAAGATGGGTTACAAGATCGGTCATGTAGTTATAGCCGGACTGGGTGATCTGGCCGAAGGATCCTGCGGTTTCTATCCCGCGATGGAATTCCGGATAGAAGCAGACCGTCGAGACCAGATGAAACTGGTGCGCCGCGGAATAGCCGACATCATCAAAGCAGTCGCTCCGATAGCACCGCAAGTCACAGTCCTCACAGTGGGGGGCAACCACGGAGAAAACCGGGCGAAAGGCAAAGCGTTCACCACCACTGGGGACAACGACGATGTCGCAGTCTTCGAACCAATCGCCGAAGCCTTCCAGGAAAACAAGAAAGCATACGGACACGTCGGATTCAAGATTCCACGGGAACAACTCTCCATGTCCATCGATCTCGCCGGCCACATCGTAGCGTTTACTCACGGGCACCTGTCGAAGCCCAGCCAAAACGCCGCGCAATCCATATGGAACTGGTGGACAAAGCAGGCAATGGGACGCGCCCACCCTGGAGTGGCCGACGCAAACATCCTAATAGCAGGCCACTATCACCATCTCAATGTTAAAGAGCAAGAAGGGCGGGCTCTATTTATATGCCCAAGCCTTACTACCGTAGGTGAGTATTTCCAAGACAGCATGGGAGTCAAGACCCAACCTGGAACGCTCACCCTCACGGTGGACGAAACAGGATGGGGAAACCTCCACCTAATCAACTGAGCCATGTCTCACCTATACACGGTAGAGAAGATCTACAACTTCACCTGTTCTAACTGCAAAAACTGGTGGTCCTACGCCTCAGGCCACGAAGACCTACCCTTCTACATTCAGCAGAATTTCACCTGCCCGCACTGCAGTCACAAAGACTCGATAGGGCACCAGTCATGAGTCAACTAACCGCGTCTCAAGACAGAGGCACCTGATGACAGACGCCCGCCCCAACCATCGAACCGACACCTTCCAACAGATCGACCTGTGGGACGCAGCATTCTGCCAAGAAATCATCGAAACTGCCCTACTTGAACCAGTCAAAGAAGCCCGCCTCCAAGACCAAGGCAAAAAAGCAGCAATTCGTAGCGCCACCGGGCACGGACTAGACCCACACGAACACCCCAACATCGCAATCCCCCTAATAAACGAAGCCGTATCAAACCCCTGGGGCTTCAAACTGTACGCCGACAACCACATCCTCTCCGGACTAGACGTAATCAGATACAAACCCGGAGACTTCTACCGACCCCACACCGACTGGGGTGGAACAGCAAACGACCGCAAGATATCACTCACAGTGCAACTCTCCCCTCCCGAAGATTACAAGGGAGGAAACGTCGTACTACACGACGGACCAGACCCCTGGATGGTCGACAAAACCCAAGGCACCGCAACATTCTTCCCCTCCTGGACCCTGCATGAAGTAAAACCACTCATGAAAGGAGAACGGTGGGCGCTAGTGGCATTCTTCTGCGGCCCCCCGTACTGCTGATGCGCCAACTCACCAAACTCTGGGAATACCTCGGGTCAACAAAACTCTGGTGGCCTCGCTAATGGGTTGGTTCCTCGACAAGAACAACAACCTCCGGAAAGAAAACGCCGCGACTCATCCTTCAATGTTTACGAGAGACGCCGTTACCTCTACAGGGGAAGACTACATAGAGGGGTTGCGTAGCGAGAATACCCGTTTGCTCGCAGAACACAAGGCTTTGTTTGAAAACAAGGAATTGCATGCCTTAGCCCTAGAAAACGCAGTACTCGCAGCAATCATCGACGGTCACCTATTCAAAGAACAACTCCTAGAGATAGTAAAAATCGTTCTGTTCAAAGAACTAGACACCCATTTGGAAGGCAGATTCTCCAAAGGGGAAACATTCAAACACACCCAAATCACGGAAGCAACCACCCGCCTAAAGACCCTCAACAAAAGTCCGGAAGAAAACAATGGAAAATAGTTCCACACCCCTAGACGGACTGTTTATACACAGATTCAAATGGATGGACAAAGCGAACTGCAAAGGACGCACCCACCTCATGTTCCCCAAAGAACACAAAGACATCACCTACATACAACAAGCACGAGCCATCTGCGAAGACTGCACAGTCAAACAAGACTGCTTCAACTACGCCCTCGAATTCCCACCAGCCGACATGCACGGAGTCTGGGCAGGAATGACCTCACGCCAAATAGCAGCAGAACAAAGAAGACAACAAATAAAACCAACACGACCCACCCTCAGCCAAATGTGGAACGCAGCAAAATAACCACCCGGCGGGCCTTCTTTGGATAACGACTGCAGTATGGCCAGGCAAGAAACAAGGGGGGCGAAACCAGTTCGGGTATCGTGGTTTTCGTGGCCCCCCTCAGAAACAACCCGGCGCGGCTTCGGTGGGTACCGTGAACTCTGTAGCCGGGGAAAGAAACAAGGGACGCAACGAAGATGGGTAACGGTAAATCGATGACCCCCGAGAAGAACAGCATACCTACCCCACCCTCAAACTACAAACCTCACAAAACCTCATAGAAGCCACATCCACCACCACCAAATCACACTCAAAAGCCCCACAGGGCTGCGCCAGGCTGGATCCTGTGGCGATTGCTTTGATTTGTTCTTGTATGGTTGGGAGTGGGTGGAGTGTTTTGTTTGGTGTGGGGAAGCCTTGTTCTCGGCGTGTTTCGGTGTAGATGCAGTACTTTATGTAGTTTGTGAGTGTTAGTTCGGCTTTTTTGGAGGCTTTGAGGATCTTGTTTTTCTCTTTGCCGGTTATTCTGAGTACAATATTGTACATTCGGTGGGGGTATTGGGCTCTGGTTGCCTTTCTCATGGTTGTTCTGCGTCTCTTTTGACTAGGGTTATGATGTATTCGGTTAGTGTCATGCCGTATGCGTGGGCTTGGCGCATGAGTAGGCGTTTGAAGTCGGCTGTTATCTTCAGTGTGAGGGTTGATTTGTCGCCTGTGGGTTCTTTGGGTGGGCGTCCGGGGTTTCTACGCATTGCTTTCCACCACCGTGATGCCTTTAGCCATGAAGCGTTTAAGGTTTTCGTTATATGCGGCTAGTGCCCATTGTCTGTCTCCGTTTGTGTGTAGTCCCCAGACTACGTCGTGCCCGATTTCTTCTATGGTTTTTATGACTATGGGGTGTTCCGCTATTTCTTTCCGGGTTTTTATTGTGGTGCCTTCGTTCCGGGCTTTTATTCCGGCTTGGATGTATGACCAGAATTGGTGTTCGGTTGGGATGTCTTCTTTCTCGCTGATAACCAGGCGGCGGAGCGCTCCAGGGGTTGGCATGAATTTGTCAGCAATTGCGCACGTCTCCAGGGCTTGCCGGCAGTCTTCGAACTGCAGGTCATGCAGTACAGAAAACCAGGAAGTCAAAGTGATTTGCTGATCCGCTGCGTACAGGGTCTGATTAAACAAGGCGAAAGTTCTGAGAACCAGGTCCTTCAGTTCAGTTTTCAGCATTCTTGCACCTTTCCCTCGAGGGCTCGGCATCCCACTCGCCAGACTCGGGCACTGACTCGGCGCTACCCAGAAACCGTTCAATATGATCCTGATCTCTGAAAATTAGTTCAAGATCGTCGTACTTCTTGTTCTGCCTGTTCCTACCCATGTGGAAATCCGAATGGGCGCACCCATCGATGGCACGCATGCAATCGGCGGCCCCGTAGTCGGCGATAGCAGAAGCCACCTTTAAACGACGCTTCGCATCCAAAGCCGGCACCCGGGTGCGTCCTGGCCTCATAACCTGCAGCCAGTACTCATACACCTCAGATATCAGGGCATCAGGGATTAGTTCAGCCTTACGCCGCTGATCTCTCTTCAGGCGCGACTCGCCACGCCCCTTAGAGTTGGGAGTTGTCATGAGATCTCAGAGACCATTGAATTATCTAGTCCTTCCGCCACCAGGTAGTGGTAGCGAGAGTATACAGAAACTCAATGACCTCGTCAAGTGATTCCTTCAGGATCCTGAGCCCCCTTTGGAGGGGGGTCTGGGGGGAACCTTTAGAAATGCTCGACTGATATATGGACGCGTCGATCCGAGACCGTGGTTTTTCAACAGTCTTGATGAGCGCCGGGCCGGCCGCTTGGTTGTGAGTTGTGAAACTAGCACTCGCGGGCCGCCGGCGCAAGCAACTATCTCAAGAAAATCCAGAAACGTGGTAATCTGGTAAAGCCGGAGCAGGCAAGAGACGGCGAAGCAAGAATGTAATGCGGTTGAGCCCGGGGATATTTCAGTGGTGGCAGGTGGCGCTGATCTCTCCGGGCTCCCGCATTTTTGGGGGTCGCCCTCATCTACCCGTAGTGCTATCCACCACCGTCGGTGCATAGCGCGCGAGATTTGAAATCGAAATCCAGGACGGCGATCGGCAATTTCCGAACTCGCAATGCAAGGTTCTGCTTGTTTAAACTGAGATATCAGCAAACCAGGCTACTCGTGGTGGATGCCCAAAAGTCCACTTTTCGAGCACTGCAACTACTGCACCTGGATCGAAAAGTCAAGTTTCTGGTTTATCTCCTCGAGGCGGCCAGGAGGAGTAACCGGCTTTTAACCGGCTTTTTGAGCGTTCCCCTGGAAGACTTTTGAGAATCAGTGGGAATGAGGATGAGAGTCGGGGGTCGGATCCTTAAAGTCATTTTTTGATGCAAGGTCCCCGCTTGCATTATTCTCAGCATTCAGGCTGATGCACTTCCATCCCCATGTGCTTCAATGTAGCACATACCCTATATGGTGCTTTTCGCAAACCTGCAGGTCAGAGCGTTATTGGTTCCCACAAGGTGGTAAAGAGTAAACGAGAAAGCCAACTTTTACTCGGGCAGAGCACCGGACCAGTCGAACTCGTCACTTTCAGCATGAGCCCGGCTTACTTGGGTGGCCAAACCATTCAGAAACTGTTCCCATTGGTGCTCGCGCACTGAAGGATCTTGGAAAACGTTGCGCACCTCGTCCAGATTGGTCTGGACATACTCATCGGAGAACGCAGCAAGGATAACTTTGCTATCGGCACTCGGAAGAATCACGGGGCCGTCGCTACCAAGACTAGATCTCGGGAAGTGAACGGCCTTGATGATGGTCTTCCCATCGCTTCCGCAGAAGAGCACGTCATTCCCATCGGACTGCGTCTCGATCATCTGCTCGGCGAGTTTGTCCATCAGATCCTTGAGTTTTGAGGTTTCCGGTCCAGGGAGAGCCTGAAGGAACTTCATGATCTCGTCTCTGAGGTCCTCTATTTCCTGAGGGTCCATGTTATTCACCTGTGGTGGAGGGGGTTGTCGGTTGTACGACTCTCGTACTAGTGTAGACGTATGGACAACAATCTGCGGTTCCAGTGGTATGTAGTAGCGCTCAATCAGTTCGCTCGACGGGAGGGACACTGCCGCGTGCCGGCCCTCCACGTCGAGGTGCTCGAAGGCATGGAAGTCAAACTTGGCTCCTTTGTGTCTTATCTGCGGCAGCGGCGGCGAAAACTGCGAGAAGACCGGGATATTGCACGAAACCGAGGAGATTCGGCGGCCGTTCGAAAACTTGAGTCGAACCTTGTCAAGTTCCGGGAGCGAGAAGAAGCACTTGAATCAATCCCGGGTTGGGAGTGGGGACCACTACGGCCTGGGCCGGCGTCAAAAGCGGCAAGAAACAAGGAGATCCAGCGTCTCTACGGCGACGGAGCCAGAGTCAAGGTGTTAGCCGACACATACGAGTTGTCGCGGCAACGCATCCACCAGATCGTTGGGCCGGAGGCATTCGCCAGTGCCTGAGACCGTGGACGCCAACGAACTAACGGCAACCGCACCGTTGTTGTTCATTATCCTGTCGCTACCGCTCTACAGCGTGGCGCTGTGGGGGATCCTCAAGATCCTGGGCGCTGATCTCCGCTGGGCGCAATGCTCAGCAGTCGTTGCCATAACTATGGCGACCCGGCTGTGGGACCGGGGGTTGTTCAGTCAGAAACGAAAAGGCTGACCCCTCCGGAGCAAGGAGGACACGAATCTCCGGAGGGGCCAACGATCTTTTACCATCAACCGTTCGGGTAGTCGTCCTCCAGACGAGAGCCGTTCATGTTGCGGTAGACGTAGCGGAGTTGGCTAGGCCAGCGAGTGCGCCCTTTTTCTCCACGTTTCATCTTCTTGAGCATTTCGACAGCCTCGCTCAAGTGGGGTACGACGATGACCCGATTCTTGATGCAGTATTTGATACATTGCATCGCCAGCGCATCCGATGAGCCTTGCCCGGCGCCGCAGACGCCGCCATCGCTCACCCATATGACGGGGGCACCGGAACGCTGCTTGTGGGCGACGCCCCATTCGATTGCGGGGAGATCGACGCCGTTGCCGGAGCCGGTGAATGGAAGATCGTCGACCATGCGCCCCTTGTCGGCCAGTACCCATGCGTTCGGGCCATCGTTGCCACGATCGGTGTAGCCCAGCACGGTTACGCCGGGTGCGGCCTGCAAGATTTCACGGATCTGCTTTTTGGTTAGATCCATTGAGCCGGAGCAGTCCAGCACCAGCACCCCGCCCACGCCCTTGATTACGCGATCGAAGATACGCATTTCGGGATCGGTTAGGTAACGGTGGAGGCGACGAGGGTGGCGACCCGTGTTGGAAGCGATGCGCTTCTTGCCGATGGTGCCGGGGACCAGAGTAGTCAAAGGCAGTTTTTCGACACGGAGTTCATTCCAGCGAGGAATGTCGTAGAAGCCGCGATCGGGAGTGATGCCCTTTAGGCGTTCTCCAAACCCTTCTTCCTTCTGAGGGTTCTCCTTCCCACGGTTGTCATGGGTGAGTTTGCGACCCTCCGCGACACCCTCTTGGCCCTCGTTTTCGTCGGCGTCGTCGGCGTCGGGAGTCGAAGCCTTCTCAGTCTCTGACTCTGGCGGTGGTGGTGGCTCCTGTTCAGCGATCCTGTCGATCCACTCAGCGATGCGCTCTGTGTGAGCGAATCCCATGGGAGCAATGCCGATGTCTTTGTGGACCTTTGTGGAGGCGAGGTCGACGGCGTAGACCTTTTTCATCTCACGCATTGCACGCTTACTGATGTCCAGCAGGCATTTCCCCCAAAAGCGATCGTGGCGACGGACGCCAGTCAGGAACTTCTTGTGGGAAGCCGTGCCGGCACAGGCGATTGCCATGAGTACGCAGCCACGCCAATCACGCAGGGCAACGCCACGTTCCCCGTCGTAAGTCTCGCCGTCGTCGGAAAGATGCTTTTTCATGTCGAACCCGGCCAGTTGGCAAAGGTGGTTCACACGCATTTCCTCAACGGATTTGAGTGCTTGCTCCGATGCCAAGCCACGGTCGATCCAAGTCTGAAACTCAATGCCGGGAGAAACCTTGGCGTGCATCATCTCATGGGCACGGATGCAGCGTGACATGTCGGACGTGTCGACAGGGGCGTGCATGATGCGCTCAGGGATGATTGTGTGGGGAAGCCCACGCTTTGGAGCGCAGCCCTCTACGGTCCAGCGACCGTGTTCTGTATCTTCACGGGAGAGAATCTCCGGCTCAGGGAAGTGGGTGGGCTGATTCACGCTACACCGTCCACGGCGATGGCATCCATGATGGATTCGGCACGATTACCGAACACGATCTCAGCGGCACGCTCAACTTCCAGCCCCTTGCGAAGCGAGTCGAACGACATGAACTGGCGAAGCGAGATGCGACGTTCCCCGGCATCAGCCATCTTGACGGCAATCCCACGAAGGTCACGGGAGAGCAGCAGGAGAGCATCGGGATGAGGCTGGTCGATACGGATACGGACAGGGAAACGGTCGGTGAGTGCCGGAGGGAGTTCACGCATTTCTTCGACGTTGGTCGTCATGACCGCCGTGAAGCCATCCTTCGGCTTGTGGACACGACCGTTCTGCGGGTTCTCCCACGAAGCGGACTCAGGAGTGTCCAGCATGGCGAGCAGCGTGGCGAACACGTCGCCCCCGGCCTTGTCGATCTCGTCCACGACGAGTCGACCGCCCTGATTGCCGTTCCCGTTCCACGCCTTGAGTGCTGCGCCGGATACCCAGCGGAAGTCACCTTTCTCAAGCATGAAGGAGCCGGTCACGTCGGCGTTGGTCATGTCCTCTGTGCAGACCAGACGGAAGGCGCCTGCATCGACGTTTCCGTGGTTCAGACCACAGTAGGTTTTGCCCGTTCCCGGTGGGCCGCACAGGATCACACGGTCGATCCCGTTGTCTAGGACCTGCTGGAACTTTTCCCAGCAGTCGGGGAGTGTGGCTTCTGAGTTGCTCATTAGTAGTCCTCCTATGGACTTGTTATCGGTAGGTATGTAAGTACCCTACAGCAGTCAATATGGGCTGTCAAGGGTTTATTGGAAGATTCTTTAGGCGGTCTGATTCTTTCCGCACTCATACAAGCCCGACTTGATCTTAGTGAAGTGGGCCGAGGTCTTGAGATACTTCAATACGGTCTGTGATGAAAAACCAGACTTTTCGACCAACTCCTGGGTTGAGAACTGCTCCCCCTCATGGTCGCCCGACCATTCCTCGAAGTCGGCGTACTGTTCGGCACGACCGTTCTCCGCAACCTTGACGAACTTGACGCCCCTAGAGTTGGCAGTCTCACGACCCTTAGCGATCTTCCAGATGCGAGTCTCAACACGACCCGAAGCACCCTCGCCGACACACAGGTCGATCTGGCGACAATGCCCCTTCGGAGATCCGTTCTTGTTGTAGGGGCCATGGGCGAGGATGGTCCAAGTGCCGATGGTGCCCCAGTAGCCGAACCCCATGCCGATTCTTGACGGAGGCTGCTTGACGGCGCCATCAAAGCGGTACCAGCCCAACTCTCGAATGTGGTTACCGTCAACGTCTGGCTTAGAGAGTTGGAACAGCCGACCGGATACGAGCGTGCCGGCAGGCAGGACGATCTCATCGGGGAACTCGTAGCCGTCCTCTAGTGCTTGTGCATAGAGAATGGCATCCTTGAGTTCACGATGGGCTGCTGCTGCTTCTTGTTTCTTGTTCATAAGGTAGTCCCCTTGTCAGTACGAACATCACCTTACACCAGACAAGCATAAGGCGTCAAGTGATTTCTTGAAGATCTCCTGTGGGGTAGAATAGGGGAACAATCCAACTGGGAGTAAACATGCGCAAAGTAACCTCACCGAGTCATTATGTCACCGGAGTCATGTCGGAAGACGAATCAGGTCTTGACGCAGACGATTCCATGCATCCCGAGTTCGGCACCGCCAGCGGGCATGCACCGACTGTCACCACGATCGGTGCACGGTTCGGTACAGCGGCCCCGGCCCCCAAAGCCGCTCCGAAGGGCAAGAAGTCCGACGACTAAAAGATCTTGCGGGGCTTCACGCCTCGAGAGTGATTTGGGCAAAAGAAAAGACCGCACGGGCAAACCGCGCGGTCTAATCTTTTTGGTGGTGAAGATCAGTTAGACGGAGGCCTCGGCCTTGTCCATCTTCACCCAAACGCCGTAGGTGCCGTCGTCGTTCTGACGAGCGTTCACCGAAAGGTTCGGGTACTTCTTCTTCAGGTTGTAGATGTACCCGATGTGCTTGCGGTTCCGGTCAAGGACCGACCACTCGCCGGGATGCTCGTCCTCAAGACGAGCGAGGAACTTCTGGAGGTTGCCATGCCCGGGACGCCCACGCTGGGGCTCGGGTGGTACTTCCAGAACTACCTGATACTGCTTACGGGGAATAGCCATGATTATTCATCTCCATGGGTTGTTGTTATTTACTTGATACGGGTTGTCACCGCTCGTATGAGCGACAAGAACCCGGCATCCACGGATCTAACAGGGGTGCTATCCCCCACCGTGGAGTCCTTGAGAGGAGGATCCTCCAAGAGAATGTCGATCAGGGGAGCCGGTTTGGGTGGCTCAAGACCCGGATCGTCGATCAGGTGTACGTTCTTGCGTTCTAGCCAGATGAAGCCGTGGCCGGAGACGGGCGTGACTTGTAAGTCCAGGTGTCCGTATCTCTGACGTGCGTCAACGACAATGATGTCGATTGTCATGTTCGCCCAGACAACGGTGCCAGTTAGCCCCGCATAGGCGTCGAAGTTGATCTTCCCGTCCATAGTGCGGGCGAACTGTGTGCCGTTTGACGGCTTCGTGTCTACGGGCATGATAAGCAACTTTGACAGTTTGTGTTAGTACGAGAAGGAAACACTACATGGGGTAGGTCTGCTTCTGCAACCTCTGCAATAAGATTTCTAATGACAGGCATGTCATTCGCCAACCGTGACATCATGCTGGTGGAGAGGGTCGCCGCACTCACCGCATTCGGTTTGGTCTTTCATGAGTCCGTTGAACTGCTGGAGTTCTGGAGTCTCGTTGGCAACTTCCTTCAGGTACTCACGTTGTGGTGAGCCGTTGTACTCGAAGACGTTGACGGCACGTCCGGCGTAGTGAGCCTTCGTGTCGTCAGTGCCTCCGGCGTAGGCGATCACGTCGCCATAGCGCAGAGATGAGAACGCCGGGTCGTTGCAGACGAAGCCGATCCCATCATTGTCGGTGCCTTCGATAAGGCGGACCCACATGGATTCGCCTCCGAAGTCACCGTAGTCGCAAGGGAAGTTGATGATTTTGAGAAGGGTGCCCTTCTCGTCAGTGCACTTCCAGTTGGTTGTGATGTATTCCTGTGTGTTGGTCATGACTGGATAGTAGGTGAACGTGTTGGTCTTGTCAATAGGAAATCGAATCTTTCTTTATCTCTTGACAGGCGGATGGTGGGCGAGTAGGGTGGGGGTACCTAATGAAAGGGGTGGCGCAATGGGCGCTGAACAGTTCGAGACAGAAGCCAACGGCAAGGACGTGAAGGAAGCGTTCCGACACGCTGTCGACGGCGCTTTCTACGACTACGGCCACGCTGGCTACACGGGCACGATCTGTGAGAAGGACAGCGCCTACCTCATACCTAGGCCTTCGGGGATGAGGGCGCGCAACGTGAAGGACGTGATCGTGACGGCTCAGGGCTGGAACAGCGTGCCACACGTTTGGCCGGGTCAGAAGCCGGAATATGCGGCGAAGGCGGCTGAAGCCCGCACGGCCAGCAAGGAAGCGTTCCAGAAGATCGTCAAGTGGTTTGGACACGACGAGGCTGAGAAGATCGTCAATATGTCGGACGACAAGTGGGACAGCGCCATCGCTATCGAACTCACCGACGACGAGCAGCCTAAGAACGACGGCGAACGCTGGTTCCTGTTCTTCGGATGGGCGTCATCGTGACCTCCGAACCGACCGAGGCGATGGGCTACCAGTCTGTCGTGGAGACCGGGGCTGTTGATGCTGCGACCCTGCAGCGTTACATCAAGCACCCTTACTTCTGTCCCTTCTGCGAGCATCGGGCCGTTGAGGCCACGAAGTTGGAAGCCTTCGAGAACATGGTGTACCAATGGGTGCGTTGCGACAAGTGCGAGATTGAGTGGCAGGATGTCTTCGAGTTGGTGACGGTAGAGACGGTAGAAATCCCATAACCGCTTGACAAGTGGCCGGGTGTCCTCTATGCTGGTACCCAACTACTAAGAGAAGGAAACCCAATGCCTACTGGAACAAAAGCCCATGTAGAAACGGTCATACGTTTCTTGGAAGAAAACGAGCAATACGGCGATGACTGGCAAACGGAAATCAAGGTATTGCAGTCCTTCCTAGGGGAGGGCTAATGCCGAACTGGTGCACAAACCGACTGGTCGTCATCGCCAATGAGGGCGATGCCACGGCGCTGGATGAGTTCGTCAAATCCGTCACAGTCTCGCCCGACGTGTACGACCTGACCCTGCCCCACCCAACCCCTCACGTTCTTCTGGGTACCCGTTCACCGATGCAGACCCGTGAATCGGTAGAGGAAATGCGTGCTGATCGTGACGCAGGCAAACTCCGTGCCGGTGACAACTTCGACGGCGAAACCCAAAACGGTTCGTGGGTGACCGACGAGTATCTGGCAGGGATGATCGAACAGATCGAACAGGGCGAGAAAGCCCACGAAGAAACGGGCTACAACAACTGGTACGACTGGAACATCGCCAAGTGGGGCACCAAATGGGCGCCAGACGTTCACGACATATTGATAGATGTGAGCGATGACGTTAGTTCAGCGACCGTTTCCTACCAGACGGCGTGGGGTCCGGCTGAAGGACTGGTCAGTAAACTGTCGGAACTCAACCCGCTCCTATCTTTCGTGGAGTCATACCTCGAAGAAGGCATGGACTTCTGGGGTGCCAACGCCTACAAGGACGGCGAGGTTCGTCACTCTTACTACGGGGACGAAGACCCCGTGCTGGGCACCCTGCATACGCAATACCATGAGGCTGCTGAGATTGAGGACGATGGCACGGCGGAGATGGAAACGCTGGAAGCCATAACTGAACGCTGGCAGGAGTTGATGAACAGGGCTGAAACGGATGCCCTGAACGTAATCAGCGTCTTGACCTGATCTCTGAGTGGGGAGGTTCCTGTGGCCGCAAGGCGCGGGGGGGTTTAGTCCTTTCACCCTTGGTCGCCTCCCCCCTCAGTTCCTTTCCGCCACCGTGTTGAGGTAGCGCAAGATTTCTTAGGATTTCTTTGACGGTTTTGACCTTGAACGTCTGTGGGGTTTTGGCAAGAAGTTGGCTTTTTGGCCCTGACCGACGGGTCTTGCAGACGGGACGTTATCTTGACAAACAATCTAAGAAATCGCTTGACTCCTTGACACCTGTCAAGTACCGTGTTTCTTAGTCGCCGAGAGCCGGTGACCCTGATACCCCGAAGGGGAGTGAAATATGAGCAATCACGCTCAGGCTGCTAAGACATACTTGTTGTGTCTCGCAGCAAAATCCGCAGCAGAGGGCGCTTTGGCTGATGCCAAAAGCAACCTCGTTGACGCTGCAGAGAACGCAGGGACGACCACCGTCGTCGTTGACGGTAGGGCGGTCGTTTTGACCGAGGCCTTCCGTCGCTCGTTCTCAGTCCCGGCGCTTCGTGAGGCCGTTAGCGATGTGGTTTACAACGCTACGGTGAAGCATTCCGTGGACTCCCGTTCGTTCGACCGTCTGGTCGACAACGGCTCCATCGCCTATTCCACGGTTGAGGCCGTGGTCACGGGTACCGCCTACGTCCGTGTCAACGTGAACGACGCCACGGAGAACGTGGTCGAAGTCCCGGTGGCAGACGCCATCTAACGCTGGCCCGTCCGGCCCCATCGGGAACATTCTTCCCGGTGGGGCTTGACAGCCATTCAGAACGAAGGTAGTATTCAGACATGACCACCACCTGCACTTCCGATCCTTGCGAGTCCGTCTTGGCGGGCGAGGCACCCGACATGCGACTGGGCGACACCTGTCTCATGTGCTGCTGCCGCGAGTGCGAGCGATGCGGAGCAACCATCGACATTGACGAGGAACACCAGATCGTCGAACCGCTGGGTGGGGGCTTCGGCTACATCGACGTGTGCGACAAGTGCCTACGTCCCGACGACAGGAAATACGATGACTGAGAACGCTATCGGGTACACCATCCACGAAACGGAGATGGGCACGATCACCGTCTACACGGCCGACGAACCCGGGGCTAAAGGGGCCAAGGCTGGCACCACAAAGATGGTCTACAAAGACCCGCCCCCTCGCCCAATCAAACTCAAGAGGAAATACCTCTAAGCCTACTGACAAGTTGGCTAGGAACGTCCCGCCGAGAAAAGCCCCCTTCGGGGGGTTTTTCTTTTGTCCATAGTTGCTTTCCGTGCGCGAGCCCCGTGTTATTCTTCGAACTGGCACCGGGTGGGGTTTGTTCGGTGGTGTAGTTCCGGCAGGTTCCCCCCTTCCTTGTCGGGGCTCCAGACCCCACCCCGTGTCTTTTCTCGTCTTTATGCGATCACCCCTTGACATCCTTCGTTGACTCCAGTACTGTGATGGGTACCTACTAACGAAGGGGAACTAGATGAAGATTGACAGGGTGCTCCGCCGCACCAAAATCACGCTTACCGCTAGCGAGGCTGACTCGCTGGCTGCCGTGCTACACGAGCATGTCATCATGGGTGAGATGTTCGCTGGACACAGCGGGCCGATCCGTCGTGCCTACCCGTACCTGACGGAACTTGCTGCCGCATTGTGTGAGCAGAAGGATCTTGTCTGATGGGCCTAGACAACATGCCGCACGCCTACCCCTGCACTACCGGGGGCACCGCCATCATGGAAACCATCACCCTGCATGACGGCTCCACGGACGAACGTATCAACTGCGCTGCAACCATCGAAGCCAAAGGCTGCCCCTACACGAACGCCTCCCCACCCTCCGGTCAAGTGACCGGGATGCTGGGTACCTACTGCTGGTACAGAGGCAAGCACGGCAACTGGCTCATCAACGCCCTCAACTCCGACACCACCAACATCCACGAGATCGACTCTTACGTCTGGGAAACAAATGGTGAGGACACCTTCTATGGGACCGATGAGGATGGGCTTTACCGTCCACCTGCGGAGTGCCGTGATCTGGCCGATCAGATGGAGGCCAC
>Ga0115002_10000897_pt1 | contig 41964 bp, 37 predicted proteins | sample ArcticOcean_MG_C_8_FD_89576 | JGI IMG/M metagenome (GOLD analysis project Ga0115002, IMG submission 89576) | Marine microbial communities from western Arctic Ocean - ArcticOcean_MG_CB11_86 | ecosystem: Environmental > Aquatic > Marine > Oceanic | place: Arctic Ocean: Canada Basin | collected... | reverse complement strand
CGGAAGGAAATATGTGGCCCGACCGACGCCATGCCAAAAATAGCCATAGGCCTCGATGTCCATTTTGCTTAATTCTTCACTGATAATTTGAACCATTTTTGTCGGCGAGGTCTCGCCATAGAATTGACCATGGCGGGAAATTAATCCCAGCGATTCCAACGCACAACCTTCGTAGCCGGGTTGAGAATTATCATGACATAAATGAATATATTCCTTTAACACCTCCTGAACCTCTGATCTTGGACTCAGATGGTTGATCGTTCTCATGAGATGTTGTCCGAATGCCATCCCGATACCGGCATGCAACATGGTTAGTGCAGGCGCAGGCAATCCCCGATATTCATCTCCACTTAAGATTTTTCTGGGCACCACCCCTTCCGTATAAAAAGTATCTCCGTGATAATGCCCCAACCCTTCTATCACCCAGAGTCTTGGATATTCTTCAAGGGTCATAGCCCGACCTATGATATCGGTCAATGGCTTGAAAGGAGGTTCATCAGGAAGATCCATGGTAATAGGCACCTGTTTAACCAGATTAAACACCGTGAATTTATTCTTGAGCTCTTTAACCAGAACCGTACTGTTCTTCCCAGGCATACAGGACTGTAGCGTATCGGTTGATCGCTTTAAAATGGGCAGGTCCATTAAATGAGTTGGATTTAATGCCTGCACGGTTATGGAACTTGCAATCAGGTCAATCACCTCACGCTGCAATTCGTCACCCACGGCGAACAAGCTATGAATCATGTCGTCGTTAAATTCTTTACCTGTAGCCTGTGTGGCGGCATCAAACGCTTCTGATGTCTCTTTTTCCTGACTTACTCCCGAACTGACCAAATTCATCAACTGTTTGACGCTGAACAGCGACATAGCCCAGGAAGCACCTAAAACTGATTTGGTGGTGTCTCGCATACCTTGTTCTCCTATCCGTTTTATATCGAAAAGTTACATCATGGCGTTATTCAAAAATCCATAGAAATAGATCATTGTTTTACATTCCACATACTTTAATACAGGAAAGCCAAGGCATCAAGGTGCCTATTTTAATATTTACGCACCACTTGCTGTCACAGCCGGCACATCCATCATTTGGCTATTGGATCGAAAATGCTCCATGACATCGGGATCGAATGACCATTCGTATGGTGTCCCATCCGGGTTACAGGAATCATAAGTCTGTTTCATGGCATCGGGATCAAATTTCAGCTCGTGTAAATCAATCTGGTCTATAAACGACCGATTGGCAAGCACGCTGGAATCCTCAAGAACGCTAGAATATATATATGTTGTCATATAAAGGCCAAGTTCCAACAGGTTGTCTAATTGTAAACTAAGCACTTTTTTTGATTCGTCAACCGTGAGACCTACTTCATAAAATGAACTTTCTGCCGTTTTGAGGGAACCAATACTTGTAAAATCATGAAATATCGGCTCGGGATTGGGTACTCGATTTGATTTCTTCCATTGATAGAAATCACTGATAAATTGTTGTAAATTCTGGTTCACCTTACCTAAACGAGAAAACTTACTTAAAAAAGAGACGATAAATCTACGGTCGGTGGAAAGATCGTTAATCATGGGAAAGGCGAAAAAGGCAAAGTAAACTGATAGCTCCCAGGTATATTTTATTACGAAAGCTTCTTGATCACCCAGGGCATCGTAGCTCGTCGAGAATGTAGGCAACAGGGAATCATACAAAGAACGCATGAGTAACTCATAGAGATGACATTTTCCAGCCAGATCACTTGGATTATCGGTAAGAATGGCATCCATGATCATGGTGTTATGCAAAGCAATAAAATCACTGCCGGGACTGTACAACGGATCCGTAAACCGACCGGATTCACCAGACATCGCCCATTTCCGTTTATCGATGGTCTGGGCACATCCATGGGCGTGACTTTTGTAAAAACCACGATCCAGGATCCGGCGATTGGGCAGATCACGTTTGAACAATGGAAATCTTTCGCAGATCCATTCTTGAAGTTTTTCAGGGGAAGACACCTCATCTCCATCAATCAGACGATTATCATATACCAGACCAAGACTGGTCATGCCCTGAAGTGGAATCACCCAGAACCAGAAGCCTTCCCCCATAAAATGATTGGTTGCCAACCAGACCGGAAGATGACCCTGATCATATCGGTTTCGATTGAGCCGTATCTCTTTGGGAGACAGATCGGTCAACTTATCTATATCTACCAGACCATCGACCCAATAGAATGATGAACCATGATTAATCGTTGTTTCCTGTTTCAAATCCAGCTGTTTTGCAAAGGTTCTATTCCGTCCCGAGGTATCGATGACCCATTCTGCAGTCACCGTTACGGTTTCGTCCTGGACATTAAATGAAACGGTATGGTTCCCTTCATCAGCCAGGTCCACATCCGTTTTGCTTACAGACAGCAAACTTGTAAAATTCGGCGATAGATTATTCCGTCGATAGAGTTCACCTTCCAGTTTATTCCGATCAAGCTGATAGCAGGGTATATTGGAAAAATTTCGGATATAAGCCTGGCTATAGTCCTCAAAACTGGTATTGTCTCTTTCTGTGCTTTCCCAATAGAATCGTAGATTATATTTCATATAGTGTTCACGAAGCAGATATTCTTCCATATCAAGTACTTTAGCAAAATAATATCCGCCCACCTGTACAAGGGATTCACCAACTTTCTGGCGTTTTGAAGGGATTTGTGCCTGTTTTTCCAGCAATAACACCTGCTTATCTGTGTTTTTTACTAACTGCTGGGACAAGGACAGACCTGCCAATCCCCCACCTATGATAACAACATCATAATGCGCATTTAAAGCCATTTTATATCCTTTTTTAACTACTGCGACACGTCGTTTGCGATATATCAGTAGTAGTCTATCAGGTCTTCCGAATTAACCCCAACGCTGATATACCTAACATAAGCAAGATGATCGCGACCGTTCGTGTCACCCATAGGTCTTCATCGATTGTTCCTATGAGGTGATTATAGACAAGGACCATCGCACCCATCATGCAAAGAATCCCGATAATTTTAGCCGACCTGGATTTCTGGCCAGCACTGCTGGAACGGCCGCTTGATGATTTTTGTCCTGAGTTGATACCGTCCCCTGAAACTCTTTCAAGTACTTCATCCAGTTTTTTGGGTAATTCAATCACACTCATGGCATATTTACTGAAAGTGTCCTGCCAGACATTCAAATCCATCATCTCTCGAATTTGTTCATACCCCATTTTCAATCGTAGTTCATCTAAGCCTTCCCGAAGGGCGTCCTGTTCGGGGACCAATTTCTTTGTGATTGCAACGAGGGTAAACAAACCCCGGTAAAAATCCATGAGATGAACACGCGGTTGTAAACCATATTCCCTGATCAACCGAAGGTGTACAAAAACATGTTCAGCCAATGAATCTCCGGAATCAGAAAGACTCCAGGGGCCATCCCGAAAGGGGACCACCTGTCGAAACCGAACCCGCAGTTCCGACTCATCTTCAAACGATTCTCGATTTTCCATCTCCTGCATTAAATAGTCAAAGGCAGTATCTGGATCTTGACCTGCGGTGGCCTGCAGGTACTGCCAGATGTGATCCTGAGAAATTGAAGGTAATGAGGTGAAAATTCCGTCGTGGAAAACTATTTTATGTGTTGGTAAAATACTCAGGTCATCGGGTCTGATTTCGACAGGATATTGGCTTCCAAATAATGCTTGACGCAACCAGACATAACATGTGCGTCTGGCAACATCAGATATCCCCAGGTCGAGGTTTTTCGGCATCTCATCTTCATGTGATCCGACATACTTATCAGGTGAAGCAGGCATCAATTCATCGAGAGACCATCCCGGAAGGCGTTCTATCGTTCTTATTAGCGAAGTGGAAAGGTCCGGCATAAAAGGTGGAACGGCCAATTCGTTGAATTGCGTGGCGTCATCGGCCAATGCCATCATTCCGTTATAATCTGTAGGCCGATCTAAATATAACGGTAAAAATCTCATGAAATCGGCGATCACCGCCTTGATCCGAAAGCCGATGGCGCTAACTGAAAGAAATGCAGGTTGAAGCAAATATAATAATGGACTGTCCCTCTCAACCAACTTCGGAAAGACGGGGTTGATCAGTTGAATTCTGACTGGGGTGCCGTCCACAAAACGACCAAAGTGTGTTTGATAAACCAACCTTGAAGAGCGAGGTGAGGGATCAAAACTGAGTAATACACTGGCGGATTTTTGGCCCCATTCTTGCTTAATTATAGACTGGACCGTATCGTGATCCATCGGTTCGGTTACATCTGGAATCTCCAGAAGTTCCAAACAGACAGAGATTGGAAAGAGATCGACTCTCGTACCCAGATATCTTCCAAAAAGAGAGAACACCGGCCCAAGGCTTTCTATGATGGACCGAAGTCTCTTCACGTGCACTTTTGACTGAGTTGAGGAGGTTTCTTCTTTCACCCACATTCGTTGGCGTGGTTTCAATCCATGTTCTGCAAGACAATCTTCGATCTCCTGTCGACGGTCTTTATTGTCCAGTTCTTGTTTTCCCCAAAAAGCTGCTATCATATATTTATCGCACTTTGATAATAGCAGACATCAACATGCTACCAGCCAGAGCCAACAACCCGATCTCAACCGTAAAAAGGTTTAAGCCGAACTCAACAGGTTCGCCACTGCTTGTCATTAATATTGAAATGGCAAGGACGACTATTCCCAAGTGCGTAATCCGCTGTGTTTCTGCTTCACTCGTCATTTTTTGATTTGTACCGGTATCCATATATGTAAGATGATTCAACAGACTAACTAAGCGGGTTGCGCCATCACGTACCAGGTTCCCGGATGATACCGTCCAGTCGACCAGGGCCTCTGGTGACAAAGGTGGCGTATAAGCTTCACGAAGAAAACGTTCACAACTGGTCGCCAGATAAGCGCCGACATCAAACTCTGGCGCAAAGCGAGTGATAATGCCGTCACTGGCGATCGCGGACCGGATATATTTAATTACATCACGTTCTGGCCAGATGCCGGTCTGTTTTGACAATCTAAGCATATCAAGCATGACCAGGGTGAAATTTTTCTTTAGCTGCCGGTGATCTCCTCTAGCCTCATACCAATCATCTGCAAATTGTTGAAGTCCTTTACGAAAGCCGCCTACATCTGATTTTTCATCAAGGGCAGACACTTTAAAGAAGGCCATGCACATCCCATCGAGATCCCCTCTGGTATATGCCAGCGTAAGCGAGACCAATTCCTTCCGCGAGTACGGGCTCAGGACCCCCGTAATTCCAAAATCAACGTAACCCACCGTATTGTTAGGCAGAATTAATAAATTTGCAGGATGAAGATCAGCATGAAAGAGACCATAACGGAAGGTATCCCCAAGAAAATTATCAATAATATTCCTTGCAAATTGATTTGGTTCAAAATCCATCTCTTTTAATCGTTGCCTGAGAAGTTGGTTGTCCTTATCCATTTCTCTCAGATAATCAATGAGCGTAATCCCATCCAGGTATTCCATAACAAGCAGTCGGCGTGTCGTAAAACGCCAATATACCATAGGTATCCGTTCACGGATATTACTCCTTGCATCCTTACGGAGTCGATCCATGTACCGGGCTTCATTCTGGTAATCGAGTTCTTCCTGGGTCCAGGAAACAAACTCACTTATGGGTTCGACCAGCCAATACAGTGCCGTCAGGTGGGTCCGTTTGATCAGGCTTAGGAGGGTCTTCATCAAACGGATATCCCCCATAAAATCCGTATCCACCTCCGGTCGTTGAATCTTAACAACTATTTTACGTCCCTTCAAGCGGGCCATATGTACTTGACCAATAGAGGCGGTCGCGAGAGGAGATTCACTGAACGATTCAAAGATATCCTGGGGCGATTTACCAAGTTCCGAGAAAATAATCTGCTCTACTTTTTCGTACTCAAAAGGGGCGACCCTGTCGAGGAGATCATAAAGAGCATTGCAATATTCGAAGGTCAGGACATCAGGCTGTAAAGACATCATCTGTCCCAGCTTGATGAATGTCCCACCCAGGTCTTCGAGGACGGTCCGAAGTCGATCCGGTCCATTCAACTGAGATGATGTTAACTTTTTTCCGATGATCGGAAGCCGATGCAACCAGCCTCTCGTAAAATGTGCCAGAGCATGGCCTATAACAACAAAGATGATATATAATAGGCGGCGAAGATTAGCCTGGAAGAACATATTTGAATCCTGAGCGTCCTAAGTGGATATAAATCTTGAAAAATAAAACCACAGGTAATCAAGCTATCCGGGGGATAAGGCAGATGCTGGTCGTAAAACCGCAACCATACGTTGGGGGAAGCAATCACTCCCTTTGCAACCGGATTTTTCAACGACTGGCCAAGATTTAGAAAGCCGGTTGGAGAGGCCTCAGGTGATGATTGCGACTCATACATTACGCCAAATTGAAAGAACCTGCCCTGGAGCCCGGCTGAAAAAGGCATTATACCAAGGGATCCCTTTGTAACTAATCAATTATCGATTAGTTACAAAGACCCATTAGATATTGTTGTGGCCCGACAAGTATAGCCATGGAGATTTAAAATACAAGCTTTTCAGGCAATCCAAGTTCTGCGGCTTCCGAACCAGAAATGGAAATATATTCAACTGGCCATCGGTTACCCTTTCCACTTAGAATACCATGGGGTCACTCACGCACCCACCTATCCACACCTGGTCTGGCCTTACATATTCCCCGCAACTGTCGCCAAGTCGCTTTCGAGGTCATCTTTTGTGATGGTTCCCCGGTATACTTTGGCCACTTTATAGTCTGAATCCAGAATGACTGTATGGGGTATACCAAATCCATTGAACTGTTGAAACAGCTCTTCTGTCCCCAGCAATATCGGATAGTTCATCTGGTGTTTTTCAACAAAGGGTTTTACAGATCTCGCCCCGTCCTTGTCCAGAGCGATTCCAATGAGCTTAATGTTGGATTCTGATGCGAACTCTTTGAATTCCGGAATCTCTTTCAAACACGGTTGACACCAGGTAGCCCAGAAATTCAAAATGACGGGCTGACCTTCCAGAGAACTGCTGGAAAATTCCGTGCCATCCAGGGCCATCAAGTCAAACTCGGGGGCCCGCTGGCCAACCTGGGCAATTTCAGTTCCCCCACCACAAGCCGAAAAAACACCCAGGAAGCAAACAGATAGGATTAGATACATGGACTGTTTCATACTATTTCCTTTTACAAAGTTATCGTGCACTCAACATGGACTGGTTATTTAATGAAGGTAAGGGTAGAAATTCAATCTCTCCACCCTCAGTAATTCGAGCCACTTGCTTGGCCGGAATATCTTCGAACTGATCCATCTTTCCACTTGGCCAGGACACAGTTAATTTCGTCGCCTGAACAGCCTCATTCAAACCGAAGTAAAGACGCATACTCTGTTGTGACGCGTATGCGCCTCCGGCCGTAACATGCATAATCTGACGACCCTCTGAAGTCTCAATCGCCACCTCAGCGCCTATGCCATCTCGATTACTTTCGACGCCTTGTAACTCTACCGCCAACCAGTTTCTTCTCGTCCCTATGTTGTTACGTAACAGGGTGGGCGTGACGGCTGCAGCTCGATTTAAATCACCCGGGTTCGTACTCACGACCAGGTCCAGATCTCCATCATTATCGAAATCTGCGGTGGCTACACCACGCGAATCTTTGATATCATCTGTACCTAAGGCCATCGCAACGTCCGTGAACTTCGGTTGGCCGTTTTCATCTAACCCTTCATTTCTGAACATGACGTTATGCTCGTAACCGTTCCAGGAATTATCACCACGAAATTCATCTGTGTAAAACAAGCCGGACTTATACTGGTTAATGTGCGCTACCGCGCTCATTATATAAGGTAGTCAGAGGTCTTCGTGTGACTTGGCCGTGACCCACCCATTAACCGCCAGGATGTCTTTCTTACCATCATTATCATAATCAAAGAACGTAGAGCCCCAGAACCAGCCAAAGGGGTTGGTGTTTGTAGCTTCGGAGATATCTGTAAAATGGCCCTTGCCATCGTTGATAAGCAATGAATTACCTTTAACCATCTTGTCGCCATATGACGCCCAGGACATACCCACAAGAGAGAAGATCTCCCTATAACTTGGATAATCTTCAATGATTGTTCCCTGCTGCACGCTGTTAATCAAATATTGATATAACGTAGATGACTGACCGAACCAACGTTGACCAGAATGTACATTGGACACATACAGGTCCAGATCACCGTCGTTGTCAATGTCACCAAATGATGCACTCATACCAAAGCCGAAATCGTGCGTTCCGGTCTCAGTGGATACATCGGAAAAGGTACCATCGCCTTCGTTGCGATACATATCGTTACGCCCGAAGTCATTGGCGACATATAAATCCTGATACCCATCATTATCGTAATCACCCCAGGTTACCCCGAGGGTGAGACCACCATTACGAACCCCGGCCTTTTCTGTTACATCCTTGAAAGTCAGGGATCCTTCATTATGAAGGAGGGTATTGCCTTCGCTGTTACGGGTGAAAAACAGGGTTGTTGGCAGATTTACTCTGGGATCAAGATAGCGACCAAGATACAAATCGGTCTTACCGTCGTTGTCATAATCACCTGCGGCGGCAACGGTCACCAGGATACCCCCGATGCCTGAACCCTCTGTTACGTCGACAAAGGTGCCATCTCCTTCATTCCGGTATAGACGATTCTGGTCAGTACCACAGCCCAGGAACAGATCCTTATCCCCATCATTATCAAAATCTGCAAATATCGAAACATTTATCCCGAGCATCTCTGTTGGCAAACCGGCTTTCTCTGTGGCATCTGCAAAGGTCCCATCACCCTGATTACGATACAGGCGGGGTTGCCTCCCGTCACCAAAGAACAGATCATACCATCCATCATTATCATAATCCGCCGCCGTCACACCAGCAGAGCCATATTTGATGATGCCGAATTTCTTAGGTTCCCATTCGGGTGTAAACCAATTTGGATTGTGCTGGGTAACGAAATCAACACCCGCCTCGGCCGTAATGTCGGTAAAACCAGACCGATCGCCCATCACTGTTTTACCGTAGATCAGTTCCTGTTTTTTAATTTTCCAGCTTGTCCCGACTTTTTTCATATGTAGTCGGAAGAGCGACTGGCTTTCATATACTTCGGCGACGTCGGCCACGAGCGGGTCTACCTCCGCCTTATTGGCTCGAATCCACAGAAATGCCCGCGCAATGATTTCATCCTTACTGACGAATTCTTCGATCGTATCCAATTTGAATTTACTGTCCTGTAAAGAATCAAATCTCCCCATCAAGGCCTGTATCTGGCCAGCCACCTCGTCTTTTCCAAATTTCTGCGGAGCTGGTACAGCCCAATCATAGACCGTTATACCATCCTTGGTTGAGGCCAATGTCTCGGTCCACAACCCATCTGATTCATTATTATATTCATCATCATAAAAAGACATCACTTCATTGATGTCTTTCTTCCCCAGCCCCACCATATATGCCTTAAGCATATCGATGGTCCCTTTCCCCGTTTCCGCCAGTTGGTTCGCATCTTTCTGTATCCCATTGAAATAAGACATACCCCATAGGGTTGCGATCACCAACAGCACCAGAGGAGAGCTGTAAAAGACAATCCGCTTCTGTTTTTTCGACATGTAACCTCTCCTTAAAGCAACACATTATAAATGACGTTCACGTTTTAAACGGCTGAACTCTACCGTTTTGCCATTAGGGTATCTCGTCCTTCCTCAATGGTAATTATCTGATTAATCATCCCTGCGAGCGCCGAAGCCTCAAAAGTTTGGCTCTGGCCATTGGGCCACCGGACCTCAAGACCATCAATCTGTTCGGCTTCACCGATACCGAAATGTGCGATCATCATCGCCTGAGAAGAATAACCGGAGCCTGCCTCAATCTGGCGCGTCATGGTTTTTCCTGATGAGGTTAAACGAATCTGCGCGCCGATCGCATCACGATTACTTTGATCACCGACCAGCTTAACGCCCATCCAATTTCCGGATTGCTGCAGATTGTTAAATAATAGCGTTGGCCGGCTGTTATTATTGTTGATCGCCATATCTAATCGGCCATCGCCATTAAAATCGGCAATCGCAACCCCTCTACAATCCTTTATTTCATCCGCACCTGAAGGACGACCAATATCAATAAATTGACCATCGCCTACATTTGCAAATAGACAATTATATTCATATCCGTTCCATGAATTGTTGCTGATGAAATCCTGGCTGAAAAAGAACCCCTGCTTGTACGAGTTAACCGATGCTACCGCACCGGATAGAAAAGGTAGTCACAAGTCGCTGGTCGGATCTTGACTGATCCAACCGTTCGCAGCGTATATATCTTGATCCGTATCATTATCCATATCGAAAAAGGCTACACTCCAACCCCAGCCGGCTCGATTGGTATGGCTGTCTTTAAGTTCCGTGAAGGTTCCATCCCCGTTGTTTTCAAATAAGGAATTCCCTTCCCCGCTCATCTTAGCCAGCTCAACCCAGTTGTCTCCGAATAAATCATATACAGCAAGGTATTCCTGAAGATCTTCGAAGACCCATTTCGTTCGGATCACATTACGCAGATATTGGAGAATGGTAACATTTTCCCCGAACCATCGTTGATTGGAATTGATATTGGAGGTATAAATATCCATCAGACCATCATCGTTATAGTCTCCGAATGTTACCCCCATACCACCACTTAAATCGAGTACGCCAGCCTCTTTGGCCACATCAGTAAAAGTGCCGTCTTTGTTATTCCTATAGAGATTTTTCCGACCAAAGTCATTAGAATTCATCAAGTCGGTGTACCCATCATTATTATAATCTCCGGCTGCCACAGCGAGGGTCCACCCGATGTCACCCGCTCCGCTCTGCTCGGATACATCGGTAAAGCCCTTTCCACCATCGTTGTGAAACAATCGGTTTGGTTCACCGTTTCGGGCAAAGAAGAAAAGACGAGGAATGTTCTCAAATGTATCGCCATAGACCCCGACATAGATATCGAGAAAACCGTCTCTATCATAGTCGAGCAGAGTGGCTGACATGGCCGGCGCAACGAAATCCAGCCCCATTTCTGCTGATTTATCGATATAAGTGCCGTCGCCATTATTTTGAAAGAATTGACCAGGCTTGAAAAACCGAACGACAAAGACATCCTTATGACCATCATTATTGAAATCGGCAAAAAGACCTAAGTTAGCATGATCAATCCCATCTAATCCTGTGTCCTCCGTAACATCCGTAAATTTGACCTGCTCGTTTTCGGCCAGCCCGTCATTCCTGTATAACTTGCTTTCAAGCCCATCGGCGAAAAACAAGTCCATACGGTCGTCATTATTATAATCTACTGCGCTGACCCCACCAAATGCATATTGAATCATTTGAAAAGACAAATCTACATTTGGATCATTTGCATCAAGTTCAGGATCCCGTGCATGAGTATAGTCAATACCAAGTTCCATCGGATCAATACTGGCGAAACCCTCACGCATCCCACTAACCCGTACGCCTTCAACCAGCTGGTCACGGACGATTTTCCAATCGAATGCCCCATCAGAGCTGCCTTCGTTTGAAAGCCACCAACGGTAGAAAAATCTATCCTGAAATGCCAGACCCTCCTGATCAACGCCATCGAGTATATACTTTACTCGCAATGTCACTGCTTTTTCAGGATCGATTTCTTCGATCATATCGATCTTGCATTTGACGCGTTTAATCGATGACAGGCTGTCCACATACTGCTGCAACTCGCGGTTCAGAGCGGACAGATTATAATCTGTCCCCCCTTCAGATATCAATTTGTCAGATGAAATATCACTGATATCAATATCTTTCTTTAGCACCCACTGCCCTCGTCCCGGGGCGTCGTAGTTAGCAGAATAGAACGTAGAAACGCCGGATATATCCTTCTGGTCATCAATCTTATTAATCGCCCCAGCATAGTCGGTCAGCAATTGGTTGATCACCTTGCCGGTTTCGAAAAAACGAGCGTGTTCTGCTTCTTGCCTTTCCAGAACATTGAGACCGTAAACCACGACGCCGGCGATCAGCAAGACCACACCCAGCGCAGTTCCTCCCCAAACCTTAAGCTTCATGAATCTGCTCCTCCTTCGTTTCACCTGAAAACAGTTTAGCTATTTTTTGAATCAACGGATTCCATCGTTCTCGTCATGGGCGTATAGGAAGGCACCGAGCCGCCTGCAACCACATCGGCGACCTGCATAGCCGATATGATCACCGGTGTAATGCCACCCCCCGGTTGTACCCAATGCCCGGTAAAATACATATTATCGATTGGCCCTTTATAATCCGGCCTATTCTCACCCAACTGGTCTGGAGAAATTTCCCATCCGAGCATGGCCCCCTGATTATTTAATGTAAATCGGTGGGAGGTATGCGCTGAGGCGCTTGTGCTGACGACAATATGATCTGTAAAACCGGGTATCACCCGATCGAGATTTTTCAAGATATAGGCATCAATTTCATCTTTATGTGCATGCCAATCTTCAACACCTTCGTAATCCATATCCAGGACCTTCTGGACAATGACAACATGACCACCGGGTGGTGCCATCGCGGGTTCAAATAAGGTAGGTACAAAAATTTTAAAGGTCAAATCCTTGCGCCCCATCAAGTCCGCATCCCAATCGTTCCAGTAGTAGCCCTGAGCCTGTTCGAGCGTTTCAGTTGGTATGCCCTTTACGCCTATATGCATAAGATAACAGGGAAACGAGGACCGTAATTGCTTAAGGTGATTCAAATAATCTGCATCTACCACCTCAGGACCGAGCATGTGTTCGACCGTTTGAAGCAGGTCACCATTTGAAACAACCACATTGGCCTGAACCGATTTCAAATGTCGTTGACGCCGTGGACCGGTCTCGATTTCTATCCCGCACGCAGCTCCATTACTTGTGAGTATCCGATTAACCATGGTATGCATGAGAACATGGCCGCCTTGTTCTTCAAATCGTTGGGCTAATTCATCGGCAAAGGCCTGAGATCCACCCACCGGATAATAATTTCCAAGAAAATACGACAACCGAAGCATTGAATCAAAGACAAATGAGGTACGTGACGGTGGCACACCCCAATGTGGACTATCCGCTGTAAGGACCAGTTTAAGGCGTTCGTCGGTGAAAAACGTATCCAGGACCTGCTTCACTGTCAAATGTTGATACCGTTTGATCCGGTCGGTCTGACGACGTCGAAAATAGTAAAGCAGGCCATGCATATAGGCTTCTCGTACATCACTAAAAAACGCGTCGATTGCCTGTGCTTCCAGTGGGAAGGTGGCCTTTAATTTATCTAAATAGATTTCAAAATCGGCCGACACTTCGAACGTCGAACCATCCGGCAAATGAAACAGGTCAACCGGATCCATTTTAGCCCATTGCGTCGTTATTCCTAGTTTCTTAAGCAGTTTGCCCGTCATGGAGGTTGGATTGCCCAGCAACGGATAAAAATGGCTTGCAGCATCAAAGGTGTATCCATCCCGCTTAAATGTACTACAATACCCCCCAACCATATAGTGCTGTTCTACCAGCAGGACCTTGAGGTTCTGCCGGGCCAATAAATTCGCGCAGACCAGTCCTCCGATGCCTGCCCCGATAATTACTGCATCGTAAGCATCATCTGGTCCCTTGCTGACTCTTATACCTTTAAATGGTCTCTTCATAAGTGTAGATCACGGACTAACAATCAGTTTACCCAACGGTTTAGTTTACATCTTAACCGTTGGAATCTTCAGGGCGATTACGACCGTACGTTTCATGGGCATGGACAAATTCACTGCTGGCAATGGCCGATGCCATCGAGAGTTCTCCTGCGAGAAGTGACGCCGCAACGATCTCAGCGAACTTCGTGGCCTTTCCCCCTCCGACGCACCCCAGCATGTCCAGGCATTCATGGCTCGTTCCGAGGCCCGTCCCGCCACCGATCGTAGCAACGGTCAGTGAGGGCAGTGTTACACTGGCGTAGAGATCTTCCTCCTCTGTTAATTCGAAGTTGGTGATCCCTACAGCGGCATTGGCCACATTAGCCACATCCTGACCACAGGCAATAAATATCGCGGTCAGCCCGTTGGCGTAATGGCCGTTATATCCTATGGCATTCGCCTGCAAATGGCCCAGAACGGTATGGTGCCACAGGTCGTAGATTTGTTTTGTTGAGGCATGCAGGTAAAGTCTTGCCAGCTTTTTTGGGATAAGCACCCCTGCTGTGACCTTCTTACCTTTCCCGCCACCGAGTAAAAATCCACTGGCTCTTTTTTCAGAGTTAAGACCACTAAAAATATAATACTTTTTCGCCTCACAATGGCCCATCAACCATTGACAGGCTTTTTCGGTTGCTTTTACGATCATATTCATGCCCTGAGCATCACCGGTATGGTAGCAGAAATTGACCTGGACCTCACGCCCGATAGGGTAACACTCTACCCTGAGCAGCCGGCCGTGATTTGTCGTAGAATTAGCTTCCTGTTGCAATTGGTCCATGTATCCCGGCAGTGCTTGTGCAAATTCGAACGCCTGCGGAACATCCTGAAAAAAGAAGACCGGTGATATTCTATTCTCATCCATATATATACGTGTCGAGGCGCCCCCTGCACGGGTGATTGTGACCATCCCACGTTCATATGAGCGAACCAAGGCACCTTCTGTTGTAGCCATAGGCACATAAAAGGTGCCCTTTGCATGGTTGCCGTGAATCAGAAGGGGACCAGCAATGCCAACAGGCATCTGGACGGTTCCTATCGGGTTTTCAATATTACCACGCATGGATTCACCCGAAAGAGTAGAAGCGGCGATATGGGTACACTTTGCCCTGGTCTGTTCTTCTACCCAGCCTCTACGTTGATCAAGATCCCGGTCCTGGTAACCCTGATCCTTCATTCGGGGGACAAGATCTTTTTTCTTTACACCCTCTTCTATCTTATGGTTGGACACGATATTTATCCTTGTATCTTATTCATCGGATATATTTTTCAGGACCACCGCACAACAGTTACCATCCGCACTAACGGCGTTCGCCAGAGCGTATCTGATCTCAACAGGCCGATTTTGAATGTTGTTTTCCAGCATTGAAAAATCAGGATCAGCCTTTGACATGGTCTGAATACCGGGTGATAAGCTTTGTTTCATGGCCTCGATGAGGAGCACCACTTGCATCGCGCCCGACGCACCAAGTGAATCACCAAGAGAAGATTTCACAGCCATCACCGGTACATTTTCCAGGTCAATGCATCTAAGGAGCGCCATAGCTTCGTATCGATCATTTAACTTACTGCCGTTAGCAGAAGCACTTACGATATCAATCTGATCTGCAGTTAGCCGGGCGTCGTCCAGCGCGACTTGGATCGCTTGCGCTCTTGCTTTTACAGCAATATTTTCATCTTTTCCCTGAGAATAATCATACCCGCTGCCATATCCCAAAATCTCGGCTTGAGTGCTTACCCCCCGATCTACAGCGAATTGATGATCTTCCAGCAGCGTAAACGCCGCCCCCTCACTCGTAGCAAAGCCATTTCTTTGAATATCAAAAGGTGTGGAACAGGCCGATTGTCCGCTAATTGACCCCGCCAGCATGCCCGCTCTATAAAAACCATACATGGATTCGAAGCAAAGTTCATCCGTACCACCGGAAACCAACACATCCGACCTGCCACTTCGAATCAAATCCATACCATATGCGAGGGCTTGTAAACTAGCACTTCCACCGGTGGAAATTGTAGAATTCACCCCACGCAGGGTATGCCAGATCGCCGTTTGGCCAGATGCGGCATTGATCACCGTATTGGCAAAATCAAGGGGCTTTACAAACTTGGGGCCTGCAGTAAGACCCAAACGATCAAATTCGGCGATGGTGTGAAGCCCACCGAACATGGTCCCCAGGATCAGACCAACGAGGTTTTCCTCCCGCATTTCCACTGTCCATCCACTGTTGTCCAAGGTCATCTGAACAGCAGCAGCAGTCAGCCTTCCAGTTCGATCAAGCGGCCTGAAATTCTTTTTTCCCAAATAGGGTTGAGGTAAAAAGTCTTTGATCTCGCCGGCTTGTGCGCCGTCCATGAGATCTGTTGAAAACAACGTCACATCCCCCAAGGCCGACCGACCTTCACATATGGACGAAAAAACAGCCTGCGGAGAGTCACCCAGCGGAGAAATTATTCCAGCACCGGTGACCACGACTCTACGGTTCATTACATCATCCCTCATAAGCTTTTAAAATTAAAGAGGCGTTGGTGCCACCAAAGGCATACGCATTGCTCATCGCTAACCGAACTTTCTGCTGTCTCGATTCATTAGGTACATAATCAAGGTCGCAGTCTGGATCGGGTTCTTCGTAGTTGATGGTCGGCGGAATCTGTCCATAATAAACAGCCAACGAACATACAGCGGCTTCAATGGCAGAGGCTGCGCCCATGGTATGTCCGAGCATAGATTTAATGGAACTTATGGGTGTATCGTAGGCCGCTTTATTAAATACTCTTTTTACGGAGACCGTTTCATGAAAATCATTCGACTTGGTACCCGTACCATGCGCACTGATATAATCAATATCATCAGGAGATGTACCACTTTCAGCCAAAGCCTGCTCCATAGCCCGGACGGCGCCATCGCCCTTCGGATGCCCGCCTGTCATATGAAAGGCATCACATGAAAGGCCGTAACCAGCGACTTCGGCATAGATGGTCGCCCCTCTTTCCAGGGCAAGATCTAAGGGCTCCAGAACAACCATGCTGCTTCCTTCTCCAGGCATCATGCCTTTTCGATTCTTATCAAAAGGTTGGCATTTATCTGGTGCTATGGCCAATAGCCTGGCAAAACCGGAGTAGGTTATCCTGGAGAATGAGTCTGCCCCACCAGCCAACATCATCTGAGCCCTTCCATTTCGAAGTATATCACACGCATGGGAAATGGCGAAACTTCCTGCTGCACAAGCAGTCGGAATCATCATATTACTTCCCATGAGGCTTAATTCCGCAGCCACATGACCAGCGATATAATGACACGGATAGGAGGAGATGAAGTAGGGACTGACCTGATTCGTTTCGTCAGCGACACAGCAGTCATCAAAAAGCTCAATCTGGTTTGGTTCGCCCGAGGTCGTCCCCATGGAAACACCGGTAGCTTCCCGATTGATGTCATCCGGGGCTACCCCTGCATCCTCCAGCGCCAACCGTGCTGCTGCAATTGCAAATTGGGACGCACGTCCTATATGATCTGAGTCAATATTCTTGACGAACGGTCCATGTGAAAACCCTTTAACCTCGCCGCCTTTATGGACACTATAGGCACTGGTATCAAAGGATTCGACCTCGCTGATCCCACTTTTACCAGATAGGACATTTTCCCAGAACATCTCACGGCCAATGCCTATAGACGTGACCAGGCCAATGCCTGTAATAACAACACGTGTGTCCACAGATTACACTCCTACATTTTTATGGGACCGATGATTCACAACCAGATCAACAGAATCTTGAACGGTACGTAAATGTTGCAGGCGTTCCGAGAGTTCTTCATCTGGAATATTGAGTTTGAAAATGTGGTCCACATCAACAGCAATCTCTAGCAAGGTCAGTGAGTCGAGTCCTAAATCATCTTCAAAAGAGGAATTATCTGCGATGTCTGCGACATCTATGCTGGTTGCGTTAGCAATAACCTCTTTGATTTGTGTGCGGATTTCTGTCGTATCCATTAAATATCCCCTCTCAAAATAGTAAAAATGGTTTTAAATCAGACCGGCCAGATCATTTAACAATGCAGATTTTATTTTGATCAGTACAAATCCAATTCAGTATACGGTCCTTTTTACGTGCTAATAGGACCAATTTTTAAGATCAACAAGTGATGAAATGCTAAGTAGGCCGTTATATCTATCCTTATGAAATAAAAAACCATGAAAACAACCCGATTTCTTATCAATACAACTAACAATTAGCATGCCATCATAATTCATTATATATAACCTCTTTTTATTATTATATTTACATCAATATATAAATCAATGATGGGCAGTTCAAAATATATGAATTCCACACACCATGCATGGAAATCATACACCATGCATGATTTTCATGCATGGTTTTTCGAATATTTTATATCTGGACCGTGTTATGGATAAGCCATATATTCTGTTCGATTGACAATATGGTGAATCTGCCATGAACCGAGCAAACAACTAAGCATTTTGGATAGGCAACCGGGCAACTCTCAGATCAGGTATTGAGCGCTTAAAAAAGGAGGTTTTGTGCGTTATAATCGAGTCTTGATAAAATTAAGTGGCGGTGCATTAGCAGGGGACAAATCATGGGGATTTGAACCGACAGCCATTGACCATATTGCCAATGAGATTATAGAATTACATCAGATGGATATCGAGGTAGGCATTGTAGTCGGTGGCGGAAACATCTTTCGAGGTGAATTAGGGGAGGGCTGGGGTATTGAACGGGCAGAAGCCGATCATATTGGCATGATGGCCACCGTTATTAACAGTATGATGTTGCGGGGAGCACTTACATCCAGAGGGGCTGAGAATGTGCGAGTTATGACAGCCATCCCAATTAACAGTGTGGCTGAACCTTACATTCGTCTCAGGGCGATACATCATCTGGATCGGGGCTCTATCGTTTTACTTGCCGCGGGCACTGGCAACCCATATGTCACTACGGATTATCCCTCTGTATTACGCGCTTTAGAACTTCGATCTCAGGTCTTACTATCTGCGAAAAACGGGACGGATGGTATTTATACGAATGATCCGAAGACCCATCCCGATGCCCGCAGATACAAAACCATCAGTTATGATACCGTTATTCAGGAAGACCTCAAGGTCATGGACCAAACCGCAGTTATGCTGGCGAAAGAAAACAATCTATCCATCCACGTATTTGATTTTGATGCGCCTGGCGCCATGCAGCAAATATGTCAAGGTGAGGATGTAGGTACGCTGATCACCAAGGGTGAAAATGAGTTTTTCAGCTGAGAAGACATTTTGTCCTTGGTGATACCCTTAAAGGCCACCGATGAGACTATTATAATGTCATGAAGAACAGAAGATTAGGCCCCTGACAAATCGCGATTCTGGGCTTTTTCATTTTATGCCCTTTCTGGCAATCATGGGCACAACCGACCTCTGGCCCCTCATTTGAACTAACCGATGGGGTGATTCACCTTTAGATGGAGACGGGCAGTCTGACAGGGTTTCGACCCCATTCGAATACCGGGATGGGTAAGACCTGAAGAAGTGCGAATACTCGCCCCGAGAAGTAGGACTATATCTATGGGTTCGTATGAAAATACCAGACAGCGATCGGGATCACCCTATCCTCTACCTTCCTCCGGTCATTCAAGCCTTTGAACAATATTTAGATGATGCATTAATTAACCGATCGAATGCATTTTTACCGTCTTTCAGAGGAACGCGCTTCACCGCTATTTTACCGATAGTTGAGCAAAACAATAACAATACGACCTAAACCAGCGGAGTGATTATGGGACAGACGGACGGTACATTGGGTATTCTTACAGGTCATGCTGTCGATGTGCCTATGCGTGATGGTGTGGTTTTACGGGCAAATGTCTTTAGACCGGATTACGATGGCCGATTCCCTGCGCTTTTGCACCGTACTCCCTATGGAAAACACGTGGGTGGTTACGGACGATACGTCCGTGCCGGTTATGTCGTCATTTAACAGGATGCCCGTGGTCGGTATGCATCTGATGGTGAGTATTTACCGTTTACTGAATCGCGAACTAACGATGGAGAAGATGGATATGACAGTGTAGAATGGCTTGCAGATCAACCATATTGCAATGGAAAAATTGGGACGATTGGTGCCTCCTATGATGCATGGATGCAATGGATGCTTGCTCGTCTCCGCCCGCCGCATCTAATAGCCATGTGTGCCAAATCTATACCAACCGAGTTGACTGAAGTTGATTGGTGCGGCGCGTTCAAGCCCGCACGTCGCATTCGATGGTGGCTGACGACGATCGCGCCGGACCTCCGTCGACGTCATGGCCTTCCCCCACCGCACACGCCGGCGGAAGCAAATCGGATCTGGAATGAAGTCGAACAGGGCCGTTGGCTGGATTTAAACCCCTGGATGGACATTATCAAATATCTCCCCCCCGGCATGGCCGAAGACGTTGAAAGCTGGTTAAATGAACCCAACCGGACCCCTTGGCGATTTAAGGAGCACCATCCAGATGTCACAGACCCCAATCTTGACGTAAGCGGATGGTATGATCATTGTAATGGTACGATCGGACATTTACCTGGTATGCAACAACATGGCGGTTCTGAGACTGCCCGCACACAGACAAAAATAATTTTAGGTCCTTGGAGTCACGTGAATGCGGTCATCGAACCAATGGGAAAATTGATTTTGGACCTCAGGCCGAGGTGGACCTGATAGATATCAGTATCCGCTGGTTCGATCACTGGCTTAAAGGTCTCGACAATATGGTGGATCGTGATCCATCCGTTCAGTATTTTGTCATGGGGTTGGATAAGTGGCGAACAGCTACCACCTGGCCTCCTGAGGAAACAGAAGATCGACTTTTTTTCCTGTCTCATACTGAGGACGCCCGTGAATTGACCAAGGGGCACTTACAGCCAGAGGCTGATTCTTTAGAGGTGGAAGACCATTATAGTTACGACCCGAAAAATCCTGTGTCCACCTTATGGTCATCCGATCTGTTTACCAGCGTATCAGATCGCCGACAGCTCGAACATCGTGAAGATATATTAATCTATCGGTCCTCGCCGTTAGAAATCGACGTAGAAATCGCTGGGGTCCCCCGGGTGTCGCTATATGCCAGATCTTCCGCACCAGATACAGATTTTTTTGCCAGACTGGTTGATGAATATCCTGATGGCCAAGCCCTTGAGATATGTTATGTTATGGTATGGTCAGGGCGAGACATCGGAACAGTCTGGACCAAGAAGAATTCTTGACACCAGGCGACCTTACCCTCTTTCATATTAACCTGGGTGCAACAGTCTGCATGTTTTTGAAAGGTCACCGAATCCGACTCGAAATCACGAGCAGCGACTTCCCGAACCACGATAGAAACCATAATACCGGAAAGAATGATTTGACAGTAACAGATATGGTGGTAGCACATCAAAGTGTTTGTCATGGTGGGACCTCTGCTTCTCACTTGGTTCTGCCTGTAAGTCCACCTTGACTCCCGATTCTTCCTGGTGGTAGATTGGAATAAGAGCGTCAGGTCGCATACATTAATGAGGTTGATTATGTGGAATAAATATAGCCTTCTTGTCGTCCTGGTCATCACAGGTTTTATGGGGATAATGCTCATGGGCGCTTCGCCCCCCGATAGCCCGGTAATTCCACCCCGGTCGGATCTCACGCCCCCGCCATTTGCCCTTGATAATTTTATCAAGGGCGTCTCGTGGGTTGGCGGACGAAGGGAGGTTCCAGATGATGCGGTGCCCAATACAAAAGCACACGGCGTCGAGTGGATGGCGCTCACCCCCTTCGGATGGATGGAAAACCAGTTTTCAAACAGCATCCGCATGAACCGTAGGGCTAGGCCATGGGGTGAGGCAGATGTCGGGTTGCAGGTAACGACGCAAAAGGCCCATGCACAAGGCCTGAAGATCATGCTGAAGCCCCATATCTGGATCTCTCGGCCTATAGATAATGGCTGGCGTGGTGAAATAGGGTTTTTAACAGAAGAAGATTGGCAAACATGGGAATCTTCTTATCGGACCTTCATTTTACATTATGCTCGACTGGCGGAGGAGGAGGGCATCGAAATCCTTTGCCTGGCGACGGAGCTTACAAAAGCCGTTCAAATGCGGCCAGAATTCTGGAAAAGTCTCGCCAGGGAAATTCGATCCCTGTATTCAGGCGAAATAACCTATGCGGCCAATTGGTATCAGGATTATGATTTGACGGATATATGGACGGAGCTAGATTATATCGGGGTCAACGCCTATTTTCCATTGACCCAAGCCGCCAACCCGAGCGTGGAAGAAATTGTGGAAGGATGGCAACCACATTTAGAACGTATTGGCCATTTGTCTGAGTTATATGATAAGCCGGTTCTGTTTACGGAAATAGGCTATAAGAACACCCGTATGACGACAGTCAAACCCTGGGAGTGGCCCCGTCGTATGGAAGGGGCCATCCTGGATGAAGCGGAACAGGCAAACGCTTACGAGGCCTTGTTTCGATCAGTCGGGGCATTATCCTGGTTCCGGGGCGTTTTCATCTGGGATTGGTACCCGAATCCAGATCGCATGTCGGCTGATCGTATCACCTTCAGTCCTCAGAATAAAAAAGGTGCCGAGGTTTTAAGAAAGTGGTATACTTTTGTCGAAAAAGGTAATTGACCGCTGTCCGTCTTTTCAAAGAGGCTTGAAGTAGTCCTCAATTTTTGGAGTTATCTATGGGATTATTGAGTTGGTTGGGCATTGGCAAAAATAAAGAACAGGAAACTCAGGTAAAGGAAGCGCATGTATTAGCAGAAGTTGGGGATGAACCCTCGTCTGGAATGGAGATCGTAGTCTATAGCACCAGCGATGCGACACGTTGCGCCAGTGCCCGAGATATGCTGGAAAGAAATAATTTTACGTTTAATGATAAACGGGTTGATGAAGATTTGAGTACCAAGGCTTGGTTACAAAGAACCACCGGAGATGATAATTTGCCCAAGGTATTCATAGGCATCAAATGTTATGGTGGGTTTGAGGACATTCAGTCCATGATCATGGACGGCACATTCCAGGATGCCGTTGACGGAAAGCTGGATACATCGGGCGACGATGAGATCGATTTACTAAAGGAAACTATGACGAGTGCGGCCATGTCCGATTTATTTAAACGAGGCGAGATTCTGACTATTAACGAGGGCGGATCAGAGACAGATGTGTGGGCGGAGCCCTTTGCGAATCCTCCTGTGATCTATTATGAAGGTGCGCCTGAACCTATGGATGAAATATTGACGGTTGCATCACGCATTCTCGAACGCGTTGCATCCGGAGAAATAGAAATTGAATGGAAAGAGGAAGACTGAGGCGGAAAGGGTTACCACCCAATAAAACTCCGAGTGAAGCTGCTTCATACCTGCTAAATGGTATCTGACTATACAGACGTATCGATTTAGCCATATTCAAAGAATGTTGTTCCTGTCGAATCATTTATTGTTTTCTTTGTCATTATTTTATCATAACACGAAAACCTAACCTAATGGAATAAGGCATGCCCAAACATTTTCGATACCGTTCGTTGGAAGATTTGCAAGAGGATATAACCAAGCTTGACCTGACGGATGAAATCAGAATCTCCGAAGATCTAAGTCCATTATGGACGCCCATTCCTTTCGGCCCGCGCATGATAGGCAATGCGCTCGCCGTCCATCCTATGGAGGGATGCGACGGTCACCTGAATGGATCACCCGATGAACTGGTTTACAGACGATGGGAACGTTTTGGTGCTGGTGGCTCAAAATTGATCTGGGGCGAGGCCACGGCTGTCCTTGAAGAAGCCAGAGCAAATACCCGCCAACTCTGGATTCACGATGCCAATGTCTCTGACTTTGAAACACTGGTACGTCGTACACGAGCTGCCCATAAAACGTTCGTCGGAAGTGATGATGATCTGGTCATTGGACTACAACTCACGCATTCGGGCCGTTACAGCTACCAGAAACCCCTTATCGCCTTCCATGATCCGGGGGCCGACCCGGTAACTCTGGTCGACAAAAAACGAAAAACTTTTGTCACGCCAGACTACCCAACCCTAACAGATGATGATCTAAAACGGATCGAAGATGCGATGGTGCACGCGGCAGTTCTGGCCTGGAAGGCGGGTTTTGATTTTGTAGATGTGAAACAATGTCATCGGTATTTACTATCGGAGTTGCTTGCCGCAAAGTTACGTGAGGGCGAATATGGTGGTAGTCTGGAAAACAGGACTCGATTGGTCCGCAATGTCATCCGGCGCATACGAGAGGCAACAGATGACCAACTTCTATTGGCCTCACGTATGAATGTCTACGATGGCATTCCATATATGACAGATCCAACCTCTAAAAAAGGGATTCCCAAAACCCCCTACCCCGTCCCCTATCTCTCAGGCTTCGGGGTCAACGAAACCTCTCCGTTAGAAGAAGATATGTCAGAACCATTGGCTGTGGTCGGCTTGCTACAGGAGGCAGGGCTTCAAATGGTCAATGTAACCATGGGCAGTCCATATTATAATCCACATGTAGGACGTCCTGCCGAAAAACCGCCGATAGATGGATATGAAGCCCCTGAACATCCGTTATATGGCGTCGCACGGCATTTTCGATGCACAGCCGCGATCCAAGCGGGTTATCCTGATATGAATATTGTGGGCACGGGTTATAGTTGGTTGCAACAATATCTTATTAACGCAGGAGCGGCAAATATTCGAGATGGACGGGTCACGTTCGTGGGCTCAGGCCGCGGGGCTTTGGCCTACCCTGACTTTGTAAAAGATGTACAGAACACAGGAGAAATGGTCCGTAAAAAAGTTTGTATCACCGTAAGTTACTGTACGGCGTTAATGCGTGGTAAACACAATGAATTAGGCCAATTCCCCTCCGGTTGCGTCCCTCGTGACAAAATGTATGCAGATGTTTATAAGGACATGCTGAAAACCGCACCGGATACGAAGGCAGCAAAGTAAAATATAAAAGGATCTCTTAGAGGTGGCATTTTTCTGTGTCAGGATAGAGGGCGCTTCGAATAATATCAGGGCGATCAGAGAGGATATAATCTGGAATAAGGGGAAGGACACGATTCAACGTTTCCACGTCGTTAATGGGCCCGGTCAAGATTTGTAAACCTGCTTCTCGACATGGTTCCACATTTTCCGGTACCATATGAATGGGGAAAAAACCGATAAGGTCCGCAGGCAAAGAGGTTACGCGATTCATCAGATCGGCAACATCCGCTTTGGGGTGATGAATAAATGCCCGTTTTAACTTAGGATATAATGACGTAATATGTTGTAAAATTTGATCAGAAAATGAGAGCGCCACACACCATGATTCCGCTTCATGACCGCTGATTAGAGCACCGAATGGCTCAGCGTGGTCGATATCTTTCAATTCTAAAAAAGCGATCAAACGGTTGGGGAAATAAGGCAGGATTTCATGAAGGATAGGAATGGGTTCTTTCTGATAAGAGGGGTCAAACCAGGCCCCAGCATCGAGTTTTTTTAAGTCTTCAACCGACCATTTGCTTATTTCCCCGGTCCCCTTCGTTGTCCGGGGAAGGGTCTCATCATGGCACAAGACCAGGATTTGATCCGCACTGGCCCGAATATCCAATTCTACGGCATCGAGATTCATCTCAAACGCTACATTAACAGCAGCCATTGTGTTTTCGGGAGCGAGAACACCCGCCCCCCGATGACCTATGATCAGTGGTTTATGGCTATCGCCCATTTCATCGGTTATTCGGTTTTATTAGTGAGCAGTTGATCCATTTCCGGTTTGACTTGATTTTCATAACATTCTGGACAAATACCGTGAGAAAATGAGGCATCGGTGTGCGATGCGACGTAATCTTCTACGCGGGCCCAACCTTCGGGTCTTTCTTCCGGATGTTTATCATCCCGAATCTTCTTGCAATACATACAAATCGGCAGCAGACCTTCGAGTTGTTTAACTTCTGATTGTAGCTGAAGAATCCGTTCTGCCACCCGCAATCGGGCGGCCAGTTGATCTTTATCAAAAGGTTTGGTTATAAAATCATCTGCCCCGGCGTTCATGCCCTCTAAATAACATCCCTTACCTCCCAGGGCCGTGAGCAAAATAATATAGGTATATCGGGTTCGATCCTCTGCCCGTATCATACGACATAATTCCAGTCCATCGACATCAGGCATCATCCAATCTGAGATAATGGCAGATACATGCTCTTGTCGAAAAATCCCCCAGGCGTCTCGACCATTTTCAGTAGCAATGACCTCATAGCCTAACTTTTTCAATGTCGTGCTCAACAAAAGTCGGGATACCGTATCATCTTCGGAAATTAATATCTTCATACGAACACATCCTTATAGATGGTTGGATATTTTTTCCTATGAGAGGAGCATTTGAGGATACACCTCAATGATCTCACCCAACTCTTCCTCGACACAACCAACCAAAAATAGGACTTCCTGGTTGGATTCACTTTCTGGACAATGCTCAAGTTTTAAACATAATTCTGACATTCTCCGGGCACCTATATTCTGACTCGCCACCTTCATCGCATGTGCGGTCATATTTAATTGATCATAGTCACCTTCTTTGGCTGCCGTCTTTAAGCCGATGAGTCTTTTTTGAGCATCCTCTATATATGCGACAAATAGATTTTCGATAAAGAACTTATCATCGGTCAACTCACGAAGACTCGTAATAACATGTTCATCGATTGCGCATTCATTTATGTAAGGTCTCTCTGGTTTGATCTCAGGAACCAGATCATCAGATATGGGCACCTCGGTCCGATTTAACCAGCGTTTAAGGATTGATTCAAAATATTCGGCTTTCACAGGTTTTCTTATATAATCATCCATGCCGACATTCAGGCACCGTTCTCGATCTCCCCGAAGTGCATTGGCTGTCATGGCAATTATAGGGATCTTGGCGTCCTCCGAAGCTCGGAGCGCTTTTGTCGTTTCGAAACCATCTAAAACTGGCATTTGACAGTCCATAAACACCAGGCTATAGTCGTTTACCCTCACGGCGTCAAGGGCTTCCTGGCCATTATTAACGAGGTCGACCTTACACCCTAATTTTTCAAGAATCAGAGAGGCTACCTTCTGGTTAACAATATTATCCTCAGCAACCAAGACATGGGCGACTTGACCTGCCGGCTGGTTAGTGACCTCAGAATGCTCATCTGAGGAAAGTTCTGCGAGTGTATGCCGGGTAACCATTTGCGAATTCAAACCCTTTTGTGATACCCCCCACACGGTGGACAAAACTTCTTTCAATTGTAACCGGCGAACAGGTTTTACCAAATAGGCAGCAAATCCAATTGCACTAAACCGGTCGGCTTCACCCCTCTGCCCTACAGATGTCAACATGACTAAAGAAGTGTCTTTAAGATCCGGGTCTTCTTTGATCCGTTGGCCCAATATTTCCCCATTCATCGGGGTACGGATTTCATGACTCATGCTGGCAAGAAACTCACTTTTAGCTGCATTGGCCATCGCCGCATTACTGGCCATCTCCTGTGCACAGAGGGCCGCCTGCTCAAGATGGCTATTGATCTCCATCAATTCATTTTTTGCAGACTCTGTGGCCTGATTAGCCTTTTGAAGCGCTAATCTGCCTTGTTGCAGATCTCTGGTACCTTCCTCAAGCCGTTCCTCTTGTACTTCAATTTGATTTTCCTGTCGGCTACATAGCTGACGAAGTTGTTCAACCTCGGTCATCGTTGGTGTTTCAATCATAACGTGGCCGACTCCCATTATAAAATTCTCTCGTTGATATTTTGGTATGAATAATGCAACCAAAATGATATGGCCGATAATCAACTGTCCGTGTGCGCAACAGGCTTAGGATATATGTTAAACCTTTTTAAGATATCGACCAGATAGGAGAGATCTTTAGAAAAAAGTGGTTTCGGAGGGCATTTGATGCATCCTCGCGTGATTAGTCCATAAGGCCCCATAATCGTTGACGGGCGTCAGACCAGTGTGGCCAGCTTGTTTCGTGTATGTGACGTACGGCGGCTATATCTCGCTGGTGTCCTCCGGGGGGAAAATAATTCCACGCCACTGCTCGGCGCGGACCAGCGGCTGTTTTTACTCCCGTGGCATGCCAGCAACTCGGAGTCCACACAAGCGCCCACACAGGAGACAGCATAAGTTTCACTTCATGGGGGTGTTGAGCAAAATATTGATCTGGCAAGGTCGTATGTTGTCCTGTGGCAATTTCGAGTTGGGTCAATTCTTCCTGCATCTCTTTACGACTTCGAAGATGACTGCCCGGCAGGATCCGCAAAGGTGCGTTGGTCGGATCAAGACGATCAAGGACTATGCGTATGGATACCTGTTTGACCTCGGGACTTCCGTCTGCATGCCACTGGACTTCTTCTCTTGGCCTGCCGTCTGCTGAAATAATTTTGGAGGCGTCCCCGCACCCACAAGCACCAATATGTACCCCTTCACACCCTAGCAGTTGCTCTGCCATCTGGATTAAAAGTGGGTGTTCGGCCAATTGTAAAACCGGCTCTCCCAGCATTAGGAATTGACAGGCCATAATATTCATGCCTTCGGGCCATTCTGTATGCTCCCAGGCCCCTTCCTTATCCTGCTGCAAGCGATCAATTTGTCTCATTTGATCCGGACTAAAGGGGTTCGGAGCCAGGATGAAACCATGTTGATGAAAATGGTCGCGCTGAGATTCTGTCAGTTGCATTTTTTATCCTTTCCTTGACTTACCGGGTGTTCACTACTTTTGAAGCAGATTATTTCTCCAGGTGTTATCGTACGCTGGAACATTTTCTACATTTCTTTAGATAGATTCTATAGTATAAATCAAACCAGGGGCGGTTTGAAAACCGGTCGCTGTTTCGTTTCTGATGTCTGCAACTAATTTCATATCGGTTCGGACTTCGAAAGGCGAATTACATTTTATCCAGCACATATTACCCAAAATCGAGCGTACCGCGGCTGAGGCCAATCTGCCTTTTTCCCACTTCATATCGACTTCAAATCCTCCGCGGGCGCGAAGGCCTGTAACGGCCCCGTCGGACCACGCTTTGGGTAATGCGGGTAAAAGATGGATATATTCCAAGTGACTCTGTAGCAATAACTCGGCTACGCCGGCCGTATACGCAAAATTGCCATCGATCTGGAAAGGTGGATGGGCATCGAACAGGTTATGATAGACCCCACCTCCCGAATATTTCAACGTTACTTCAACCGGTGTTAAGAGGTTTTGAATCAGACGATAGGCATGATCACCATCCAGTAATCGTGCCCAGAAATTTATTTTCCATCCCAGAGACCATCCCGTACCACCATCCCCACGAATTTCCAGGGTTCGTCGAGCTGCCTCCGTCAGTTCAGGCGTCGCGACAGGTGTAATCTGCCGTCCGGGATGCAGACCAAATAGATGGGAGACATGACGATGTTCCACCTCATTATCGTCAAAATCTTCCGACCATTCCTGGAGTTGGCCTTGGTTGCCTATTTGATACGGGAACAGGGCTTTTTTCGCAATTTGCATCCGTGACATAAAAGCCCCATCAAGGCCAAGTATCTCTCCAGCTTCACAGCAGTTGGTAAACAGATCCCATATAATCGCCATATCCATGCTACAGGCGCGACTCGTTGCCGCTCGGTGACCATCGGCGGTTAAAAATCTATGTTCGGGGGAGGTAGACGGCCCGGTTATCAGGTTTCCCTGTTTATCCTCATATAACCAGTCCATGCAGAATTCCGCGGCGCCTCTCAGAATCGGATACACCCGGATCAGATAATCCAGATCGCCGCCAAATACATAATGTTCCCAGAGATGCCGCGATAACCAGGCGCCCCCCATAGGCCAGTTCGCCCATATCGGATCCCCATCGCCATAATTTCCCACGGCAGCAGACTGTCGCCAAATATCTGCATTGTGATGCGTGACCCAACCGCCAGCACCATAATTAATCTCTGCTGTTTGTTGACCGGTAACAGCCAAGTCGCCAATAAAATCAAGCAATGGTTCATGACATTCAGATAGATTGCATACCTCAGCCGGCCAGTAGTTCATTTCAGCATTGATATTAAGGGTCCAATTAGAACTCCATGGTGGACGAATGTCTTCATTCCAAATGCCCTGTAGGTTAGCGGGTTGGGTGCCAGGCCGGGAGCTGGCAATTAACAGATATCTGCCGAAGTTAAAGAGGAGGGCTTCTAACATCGGATCTGTCGTTGATTGATAACGATACAGTCGTTCGTCCGTTGGCAGGTCCGCCTCTGCTGATGCTCCCAAATCAATGGTCACCCGATAAAATAAGTTCTGATAATCCTTCACATGCCTTTGTTGCAATTCAAGGTACGGTTTTTTTGCTGCGGCTATGAGATCTTGTTCTGCATATTTTCCTGGCACCTTACCTTCACGACTGGGTGATTTATCGTACCCATTAAAACTGGTCGCGGCACTTAATAGTAAAAGAACCGTGTCGGCCTCATTAATTTGAATACCCGCTTCAACGATCCCTATCGATCCAGATTCTGCAATAGCTTGCAGGTGAATCTCGAAGGTCATGCCTTTGCCATTGAGAGATTCATCGTATAAAATAGGATCTGTGGAATCCAGATAGCTCGGGACCACGTGGGCTGGACATTTCCCACATAGAACCAACTGATCAGATCCAAGAGGATTTATATTAAAATGTAGTAAACTATCCATCCTCGCTAATAGGGTATGCCGACCGGGTTGATTGCATGTCAGGCGTATGACGATGACCTGATCTGGATAACTGGAGAATATTTCTCTTGTAAATACGGCATGGTCTGTGGCGTAACAAGTGGTCGTCATGGCCCGATCAAGGTCAAGTTCCCGCCGGTATGAGGACGGTTGCGTCGGTGAATTAAAATCCAGAAACAGGTTGCCCATCGGCTGATAAGACTGGGTGAAAGGGCCTTGCATTTTTTTACACAGGGCATCTGCACCAATATAATCCCCCTCATCCAATAGCCGACGAAGTTCAGGCAGCACGGTTTTGGCACCCGGGTTATTCCAGTCCGTCGGCTCCCCTGACCAGAGGGTATCTTCATTGAGTTGTAATCGTTCGGTGTCAACGCCACCAAATACCATAGCGCCAAGACGCCCATTTCCGATCGGGAGTGCTTCGACCCAGTGGCGGGCGGGTTGACCGTACCACAAAGATTTATCAGAGTTAGCGTTCATAATTCATTATTTCCACAATGCCTGTCTGACCCCACGAAGATCCATTTCAAACGCCAACCCTTCAATAGGCGGATGTCCGAAATGCCAGTGGACCCCGTGGATCGCGGCCTCGTCAAACTGATCGAGCAAAGTATCCTTTAGAAATGTGTGGATGGGGTAAACGGAATACACCTCAACAGTCGTCGCATCATTCCAGCTAACTTTGAGCCCAGTAACCCGTTCTTGCATGACCTGCATAACACAAGCGGCTTTTTCCTGAAGGGCCTCCGGGGTAGTTTCATTCGGTCGAACGATGGCTGATTCAGAGAGATGGGTTTGATCGTTCAGATCTCCAGCACCTGCAACAATGAAAGTGGGCGTCAACGTAAGATCCCGGATTGGCACGGTGTATGAAAAAGCATATAACGAAGGTTCCGTAAGAGCCAGGCAGGCCGGTGAGATATTAGTTCTCGCTATCGGATTTTTTCCTTCAAACAACAGGTCGTTCTGGACTAATACGTCCTGATATTCCGCATTAAACGCCGCAAACCCATCGGAGCTTAAGGGTGCAGGTATCCGGAGCTGAATAGCACATAACGCATGTGGTGGACGTTTAACACTTTTCAAATGCGCCCATATCTGGTCGAATGCCTTTTTATAGGGCACCGGTTTATGGAAGGTAACATGAATAATCTCAAATCCGGGCATGGCTACTACCCCACATGAATACGGGGCGATCCCTGTGAGAAATCGATAGTTACCAGCGGGGTTGTCGATAAGCATAGTATCCCTTTTTAATCCGATTTAGAGGTGATAGAGTGGGGATGACTTGGGTTCATGATGAGGTACATATTTATCGAAAGGCTGTTAAATGCCATAAAAAACAGTACTGGTCATATTTCTGAGCGCTTTAATAACGGACAGCGGGACGTTTGCCCCCGTGCTCGGATTTTTTTGTGTGGGAATCCCCTGGCATTCCACAGTTAAATGCCCGACTTTACTTTTAAACTCAACAATGGTCTTCATTTGCGGGTTGATCGGATCTGCGAACAATTTCACCCTGGTGTGGTCGAGGCCAATCGTTGCCAAAGCCAACATCGCTGTGATATTACTGCTTTTAGGAAACATCCTGGCGGCTTCACGCGCAGTGCCTTCAAAAAAACAGGTGGATTCTGCCAAGGTATGCAGATTTACTAATTCTGAGGCTGGCGTATGTATCCAGGATTTTACAGGTTTGATTTGTGTGATCGATATACTTTCAACACCAGAGGGCGCTGCGGCAGACATCCAATCTACCGCAGGCAAGGCTCCAGACGCCAGCAACATACGGGAATCGTATTTATCTGCTGTATCGACCATCTGATTGAAAAAGGCATCATTCGTGAACGCCCCGATGCTGGTAATGATAAGGTCGCAACCAAATTCAAGTATTCGGGGTCCATATTCACGCAATACATCCTGACCTGCAGCCTCAATATAAATTTGTGCAGGTGAATCAAAAAATTTCTGTGGATCGTTGGTAAAGATTACCCCCGAATGATGCTTGATATCTGCCGCATGTTTATCCAGATCACGACATAAAATACTACGAAGCACCGTTCTTCCTGCAACTCCCCGATCAATGGCTTCAGCCACTTCACTGCCGATAGCCCCGTATCCAAGTAATCCGACGGAATGGACTTGTGTATCCGACACCGCTGTACCTCCCACTATTTTCCTATTTAATCAACGCTTCCATAACCAGGTCAGAGCACTTTTTAATCCATTCACTTTCACAGAAGGCAGGTTTGGATGTGAAGATTGCACAGGAAACCCCTGTCTCCGGGTCAGCCCAGACCATCGTGCCGGTAGCGCCATAATGTCCAAACGTACGAGAAGAAGGGGGCGTTGTAATGGCGAATGCCGTTTGGGGAGAGTTTATTCGCCACCCAAGCCCCCAACATTGTTTCTGTTTAACCGATGCTGGGATCAACGGCAGTCCCCCTGTTTGATCGGTCGTCATCGAGGCCATGGTGGCTGGTTGAATAATGGGCTTCTTTCCGACACGGCCCTTTTGAAGGAACATCTGGATAAAATTGTTGATATCTGCCACCGTGGAAAACATGCCGCCCCAAGGGGCACCGAGCCCCCGCCAATATGTTTCGTTCCAGTTCCAGGATTCATTTCGTTGTACTTCTGGTATATCAATTAAGGCAACCCGCCCAACATCGATGCGGTGGCTACCGAGCGAACTATCGTCCATCTCAAGTGGAATGAAGATCTCGTCATCTAAGAATATAGGCAACGGTTTGCCCGTAATCTGTTTGACGACCTCTCCCAGAATCGCGATCCCGGTACTCTGATAGGATATATTAGTTCCCGGTTCGAATAGGAGATCGAGCGTACATATCCGGTCAATAAACTCATCCAGCGGGGCTTGTCTCTGGCGGTACGCTATATTTTCCGGGATCATATCCAGCAGCCCAGAGGTATGGGTCAATAAGTGGTGAATCGTGACTTTTTCTTTGTCCCGCTGGCCAAACGCAGGTAGGATGGAAGCTACCGGCGTATCGAGGGTCAAGAGATCTCGATCCAGAAGTATGGCGATCGCTGCACAGGTAACCGGCTTAGTAATCGAAGCGGTCAGAAAAACTGCGTCCGGTGGTAGTGGAGAAGTGTCATGGGTCAAACCCTGATGACCAAATCCGCGCGGGGATAACAGGCACCCGTCACGGGCAATGCCAATGGCCGCACCAGGTGTTCGTGCCTCATCAATCCAGGATTGAATATATTGATATAACGTATTCATTCCCTCAGCATGTAAACCAATGTCGGTCGAATCGTCCGTTTTGGATATCATAGATGTTTTCTGTTGTAAATCAGGTTGATTGGGTATGAAGGAATATGATGATTGTATATAATTATCAAATGTGAGGCAATATTTTATGGCTGTTTTGGAACGCCCTATGAAAAAACTATCGTTTATATCTGGCCTGGTTTTAATCGTCAGTCTAGTGGTTGCATGTGACATTGAACGGATTGAAGCCCCTTCCATTTTGCCTATGGATGCAGAACATTCCATCTTGACAGACTCATGTGGGATGGCCACGGTTGAATTTCGATGGTTTATTCGCGCTGTCACTGATATCAACGTTCCAGTCGTCCGTATTGCTGTAAAAAATATCGGTTCAGAACCGGCCAATCCATATTTGAAAAGGTGTATGCTATATCTATATTCGGTACAATTATCGACGATGGGATCATCACTAAGACAAAAGAACCTCTTGCGCCCGGAGAAACGTTTGAGGACGTTGCTTTTTTTATCGATCTTTCTTCTTTCAGCTTTATTGAAAAACTGCAATTAGAGGTGTCGTGTTTTAATAACTGATGATAGACCTACCGTGCCTCGAAAAAGAAGGATCACCAGAGAATTATTGGAATTTACGTGTTCAGCGTCGCGGTTTGTAAGATACGCCTATCGTCTGAAATCCAATATTCTTTATACCATAGCGATGTTTCGAATGTATCATTTAGGACATCCATCTTTTCTGTTAACTGTCGACGAAACCGGTTCCTGACAACGATATACTCAGGGTGTTCGGCCAGGTTGATTTGTTGGAAAGGATCTTGTTGGTGATCGAACAAGAGCTCTTTGTCATCCACCTTGTAAACCGCATACGTGTACTGTTTATCCCGCAAAGCCCGCCATTCATGGCCATTTTCCCACGTCGCACACGCGCCGGTATTCTGGAGAAAGGCCGCTTCAGGCTCATGACCAGGTTGCCCGAGCAAAATATGACTCAAATCGCATCCTTCCACTGCATCAGGAATATCCAAATCCACGAGACCAAGGAGGGTTGGCATAATATCTACACAGTTAAAACACACATCGGTCCTGGAGCCAGGCTTTATCTTTTTTGGCCATTTGACTAAAAAAGGCACTCTCGTTGCCTCCTCGTAGAATATATTTTTCTTCATCCGTCCGTGGGCACCAAACATCTCCCCATGATCAGACGTAAAGATGAATATGGTGTCTTCTTCCAAACCCGCCTGACGAATTGTCTCCTGAAGTCTACCGATATTCCAATCCAGGTTTGCCGTCATCGCATAATAAACCCGCATCCATGCCTCGATCTGCTCAGGATTCTTATCGATATCGGACCAGGCATCTCCATAAGGGGCGTCAATTCCATGTTTATAGTTAGGCGCCATGGGGAAGGCGGTATCTCGAAAGCGATCATGATATTCGATTGGCACATTCTCTTTTTCCCACGGATCATGGGGCGTACCGATTGAAAGAAACAAGGCGAATGGATGATCTCGGTCTGTTTGATTTTGAATATAATCTATGGCTATATTCGTCTGGCCATCCGGTTCATACACCCCATCGCCATAATAGATTCGATCAGGGCTGTTGGTATGGTAATAGGCGTCATAGTATTCATGGTGGAAATTATAGCTTGCCCAATATCCATCAAACCCTAGACGATCACGGCCTGGCGGTGTATAGGCATTTAAAGGATCATGATGGTTACCCAATTCATTTGCCCAGAGATGCCATTTACCGATATATCCAGTGTCATATCCACCACGGGTCAGTACATGGGCCAGACAGTCATGATTCGGATTCATACGGACTTCATTAATCACCATGCCGGTCGAAGTCGTATATTTACCGGTCCATAACGATGCTCTATAAGCAGAACATACTGGATGGGATACCACCGCATTGAAAACGTCAACCCCCTCGGCGGCAAGCCGGTCCATATGGGGCGTATGCCCCCGTTCATCCCCTGCATAGCCACAGGATTGATAACGAAGCTGATCAGCAAATACGTATATAATGTTAGGCGATCGTTGATCGGAATGTGTTAAATTTTCAGCCATTCACACCGTCAAAACTTAAAATACACATATCGAATTTAACCTTACTCTCCGACCGTCCGGCTGACCAACGTCAGGGGTTTCGGATATCGGATCGGGCCAATAGGGGTTTGAACGGTTGGTACAGCTTGCAGTCTAATATTTTGAGGTGACCCACTTTTCCCGGTAAGGGCCAGAGCCAAATTAACTAAATCCTGAGCCCCACCTTCAAAAAATTGGAATAGATCCAAGTTAACATTGACGGGAATATCCTGGGGTTGACCGGGTTGTAACACAATTTCATCATTGAATTTTCCACTGATGGTCTCTTTGTCCTGAAGAAACAAAGTCCAGTCCAGACCAACAAGACGTGCCGGCACGGAATTGTTTGCTGGATTCTCCGCTTTGACGAACAGGTTGAACGATAAAGGAATCTTACCCGAGGCTATCGCAGCAATGAGACGGCCCGTGTCTAACATGCCGATATCCTGGTAATTTTGTATCCGGGATATATTTACTCCCGCTAATTCTATAGTGCCTACCCGGTCGAGATCAAATTCAACCTGTCGTAAAGCCGCCACTTCCTGAAGGGCGGCGCATCCCCATAACCCGGACATAAAAGTCATGGATAAGAGCATCAGATATCTGGCGGGAAGATACTTCATAATGGTATAGTCCCTTATTGAAATAAATATTTGTCAAGCCGTGGCTTGCATACGATCCAAGGCGATCTGAGCATGGGCACGAACAAAATACTCCTCATCCTTGAGCGTTTTTCTCAAGCAATCGGCAGACTTCGGATCTTGAAGGTCAATCCGCTGAAGTGCACTGACGGCATTAAGGCGAACTTGTGCATTCTGATCAAACAAGGCATTCGTAAGAGCAGGGACGGCGGCTCTTGCAGCCTCACCAAAGATTCCGAGGGCTTCAGCCGAATTGCGGCGTACCCAAGCAGAAGGGTCGGTTAAAGTCCTTATTAAATCGGGCGTCGTATCTATCGCGATCGTTCCCATATCGCCCAGGATATCTGCTGCTGAAGCACGGACCGCCCAATGTGCATCAGTGAGTGCATCGATCAAAGGGGGTATGGCGTCTTTCCCGGCAACCACCAAGCCATAGGCCACACCAAATTGACAGGGGTTTGTGTGGTCTTTCTCCAAATTGGTCTCTGAGGTTTTACGGGCATCGTTTTTCAGCAAATCCATTAAAACTGAAACGCCTTTTACCCCCTGCGTACCCAAACTATAAACAGATTCCATGCGATCAAATTCATCCCCATGGTGATATGAATGTAAGAGGGTATCCATAGATTGCTCACCAAGATCGGAGCAGGACGACCGGCCGTTGTACCAATCCCATTGATGAGCCCAAACCCGATCGGGTGTCTTATGGTCCATCGTCTGCCAAGATCCACCTTCACTATCCCAGGATGGGGTTGCTGGTTCTGACATTCGACAAAACAGGAATTTAAGCATAAACCGGGGTAAGGGCCCCGTATTTGCCATAGCACGGTGCCAAAGGTCATAATGGATAAGCGTAAAGGCCCCGGCGGAACCGTGAAGGGGGCGTTCGGTCTGTTTGAAAGCTACTTTTTCGTCACAGAAATATTGTGTCCCAGGTATAATGGCAGAAGGACCGCGTGTTGCATCCACATCTTGTGGATAATAAAATCCCATAACCCACCGGCAATGGTGATGGCGCACATTTTCATCTGCTTCGTAGCTGTCCTTGTGATGATTCTGACCCTGGTTACCTGGTGGGTTAAAGTGACCATGTCGATGGGGGTGGACGAAATAATCCGAACCGAGCAGGCTCTGAAGGGCCCCATCCACGGCCGGATGCCCGAGAATATCGTATAACGCGGGAATTCTGGCCAAGAGATCGTTGCCGGGATTTCCTTCCGTATCATAAAGAACCGTGGCATCATCATATATTTTCTGATGCAGTGATTCGGGCAAATCGGCCTGTACCGAAATATACCCTTCTCGAATAAATCGTTGCATATCATCATCGGATAAAAGATCCGGCTTATCTGGCATGTTTTTATCTGCTCCTTACATATCAATTTAAACTGTATCAAACTGTATCCGTTATCCCGGCGTAATTTATCATATTCCCATAGTAATTATCCCCGGGCACTGAGCATTATTATACGAAAACAAAAATCAGAATCTATGAGAGTATACCTGTGATCAGCTGAAAACAAGAGGAATTTCAGAAATAGGTAAGGCGCATTATCTTTTGACTAAAGATCTCATGCAACGTTTAATGTGAGAAAGAATTAAATCTCTTTAAACCAACCTCCATGGAAGGCTTCTATGTATCGATTACCAATTACATTGGCATTAGGTTTTTTGACCTTGCTTGGGGTTGATGCCCTTCGATCGCCTTCCCTTCAGTCCGCTGAGACCAACAGTATCGGCAAGGTTATGCCCGAGGATGCCGCCCCCTTGGATAAGCAACATTACCGCTACCTCGCCAACGAGCCCACGAGTCTTGATATCACCGTATCGATTTATACCGCAGATGGCAGTGAATTTCTCTACGAACCCCTGACCGTCATGGATGAAAATAATCAGATTTTACCGGGAGCGGCAGAGCGGTGGAAAGTTTCAGAAGATGGGTTGACCTGGACGTTTTACTTTCGACCGAACCAACGCTGGAGTGATGGGCACCCCCTTACCGCCGGGGATTTTGAATATGCCCTAAAACGTGCGCTCGATCCGATGAGCGGTAATGTATATCCCTTTCCCTATTATGTGATAAAAAATGCAGAAGCATATAACCACGGCGAGATAAAAGATGCCGACCTCGTTGGTATTCAGGCCATTGACGATTTAACCTTGAGTATAGAAACGGCGCTCCCTTGTCCCTATCTACCACTGATTATGTCCTACAAAACCTCGGTGCCGGTCCCTGAATGGCAGGTTGAAAAATATGGCAATCGCTGGTCTCTGGCAGAACATAACATCAGTAACTCAAGCTATAAGCTTGTAGACTGGTTGCCGGGTCAGCGACTTGAGTTTGAATTAAACCCATACTATGACGGCCCCCACAAGGGATATTTGGAGCGCATTACGCGTTTGATTACCAACGCAGAAGCAGGGATCAGTACGGGAATCGCGCCTTATGAAAATAATGAAGTAGAGGTTATAGGCATTGCCCCCATGCAGTTACCTCGGGTCAAGGCAGATCCGGTCCTTAGCAAAGAACTATATGCAACCCCTACCTTTCAAACCTGGTATCTCTTTTTCCAGAACAACACGCCGCCATTTGATGATGTAAAGGTTCGGCAGGCCATAGCCCACGCGATTGACAGGGAGACCATTACACGAGTGTTGTTGCAAGGGATGGGAACCCCAGCGCATACCATGTTACCGCCCGGATTTCCAGGATACGTGGGTGACAAATATCGTGATATTCAAGCCTATAATCCAAAAAAGGCAAAACAACTTCTGGCTGAGGCAGGCTACCCAAATGGACGTGGGTTTCCCCGGGTTGAATGCTGGTTACGTGGCGCGAGTCGCGATATGGTCGCCGAGGCGATCCAGGGGATGTTGTCCCAAAACCTGGGGATAGATATAAAAATCGTCGGACAGGATCGGAAGGTGTATGTGGATAATATGTACCAATACCGCATCCCGATGAGCCTGATTACGTTCGTTTACGACTACGTGGATCCACACAATATGCTGGGCATGGTCTGGCATACCAGACCAAAGGGCACCGGACGCCACGATTGGAGTCATCCTGAGTTTGACCGGCTGGTCACAGCTGCGGCCAGCGAGATGGATCTCACCAAGCGTATGCAGATGTATGACGAAGCTGAGCGTATCCTTTCTTCAGATGCAGGGGGTGTATTTATTTATCATGGTCTGCCGATGCAACTCCGCAAACCCTGGCTGAAAGGCTTCACGAAGGACAATGCGGGATATTATTCCCATCGTCAACCCGTGACCTTAACCAGGTTGTTTATTGGGAAATAGGGTGGGAGGATTTAGATTTTTTGTGCGGTTGCCATACTATCGATTGAAGAAAAATTTTTCAGCTGTACCACCGAGAATCCATGCCCGGTCTGTCTCACTGAGAAAATTTGCTGATTTTATTAAATCGATACTCGCGGGAAAATCTAGGGCTGGATTTTTCATCTCAATGGGGCCACCACTATCACTTTCCCACATACATCGCTCAGGGCCAAACGCATCAACGACCTGTTCAATTATGGGCAACACCTCTTTGTATGGGGCTTCGCCGTGCCCCAACACTTGAAGAGGTCCTATCTTAACCATCACCCGTCGATGCCGGGCCAGTCGACATAAAAGTTCCAACGACTGATCTGCACGTACATCCTTTCGTACCCGTACCCCACCAAGATGATCAATAATTACCGGTGTTTCCGGATATCGTTCACACATCCGATCAATGTCCGGTAAATCATCTGGACCAGCGAGAAAACTCAAGGCCAGATTTTCCTCTCCCCCGGTAGCAAACATGGATTCATAGCCTGCCTGATTAAGCCAGTCTGACCCTTGTCCACATGGCTTCTGGGCACTCCTGCCTCTTATCCTGAACGCATAAATCCCGTGATTAGCAAGTGCTTTCATGGTCCGGCCAGGTGAGGGCAAGGACACATCACTGAATGCGGGGATAACGCCGGTGCCCACATACCTGTCCGGTGCTGAAGCAATTAAATCGATGATGTAACTATGGTCCAATCCATACCACGTCATTTGAACGAGGTTGATCCTGACCTTGCCAACCTGTGCGGCGTAGGCAAAATAATCTTCAGGCGTAAAAGAAGGGCGCCAAAGATCAACTGGACCAAACCCTTGTGCCAGAGGATAGGTATCAAAATCATCCGTCCAGACATGGATATGGGCATCAAAAAGACCCGATGAGGGATTCATTATTTCTCCACTTATTTTATTTTTTTGCTCATGCTAAGGAAATCGATCAAAACATGCCTATATCTATATCCAACTTAATCGGTCGGATCAAGAATATTCAGTTGTCCTTTCTGATTTGAACGGGGATCCAATTGCTCATCATAGGATATTTGACCCTGTGCCATCCCCATTCGATTCCACTATTACACGCCATTTTTATCTTTTTGAAAAAACCCACGGATCCAGACAAATCTCTACTGCATCGGGTGAGCCTGTTTGCACCCTTCAAGATGGAACATGGATACAGGTAGGCACCAGATTATTGGGGATGGAAAGAACCAGATCGGCTAGGTTGTTCCACCGGGCAGATACTTGTCAACTCTCCATGCTATAGACTTTGATAGGGTTACAGAAATAATCCACCTATTAAATCAGGGCACGCGAATTGATTATAAAAACAGATTAGAGTGATTCCACTTATGGGATCTTGCCTCTTGCCTTCTCAACTCCTCTATATATAAGTTGATGTCAGAATATCCTCCCATAAAATCCTTTTCAACATGTCCACTTCTTCATATACTCCTTCAAAAATATACGAACTCACCATAATCAATGAATACTACCCCAAGAGGTTGGCATGAATCGTCCACCGGAAGATTTTGTCGTCGTTCACGAAGACCGTCTTTTGGCCTTCACCGAGACCTGTTTTAAGAAGGTCGGTCTATCGATTGACCATGCCCAGCTTATCAGTCGATTGCTGGTGAATTCGGACCTGCGGGGCGTCCGTAGTCACGGCGTAAGGGCGGCAAACGGATACACGAAAGCCTTCGCTGCGGCCCAATGTAATCCCAACCCGAACATCAAAATATGCTCCGAGTCCCCCACTGCTGTTGTTATCGACGGGGATGGCAGCCTCGGTTACCTGTCTATGGTCGAGGCGACTCAGCAGGCCATCTCAATGGCCAAGGAAGTAGGCATGGGGATGGGACTTGTGCGCCATATTGGTCATTACGGCTCGGCCGGTCACTATACTCGCATGTGTATGGAAGCAGGGTGCATCGGATTTTCCGTACAGGGTTACAAGGACCACGGCAATGCCCGAGGGCAGACGCCTAAACCCCAAATCGGATATTTTGGCAATCCTCCTCTCTGTTTTGCGATACCCGCTGGGGAAGAACCCCCGGTTATCCTTGATGTAGCCACGCGCATCCTGGCAGATTATCAAACGTCACCAGAGTTCGATGATCTGCTTACCCGTATCCCTGCCGCATTTTTCAAAAGTATCGGATATGGCGCGGTGGCATTCCTTCTCGGCGGCGCACTGGCGGGGACGGG
>Ga0115002_10000895_pt1 | contig 41992 bp, 25 predicted proteins | sample ArcticOcean_MG_C_8_FD_89576 | JGI IMG/M metagenome (GOLD analysis project Ga0115002, IMG submission 89576) | Marine microbial communities from western Arctic Ocean - ArcticOcean_MG_CB11_86 | ecosystem: Environmental > Aquatic > Marine > Oceanic | place: Arctic Ocean: Canada Basin | collected... | reverse complement strand
CTCATAGTCTGTAACCTCATTGTTAAATGCATAAAGTAAAATACCTTTTGTCATCGTTCAGACTGCAAGTTTTCTAACTCAACCCGCCAGGCATTTAATTGCTCTTGCCAGCGTTCAGTAACTAGGTTAAGTAAATGTTTACGATTAACTGTAACAGGAGTGTCATATAAATCTACTATTGTTAATTCGTCTAAGTGAACAGTTGATAATAAATTAATTAATTCAGGACCCGCTTTCCACATACCACCAGAATCTGCAAAGATCATTTTGGCTTGATACCGTTCTTTTAAGGTTTGCCTGGCGGCTCCGTGGTCGAAACGACGTTTAATTTTATCGGTTATTTTGTTATCCATACCTAATAGTAGTTATTAATATTGAAATAGCGGCCAAAATAAAAGGGCCAAACGCCCTTTTATGAATAAATTAAAAGTTATTAAGTTTCTGCAACAGAACCACTCAGTGTGGGTGTACCCCATGTATTTGAAAGTATAGCAGTAGCAGGTTGTTTAACTACCCATGTAGCAACAAAACTACCTTGTACTATATCTAAATCTGCATGATCTCCTGTTGAATGAGTAGGATTAGCTGTATCAGCCGCGGCATCTTCACATGTTGTAGTAAAAACAATAGTTGTGGCTGAACCAGCGGCAGCGTCTGCCTGAGCTTCAATTTTAATAAAGTTAGCTGTATAAGGTGATGTGTCAGCAAACTGCACAAATAATGTTTGATCACTTGTTGTTAAAGCATGAGCATCAATTGCACTAACAGAACTGCCCGAGCCTGGGTCACTTCCACCAATTTGAGTTGTACCTGAATATGCTACACTAGCTATTGTATGACTATGCGAACCTGTTAAATGAACTGTTCCACAGTTAGCACAAAGATCTGTCCATTCTGTATTTTTATCTGTGGTTGCACCACCAGAACGTGCAAATGTCATTGCAATGGAGCCGCCAGCATTAAAAAAGTATCGAAATTTAGCCGCTGTATCAAAATCTATGGTCATTGTATAAATTAATCGAGTTGTCCAATCAGCCGTTTCAGTAACTATACCGCCTGATGTTATATCTGCTCCAAAAGCATTAGCAGAGAGACGACCATCATATACTGCTGTAACATTAGCTTGAACAGTACCAATAGCCGCGATAGTATCAGTGTTGTCTAATGTTGCATAAGTGGCAACACTAGTGGCTTGGTGTGTTCCTATGTTTTCAATTCTCGTAAGTAAAGTATTCCATTGTGCGGCTGTAATTGTACTACCAGCGGATACTGCCGCTACAGCACTACCTTGGCCATACCCTAAATCTCCTGTACCAACGCCCCAAACTGAATTTACATTATCTACCGTGTGGTCTGCGGCACCTGCGGCACCTTGTGCAAAAATATTATATTCATCATCTAATATTGTGTCGCCTGTTGAATAAGCCATGTTATTTTATCCCTCTCCGTTCTTAGTATTAATGTGAGATTGCAACAATCGCTTCAACTGTGCCCTCTTCTGTTGTATATTTATTCGTTAATGATCGACCGATGACATTAAATGAATTTGTTTCTCCTGATTGAGCGGCCCTTGCAAGACCGTTTCCTGCAGAAACCAACCTATCACCTTTGTTTACTGTGCCAATTACACGTACAGGTGTTCGACCAGATAAAGCAATTTTAGGGTGTGTTTCATTACTTCCTGCATTTGAATTCATTAAATATGCGGCGTGTGTACTAACAACACCAAAAACTTCTTCACTTAAATCTTCACTTGCTTGAGTAACTTCAGCAGATCCACCTAATGCAACAACAGTACCTGGATCCATTTCACAATCAGCTTCAAAGCGTTCAGCTAAATCCGCGTATTGTGCTGAGCTACTAAGACCTGTAAATGTTACGGCCTTAATTTCTTTATATTGCAATGCAGTAGTACCTAAGTTAATTGTATTATTAGCACCTGGATTAATGTTTCCATCAGCACCCATAATGTTTAATACTGTAGTGGTAACACCACCATCATTAATTTTAACTAAAATATTACCATTGCTTGTTTGATTTTGTATAACAGCGTCGTTTGTTGCAACAGATAATTTTAAATCACTATCAGCACCAACAACTACACCGGTATCATTTAATACACCAAGTGTTCCAGAAGTAGTATCATTACCGGTAGCACTCAAAAAGCCTGTCGAATCGATACTGTCTAATAGTTGAGCATTTGAAGATGTACCAGTAAGAACAGCACCACTTACTGTAGTACTAATATTAATACCAGGAACAACAGTAGCAAAACCTGAGATACTAACAGCCGGAGTAAATGTAGTATCTTTACTAGTAATGGAAACAACTGTAGATGAAACATACATTTTGACCACAACATGATCAACTGCTGATCCATCTTGAACTGTTTCTACAATGGCGCCTGATGTGCCTGAACCTGCTGTAAATGATGGTCCAACTAAAATGTGTGTGGTACCATTATAAACTTTTAATTGTTCGTTTGTGCTATCAAACCACAAATCGCCAGCAACTTGGCCAGACGGTGCAGTTGTAGCACTTGTAGCAGATCCTAAATTTTTAAATAGTGTACCACTATAAACTTTTAGTAAACTATTAGTTTTATCGTACCAAAGTTGTCCTGTTAATGGTGCAGATGGCTGACTAGTATTAGCGTTGCTTTCTAGCAACTTTATGAAGTTTTCGTTTAAAAACTCACCATAGCCAGCGTAGTTCTTTCCAACAACAGTTACGGAACTGTCAGTGTTAATGGTACCATCTGCTACTGTAGCAAAAATTGTACCATCTGTTAAATTGATTGTGTATGCCATTTCTTTATCTCCGATTCTTTGTATTATTTATCAATTTCTTTAAGTATATACTTTTTACGTAGTACTTAAATCAGTCAACGTCTGTATTCTAACAGTATAGTCGATCTGAATTTGCCTATTCAGGCTTTTTTGTACTGGGTGAAAAATTACATGGGTTACTAGATCAAGATCAGTTGATGATCCTTGCCATGATGTTAACCCCAATTCATCAAATACATACTCTCCATCGAGATTTACTGAGTTATCAAATGCTTCTTGTCCAGCCGGCTCACCATAATCTAGTAAACAAGTACATACAATATCTGTATAAACTTTACCACTTGTATGTGATACTGTAAGTTTGTTTCTTGATGGGTCAGTATTTGCCGCGGCTGTATCATCTACTACTTTTGTATATGTTTTATTATATAAGTCAGCATTTGTGCCTGTTGTATTTGGTGGAAGATATGTAATAATTCCTGTAGGATCAACTGAAGATCCTCCGTTGCCAAAGCACATATTATAAATGTGACCTAAATTCTTATTACTCATTGCCTGTGCTAAACTATTAGAAAAATTTTCATAATGAATAGCATTGCGTTTATCAACAAAAACTTCATCATTATTAGGGTCAAATATTTTAATATGCCCTTCGATTAATACTCCGCCTTTCTCGTTAGGTGTAGGGGTATTTTCTTTTTCATTTTGAGTTTCATTATTTGTATTTTCTTCATTCATACTGTATTTACCTTAGTTTTATTACTCGTTTCTTAAGAATTTTGCCGGTATAGAATCTGTCTTTTGTAACGGATCTTCTTGTATAATTGTTGAACCATCATCTACACCATCTGTACTCTTATATAAGAATGTAGTATATGGCCAGTCAAGATATTCACCAATACTCTTATTATAAACTTTAGTTGCTGTGGCATGTGTACTAAGTGATGTACCTGCTGTTCCTCTACGTAATCCACCTAATTTATTATTAGTTATATCTCTAGTACGATAAGTGATACGTTCTTCATCAATTATAATAATTCCAAAAACATTATTAGTTAAATCTGGTGCACCTAATACACTAGCATCATTAACATAAATGAATAAATCTTCTTTTCCAAGCGGAGAAGTTAATTCTGTTGTTTTGGTTTCGAGCTGTCTATAAATTGCTTTATTACCTTTCATATCATGGAAGATATTATATTCTAGTCTAGCTGGGACTAGATTTTCACTTGTTAATGTAACACTTATATAATCAGTAGCAGATATACTAAGTGACGTAAATTCAATTTTGCTAATATCCCCGTCTTTAAGTTTAAAATCTGATCCATAGAATTTACGTTGACCATTAACATGTACTATTAATTTTTCTGGTTTAGTAATATCTCTACCTAATTCGTATTCTGATACTAAAACTTGAGTTGTCACAACTTTATCAAATGGTGTAGCAGTTTCATCAAAACCCACCATATCAAAACCACTTGGTGTCTCAACAGTTACAATTGATTGACCATCATAGACTTTGGTTACGCCATCAAGTCTACCAGTCTGATTAAAAGTTGTAACTGAAATATGATTATCTGCAGGTAATGAAACTGTAGATTTAATTGTTAATATATTTGTGCTTGGATCAATGGTATATTCAGCATCTGTTCTTATAAAAATCTTTATTTTTTCTTCTGGATATGGAGGTGTTGCTAATATTACGCTACGTGATGAACTACCATCTGTTGTTGTAAATGTATAATCAGCACCTAGTGTTAATTTTATATCATCTTTATAAACAGCCAATTCATTGTCTGCGATACTACTAACAGAAGTATCAGTTGTTTGAAATAAAGTATAAATTGTTGTTGATCCATCTGAATCAAATTCAAATCCTTCAGGCGGTCTTAATCTTAATCCATTCAATTCAACAATAGCGAGATCTGAATTACTACCCGATAAATCATTAGTTAAAGCATAATCATAACTTGAATTATCAGTTGAAATATTTTGTGTTATAGGATTATTATGCATTATAGATAATGATGCATTAAATTCATAATAAATTGTTAATGCACTATCTTGTTCGTTATCTTCAAAACCTAAAACATCTATAGCGATATAATCTGTTGCAGTTACAGCTTGTTCTTTCTTAATTAATATCTTTGTTTCAAAACCATATGTAGAATTATCCCAGGTGCTTGCACTATCATAATTGTCTATGCTATAGTTTGATGTAATACGTTTACCATTAATATAAATTACAACATCTCTTATTTCTTCATGCTTAACAGGAACAATGATATGTACTTCATTGTTGTCTTGTATATAATCGGCTGGACTATAACTTTGTTGCCATAATTGATTACCGCCGCCAATACCATATGCAGTAATTCCAATTACATCATTTGTTGAGGCACGGAAATCAGTAGCTGAGCTAACAAGTGTTATAGTTTTACCTAACCAATCTACAGTAAAATCTACAGTAGCGGTTTCGCCAACATTATTAAACCTTAAACTTTTACCTGTGGTAAGGTTGAATACTCTTAATTCAAAAGGATCATCTAATAAAGTACTAAAACTATGAATCATAGTTAATCCGTCCCACTGGAAGAATGATGTTTTCTCAGTAAAACAAAGTCCTTTATTAAGATAGTCTGCACCAGGTCTTGTGAGAACTGTAAGATTTAATGTATCAAATATTGCTCCTGGCAAAAATTCTTCTGGTGCATGACTGCTATAAGTGTCTATAAATACACCGCCTCCAACATTAATATCTGTGCTTAATGTTCCAAGATATGAATTTGTAAATGCACTACTTTGATAAATGGTATCTAAAATTACATCACTATATGTAGGTTTACCCTCAGGACCAAAGTCTAAGTTGTCGTATGGATTAATATCAAAGTTACCAACATTGAATCCAGTATTTTGACTAAACGTTGGGCTTGTTACTTTTACTCCCGGATAATCTATTCCGGATATTAATAATCCTAAGTCAATACCTGGCATGTCGCTAGTAGGAGCATATAATCCAGCAGTTCGTTCTATACCTGTTAATTCACTAGCATCAACTAATGTATAGTTTAATGGATTAAATGTTGCTTCACTTAATGTAGAGCCATCACCAGTAGATGCTTTATAAACTTTATTATTATAACGAACTAACTGATCAAGTGTATAAACTGTACTTGCGGCCCAATCAACTATTGAACTAGAATACTCATATCTGTCAAATTTAATACTAGTTTTATAAGATCTAACACTACCAGGGCTACATACGGCTATAGCTGTTGCACCAGTTCCTCCGCCCTGAGATATTGTAATAACTGGGGTAGAAGTATATCCAACTCCACTATTAGTAATTGTAATTGCGGTAACTGCACCAGCTGTATTAATAACAGCCACCATTGTTGCTTGAGTAGTGCAATCTCCTGTAATTGTAACTATTGGTTTACTAGTATAGCCACTACCACCGCTAATAACAGTTATTGAATCAATGGATAATGTAAAATTATTTTTCCAATCTTTATAAGGTTGTGTTAACCAAATTGCATCGTCAAGATCGTAATATTCACCTGAACCTCTGACACCACCTAATTTATGTTGTGGGCTGACGTACTTGGCTAATGATGTATTATATTGAGATGGCAAATCAAAGTCTGATGTGTCGCTGTTTGCTGTATCGACTCCAGTGTACTTTAAATTAAATTCTTTAATTTGTGTTCTGTATGGTTTAACTTCACTTAAATAACTTTCAATAAATGTTTGGTTATCATTTTGTAAATTAGTAAATGTTTTTAATTCACGTACAGTATGTTCAACATCAATTAAACTTGTTTTCATTAAGAAGTCTGAGGTTTCTTGTTCGCTAAAAATATATTCAAATATTAATTTAATTCCCTCAATTCTGTGTGATGCTAAATCATCAACGAATAATTCTTCATTAATTGCTTTAATAATTTGTCTTGTTTCTAATACTGGCTCCTCATCAAAATATTGTGCATCAAATACTTCTCTAGAGAAACCATTATTGCTCACACTATAATCATGTAATGTAGACTTTATTTTTATAGTACCAGTTTGTAATCCGACCCGTTCCCAGGTACCGTTTGGTTTAAGTTCATGTCGTTCCCATTTATTTTGGGCATTGGCTGTTACTTTAACAATAGTGCCGGCTGGAACATCAGTAACAGTTTCTAATGCAGATACAGTTGCAACTTCTCTAACAGGATTAATATTTTTATTATATCCAATCGCCCACCAATGTGTATATTCCCAATAATTGGGAGTTTTATAATTTTGTATTCTAGTAACTAGCGTTGTTGTTTTATCACTTTGTAATGTATAAATTGCCCAAAGTCCGCCATTACTGCCATCGGCCTCTACTAGATATCTATGTCCTGCACTTACTAATTCAAATTGTTGATATTCAAGTTCAATTTCGGTGGCTACTTTTGTATCCCAGGTATTACTAGTAATACTTGGTTCGTTTTCTTCGCTATCTAATAACTTAAATGTTTTCATTTCAGTGATTGGATATATTGCTAGGTTTGAATTAGCTCTAGTGATATAATTTTTAAGGGCACTAAATCTATCTTTAAACATAGATTGCCTTGGTCTAAATTGTACACCAACTTTATCTTGATCAGATAGTGTTATATCTGGAACTATGTTACCAGCTGAGTCAACGCCACAAAATGAATCTTGTAATTTACGATATACTCGATCGCTTAAAAATTCTGCAGGATCGCTGTCTTTAATTAATTCGTATTCTGCATGAATATTATTTTCTGTATTTTCTCTATCAAATTCAATATGTACAACACTATCATTACTACTAATCAAAGATTGAGAATTATAAATTGCAAATGCATTTGATGCAATAGCACCTATATATGGAATACCACTTGATTTTGGATTTTCAATATATTGTGCAATAACAACAGGACTTAATGTTTTGCCATGAAATGTGTCAGCAACTTCTAAGTCTTTAACCCAGAAATAAAATTTTGTTTTAATTGACCCATTTTCAATAACATCACTTAATTGTGTATAAGATGTGGTATTGTATGGCGTTCCTGTTTCTTCATAGTCTTCTGGTTGAACATCGCTTGATACCCATTGATAGATATCTGCGGTTGATCCTGTAAATAATTGACCTAGACGTTTTGCTTTATAATCTTCAGTATCTTGGTTGTAGTTTAAAAATCTAGTATTCGTAACGTCCCACCAAATTCTTCCTACATGTTCTTGTCCCCAAACATCTCCATAGGTGTTTATAGATCCTTCGCTGTATCCTGCAGGATCTTCGGGTGTAATAATATCAATATTTTCTCTAGCAACGCCTAAAATTTTACCTTGTAGTGGATCAATATAATCTAAATATGTTAATATATCATTATCACTTATATCATATAAAAAACTAGAATCAAGTAAAGCAGTATTAACAGTTTTTGTTTGCTCTCTTTTAACAGACCAAGAACTACGGTATTCAGTATCATAAAATCTAACTATTCTACCCGAGTCTGTTAATGTAGTTGTATCATAACCTGGGCTACCAACTAATAATTTACCAGAAACATAGTCAACGCTTTTTCCATAATCATTTAGTGCTGTTACTTTAGTATCAGTTATTTGTTGTCCATAAACAAATTTACCAGGATTAATAAATGTGTCAGTGGTTGATTTTAAGTAATCAAATGTGTAAACTGCACCACTGGCCGTCTGAATGTCTTTAATTACAGTTGCACCAGCATCAAATTTAGTTTGTAAGGTTGCACCCATAGTTGCTATATCAAATGTAACGATTAAATTTGTTGCACCGCCAGGTGCACCAACAGCTATTCCTAACGCATTACTACTAACATCTAAACTGTGGCCAAATCTTGCAAATTGACGTGGAAATGGATTATACATTGTCTGCATAAATGAGAATATAGTTAATCCTAAATCAGTTAATACTGATTCATTACCAGTTACTGGCCACACTATAAGTTTATTATTCAGTGCTGTTGTAACTAAACTATCTAATGTTAAATGTAATTTATTGCTTGAATTACTAGCAGTAACATTTGGAATATTTGCATTATTAATATCAGTTACTACATTATCTAATGATGTTCCAGTAAAAGTAACATAGAAGTCATTAATTCTAATTCTCTGCCCTATAGTAACTGTTGGGTTCTCTACAGTTCCTGTAATTAATCCGTATACTCTAGATTTGTTTATAAATCTAGCTACACTTCCTGCATCATCTTTTATAATACCTTCTGTATTAGATTTAGTGTCTCCTGGGCAACCTGCGTATATAGAACAGTATATGAACAAATTTTAACGTCATATCCAAATTCTGCATCTCCTACTACTGCACTAGATGATAAAATTTCTACTAATGACATATTATTAGTTTCAATATCAATAAAGTCACCAATTTTTATTCCAGATGCTGTTTTAAATGTAACTGTTGATCCACTATAAGTATAACCACCAGAATTAACTACATTATCATCTTCAAGTATTTTTTCATTAAGTAGTACCGTTGGTACTCCTGTTATAGCACTAGTTGTTGTATATGTAACAGTATCTAAACCTGAGTCGCCATAGTCAACAGTTTTTGTAAGGTGAAATCTTTGGCAGTCCCTATCATATACATATATTTCACCAACACCAAGTGCCGAGTCTCCACCAGCACCTTCTAAAGCACCAATAGTAACTTGTCTGCCATCTGTTGTTGTCGCTAAACTATGACCAAAACGCATAGGATCACTTGTTGGGTTGCTGATTGTTGCAAATAAACTAAAATAGTCAGTACTATTAATACTTGCAACTGCACTAGATGCCGGTGCAGTAGTAAATGTAATTACTTTTGTTCCTGAATCATATGTATAATCATAATGTGGTCTTTGTAAAACATCATCTAATCTAACCTGGAATGCTTCTATAGATGTAGCCTGTTTTAATGTTGCAAGGCTAAAATCTACAGATGACCCATCAAAAGTTGTAATTGTTGATGTTGATAATCTTTTAATTTTAATTGGCAATCCTGCGGCTGGTGCAGTAACAAAAGTAATAGTTTTTAATGCTGTTGAGTATGACCACTGAGTTGTAAGAGTTTGTATAACATTGTTTACAACAACAGAGAGTTCATCAGTTGAGTCTACATCAACTAATCCAGTAATATCAAATTCTCTAGTCGATCCATCACCAGTAAATCTTTGCAGTTGGTCTTCGTATTCATTTAATTGGTATCCATATACTTTATCTATACCTGGTGCACCAACCCATATTACTCTTGAGTTTTGACTTATAGCAACACTATAACCAAAGTCACTCATTGTTGAACTACTTCTTCCTGTAGGTACCGTTAATAATTGATAATCTTGAAATACTTCTGAATTAGGTAATTGTCGAATAATAACTGCAAAACCTTCTTCACTTTGTGATAATCGAGCACCTGTTATATGCCATTTATTATCACTACTACGTACAACAGTTCCAAACCCAGAAATTCCAGTTGCACCACATGTTAAATTTTCGGAGTGACTAAGTGTAGTAGCGGTATCACCTTCAACATATACATCTACAACACCTGTTCCAGCATCTGGTGATCCTATTAATGCTACCTTTCCATTTTTAGATTGGCTTACACTAGATCCAAATTTTCCATTTGCTACGGCTGAATATGGATCAATATTAGTAGTATTTGCACTAGTAAATGGTTGTATTTTTTCTAGTGTAGCCCATTGTCCTGAATTGTATTCTTGTACCCATATTTTTTCGCCTGTAACCAGTTCAGTTACATAAGATAAATCAGCAACATCACTTGCTTGAGTTACTTTTGCTGTTTTTAAAATAAAAACAATACCTATATCAGTCTGTGTTAATGTATTATTCAATCCTTCAGGGAATGAAAAATTAACTGTTATTTGACTTAAATTATTCACACTTGCAACTTTAAATGCACCATCTAACTCTGTTTTAAAATGTTTAATTATAAAAATATCATTTTTAACAAGCTCGTGCTTGCCATCAAATGTAAATGTAGTGGTCTCATCTAAATTATCTACCATTGCAATTAATTCAGCTTCTTGCAAACTAGCTCTATAAACATTCCAGGTATAACGATTATCTTTAGCTATCCATATTTTAGAACCTTCTGTAATTATATCTAGCTTATTAACTATTTCAGAAAAGTCATCAAGATTAAAACTCTTGACTTCAACGTCATCAAAATGAACAAATCCAGCATCTGGCAAACTTTGATCATTATTAATAAAATCTGTAGTAGGCAGTATTGCTGTGGTTGTAATATTATAACTTGATTTATAAATGTCTGTAATAAAAGTATTTTGATCTGCTGTGGCGTTGTCTAAATCCTCAATTATTTTTATAGTTGATGGGTTACCGGTAGAACTAGACGCATTTAATTTTACTTCAAAATAACTTCTATTTTCACTCGCACCGTAGTTGCCTAATTTTATTGCCCAGTTTTCGTGTATGGTATAGTCACTAAGTTCTTTAGATAATTTAGAATTTTTAAATATATCAAGTGCCTGTGTTGTTCCTTTGGTTCCAATGAAGTTACTATAGATACCCATTTGACTAATGTCATTTAGATTTAATCCTTCCATATAATCACGAGTTTTAAATCCAACTAATCCAAAGCCAAGTTGATCAGCATCTGATTCTAAATTAGCAAGAGTTTTATTATAAAAACCTTCACTTTCATTATTTTTCAAATATATATTTGGAATCATACCTTTTTTAATTTGATCGTATTCTGTTTCTACCCATTTAGTCACATCAAATTTTTCTGATGGTGGAACCGGTTCTACGGCACTATAAAATTTACTTTTACGTAAAACTATTTCACCTTTATAATATTTTATATTCGAAGCCCACTCGTTAACTGTAGATGAGTCATTTCTAAATAAGCCTGGAGAATTAAGTGTTCCATCCCAACTATCAGTATTATATCCAACAAGTTTTAATCGTGCCTGTCTTTGCCCTGTAGAAGGATTATAAAGTAAGTCATTAAACACACTAGTATTATCAAATAACAATACATGTTCATAACTTGTAAACTTCAATTCTATGAATGATATAGCGTCTTCGTTGGTTGAAGTAATTGTAAATTTATTGTCAATTCTGTCCCAGATTAAATCTTCATTATTAATTTTTACTTTATTTTGATTTAATACAAAATCATTAGCTGTTTGTCCTAATATAGGTGCAACTATTGCATTAGTTCTTTCAATTTTAAGTTTATTTGCATTTGGGTTTAAGTTAATAATACTTCCGTCAATCCACCCTTGTTGACTCCAGTATAATAATTCATTAATCATTTGTGACCAATTTAAGAAATATTCATTTTCTCGGTCATCAAAAATAAAACCTTTAGATTCTAACCATTTTCCATATGAATTTAAAAAGTCGCATGCAGTACCAACATTAGTAAAGGTATATCCATATGGTACTAATTTTTCTGTTGTTGAAAAATCTTTAGACAGACTGACTTGAGTGGATCCAACATTAAATGAAGTAACATTGCCATTAGGTATACTTTCAAATATAGTAAAATATTGATTTGTTTTGCCTAGTCCAAATATAGAGAATCCACCCTCAACTTTTTGTACAATTACACTACTATAAGCTACTGTATCAAAGATTTCATTATTATATGTTAATATTTCATAACTTTCATCTGGTAATAATAAACTAGTGTTCAAGCTATTTGTGGATGTTTTTTCTGTAAAAACTTTAAGGTATTGTTTATCAGTATAGCTTGCTGTTCTATATGATAATTGTATAGTAGAATTACTTAAAAGATTTTTAATATGTGTGTTTGAAGAAATACCTTGTACACGGCTATGACCATCAATCCAATTTATATAACTATGTTTTGGTGTATCTTCTCCACATAATTCAATAGAGGTAGTTAACCTGTCTCGACTATCATATAGATAATGCCCTACTGAAGTACTATATCGATATCTATCTATATCTACATTTAAAGTAAAATATTTTGCAGGTTGTGTTTGTGCCAGTAATTTTTGTATGGCAAATGCCCAACTACTACTTTTCCGCCAAGCATTTTCAGCTGGACCTACATCTCCAGCATCCCACGATTTTTTCAAACTTAATTCGTCGTAGTTTTTAACTAATACATCAAAGATTGATTTAGTTGCACCTTCGTCATCTGTGGGTTTAATTGTTTCTAAACCTGGACGCACAAAGTCTGTTAGATAATATACACCTGCAGGATCAACAACTTTACCTAAAGCAAGATCGCCCCATAAAATTTCGTTGTCACTAGTATAAGGTGCTGGACCATATGCATTTTCCCACCATACTGGTTTCTTTGTAAAACCTAACATTTCCCATGGTCGACTGCCTGGATCATCAGTATCATAAAAGAGAATGTGATTACCTCTTGTGTGACCTAATAATAATGAGTCATCAACTCTGTTTGTTGCAGAACTATAATTCCATGTTTTCTTTTCTGAAGCACTATATGTTTGTGCTTTAAAATCTATTCTGTTTTGTGATACCCAATCTAAGAATGATGGTGCTAATAAGTTAATACATTCTTCTGTTGTATAATCTGTTGTTCTAAATTTACCTGGTATAACATCATACCAATGCATTGGTGGAGCAATATTAACTTTTAAATTATTATAGATACGTTTTTCAAATTCAAGTAAAATATCATCTCGTGAATCACCATATGACATTGTTCGTGATCCATCATGCCCTACAATTACAGTATGTGCAGTTGTATAAGTTGTATCTGTAACTATTTCTGGAAGATAACTATCATATAAACCTAACTTAGTTGGTGTTGCTGGCAAAAAGTTACCGGCAGTATTTCCATATTCTCTAATTTTTAATACATCACCAGATGATAATATTTTTAATATTATTACACGTGGACCATCTGTCGCCACAGTATAATCAGTATCTTTTACTAATAATATGTCATTTACATATATTGATAAAGCAAGAAAGTTAGCTTTAGTAAAATCATAAGTTTGTACAGTATCAAATATATCATCATCAGTTGGTGTTATAGTATATTTGGTTTCTGTAAACACTTCACCCATTGGTAATGTATCAGTCCAATAAAATGGTGAGTCTGGATTCATTCCTCTGTTTATATCATTCAATGCACCATCTAATTGTTTTGCAGTTGTATCACCTGTGTATTCTTTAGTTGATATTGCATCTAACAATCTTTTCTTAAATTTTTCATATTCGTTTCTAGAAAAGTCTAATGCATCAAAGAAATTAATATTTGAATCTTTACAGAATGTTGCCATAAATTGCATAGGAGCACTATGCTCAACAATTTGTACACCATAAGATTCATAATTGCCTAGGTTTCTAATATTATTACTACCAAGTATAGTACCGGATAGTTTTGGCGTTCTTTGTGCCATACCAACAAAATGATTTCTAATTGCACCCAGAGTAATTGTATCAAATGATTTATTAACAGCATTGTTTGCTAAGTTTAAAGGAACCTGATAATAGGCACCTTCTTTACTAACTTCTTTACTATTAATGAATACCTGTACGATATCATTTTTAGTTAGTGCCGATGCAAATGTAATTGATGTTGTTCCGTTAGTTGTTCTAGTACCAGTTGAAGATGTTATAGTAGTACCGATTGTAGATGTTATAGTATAAGTAGAACTATCTTTAAATTTATTATTAACATCAACATATACAGCATTATCATCTGTTGCATCATATTTTATATCACATTTTAATGTACTGGTAGTTGTTAATGTGGTTCCATCGATCTTAAAAGTAAAAACTTGTGGTTGTTTTGAATTAGTTTTTGCTTTTTGCCAACCACTTAAATCTGAATAAGTTGTTTTATCAGTATATTGTCTAGCAAATCCAATAGCAATATTTTTAGTAGAACTAGTTGCATCAACTGTGGAAATAAAAGTATCCTTATAAAAATTATTATCAAATACAATATCTCCAACATCACTTACAGATTCATATTTTAATCTTAATCCTAAGATAGAATCAATATTGCCAGTACCGGGTGAATAGCTAAAAAGTTTTGTACCTACAAAACTACTACTTGGATATGCAGTTACATCAGATAAACTTTTACCGGCAGAATCAAAAATATCAAATAATGGTTGTTGATTCACTGCGGTCTTCTGTTGTCCTTGTATCCAATCAGTTCCGTTATATCTAAATGATTTACCTTGTAAAGTTACACCACTCTTACAATAAACAGAGGTATCTGTATTAATTAAATCAGATTCTAATACTAGATTGATAATCGGAACACTAGTTTGTCCTGGATCCATACTAATACCAACCGGATCTATTATTTCAACTTTATAAACTTTATTCTTAACAGTTGTATCATCATCATTAGTAAATATAATTCTTGACCCATCTAATAATTTAAATCCATCAACAGTATATCCTAGAGATCCATGTACATTACTAAGTGCATCAACCTGTGCTGTATCTATAATATCAACTGGTGCAATACCACTTGTACCAAAATCATATAATCTTAATCCTGATTTAAATTCAATAACTGGTCGTTTAGCTCGGTTAGCTTGATTAAGTACAGCCGGAACATTATTAATTTCCGCTGATTGATTAATAATATCAATATGAACCCAACGATTTGATCTACTCCATGGGTTTTGATCTGGACTTGCTCTGTTTATTGTAAAATAATCTAGAGCAGTTGGAGCATTTAGCGAACTATCATATGCTACACTATCAAAACCAACATCATCAAACGGTTTAGATTCACTAATTGTAAATGCTTCTGGTGTTTGAAAATCTGTTAAGGCTAATAATTTAATAGACGAACCACAGCCTTCAACATAAAATTCATTATCTTGATAACTTGTTGGTTCTGTTGGACCACGGAATATTATTTTTAGTCCGTTATTAAGTTTAACACCAGTTGGTGAGGTATATTGTATTTTACCAAGTATATCTGCAGTAACATCAAGTGTTTGTGCGGCATCACCCTCAACTAATCTAATAACACCAAATTTAGTTGCATCAGTTCCATCTTGATAATATAACGTATCACTAGTGGCTGTAATTAATGGCTGTTGCTGGAAAAAACCTTCTGCATCTTTATAAAAATGTTCATTATTAAATGTAGTTCCAGATTTAATGTAAACCTTAGTATTATTTGGTACTTCTTGAATTCTACTAAGTGATATAAATTGATTATCTGTAGAATCATCACTAAGATATTTAATTTTCCATATTGAATAACGTTGACTTTGTAAAGTTATTTCAACCTCTTTATCCCATACATCATCGTCATTATCATAAGTTACTCCATCAAATTGTTCTTGTGTACGCCACCCCGATTCTGCACCATCGCCAGGATTTTGATTTGTAAATATTATTGTTTTTCCATCAAGATCCTTAACACCATCGATTTCAATATCTTGTGCTATATCAATCGCAGAATCAAATGGTGTTACCCCAAAACCATTCATTACCTTGCCGTCGAAGGTAACGACGTCCTCGTCAAAACTAGTTAAGAATCTAAAATCTTCATTGGTTGTTCCCTCTGCTGTTTTAACATATCTGTTATTAATTTGATCAAATCTTAAATCAGTGACTAAATCTACATCATCGGTTTTAGTCATAGTTAAAAATTGATTTTGTGCATCAGCATCAGGTACTTTAAATGTAATAACACCGTTATCATCACCATTGTTTTCAACACCAAATACTTCTCTAGAACTTTGATTAGGTTGCCCTGGAACCGTTCCTGATGTGCCAGAATCAGTTTGGATATAAAAAGGATTTCCGGTTTGATTCACTGTGAATGTATAATTTCCGCCACGCATTAACGAAACGGTTGGGTTATCACCTTTTATCGTATCAAATGTGTACCCATCAGTACCACGTGTAATAGTATAAGCATCTTGCGAAACTAGATCAGTTAATTTAATATCAACAGAATCGGCACCGGCTGGTGTCCAATAATATTGACTAAAGTTAATAAATTTATCATAGTCAATTAATGGGTCCCAACTATAATATTCAGATGTAAATAATCTATTGTGTTTATTAGTATTAGCACTATGAGTCTTAAGTGCATCAACCATACCTGGGTAGGTTATAAGATCTTCTGTTTCATTTGTATTTGTTTTTTTATAACAAACAGTTGGTTCAAGTTGATAATTTTGTCTTGTTGTGTCGGGTTCTCTAACATAAGCATCGGCAGCCGATACACCTAGACCAGTTTTTAATCCAATGTATCCTTCTACTCTTTTTAATTGAGAAGGCTGTACTAACTGTTCCAGAGTAGCATTTAGAAACTTTTCATTCGTGGTTGTTCTAAATATCTCGGGTAAAAGATCTATTGTCTTTGTTCTAATTGCCATTCTTTTTTATAATACCTATTAAGTAATTGACTGTCTTAAAACAGTAGATGTTAATGCTGTGACTACTTCAACGTCAGTCACACCTGCCGCATTCATAAAAATTTCATCTGGTGAAGATTTAACTTCATATAAACCACCAAATGTCTTAGTTGGATCAGTTGGTACAATAACAACTGAACTAATAATGTCTCCTAATTCACGATGTAAAAAAGCACTTAGTTCTGAAAAGTAAAATGTATCACCAAAGTCCCAATTATCTAGACTAAAATATTGATTTAGTGATTCTACTAATCTACTTTTAATTTCACCTTCACTTACTACAACTCCAATGTTTTTAATTACTTTAAACGAACCTTGTAATTCTATTGGCGCTTTAGGACCAAACATAGGTTTAAATTTAACACTATTCATTACTATATTATCTGATGCCATTTTATATTGATTTAATTTTGTATATGCTAAACTTAATTCATCTATAGTCGGACGAATAGGTTCAGTAACTGTACCCGTTGAATCAACAATATAATTTGTAAAATCTGTAGAATAAGTATTGGTAACTAGATATAAATCAATAATGTTAGTGTTTGCAGGATCAATTCTGCGTGTATTTGAACTATTATGTGAATATTGAAAATTAAAATCTTGTCTTCCGGTACTCTTGGTATAGTTTGTTGTCGCGGTTAATGTATATGTTGTACCAATAACAGATAATTTATAAAATTTAGTATCAGTGGTGGTATAAAATATTTGGCTGTCAGCATATTCTGTTTTTGCTGCCTCTGTTAATACTAATGTTGCATATAGTGTATTAACTGTACCTGATGCTAATGGAATAAATCTTTCTAGATTATCAAAGTCAGTTGTACGTTCGAAAAATACCAATTTACTTACTACATTAACTGTTGGATCAACAAGGGTTGTGAAAAAGTCTGGGTCATCAGCTACATTATCACTATCTTTATCTGCATAGCTTATTAATACCTTAAAGTTATCTATAAAACCGTCTTGTTCAACTTCTTGCCCAACAATATCTAATACTACATCAGTATCTAATGCATTATTTGAATCTGGTTTTGAATTTGATCTTAAAATATTAATGCTGTCATTTATTGTTTTTCCTGTTTTTGAATCGTAAACATTATCAGCGTCATCGTAAATAAATCTATTTTCTATTACACTTGCAAAATAATATTCTAATGATCTATATTTTGTTGTATAACTAATACCGTCAGTAGTAAATTGTGCTAACCAACTTGCATCAGTATTAACCTCAAGCGTAGTTTGTGCGTTGCCTGTTGAAAAATCAGCATCTTGATTTAAATTATTGGTACTAATAATATACCAAGTACCAGTAAGATGATCGTAACCTACACCAAAGTCTCTTAAAGCCTCTACCTGAGCAATAAGATCAGTTTCTAAAGTACTGGGTAAATCTGTTATTAGTCTAGGTATCACTTCAGTCGGTATTGCTGTAGATGGAATATATTCATTTAAGGTTACAGGACCACTGCCATCATCTAAATTACCAGTTCCAAAGTTAGTACCGTCTAATGTTAATGCTGTTACGGTTGTCCATATGACTAGCTTTTCACCTTGTTTAGATGGAGTACCTGACACTAATCTATTATTTGCATCAAAAAAGTAACCAACAGGTGGTTCAAATTTAATTAAACCATTTTCTCGTATATGTTTGTTGTTACTTGATGTGAATTCACTAATAGGCACAGGCGAACCTGATGCAGTATTTTTAAAGTAACCAGTTACAGAATTAACTATAGCGGTACTTTGTTTCCACTCAATACCACTTAAAGTTGGTCTAGTAAACTGATCATAATAAAAATGTACCATTTGTCTTGCTTTAAGAACAGGTTCTAATTGTGTTGTAATCATTGTGGCTATGTCATTGCTATCAATAAAACTAAATGTAAAAGTCGGAGTTTTTGAATCTCTATACATCATTCCGTCACTAGCAAAGATATTAGTGGATGAATATTTTCCTGTTGGATCTAATAAGTCTAGTTGTCTATTAACACCAACGCCGGTTCTAGCTATGGCCTTAGATTTTAGAATTGATGTAAATTCAGTAAAAGGAAAGTTATTGTAATCTTCACCATTTACCATACGGTTTTGTGTGTAAAATCTAGCCGGTGCTCTTTCTTTAATTTCAGTTAATGTTTCACGTGTTTTAGCATTTGATACGGCCTGTTGTAAACCTAATGTAAATGTAACAGTTTCTATCCTGCCAGATCTACTAGCATACGAAATTGGTATTTGAATACTTTGCATTTCGTTTGTATTAACAACATATTGTAATCCATTGCCTGATCTAACATATACACGATAGTCACCTATGGGTATTTTTGAAAAAGTGCCATCACCAAATATTATATCAACCTGGTCGTTAGATCTACTTTGAACTGCATAGACTTCTCTAGTTTCTTCTGCTGATGCTGTAGTTTCATCAGTATCAACAGCAAATATATTTTGAACCTGTTTCCATTCAGTTAATATTGCGTCATTATCTGTTAATTCGTATAACCAAACATCTTCATTATTAATACCATCAACATCAATATTAACTATTCTATTACTAATTCTATCTGCAATATTAAAATCTTGACTTAATAATTCGCCTTGTTTAAAATTAAAGAAGTATCCAGTATTTGCACCACCAAAGCCAAGTTGGTCATTACGATATAAAACATTAAATGCTCCACCGGGTTGTGGTGCTGGTTCATAAAGATATGTTTTACCAACACTACTTGCACTAGTAATTTCAAATGACATTGAGCCACCATTAATAGATGTTGAAAAACTTGCAATTGGTAATGATGTGGCTAAAGTATTCAAAGTATATTCATCTGTACTAATGCCTAGTAAGGATTGGTTATTACCAGAACTGCCATATTTTTGACTACTAATCATGGCGGCATTCATTATTGCGTTAAATTGTTCAAACCAGTCTGTATTTGTAACATCATTCCAGTTAACTGTAATTGCTTGTAAGCTATTACTATTAAAATCTAAGACATCTTCTGTTGTGCTGATTGATAGTATTTTTAGGAATCCTTGAGCATTTATATTACGTTTTGGTGTATAGCCAATTAAATTAGCTAACTTAATTACTGAATCTCTACGTTCTGCAGTATCCATAAAGTTTTCGCGAGTATTCATATCGTTGCGGAAGGCTAAACCCTGACCCATGAATGACATAAGATCCATTAATGCAATAAATTCACTTGATTCAGTGAAATCATTAAATGATTCAGGATAATATACTCTAAGATAATCAACGAAACTTTTTCTTATAGTTTCATAATCATAACTTTGAAAGTCTGCTTCTTTATATGTGCGATAGATTCTTTTCCAATCCTCAGCGCCAAATATTGATGTTTGTCTAGTTGTCTTAGCCATAGTTCTATTAGATACCTATATAATGTTAGTATTTATCAGAATTATAAACTGCGTATATTATATATTATAATAAAGCGATTGAATTATTATCAGGATTCAAAAATACACTAAGAAGTTGTGCTTCGGGTATGCCAACAAAGAATACTGAAATTTCTAATAGTATGCCAGAGTCTCTAGCATAAATTGCAATATTTTCTATTTTCATTCTAGGATCTTGTTCTATAGTTCTTCGGACTTCTTTTTCAATTTCATCTACGGTTTCGTCTGTAAGATTTTCAAATAGCAAGGACCATATAGTAGTACCATAGTTAGGTTTATGTAATTTTTCACCTCTGCGAATCATCAGGCTATTAAGAAGATCGCGTATTAATAAATCTCGGTCTTCTAAGCGAAATTTTCGACTTTCGTCTATTGTATTAAATCCGAAAAATGTTGCCATAGTTTAGTATTTATATTAGGTTCGTCTACTTGCATTTAATGCGGCAGAGATTCTACCATCTGTTAGAAAAGTCTTACTTATTTTACCAACTTGTTCTTGTACGGTATTAAATGTGTTTTCAGCCGGCCGCGGGTTAAATGAGGTTGATGTAGTAGTGCCTGCTACTCTTTGATTAACTAAATCAATACTGTGTTGCCCATTACGAATAGTTTGTAGGAATGCATTTCTATTCGTAGAATTAGCTGTTCTATTAAAAAATTGCGTTGCTGTATCACGACCGTGTTTAGTAGTTGCTAGTAATATTCCTCCAATATTTCTATCAGATTCGTTACCGTTTATAAAACCTTGACTCTGAACAAAGTCAAATTGTTTTACTAAATTGTTACCAGCAATAGAAACTTGTTTGCTTACATTTTGTGTTAAATCAGTGAGTGTTTTTAATCCCCCTGCTCCTGTGAAGACTGTTGGACTTGTTAACACCGATTCAAGTTTGGTTATATCAATACCAAATCCATCTTGTACTATTGCACTTGGATTCTGTAGGAAACGACTAACTACTCCAGGTTTTAAGATTCCGCCAAGTTCAAGATCTGTTGGGCTCAGTCCAAAAGCACCAAGTCCTTTATCAAGACTAATTTCGTCAGCGTTTTGTGCGGTGCCTTTAACAAGAGTGCCAAGTAAACTTTTTATATGATCTTTATCTAGAACTACTTTTCCATCTGTATTAATAATTTGTGTAGCCACATCTTTAAGTTCTTTATCGGCTTCGGTTGATTCTTCTTGTGATAGTGTTTCATCTGTTCCAGGTGTTTTACTTTCAGCATCAGCTCCCGCCTTAGCACCATCCGTATCTGTTTCTACTTCAGGTTCAGCCGAAGTTGTACTATCTACAGATCCTTCTACACCCTTGTTATGCAAACTTCCAAATTGGCCCCACGGTTCGTGTGTTGGTCCCCGAGTAACAATACTTTGTAATATTCCTGGTTGTGCAGTCCACCCTTTTTCAATATCAAATGTAGAATCTGTTAATGATGTTTTTGTCATACCTGATACTTTACTAACACCAGAAGCACCACCACTATTTAAAAGTATGCAACCAGCTTCAGCAACAAATTTACTGCCACCATTAATAGATACAGAACTACCTTTACATGCTAATGTGCCATTAGCATTAACATGTACAGCACCACCATGTAATTTTACAGAACCGGTTGATTTAAGTTCAACAGCACTATCACCTTCTATACCTACCACAGGTGCATTTAAACTAATTTTACTTCCAGCAAACATATTAATTTCTTTGTCGGCATGTAAATTAATTGTACCTTGTGTTCTAACATTAACTGAGTTTGTAGAAAATACATCTAATGTACCTTCTTTGCCCAATTCTAACCATGATTGTCCATTGGCATGTTGTATGTAAAGGCACTCACCACTGTCAGATAATAATATTTGGTGTCCGGTACTACTACGTAATCTTATGTGTTTGTCTTTTTTGTCAAAATCACCATCATCCATGATAAAACTATGACCACCAGTACGGCCAATAACTTGAGTACTTTCTTTGCCCGCTTTTATAGCCTCGCCAGGAGTAGATATTCCATAAACTGTTGATGGCGATTCTCGTTGACTATTACTTCCTATAGGCCCGCGTATTATATCTGATATTGTGCCTTGACTAAATAATTCACTAAAAAGCACATCATGAACCGGTTTTTCTTTATCAAAATATCTCGGATCATCAATAAATGCCGCATCTAATTCTGTGATTTCAACTGTAGGTATTCTAGATATATCAGCAATTTTATTTGTTGTTTCGGCTTTAACAAAATTTTCAGTAGCCCCTATTGCCGGAACCATATGTGTTAACCCAGGTTCTGGTATACACCCTACATAAAAACCTTGGTTTGGATTTCCATCAACAAAAATACATATTACTCGGGTTCCGATATCGGGTGGTGTAAACCACATGCCATAACTATGTCTGTTGGCAGCGACAAATTTCCCTGGGCCTTGTACACCTTCTTCTATTTGCTCTTTGGTGTGTACTGATGGTGTTATACCATAAAAAGGACTAAGATAACTTATTGTACGCCAATGTTCTTTGTCATCTTGGCTATCAAGACCGCCGAAGGATTCAATAAAAACCTGTAGTCTTCCTGAACGTGTAGGATCGATATTATTTTTAACAATACCAATAAATGGACCACTTTCAGCAGGAACCCCACCTTTTCCAGCCCTATAGGCTCTAGTTGTACCTGTACCCGAAGCTCGATCAATTGCCATAATTAATTACCTGTCGCATCATCGTTTGCATCGCGGAAATTATCAACTGTAACTACACCTGTAGGAAGATTTCCTCCTTGAACTGTAGTAAAAAATCCCGGAGTTTTTATTCTTCTTGTTGATTTAGATGCTGTAGCATCAACGTTCACATTGTTTAAAGGTATTACATTATTAGATGCAGTTATGCGTGCCTGTGAACCACCAGATTGTTTTTTACCTTGGCTCCTAGCTAGTCGTGCTTTCTCTGCCGCACCTGGTCTAGAGTTATGCAATATTGATTTTGAATTATCTATGCGACTTACACGTTTAGTTGCATCAGCGGATGGTAGTAGATTAGCTTTACTTCTAATTTGTTCATTTCTAATGATGGTATCAGCAAACTCTTTTTCTGTCATGTTACTGCAGTCAATAGTAAATGTACCTCCTCTGAAGTTACATCTAAATTCATTAACTTGATATATTAAGCCATTGGTACCAGTTGCTTCTACTTCAGCATCTGATTTTACAACTAAATCTTGTATATCAGCTAAACCTGTTTGATCATTATAGTCTGACATAGTTTTAAAATTAAGTTCAATCATCAATGGACTACCGGTATTATTAATAGACCCATCTTGTTCTATAAATGGTTGGGGTGTAAGCTGATGTACAGGATAAAATATTTCACTTTGTAGAATATAATCAGGGTCACCGATTATTTCTATATTTGCTGTTTTATAGTCGCCTCTACTGTATAAGTTCCCAGCCGCCGATGCACCTGGTATGGCATTTGTGCCACCAAGTTGCTGTGATTCCGTGCCTTCTGCTTTAAATTCTTTTGGCTGTACAGATTCTGCTTGTTTATCTCCAACTTTCGCTTGGTTCACAGGAGGTTCTTCTCCTGTGACTATCGCAAAATATGACGCCACCAGGTCTGCTTTATACTCTATAACTTCTGTATTTTTTCCTGTAAACCAATAGTCATATTTTTTATGAGTACCTAGAAAGGCCTTCTTCAAAAAGTAGGTACTTTGAGCATCTGCAATTTCTTTTGCATTAACAATATATTCTATTTCATAAGCATAACAACCACGTACTTCGTCATAAGCATATGGAAGTACTCTAGAAGTAATTTGGAACCAAACTAAAGGTTTACCTGTTGCTGATAGATTATCTTTGCTGGTTTTAGTCTTAGGGTGAATTTTCTTTACAGATTGCTCTGTAATATATGTACTACTTCTAATACATTGTTCTAATAATTTAACTAATTTAATACCAGCTTGTATAGTATTTATTTGTGCTGTTTTGTTTATATGATTTTTCTCAGGCTCGGCCGTACCTTTTACTTCTTTATCTAACATCGCATATTTTGTTTTATCTCTATGTGATGAAATCCAACTATCTTGAGATAATTCTGCATTGCCAATACCATCTAAAAATGTTACTTTAAATATATCGGGTTGACCAACTGTTCCTTTTTTGCCTAATTTTTCTCTATTAAATTTATTTAAAGCATCCACAACGCCAGTTCTTATAAATGTTCCTTCTTGAAACCCCAAGGATGCCAGATTAGCTTTTCGTGCCGTACTATCACCTTTTATGCCAGCTTGCCTACCCAGTAAAAAATTAGGAACACCCTGACTCGCTCTGGTTGTTGTAGAGATCGCAAGACTATTTCCTTTTGTGCGTTTACCGTCCTTCTTTGCCTCCCTTCCCAGCGTTTGGTCAACTTTGCTCTGGGCTTTGGCATTTTTTCTTTGCTGGGCGGCAGACACAGCGAGTTTTTCTTGAGTAGCACCTGCTGTACTATTAAAAATATCTTCTAATGTCGCTCCGGTTATTTCGAGATTATAGGGTATTACTTGGAATTTTTCAAGTAATCCCAATGATGCCGCCGGTAATGCTTTACAAGAATATGTTGCGGCGCCGCCTGCAAGTTCTGTCTTAATATGGGCAAACATAAATGGTATATATTTTTCTGCTAGTTGATTTTGATCATTCTGGTCAATTCCGCCGACTCTTGTACTACCAGGTTTTTGTATAGTTGATTGTCCGAATTCATCTTCTCCGCGAAATTCAATAACCATAAGATAATGTTGTTTAGCCATATCAACCATACCAAGTTTCTGAGTTGCTTCTCTTAATTCATTGAAGAATCTATATCCAAATGGTTCAATAATATCAAAATTAAGTTCGAAAAGATTAGATGGCGACGATGTGGTTTTACCTGAGAGTTGACCGTGTAATTCCACATTATCTATATAATAATCTAATTTAAATGGAGAGTCAGCCTGGCCGGCAGTATCGGCTTGTCCGCCAGTACCACCAGTACCACCACTTTCAACTATTTTCATTAATTGGCTGGTATCTTTATTTCCATCAGGATCTAACATCATATCTCTATATTGTTTCATTGTTTGAAGAAATAAAGTGAATTTATATGTTTGAGTAGCTAGTCCAGATAAGATATTTGGTTTTGGAGTGATAGTATTTGCTTTTTTTAATTTATTAAACTTGGCAAGTTCTTCTGACGCAAAGCCACCAGTGTCGTCGTTAGGACTCCCAATAATTTTAGGGTCAGCTATAGGAACTCTCTCTTCTCCACGTTGAAATTTTCCGTCAAATACCTTTGTCTCTTTCCCAGTAACAGGATCAACTATTGTTGTTGTTCTAAAACCTTCATCTATATTACCAGTTTCTAAATTTTCATCAGATAAATTACTACGTGTGTCTGGAAATTTTTCAGGATCATTAGTATTTTGGGCAACACTTGTTGTGTTAACACCGAATGCTCTTGGGTCTCTGACAAGTTCTGCCTCAACTTGTCGGTGAATAGCTGTACGTTTTCTAATTTCATTTTCCTGGTCACCTGGACGAATTACTCTTTTAACAAGAAACCTGTTGGCTTCCTCAGCTGTTCTTGTACTTCCAAAGCCTTTTCGTTTTGCGGCGGCAATTATAAAACTAGCATTTTCTGTTGGGTTTGTTGCTAGAACTTTTGCTTCAGCAATAGAAATACCCTTTGCATTTGCAAAATCAACACCCATTCCACCATTAAAGTTTAATTGAAATAATCCTACACTATCATCTCTACTACTAGGATTAAAGTTTTTTATCCCTGGATTTAAAGAACTTTCTTGAATAGAATTCGCGACTAACGCAGTGGCTTGAATGTCACTGAGTCCTTCTTTTTTTGCAAGATTAAAAATTAAGTCGGCAGTGGCCTGGTTTTGGGCTACTACTTTATTTGCATTAGCCATCTGTTAAATTCCTAATGATATTTGTAATGTTTCCATTGTTGGAAGGTATATTTTAACACCTTCTGCAAATCCCCAAATTGGATCATTAATTGTATTTGGATTACGCTGAGCAAATACCCACCATAAACTAGCATCATCGTAGATATCATGTGCTAATAAATCTGGTCGGTAAGCATAAGTTCTGTTAATTATCATTTGAGTGTCTGTTGCTAATTTAGGTATAGGTCTATTTTCCATAATATCTAAAAAATTTTCAGAAATAATTGTAGCATGATATGGACTAGTTAAAGAATATCTTGTTGCCATTACCAGTGCCCTCTTAATTTACCAGCCGCAAAATCTTTGAGACTAAATTCATTTGTCTGTTTTGCTCTGCTGACTATTGGAATTAATGTTATTGCTAATTCAATTTTTGTTGGAACATAATTAGCACCTAATTGAGAAGGTGATACTGAACCACCATTAAAGCCTCCTAAAATAGATCCAATTCTATCTGTCACTCCTCCAAATGGATTATTAAACCCAAGAAGATTACTTGCTAATCCACCAAGTCTCGCCACATTCCTATTAACACCAGCACCTAATAATCTGCTTATGCCTTGATTAAATCCCCCTTTAACACTTGATATTGCATTTTGTATTTGGAAAGGATTACCAGTATTTGAAGTATTTGTCGCTGTTCTAATATAATCTACATTATCTGGGAGATTATAGTTGAATTGAGTATTTAAGCAAGTTAGATTATCAAATTGTGCATCACCAAACCCATTTAAAAATATTAGTGGTGGTGGCATTCCTTTATTATCATCTTGTCCGTAATACATTTTAGTTGTTGCTTTAAAAAAGTGTATTGCGGCCATTAAATAAGATGCTTCTTCAGAACTCTGTGCTGTAAAAGTAGCATTTACTTGTACATCACTAACTTCACTACCTTGATAAAAAAATGCCGGATGGTTTGCATGAGTTAATGTTGTTTTATTATAATTTGCTCGATAGTTTATTTGTATTTGTGGAGTATAGGGAAATATTACTCCGTCTGTTGAATTCAATGGTGCCATTATACCAGCATATAAATCTTTGGCGCCAGGGCCTAAACTCATTCTAAAACGCCAGTCTGCATTAGAAGCCGCACTAGATGATCTTAATTCTCTAACACTAGGACTAACTTTTTCACCAACAGAATTTAATCCTGCTTCAATTTGAAAAAATTGTGATGCTGTTCCTGTTTGTGATGCACTTGGCAAAGAAGAACTAGCTGCCCCTTCTGCAGTATTTCCTGCCTCTTGCGAAGCTAAAAATTGCGCGGCTTTAACATTTGCATTAGTATCTACATCGGCCATATTTTTTATTTCCTAAAAGTATACTGTATTTACCTGCAGAGTAATAACCCAATATAATACATGTAAGAAATAATACACGTAAGTCGTTGATTACCTAAAAGGTTGCGAACTCGGCAAAATCATGTATAATTATAAACATAACAAGGAGAATTCTGTGGCCGGCCCTAAGAGAGTAAATTATTTAAACAACAAAGACATTCTAAAAGAAATTCATAAAAGTAAAACTACATATTGTAGTTTTGCTGGTCATGACAAAGATCATCGATTTGATATTATTGTTCTCGATGTAAAAAAAATTAATAAAGCAAGAATTAAAGAAGCTAAACAACTGAGAATTGTTAGAATTAAAAAAGAAACAGGCGAAATAATTAAACCGAGACAAATAGAAGATACTGATTTAATATTTCGTGTTATGACTTGGGAACATATTCCTAAAATACCTAAAAAACCAACTAAAGCACAATTGAAAAAACGTGCTAGATTAGAAGAATTGTTTGATGATGAAGAACTTCAAAGAGATTATGGTGATGAATACGGTATTACAGAACAAGTACATGTTAAAGTAAACTTCCCTCCTTTTTATCATTATAAAATTAATGATGCAGGAGAACCTATAGTAATTGGTAAAAGTCATTGGAATGGGGATGTAGAAACAGGACATTTTGATGTTGAGCGAGGGGCCATGACTCCTAAGTTAGCACACATGTTTATTAAATTATGTGAACGTTATGCAACACGAGCAAACTGGAGAGGTTACACTTACAATGATGAAATGCGGGGTCAAGCCTTATTACAATTAAGTCAAATCGGTCTTCAATTTGATGAATCTAAGTCACAGAATCCATTTGCTTACTATACGGCCGCAATAACAAATTCATTTACTAGGGTATTAAATTTAGAAAAGAAACATCAAAATATTAGAGATGATATTTTAGAAAACGAAGGACTTAATCCTAGTTGGACTAGGCAATTACAAGGCAAAGGGGAACGCGAAGAAGAAATTAATAAACGGATAAGACATATTCGAGGGGATTTTGTTAAAGGAGAGGATGGATACGTAGAGAAAGATAATTCGACCAAATGAGTAATCTTTTTAAAAAAGTGGCGGTGTTCACCGACATTCACCTTGGATTAAAATCAAATAGCCAACAACATAACGAAGATTGTACTAACTTTATTGATTGGTTTATAGAAAAAGCCAAAGAAGAAGGCTGTGAAACTTGTATTATGATGGGTGACTGGCATAATAACAGAGCGGCCATAAACATTGTTACATTAAATTATAGTTTAAGAGCAATTGAAGCTTTAGGCGCCGCATTTGATAGGGTATTTTTTATTCCTGGTAATCACGATCTATACTATAGAGACAAACGTGATATACAAAGTGCTGAATGGGCAAGACATATTCCTAATGTAGAAATAATTAATGATTTTCATCTTGAAGGTGATGTATCTATTGTTCCGTGGCTTGTAGGTAATGATCATAAAAAAATTCCTAAGATTAATGCAAAATATATGTTTGGTCATTTTGAATTGCCACATTTTTATATGAATGCCATGGTACAAATGCCCGAGGCTGGTGAAATACGCAAGGAACATTTTGGACATATAGGTAAAGTATTTTCGGGACATTTTCACAAACGTCAAGAAAAGAAAAACATTATATATACTGGTAATGCATTCCCACATAATTATGCTGATGCAAATGATGATAGTAGGGGCATGATGGTATTAGAATGGGGTAAAAAACACAAATATTTTAGTTGGCCTAAGCAACCAAGATATCGTGTTTATAAACTTAGTGAATTATTGAATAACACCAAGGAATTATTACAACCCGATATGCATTGTCGAGTGCATATTGATATAGATATTAGTTATGAAGAAGCCACATATATTAAGGAAACTTTTGTAGGTGATTATAATTTAAGAGAGTTAACATTAATACCGGTAAAACATACAGACGTTGATCATAATATAGAAGTAGGTACATTAAAATTTGAATCTGTTGATACTATTGTTACTAATCAGTTAACCAGTATTGCTAGTGATCACTATGATCGAAATTTATTATTAGATATCTATAGGAATTTATAATGCCTTTTTTGTTTATTGATTATGATGCTGGCATCGGAGGTGAATATTTCTGTTATAATTTAAGTAAGGCTAATAGATGTGTTACATTAGCTGTTGACAGATATCCATCTGGAAGATATCAGGTTAATGATGTTTTCGGCGGTGCATTCCTTAATCTCTGGTATAAACAAAAGAATCCTATTATAAAGGAATTGGCTGAATTGCCAGAAGCTATTATTTCAAGTGCTACACATTATGAAATTGTACCAGCACATAAGACTACAGGAGATGCAAAAGAATTATTACAGGATGTATATAGTATAAGGTTGGCTTACCCAAGAGATCGTAAACAACATGATTTTCTTCAATATCTACGTAAATTAAAAACAGGCGAACCTCTTAATCAAAAGCAATTTTTGGGTGTGACAAAATATCTTAAAAAAGTTACTAAAAATCCAAATTTTTTTAAGGAAATTAAATATGGAATGACAATAATAGAATTGCATTTAATAGCACTTGGAAGAAAACCAACAGAAGAAAATATAGAATTATATTTTAATACTATGGCAAATAACCAATATAACTTCCCTGAACCCAATTTTCATTATGATTTAATAATACCTTTTGAACCATTATTATTTGACATTGATTGGGTTAAAAATTCTATTAAAGAAAAATTTGATATTATTATAAAAGGAAATTGGTTAAAAAGATGGAATAAAGATTATGAGACATTCATTACCAAGACTTGATCTTATGATTGCTTATTCTTGTAATATAGCATGTCTAGGATGTATTAGTATTAGTGATCGTAAGCGAGAAGGTGTTGCTAAGTTATCTGATATTGCCGCGTGGATAGATAAATGGCATACGGTTATTAATCCAAAAACAATTACACTCTTTGGAGGGGAACCTTGTATTCATCCTAAATTAATAGAAATTTGTGGACTTATCAGAAAATATTGGAACAAGTCTGTTATAAGATTAATAACCAATGGATATTTATTAGATAATTTTAACCCTGAAGCTTGGTATAATTTTGAACCATTTGAAATACAGGTTAGTATCCATAGAAAGGACCACGAAGAAAGAATAAATGAATCAATTAAAAAAATACTTATTGTAAAAAAAGGGTGGAAAACATCCAACCATGGAGATGAGTTTAATCAGCACAAACAATTACAATGGAAATTAAATGAATTTACTTTATATAAAAGTATTTTTAAGGATTTTATAGTGCCTTATAAAACCACAAAAGAAAAATTGCAAGCATGGCATAGTGATCCTAAAGAAGCACATAAAATATGCGGTGCACCTGCGACGCCAATATTGTATAAAGGAAAATTATATAAATGTCCGCCTGTAGCTAATGTAATTGATATTAGTGGAGAGAACTGGTTTAATTATAATGGATATGATGTAACAGATAATATTGCAGAATTTATTGCTAATATTAATAAACCAGAGTCAGTATGTGGACAATGTCCAGATTTAAGCCAAGCAGTAATTATAAATCATTTTAATAAGGATAATGTTATTGTCAAATCAAAGAGTATTAATTAGTGGCTGTGGACTTAGTTGGTCCGGTCAAGAAAGTATTGTATGGAGTAAGATATTAAAAATAGCTGGTATTGATATACTAGATGTTGGCAGGTCTGCTATTAGTAACCAATGGATAATAAACAAAACTATTTTAAATTTATTTAAAGATCAAAATATTAATATAGCATTCGTACAATTATCCGCATTAGGTAAATTAGATGTCGAACTTACACCAAAAAGAATAAAAGAATTAATGGAAAAGGATTCTTTAAGAAATTTTTCTTTTGATAATATTTGGCCAAGTAGTTCTAGCACAGAACATATATCAAAACAACTTTGGCAAAAATGGTTATATAGTCCAAGTCTTGAGATGGAAGAGTTATGTTGTAAAGTTTTAATGTTATCACAGTGGTGTAAGTCAAAAAATATATCTTTAATTATTGTACAAGGTTATAAAATACTCTGGAGTGATAAACAAAAAGATATGTTAAATGATATTATATTTGATATTGATAAAAGTATCTATCAGCAATATAAAGAATCAGATCATTATGAGGATACTGAATTAATTGATACTCCTTGTTTACCATTTCAGTTTGTGTTAGCAAGGCAATTTATACATTTGATTATTCCTAATGATAATAATAAAAGATTTGAAATATTAGAAAAGATTAATCAAATTGAAAACGCAACCATAAAGGCTTGAAATTTAATAGCATATAGTGTATAATTTTAATAATTATGTTTAAAATAAAGAATCTAACAGTTAAAAATTTTATGAGTGTAGGTAATGCTACACAAGGATTAGATTTTGATAGATCTGATTTAACCTTAGTTCTTGGGGTTAATATCGATTTAGGTGGCGATGATTCTGGTGCTAGGAATGGTACAGGTAAAACCACAATAATTAATGCATTAAGTTATGCTTTATATGGCGGTGCATTAACTAATATTCGTCGTGACAATTTAATAAACAAAACCAATGGTAAAAACATGTTAGTTACTGTTGATTTCGACCATAATGATATTTCATATAAAATAGAACGTGGAAGAAAGCCAAATATCATGAAGTTTTTTGTTAGTGGGGAAGAACAGGAAATTACAAATGAAAGTCAAGGTGATTCAAGACAAACACAAGCACAAATAGAACGTATGCTTGGAATGAGTTCTGAAATGTTTAAGCATATTGTTGCATTAAACACTTATACAGAACCCTTTTTAAGTTTAAAAGCCAAGGATCAACGTGATATTATTGAGCAATTATTAGGTATTACAATACTATCTGAAAAAGCAGAAGCATTAAAAGAACAAAATAAAACAACAAAAGATGAAATTATTAAAGAAGAATTTAAAATAAAAGCACTACAAGAAGCCAATGAAAGAATTGAACAGCAGTTAGAAAATTTAAAACGTAGACAAACTTTATGGATTACTAAACATAATGACGATATAAAAGAACTTAATTCAGCACTTAATGAACTTAAAAAAATTGATATAACTAAAGAAATTGAACAACATAAATTATTATCTGCATATAAACAAAAAGAAAAAGATCTTAAGGATATAAGTGACGCAATCGAAAGAACACAAATTAATATTAATCGTGATAGTGAACGTATCGAACGTATTAGTGAAGATATAAACAAGTTAGAAGATCATACCTGTAGTACTTGCGGGCAAGAATTTCATGATAAAAGACAGGTTGTAGTTACTAAAGAAAAGAAAGCTAAGTTAAAAATAATAAAAAAAGAATTTAAAGCATACGAAAAAGAACTAGTAACTTTAACTACTGTAGATAAAGAACTTGGCAAACTTGGAGATAAACCAGAAACATTTTATGCTGATAAAAGAGATGCATTTGAACATAGAGCGAGTTTAGAAAAATTAGAAGAACAATTAGGAGATAAAAAGAAAGAAGAAGATCCATATAATGATCAAATAAATGAAATGACAGAACAGGCACTGGCCGAGATTGAATATACTTTAATGAATGAATTAGTTAAAGTTAGAGAGCACCAAGACTTTTTATTAAAATTATTAACAAACAAGGATAGTTTTGTACGTAAACGTATTATTGAACAAAATTTATCTTATTTAAATGCAAGATTAAGTCAGTATCTTGATAGAATTGGTTTACCGCATCAAGTTACATTCTTAAATGATTTAACAGTTGAAATACAAGAATTAGGTAGAGAATTAGATTTTGATAATCTAAGTCGGGGTGAACGTAATAGATTAATATTAAGTTTGTCGTGGGCATTTAGAGACGTTTGGGAAAGTTTATATAATCCTATTAATCTATTGTTTATTGATGAATTAGTTGATTCAGGTATGGATGGTAGTGGTGTAGAGGCTGCCATGGCAATACTGAAAAAAATGTCACGTGAACATAACAAATCAATTTGGTTGGTATCACATAAAGATGAATTAAGTGGACGAGTAAATAATGTTATGACAGTGACCAAGGAGAATGGTTTTACCAGTTATAACACAGATGTCGACATCATTTAAATTAGCCACATGGCATTGGCATATAGAAATATCTAGTCGTTGTACATTAAAGTGCCCAAGATGTGCAAGACAAGAATGTCCTACTACTTTAATTAATACTGAACTTAATTTAGATTTTTTTAAACGTAATTTTACTAAAAAATTTATTATTGAGAATGTTAATAAGATTACATTTTGTGGTGATGATGGGGATCCTATTTACGCACCCGATCTTATTCCTGTAATACAATATTTCAAAAGCATAAAATCAACTATAGAATTTGTTATAGTAACTAATGGCAGTTATCGTAAATCTAAATGGTGGAAAGAACTTGCAGAAACCTTAACTAGTAACGATCATATACATTTTAGTATTGATGGTTATAATAATGAATCAAATAATTTATATCGTGTAAACAGCGATTTTGATAGTATTATTAAAGGTATAAAAGTTATTACTAGTCATAGTTTATGTTTAACAACATGGGCTTGTATTGTGTTTAAATTTAATCAACAACATCTTGAATGGATGGAAGTACAAGCAAAAACATTAGATATGGATTTTTTTCAAATAACACATAGTACTAAATTTGGTAGTGTATATCCGGCGTATGGTGATAAAGACCCATTAGAACCTGATAAAAAGTATGTTAGTGATACTGATAGATTTACTAGAACAATAAAAGCATTGTCTGGGCGAAAAGCACCTGTGCCGAGTAATTTTTATTATGATAATCGAAAATCCTTTGACGATATTACTCCTTTGTGTGGTATTGGAAACAAAGGAACATTTATAAACAGCCAAGGTTTATTATTTCCGTGCTGTTGGGTAGCCAATAGATATAGTCATAACAACGAATGGCTTGTACTTGCACAAAATTTTAATTTATATGAGCGTACATTAGATGATGTTCTTAATGATGAGTTCTGGCGTGATGAATTTATTAAATTTAAATGGCAGGAATGTCAAACTAAATGTAAATCTTGTTTGGTTGATCGGAATTATGGTACGGAATGGTAATAATTTAACCTCAAGACCAAAAGGTATATAACTAGTAATGCATGCCAAATCCACAAAAAGCAAAAGGTTCCAATTGGGAACGTGATGTAGCTCGTTTCCTCTCAGATCATTATAACGAAAGTTTTATAAGGTCTCCTGGCTCGGGTGCTTATGTTGGTGGCATGAACCAAAAAAGAAAAGATTTTTTGGACGAAGGTCAAATACGTACATTTAAAGGCGACATTGTTCCAGGTGAAAGCTTCGGACATCTTAATTCAGAATGTAAATTTTATAAAGATTTTCCCTTCCATCAACTTTTTCAAGGTAAAAACTCATTATTAGATGAGTGGATTGAACAATGTATGGATGTTGCTGATGACGGTGACGTTAATATATTATTCATGAAATTTAATAATAAAGGCAAATATGTGGCAGTACAAATGCCAGATAATAAAACTCATATTTTAGGCTTAATTCAATCAAATTTTTTTCAGTATCAATCTCAACATTATGGAATTTGGCTTATAATGGACTTCGACAATTTTTTTAAGTTGAATTCTGAATGGTTAAAAATTACTTCTCAAAAAGTAGAAAAACAAAAATAGACATTATTTAATCGAGGTAGCTCGATTCCTATTGAACCAATAAACATGGTAGAACTTAGGTGTCAAAGACATAGGCTAACTTTAGGCTAAAATGATTAAGGCTCTGTAAAAAAGATACAACCTTACACCTATAGAATTCGGATTGAATGAATTACTAAAGGTACCGTTGCTAGACAAGACCAGAGTAAGGGGTATAGGGTAACCGCCCCTGTTGTTAAATTAACAAATCTCTAATTCAATATGACTGCTGGGCTCAGATGATGCAAAGCACATAGAACTTGCTCCTAGACGGGCAAGTTCTGACTGCATAGTCTAGATGATACTAACTAAAAAATTGCATGAGCGATAGCGAAATGCAGATGTACGTAGTACATCTTTATAGAATTTAGGGCAAATAAGTATTTAGATGTTATATCCAGTATATTATACATTTGGTTTAATTTTTATTTTCTGGCATATATAGCGAAATAAGTATGTATATAATGAATCATAAAGATTGTAATATTTTAATAGCATGTGACCAACAATATTATAATGATTGGGGAATACATTTATTGCGTAGTATTCATTGTTATAATCCATTTGTTAATCTATATGTGCATCTTGTAAACCCACAGAATTTAAATAAACTCAAATACGTACATTACTCTGAAGAGAAAATTAAATTTGAAAATTACGAAAGTAAGATAAGCTACCTACAAGTAGTTCGATTCTTAAAAGTAAGTGAAATATTTAAAGATACTTCTAAACTTGTTATGACTATAGATACAGATTCTATATGTACAAAAGCATTCGCTTTAAAAGAGTTTGTTAAAACAGCAAGAGAAATATCTATATTATGGCGTGATTCAGAAGGTAATGTTAAAGATCCTAGATGGTTAGCTGGATTGATTACTTTTGGAACAGACAATTTTAGACATGTATTTGCAGAAACTTTGCGTACTGTTCGTATTGAGACTAGACCTGGTAAAAATAAAACAGACTTCCCTGCAATTAAAGTTGATTTCTCACAAACTACTCCATGTCCTTTAGTAGATTGGAAACCTGGAAGAGATCAAGTAGTGTTAGAACATCTTAAAGAAAAATATAAGTTTAATCGTGAATATAATCAAGGACCGTGGATGTCTATAGCAAAAATCAAATCTAGTAAAGGTAGTGTGTTTTTAACACTTAAAGGAGCAAAACAAAAAACAGAGCCTAGACATTTATTGCAGTATAACAAAGCCAAAGCAGAGAGTATTGCACTCCAAAATACAGAACCGTTAATTGTAGGAATTAAAGAAGCATTTAGAAATCACCCTTGTCCTAATCTTCCAAATTTTAAAATAGTTCCTTGGGAAGATCAAGAGACAATACTTAGTGCTGACATTTATTTTCAAAATAATATTTTAGAGCAAAAGCGTAAAAAATTTAAAAGGTATTATCAGTTTATATTAGATAGTGGTAAACCTTTTTTAGTTGTTGAATCATCTATTTTTAGAAAAAATATGCCGCACCCTCCTCACCCTAAAGCGTATCATAGATTTAGCTGGTGGAGTTATTTTAGAGATGAAGGTAACTATAATAATGTTGAATGTCCTAGTGATAGATGGTTACAAATACAAAAAGATCAAAATATCAAAATAAAAGACTGGCGTAGTAAGTTAGAAGGAGAACATATTCTATTACTTTTACAGCGACCTGGAGATAGTAGTTTAAAAAATTTAATAATTAAACATAGATCATATGGAAATTTTGTTGTTAATGTAATTAAAGAAATTAGGCAATATACTGATAGGAAAATAAAAGTAAGATTGCACCCGTTAAGACAAGAATGGCAACGCGAAATATTAGAAAATGTAGATTTAAGTGGAATTGAAATTAGTACAAATAGTACAACTAAAGCAAACGTATTAGAAGGTGGTAAAGGGCTTATAAAAGATTTCAACGAAGCTAGGGTTGTAGTAGGTTTTAATTCAAATGCACTAACTGAAAGTGTATGTGAAGGCATACCTACGTTTAGTTTGTGTCCTAGTTCAATGGCGTGGGAATGCAGTAATACAGATCTTTCTCAAATAGAAAATCCAATATTAAATTTTCCAAGAACACAATGGTTATATAATTTAGGTTATTGCCAATGGAGAGAAGACGAAATTGCTAGAGGTGACCCTTGGTTTCATCTTAAAGAAATATATCCAGATAATCTTAAATAGTATAAAGGAGAAAAATATGTCAGTTGGCGGTTTTGTGATTAATTGGTCTAAAATAGACTTGTTTGCTTTTGATGAAGAAGATTTAAAATATAAAGAAGATATAGAAGAGATTGCTACTCATTATTTTAAAGTTGACAAAACAGCTAAGTATGCTCATAAATTTGATCATTATTTTGTTGAAAAAAGATTTATTGTTAAAAATATGAATTTAGATGGCATACAAACCGCACTTGATATTGGTACAGGTGCAGGAATGATGCCATATCTATTAAGAAAAGAAGGCATTAAGTGTGATGGAACGGAGTTATCTGACGAAATATTAAAAAGTCAGCAGTCCATGTACCCAGATTTTTTTAATCAATGTAATGATCTTATTGGATTAAAACGTAAAGAACTTTTTATAGAACCTAAGAAGCCAATGAATTTACCTAAAGACTATGATTTAATAAACGCGAACAGGGTTGAATTTGATAGAGATCCAGAGTTTAATTGGAATTATTTTATTAATGATTGTTTTAAACATTGTAAACGTGTAATGATTAAATTAAATCATGCAGGAAAAACATTTCCGTATTACAAATGCTCAAACCCAGATGCAATTAGACCCTTTATTTGGAATCCAGGTAAAAATTTAAAATATAAAGATACAATATATTCAAGAAAGCCTTTTCGGGCGTGGTATATAACTATAGATAGAGACCAATGGGATTATGAAGAAGAATACTAATAAATTATTCAGTGACGAATATGAAGATCAAATTAAACAATTTCATAAATGGAATAAATTTGGTGGCCCGATCAAAGATAATCAACTACATTCACCATTTTCTAAAAAAGAACTGCGTAGAAAAACTTTCAAATGGGCACAGTACATAGATGATGCAGAACGTATATTAGATTATGGTTGCGGCCCAGGAGGTATAGTACATAGATTAAGATTTCTATATCCCAAAAAAGAAGTTATTGGTTATGACCCAGGAACAGAAGAATTTAAAGATTTACCTAAGGGTAAATTTGGTTTGTTAATAAGCACAGATGTTTTAGAACATATAGAGCCTAAATTTCTTCCTAATGTTTTAAAACATATAGATGAATTATCTTCGGAATATCTCTATTTAAATATTTGTATGTCTTTAGCAAAGAAAGCATTACCTGATGGCAGAAATGCTCATCTTATAGTAGAAAATGAAACGTGGTGGCATGCTAGGATACAACAGTATATTAAAAGTGAAGTTATTCATGAATGTTACACATCAAAAAGATGGGGAAATAATAATGAATTTATTTCTAAAAATGTTCATATCGTTTTAAAAAAGAATTAAATCTTTTTATTTAAACGAATATTCATATTCAACGTAAGCATTGCCTTTATCATCACTCATAGAATTACTAAAAAAATTAGGAGTTTCACCTATTTCACGAGTCCAAGCAAATTTTAATGAATGATTGTCGTTAAATTTCTTTTTTGCAAATAGTCTCATTTTGCTGTTATCATGGTTATCCATGTTGTAATCATATCTTGTACCAATACTTAAACCATCAGTAACATCAGCAAAGGCTGACATTGAAAGCATTATTATTGATATTGATAATATTAATTTTCTAATTGTCATATATAATCTCCTATATTAAAAGAAAGGCAACCCAGTTTTTTTCGCGGTCTCCAAATTTTCTTTTATAATTTCGTTGATACTTTGTCTATCAAGAAAAGAAAGATTTAAAGCCTCAGTGTAGCTAAGACCACCACGCATAAACCAAGTTAATCTTAGTGCCTCGTCACGGATTATTTTTGATTCTTTTTCTAATTGATCAATATGTTCGGCTATCTGGGTAGAATCAGAGGTCAGTAGCCTTATTCGAAAAAATGTGTTATATCTAATGTAAATTTTTGTTGATAATCGTGCCCACATTTATTACATGAAAGGTTTAGAGATGGAGCAGAAGCCAAATCTTTTTGGTCAAATACAAAATCTTTAATTCGCTCAAACGTCTTACGATCGCATTGTTCTATAAATTCTTCAATTTGTTCATATTTTGATACAGATCCTTGTGGTGTTTGAATTAAATTAATTGATTTTGTTACACTTAATACAGTAAGTTTAGAAAGAACTCCTAATGCATCAGACATTACCTTTGATTTTTTTTCCTCGGAAATTTCAGCATCATTAGCAACGGATAAAGTTTTTTGTTCTTGAAATTGAAACATTGCATTTTCGTTGACTTGTTTATATGATAATGGTTTTAAATGAAATATTAAATCACCCACTTTTAAGGATTTAGAATAATCTACTGGTTTAAAAGAATCAATGATTATGCGTAAGTTTATTGTATTATCTTGTATTTCGGCACATTTTTGACATGTTGATTGTACTTCTAACTCGTGCCCGTAGCTTGCTACTTTAATGGCGGTTAAGAGTATATCCATATCACATTGTGGCATTCCCCATGGATCTTTAATATGTGGAACGCAACTAGTAATCATAGATGATAAAGCAGTACCATTAAAAAGTGCATCGGGGGTACGATTAGTCATTTCATCTAATGCTGTCATGGGATAGACTGGTAATTCATTGTTTGGCGGCATATCTAATGCACCCTCGGGGTAGAATTTCCCCTCGCTAGGTAATTTTACATAGATAGCAGGTTGTCTAAAAAATTGCTGTAAAGGATTGTTTTCTTTTACAGGTGTTGTTTCGTTTGTATCGGGCATAATTTTTCCACCATAAATAGTATATTATAATACTTATATTATTAAAACCGGGGTATAAATTAAATGGCATCACCAAAAGAAATAAATGAAGGTCTAGGAGAGACTAGTGAAGTACTGAAGCCCTTCAAAAAGGCTCTAGTACAAGGCTCAACGGCCATAAAGACTCTGGGTTCGACATCTTTAGATGCCACTAAATCATTGTATAAAATGGGTACTGCGGCTGAAAAAATAGGTGGTATTACTGACGCCGCTACTAAACTTGTCGGTGGCACACTAGAAATGATACCCGGAATCGGTAAAGCACTCTCGGGCGGAGTAGGATTAATTGGTGAAGGTTTTAAACTGTTCGTGGATCTTATGGAAAGTGGATATGGTGACTTTGCAGAGATGTCAAAAGTAGGCGCCGCCGGAGCCACAAGTATCACTGAGTTAAAAACAACAGCTATGGAAGCCGGTTTCGCTTTACACAATTTGGGTGCTTATGCTGATGTAATAAAAGAAAATGCTCGTACTTTGGCTATGTATGGCGGAACAGTTTCACAAGGCAGAAAAGGATTCTCTGACATGTTAAAGCAAGTTCATCATGTTGATGGTGCGTATACTAAACAATTAATGCTAATGGGAATGAATCAAGAACAAATTTTAGATTTTTCAACTGGCTACGTGAAGACAATGGCTAGAACTGGCCAACTCCAAAACATGACAACAGATCAAATGGCGGCATCAACTTATAAAGCCGCCAAAGAAATGGATGCATTATCTAGAATTACAGGTATGCAAAAAGATGAGTTATTAAAAGAAATAGATAAAGGGTTGTCTTATAGTAGATTTCGTCTAAAGTATGAGAAAGACATGAGATCTGGCGATGAGGAAACGAGGAAACGAGCAGAGAGGGCAAAAGAAATATTTGGGATGCTGAAAGATACCCCTGGAGTACAAAAAGGTTTCGCAGACCAATATGCCGGTTATATGCAATCAACTGAATCTCAATGGCTAGAGATTTTAAGTGGAAGCCAAGCAAGTGCATTGCTCCAACAAGATTCTAGTGTAGAAGCCGCAACAATAACCAAAGATCTCATTGGGCATGTAGCCGGTGGAGTTACAGAATTGGGCGAAGCAGAAATGGCATTAGGATTAGTTACAAAAGAAGCTGGGGTCAATGTTGCCGCTATCCTTGATTTAAATCAAACACTTAACAAGTCGGCTGCTGAGGTTGCTAAAGGAGAAGTTACTGATGCAATTACTAAGGGCGCCACTGATATAGAAAATGCAGTCGGCACTATAGCAAATATGGAACGGGCCAGAGAGAAAATAGATCAATTATTAATAAAAAATATAGAAGCGGCCTCTGCAGCGGCTCTTCTTTTCTCTTCAGAGATAAACAAAGCGGTGGGAAAAGTCACCGAAGGCATGGAGTCATGGGGTCTGGATAATCTTGGCAATATATTTACGAAGCTTAATGATTCTGTAGGGAAAACCTGGG
>Ga0115002_10000894_pt1 | contig 42127 bp, 37 predicted proteins | sample ArcticOcean_MG_C_8_FD_89576 | JGI IMG/M metagenome (GOLD analysis project Ga0115002, IMG submission 89576) | Marine microbial communities from western Arctic Ocean - ArcticOcean_MG_CB11_86 | ecosystem: Environmental > Aquatic > Marine > Oceanic | place: Arctic Ocean: Canada Basin | collected... | reverse complement strand
GGATTGCCTCCTTGAGGAAACCCTGGGTAAAGGGCATTAAACAGAGTAAAACCGGCGACTATCCCTATTGGGGAAACAACACCAGTCATATGGAAATGTATATCGGAAACAATAAGTAACCTGTTAGGATTTTGGAAAGTTTACCTTAGGATCATTAAACCCATGACCGACCGACTATATTTTGATGATGCGTATGCAACATCCTTTCAGGCACAGGTTATCGACCGCTGTGATGTCGAGGGGAAGCCAGGTGTGGTCCTCGATCAGACCCGTTTCTATCCTACGTCAGGAGGTCAATCACACGATACGGGTGTCTTAAACGGTCGAGCGGTTATTGATGTCGAAGACCGGGGGGATCATATTGTACATGTCCTCGCGCAGGAACTCCCTGAAAATGACGTCCACGGCGAAATCAACTGGTCTCGCCGATATGACCATATGCAGCAGCATACCGGCCAGCATATACTCTCCGAAACGTTCATCTCTGTACTCGATGCGCATACCACCTCGTTTCATATGGGTGCCTGCCTCTCCACAATTGATATTGAACGATCACCTGTTACCCCTTCAGAATGGGATGCGGTTGAGCATCGGTTACAGGATATTATTTCAGAGAATCATCCTGTCACATCGTATTGGGTTAATCCAGACCACATCGAGGCATTGAATCTAAGAAAAACACCAGAACGTACCGGTCCGCTTCGCATTATCGATATCCATGAGATAGATCGTACCGCGTGTGGAGGAACCCATTGTCGTACAACCGGCGAACTCGGAATGATTCAAATCCTGGACCGTCAACCAAAACGGGTTCATGGCGGATTATATCGTATTGAATTCGTTTGTGGCCTTCGTGCGAGGACGGATTATGTCAGGCGTATCGACTGGATGAATCGGCTATCATCAAGTCTGGAGATGAATGAATCAGAGGTGTTGGATGCTATAAACAAAATGCAGACAGGCCGCAAAGAGGGGGAGCGAAAAATTCGTGCGCTGACTGAAAAATTACTCGTGTATGAAGCGGATGAGTTGGCCTCGGAAATACAGGTTATTTCTGATATGCCTTTGCTAACCCAAACTTTCACTGATCGTAATGCGGATGAAATTCGTCTTTTAGCCCACCAGCTTATCACCCGTCATCAATGCGTCGTACTGCTGGGCGGCGGCCTTGATAAAATGCAATTAATCTTCGCAAGAAGCGACGGACTTCCTTATACGATGGGCACACTTATGAAAAATACCATGCAGCATATAGGGGAACGTGGTGGTGGACGACCGGAGATCGCCATGGGAGGTGCCCCCAATATAGAATCCGTAAAAAAAGCCATCCATTGGGCAAAAGAAGAATTGATAAAGCATCACGATTAATGTTGAAATCGGCTATCAATACCCCTTGCATGGACAAATCACCAACTCGATAAATCCTTCAATCCCTACCCACCTCTTCTAATACGGCCATTGCTAAATCCACCTCAATCTCTGTCAGGATCTTTAAAAAATACGGCCCCTCCCAGGATTTTACGCCAACATCTTCCTCAATAACCTCGCTGCCCCAAAGGGTCCGAACTTTGCGGCCACGGGGCCCCCAAACGGCGGGATCTGTTGGACCGAATAACGCCACAGTGGGTGCGCCAATAGCCGCAGCAAGGTGTGTAATCCCCGTATCATTACCAATCATTGCTCGACAGTGTGTCAATAAATCTGCTATCTCTTTTAACGATCGATTTTCATAAATTAAACAATTATTTACGTCAATGAGGCCTAACAATTCATGGAGGGTCTCATCATCACCAGGGCCCGCTGTGATCACCGGCCGATAGCCCTGATCCGCTATCCGGTGTATTAGGGCCGCATAGCGATCCAACGGCCAGCATTTATATTTTCCACCACTACCGGGATGCACAACGATTAATGGCGCGCCTGATATAAATTCCTCTGGAACAGGTGAAGGAGCCACACGTAGTTCAGGTACGCTTGCGTCAGTTTTGATATTCAGGGGTTGTAGCGCGGACATCAACACACGGGACATGTGCGTTCTTTGATGAGGGGGCGGTTTAGTGTTTCCATTCACTATCTGACCGCCTGATAACCGCCTTATCTGGCCTCTAAACACGCCATCCGGATCAGGCAAATAGGAAACCACCAGGTCGTATCTTTTCATCATTTGACAAATCGTTCTGGACGGGGTGGCATTTTTTATAAATAGAGAGGTCATTTCTCTACCGTCAACAGAGAAGGCCGTTTGGGCATATCCCCCTTCGATTGCTAAGGCTAAATTGGTGGTATTCCCCAATACATCGATGGTGATATCGGGATAATGATGTTTCAATGCAGCCAAGACTGGTAGCGTCAGGATGACATCCCCTACAGCCCCCGCACGTATGATCAAAGCACGATTCATACATCTAAACCGAAGAGTAAACCAATATCCCCTTCAACAGCTTTTTCATAAGCTAACCTGGCGGTTACGGCATCTTCCATGGCATAGCCTACTGACTTGAAAACAGTAATATCTTGGTCATTTGTCCGTCCGGGCTTTTGTCCCTTGACCAGGTCCGACAATTCAGCCTGAACATGATCTCGATTGATGATCCCTTCGCGTATTGGAATAAGAAGGTCTCCTGCTTCTTCAAAGGCCCCAGCATAAGTATCTACAAACACTTGTGCATGTTGAAGGGTCCCGCTGTCCAGCTCTCTCATCTCAGGTGTGTATGCGCCTATAGCATTGATATGCGTCCCCGGTCTCAACACATGGCCGTCAAATAACGGCTCTCTTGTTGCGGTACAGGTAATCAAGATATCCGCTTGCGCCGCACACGCATCCGCTGTTTCTGCCAGATGAACGGGAATGGCATATTGTGATGCTAATTCCTGAACCAAACGCGCACCTTTTTCAACAGAGCGATTTGAGATGATAACTTCATCAATCGGCTGCACCAACAACATGGCCTCGGCATGAAAACGAGCCTGTACACCGGCTCCAATAATTCCCATGATTCGGGCTTCTTTTCGAATCAAGTATTTTGTAGCGACGGCAGACGCTGCCGCCGTACGAATGCCAGTCAGATAGGTAGCATCCATTAGCGCCATCAGCTTACCGGATGTAACATCGAAAAGTGTATAATACCCCATAATAGCAGGTAAGCCCGAGGCCGGATTTTCAGGATACACACTGACCGTTTTAGCTCCCATTGTTTTGGAAGCGGAATGATAGGCAGGCATAAACAAAACCACGCTCTCTCGATCCGTAATCTGTAAAGGCAGACGGACAGGGATATGGTCTTCCTGTGGATTCAATGTTCGAAATCCTTCTTCCACAGCATGGATCACATCATCCATGTGTAGGAGAGAAACCATATCCGATTTACTTAATAAACGCACCATTGATTCGAGACCCCACGGATGTCCATCCGGCTTTGATTATCTAAGTCATTGATTACACTAAAATTACCAATTCAAATTTTCTGATAGCAATAGTCAACTCGTAAAATGTGTTGCATATTTTCTTGAAAAACGTTTAAATTACAACATTGTTGCACTGACTGTCATCAGGTGATTCGGGGATTAATACCATGGAAATGATGCTCGACATGTTGTCCAGCAACATCTTTATTATCTTCGTTATTCTTGTTGTTCTCTTTAATATTATGCGTCGAAGAAATAAGCGTATTCATACCAGAACCGCCCGAAGACAAAATCAACTCAAAAATCGTATTCGTGATCGACAGGCTGAGCTATGGGATAATCCTCAAGAGGATGCACCAGCACGTGAACAAAAAGATTCAGAGCAAAGATCATAAACCAAAAGTCTCATCACCGGTCCAAAGACGTGTTTTAGCCCTGGCGATATGTGCTGTATTTATCCCCTATGCCTTTGGACAACTTGATCAGGCTTTCGTTATGCCAGAACGGTTAAAACAACTGGTAAGCCTCTTTGCAATTGAACCAACGATAACCGAGAAAATTTGGCGTGTACGTCTTGGCGTCACGCATCAAGGTGTAACACCTCATGACGTATCTATTACTCTAACCTGGCATGACGAAGAGGAAAAAGAGGTCGCGCGCAACGAGCGGCAATTGACAATGGGACCGGGGGACACTTCATATGTCAGCCTGTCTTATATCAATAAACGATCGGAGATACAAGCTGTAACTCATAAATTAAATTATCAAGTTCTATCTGTCATTTCCAACGAATGATGTTTGGACGGATCCCTCTTAACACCGCCATTTATTTCCGATGATGTTGAGACGCTTTATTTTATCTATTTCAAGGAGGAAGATCATGCGGCAACGGCAACGAGAGTTAAAACAGCGACGACACAGAGAAAAACAAAGTCGTAAATTGCGTCTTCAGGCAATGCTGAAAAAGAAAAAATAAGATAGATAACCTGGTGAAATTCTGCCTGGCGATAGTATCAGAAAAACGAGTTGCTGAGTAAATCAGCTCGGTGATAAAGGCGAAATAAAATGCCCCTATAGGATAAGAAGGCCTATAGGGGCATTACGCATCTTCGTCTTTATCTTCGTCTGATGAAAACAGATCATCGTCTTGAATGGGATCGTCCTCGCTTAATGCCCCTGATTCATACATGTCTTTCCATCGCTTCGTGCGATTGGACTTTGGAGGCAAGGTCGGTCGGCCCTCTTCACGATTGCGACGATCATTTGGCTTCCGTGGACTTTTATTGTTTCTTGCACTCATGAGATATAAATTCGTCCCTGTATACCGTTGATCAGGTCTACAAATCAACACGATTTTAGCAACAAGTTTCAAACAGATACGACTGGGAGAGAACGAGTATATAATAAAAATAGATACGAAAAAGTCAACTGGAAAGTCGAAGCATTGTATTTTTTTGCTCAGATAATTTGGGTAGCGCTAGCTAGGTAAATGAACCATGAATGAAAATGATGGCGACGCGAAAGATTCTGCCGTCAGAATGGCACATGAGCATGATGTGAAGTTCATCCGGTCGAAGTTTACGGACATTCTGGGTTTATTAAAAAGCTTTGCAATAACCGTCGAAAAGTTGGAAGATGCGCTCAACGATGGCGAGGTTTTTGATGGTTCATCCATTGAAGGCTTCACCCGAAATGATGAACATGAAATGCTTGCTCTGCCGGATCCGCGTACGTATTCAGATACTTCTCTGGCGACCGAAGGAGAGTGTCGTAGGGCGTATGTTTTGTGACATCCTTGAGCCTGATGGTTCTGAGCCTTATGAGGGAGATCCGCGTCAGGTCCTCAAAAAATCCTGAATCGAGCATCTAAACAGAGTTATGCCTTCTACGTTCAACCAGAACTGGAATACTACTATATAGAATCCCCGGATTTACCACTACCTTCTCTTGAAATGGGGGGTTATTTCGATCTAATCCCCCTCTGCACGGAGCAAGTGATTTACCTCGTGATACGGTTATCGCCCTTGACGAGATGGGGATTGGTGTTGAATTCAGCCACCACGAGCGAGGACCCAGTCAGAGTGAAATTTCCCTTCGCTATACAGATGCCATGACCATGGCGGATTATACCATGACATATCGTCTTGTGGTAAAAGAAGTCGCGGTCCGTCACAAGGTATATGCCACTTTCAAGCCCAAACCTCATGCAGGGCATACTGGAAGCGGTATGCACGTACATTTGTCGTTATTCCGAGGGAGTACCAACGTTTATTATGACGGAAAAAAACCCTACCATCTTTCTGATGAAGCCCGGGCATTTATCGCTGGGTTGATGAGACATGCACCTGAGACCATGCTCGTTACTAATCAGTGGATCAAACTCGTATAAAAGATTGGTCCCCGGCTATGGAGCCCCGCTCTATGTATCCTGGACATTGCGGCATCGTGCGGATATGATCCGTCTGCCAGCACATACCCCCGGAAAGTAGAAAGCCATGCGAATTGAATATCGGGCCCCCGATCCGGCTTGCAATCCCTATCTGGCCTTTGCTGTGATTCTTGCAGCTGGCCTTGAGGGTATTGAAAAGGGTATGCGTTAGGGCCGCCTGCAGGCAGAAGTTTGAATGACATGTCCAACGACGAAGTTCAAAAAATGGGCGTGCAATCACTCCCCAGGGACTTGAACGAAGCGATTAAACTAGCTGAAAGAAGTGAGCTTCTTCATAACAGTTTCGGGGCAACAATATTCGATAAATTACTGGGAAATAAACGTACGGAATGGGACCGTTACCGCTCTCAAGTCACCGATTACGAATTGGATACCTACCTGCCTCTGCTATAAAAAAACCGATAGTAGTAAATACACTATCGGTTCTCCTCAACAAGGCGAAGTTTCCTACCATCGACTAACATATTCTGGCCTTCCCTCTAACTTATTTTACCACCCATTTGGAATATGCTGCCACCCGCGACCGACATAATCAAATGCAGTTATGGTGAGCATGATCATTAACCAGAAAATCGCAGCAGCAGCAGCCAATTTAGTTTGGCTGGGACTAAATTTTAAATGCATGAAATAGAGAATCACGAGCATCGCTTTGACGGAGGCAATAGCAAGAGCCATTACGGTATTAAAAACACCAAGATCAATAAAGGCCACACCGACAGTTGCTGCAGTAAGCAACAACAGCAGTGTAAATATAATCAGATAGTTGGTAACTGACGCAATGTGATGTCCTTCATGTTCAGCATGTTCAGCCATGATTTAACCTTTTAAAATTACTCGTGTAAGCCGCCGATGAGATACAATAAGGGGAACAAGAAAATCCATACCAGATCGACAAAGTGCCAGTATAAACCAAAATTCTCTATTGGAGCATAGTATTCTGTAGTAAACTTATTCTGAGCTGTACGCACCAACAACCAGATAATCAGCCCCATACCAATGATCACATGGACACCATGCATACCAGTCATACAAAAATAAAAACCATAAAATAATTGAACCGTCAGTGGATCACCCGCATCCGTCCAGAGAAAGTCAGTACCGGGTATCAAATGATGATCCCACTTGTCCTTATATTCAATATACTTGACCACCAAAAAAGCTCCGGCAAGAACAAGGGTCACTACCAGAAAGCCAAGAATATGGCTCTTCTTCCCAAGCTGCGCGGCTCGGACAGCAAAAGCCATCGTCACACTACTCGTAATCAGGACGACCGTATTAAAACCGCCTAAAAACATGGCCAGGTGATGACTACCATTGACGAATGATTCGTAATATTGACTTCGATAGATCGAGTATCCAAGGAAGAACCCGCCAAAGAACATCACTTCCGTCAACATGAACAGCCACATGCCTAAACTGGCGGCGTCGTTCTGCTGGTCCATATCATCATAGTGATGACGATGATATTCTGGATGCTCGGTATGCTCATCATGGTCATGCGGGACCGTTTCCGTACTGACTGACACCGTCTGACTCCTTACATTAGTTGGTCCGATACGCTTAATGATACACGTTCTGGCCAGGCTCTATGGCATATACAATCAGCTATAGACTTGATTATCCTACGACTCCAACCTCTTCGTCTTCTTCGATTACTGGATTTTCGATGATTTGTCCATAACTATATGGCTCATCTTCGACAATTGGTGTTATTGGAAAATTATGTTCTGGTGGTGGAGAACTGAGTGTCCACTCCAACCCCACTGCGCGCCACGGATTCGGTCCGGCTATTTTACCATTTTTCATAGACCATAACAGATAAATGGCTGGGATAACAAAACCAACGGCTAAAACGGTAGCTCCGGCAGAAGACATGACGTTCAAAAGTTGCCACTCTTCAGGATAGACGTGATATCGACGCGGCATACCGAGGTAGCCGACTATAAATTGAGGAAAAAACGTCAAATTAAATCCCGCAAAGATCATAAAAGCGGCAAGCCGGGACCATCCCTCTGGATACATACGACCAGTAATCTTTGGCCACCAGAAGTGCACCGCGGCCATAAAGGCGGTAACGGCTCCCCCCACCATAACATAATGAAAATGGGCCACGACAAAATACGTGTCGTGCATGTGGATATCCAGCCCCATTAAAGCCAAAAACACACCAGTCAGACCACCAACCGAAAAAAGGCCGATAAAGGCCAATGCATAGAGCATTGGCGCATCATAAGATACAGAGCCTTGATATATCGTCGCCATCCAATTAAATATTTTTATGGCAGAGGGGACTGCAACGAGCATGGTAATAAAGGAAAAGACCATACCCGCATAGATAGACTGCCCACTGACAAAAAGATGATGTCCCCATACGAAAAAGCCGAGCACAGCGATAGAAACACTCGACATCGCGATGAATTCATACCCGAAGACTCGCTTTCGGCAAAATGCACCAATGACCTCTGAAATAACGCCCATACCTGGCAAGATCATTATATACACTGCAGGGTGAGAATAGAACCAGAACAGATGCTGAAATAAGACCGGATCGCCACCAAGGCTGGGGTCGAATATGCCTATATGTAATCCTCGTTCAACCATCATTAACACGAGTGTAATAGCAATTACCGGTGTGCCCAGGACCATTATGAGACTGGTTGAATACATCCCCCATACAAACAACGGCATCTTAAACCATGTAAGCCCGGGTGCACGCATTTTATGGATCGTCACCATAAAATTGAGACCGGTTAGAATAGAGGAAAAACCTGCAATAAACGCTGCCATACCTGCCAAGATCACATTGCCATTGGAATACGTGCTACTAAAGGGCGTGTAAAAGGTCCACCCTGTATCAACCCCTCCAAGTAAAGTGGTCAATATACCAAACGTACCACCGAATATAAACAAATACCAGCTTGCCAAATTCAATTTGGGAAAGGCGACATCCTTTGCACCAATCATTAACGGCATGATAAAATTACCAAATACGGCCGGAATAGATGGAATCAGAAAGAAAAATATCATCACGATCCCATGCATGGTAAATGCCGTGTTATATTGATCCGCTTCCAGTAAATCAGCCTGTGGCGTGGCTAATTCCAAACGAATCAAACTTGCAAATGTGCCCCCAATTAAGAAGAAGAAGGAAATCGATAACAAGTACAGGATGCCCACCCGCTTGTGGTCCATCGTAAATAACCACGATTTGACCGTATAGGTAGCATTTAAATAATGGCTACGGGGAATTTTGTGCTCAGCAACCACTCCGTTTGATTCTATCGTACTCATTATTGAGTGCCCTCCGTGCTAGGCAAAGATTTTATATATGAAATCAGATTAAAAATATTGGTTTCCGTTACCTGACCCTGATAGGTCGGCATTATAGATTGATAGCCAGAAACTATTTTAGCTCTTGGATTTATTATTGACTCGCGTATATAGGCTTCGTCAACCACAATACGGTCACCGCCGACCATTGATTCTTCCGTGCCAAAAATTCCATTTAAAGATGGACCTCGAGCACCGGCCTGGTCACTATGGCAGGTCACACAGTTCATTTGAGAAAACAATCGAGCGCCGGCCTCTTCTGGCGTTTCATCACTCACACCACCGCTGAGCCAATTCTGATAGTCTTCTGGCTCCATAACATAGACACTACCTATCATCCGGGAGTGGTCTGTGCCACAATATTCAGCACAAAAAAGATGATACTTACCTGTTTTTGTGGCCTCAAAAGTCATGGCAGTATAACGACCCGGTATCACATCATTTTTTATACGGAAAGCGGGTATAAAAAAACTATGAATCACATCTTCCGAGGCCATGGTCATTTTTACATGGGTATTTATAGGAACATGGAGTTCATTGATTTCACGTTGCCCGGTGGGATGTTGCACGTGCCACATCCATTGTTTACCGACGACATAAAATTCCATGGCACCTTCAGGAATCTGATTCACTCTAAAAAATAGATACGTGCCCCATACAAACATAATCATCATTAATGCTAAAGGGATGGCAGACCAGACAATTTCAAGAAGTAAATTACCGTGTGTTTGGGCTTCTGCCTGTTGATCTGGGGTGCGACGCCGATATTTGACAGCGAAGATATAAATCAAGATGCAAATCAACGCCATAAAAATGACACTAACAGCAACGACGAAGAAATAGAGCAGATCTACCTCGTACGCAAAGGTCGAGGCAATCTCCGGATGAAGTTGAAATTCCTGGTTCATACGCTCACTTTACTTTTTTGTTAGGTCAGTTCACCACTGACAACATCCAGGGAACTGCTTATTACGCTGTTCCTTTTGATTTCGAGCCTTTATTACTATCACTCCGGTCACGCCGAAACATGATAAACATGAAAGCCCCCATGGCCAATATCGTTCCGGCACCCGCAATCCGTATTACATTCATAATTACGACCCCATACTTCCCACTCTCTGGATCGTAATGAAAACAATACAACAGGACCTGATCATATACGGTACCCAATTTATTTTCGGACGATTCGACCAATGCCAAACGTACATCTTCGGATGGATATTCTATACCGAAGAAATAATGAGAGATTACCCCTTCTGGCGTAACAACCATAATGGCACTGCCATGTACAAATTGTTGTACACTCTCATCATATACATAATTAAAACCTACAGCATCCGTTATCGCATCAATAGAAGATTGATCACCCGTTAAGAAATGCCACCCCTTTTCAGCGCCTGGCCGATTATTCCGCTTTACGTAGACTTTCTTTTTCTGCGCAGCCAGGTCATATGTCTCATCCGGATCAAAACTTACCGAGATCACCTCAAAATCCTCACCGATCCTGAACTCCAAAGGTGCAATGCTTCTATTTAGCCCGTTCAACACTTCCGTACAAAGCATAGGACAATCGTAGTAGACCAGAGAAAGGATAATAGGTTTGTTGCCGAAATATTGACTGAGTTCAACCGATGCACCCGATGCATCTATGAATTTTAAATCGGGGGGTAATTGAGTACCGATCTTCTGTTCGATGCCCACATTCTTCAATATAGCCGGTGTGGCATTCGCTTCGAGCCCCGGGCCAACACCCACATCTTTGGCTAAGGTCGGTCCCGTATCGGCTGTTTGCGTCGTCCCGCTATCTGGCAATAAAAAGATAGCCAGAACCATTATTATGCCTATCGTTCGATTATAGATCATCTATGTTTATTGACCTTCATTTAGTGATTCTGGCCGAGCAGACAACTTAAACCGATCTTCGTCCGCGGTTAATTGCATAGCCCTGTCGATGGGGATCTGAACGATGTCTGCTGTACGGATAACCCAACCATAACTATTAAGTTTTTTCTCTTCTATCTCACGAAATATGGCTAAATCTTCTTCAGGAATAACCTGGAGTCGGGGTGCGGGAGGCAGTTGGTTTTGATCCAGCAGTGGAGAAGGGGTATCGAAAGATGCTTCGTTAAAATCCTCAACGGCTACAAACATCCCCCACATTAACAACATAGAAATAACAGCCATAGCCGTCAAGCCGATCCCAAATTTGATAACCAGAGACACATTGGTCTCTATGACCTCATGACCTCTTGATACTGCATTTTCATCTATTGGTTCTGGGGTATGATCATTCATTGGTAAACCTTCAGTTTATTACACGTTCTATGAGATCGATTCGATGATTTTTACAAATCGTGGATCTTTTTGAGGAATCAATGGTCGTTTTTTCAACCTGTTAATTACGAAGAAAAACCAGATGCAACCCAATCCTATCGGCACCATCACATCGGTCAGACCGATGTGGAATCCTTCAGGTCGAAGATTTGGAACTACGTGCCAAAAAATATCCACCAGATGCATAATCAGGATAAAAACAGCCACGCGGGCTAAACGCCGGGGATTTCGTTTTCTTGGTATCGATAATAATAAGAAAAAAGATATAACAAAGCGTCCTAATACCAATCCGATCGTCAACATGTCCCAACCATTTTCTAAACGATGGATGTACCAGGAATTCTCTTCTGGCAAATTGGCCGCCCAGATTATTAAAAACTGGGACAGCATCATATAAAACCACAACAGCGTAAACGCCAGCAACAACTTTCCCCAGTCATAAAAACGTTCCGAGTCAGCCAATTTAGCGATAGAATCATCACGGTTCCGCAAATAGGCCATCATGATAATGGCAAACGCTAAGGCTGCACCGCCAGCATCGACAATCATGATCACACCATACAATGTTGAAAACCAATGTGGGTCAGTCGACATAATCCAGTCAAACGATGCGAAGGTAGTCGTCAAAGCAAAAATCACTACACCTGGTCCACAGACATCCCGCGTTTTATCCAAAAGCGTTGGATCGCCAGATTCGTCCATGGCATTGGACCATTTAATAAGCAGGGAAGAAATAACAATCCAGATGGCAAAATAAATCAAATACCTGATTATGAAAGCCGATACGTTCAGATAAGATGCTTTATGCTGCAGTATAGGATCAGTGGCTACGGCCTCTTCGTGGGTCCAGTGATACAGGTCATGCATACCCAGAATAATTGGAATAAAAAGTATCAGCAATATAGGAAAGGTACTCATGGCGGCTTCAAGCAAACGTTGGATCAAAAATCCCCAGCGACCGCCAATCAGTTGGTGGAGCATAAAAAATGCCATGCAAACCAGTGTTATACCTGTGATTATCATGAAACCGACAAGATAAGACTGGTAAAAATGGGCCATGTCTCCCATTGCAAACGCATATCCCAAGCCACCAAGGGCCAGGATGAGTCCCACGACTAATGATCTGGTCTGCAAGTTACCAAGTTGTTCTGTAAGATTATCAGAGATATTCGTCATTATTCCACTTCTACAATCGATTGTATTTGTTGTTGATCCCGCTCCGGCAATTCAGACAGATTAGCGCCCTGACTCAACTGCAAAGCTCGAATGTACGCTGCGATGGCCCATCGGTCTCTCGGCTTAATACGTTCTACATAACTATACATATTACCAAGACCGTTTGTCATCACATCAAAAAAATGTCCGACGGCCACTTCGCGTAACCGCTGACTGTGATACGATTCCGGCTGTTTCATCCCGCGCTGAACAATCATGCCTAAACCATCCCCAACTTTACTGTGGCAGGGCGCGCAAAAGATGTTAAATCGATCCTGCCCTCTTTTAAGAACATCAATCGTTACGGGAAACGGAAAGGTAGTCGCTAACTCGCCATTGACCTTTCCCGTATATAAATGCTCATCAAGCCTCAAATACCCTCGGGCAATCGTGCCTTCTAACTTAGGCCTTGACGACCGGCGATCCTCAAAAAAATTGCTCAATTCATACGGCTCGGGACGCGGTTGATCATGCATATCTTGACGGCACGCCGCCAGAGCGATCATACAAAACACGCCCAGCAAACCAATCTGGATATAGTTCAAAAGATTACTCTTCAACTTCAGATACCTCATGAGGATTCAGGCTTTCAAGGAATTGACGAGTTTCTGTTGGATCAAATTTAGGATCCTCCGCTTCGATACATAAGAAGAAGCGGTCCTGTGTAGCATACTGAAATCTGTCTACATTGAACAAAGGATGATTAGGTCGCGGCAGTCCATTCATAACCAACATACCGACTACTGCGGAGATAGAAGCGAATAATATTGTGCACTCAAACATCACCGGAATAAAGGCAGGCCAACTATTAAATGGTCGACCGCCAACATTAATAGGATAATGATACACTGAGGCATAATACTGCATGAAAAATCCCACAGCGCAACCAATTAACCCACCGATTAAAATCACCAGCGCCACGTTGTTTTTGTGAAGGTGCAATATATCGATTAATTCTTCAAGGGGGTAGGGGGTGTATGCTTCTACATTGTGATACCCGGCTTGAACGGTTTTCTCAGTCGCCTCAATTATCGTTTCTTCGTTCTCGAACTCAGCCAGTATACCATGTAACTTGGGCACTGCCGAGGCATGTCCATGACTCATTTCAGTTGCCCTTCTCTCTGTGCTTCGGGATAATCATTTTCATTTCAGACATAGGTATCATTGGCAAGAATCGGATAAATAAGCACATCATGAACATAAAGAAGCCCATGGTACCTATGTATAAACTCCAATCCCAAAAGGTGCCTGCGTAATAGTCCCATGAAGACGGCATATAGTCATTGGCCAGACTGGTCACGACGATAATAAATCTCTCAAGCCACATGCCAACGCCAACAATTAATGAAATAACAAACAGAACCGCGGGACTTCGGCGAGCTCTCTTTATCCATAAGACCTGAATGCTGACGGCATTACAGAAAATCAACGCCCAATAGAACGGTGCATATTGGCCAGTCATTCGATTAAGCATCATAAAACCTTCATATGGACTCGCACTGTACCAGGATATGAAAATTTCCATCCCATATCCATAGATAACAATAAACCCGGTCGCCATGGTGATTTTACCCATATTCTCAAGATGGCGAAGTGTAATAAGACCTTGCAGGTTGAACCATTTTCTTACAGGAATCGTCAGCGTCAGGACCATGGCAAATCCGGCGTATATCGCCCCGGCAACAAAATATGGTGGAAATACGGTTGTATGCCATCCTGGTACAATCGATACGGCAAAGTCAAAGGACACAATAGAGTGTACGGACAACACAAGGGGCGTGGACAGGCCAGCAAGTATCAGGTAGGCCTTTTCATATCTGCTCCAGTGTGAAGTCGCCCCGCGCCAGCCCAAAGCTAAGATACCAAATACGCGTTTTAATACAGGATGTTTTGCCCGATCCCTTAATGTACCAAGATCCGGAATCATACCGATGTACCAGAAAAGGAGAGAGACCGTGAAATATGTGGAAACAGCAAATACGTCCCAAAGTAACGGACTCCGCCATTGAGGCCAAAGAGACATTGTATTTGGAAGTGGTAACAACCAATAAGCTAACCAAGGGCGTCCTACATGTAACAAGGGGAACATCCCCGCGCACATGACGGCAAAAATAGTCATGGCCTCGGCAAATCTGTTAATCGAATTACGCCAATCCTGCTTCATCAGGTGAAGAATAGCCGAAATCAAGGTACCGGCATGTCCAATTCCAATCCACCACACAAAATTAATGATGGCAAATCCCCAACCAACTGGTACATTCAAGCCCCAGATGCCGGTTCCAACTAACACCAAATAAGTGATGGACATCACCAATACACCCATAATCGGGAGACCTATAGCCACCCCGATATATAATTGGGTCTTCGTGTCTTTATCCAACACAATATTGGCAATCTTGGAGGTTACGGTGGCGTTGTTGTAATATGGATCAACAACCCGGTCTCCCGTGTAGATCTCCTCTTGATTGATGCCTGTTCCTTCTTGCGACAAAGCCCTACTCCCTCTTTACACTTTCCTTAATGGGTCAACCTTCCAACGCCGGGTTTGGATTCCGAATTCGGCCAAGATATGTCGTCCGGGGTTTGGTATTCAAATCTGTCAACAAACCGTAGTTCAACCCGGTGGCTTTCAGTTTCGACACCTGGCTGTTGCTATCTTTTATGTTTCCAAAGGTAATCGCCTGTGAAGGGCACGCCTGCTGGCAGGCGGTTTGTATTTCACCATCTTCTATATTGCGATTTTCCTTCTTCGATGTTATGCGGGCCGCACTGATGCGCTGGGTACAATAGGTACATTTTTCCATCACCCCGCGGCTTCTGGTGGTCACATTTGGATTTCTTCCCAATTGAAGGCTCGGCGTCTCAAAATCTGCATAGTGATAAAAATTAAATCGACGTACTTTGTAAGGACAGTTATTCGAACAATAACGGGTCCCTACACATCGATTATACACCATATCGTTTAAACCTTCTTTACTGTGGACCGTAGCTCCCACCGGACAGACCAGCTCACACGGTGCATTTTCACACTGCATGCAAGGCACCGGTTGGTGGAAGGTCTCGGGGGAATCTAAATCGCCGCGATAATATCGGTCAATTCTTATCCAATGCATTTCCCGACCATTACCTACTTCTTCCTTGCCGACTACGGATATATTATTCTCGGACTGACACGCAATGGTACAGGTATTACACCCATTACATTTACTTAAATCAATAACCATCCCCCAGGCATTGGGGCCATCGTAGTCGTGATCTGGTGGGTACATATCACGTTTTGGATCAGGCTCTTCCCACATTTCTTGGATCAGATTTGAATCACCGTTGTATTCTTCAACATCGGCCACTCTGATAAGATTTCGATCACGGGACAGACTTCCCATACCCTCTAGCCCCATATCATGATGATCCTGAGTACTGTAAATCGGGAATTCATCACCGGTCTTACGGACCTGTAAGCCACTACCGAACCAAAGTGAATCGGAAGGCCGGAGGCTATACGCATTAAACCCTATGGCTGTTCCAAGCTGACCGGCGCGTGTCCTGCCGTATCCTAAATGGACGGTTACCGAATTTCCGGGATGACCTGGCAGTATCCAGACCGGCGCTGTTACACTTCGACCTAGGTACGTCAGTTCGACAACATCCGTATTTTCAACATCAAGTTGTTGAGCAGTGCCTGGTCCCATAACTGCTGCATTATCCCACGTAAGCTTGGTCAGTGGTTTAGGTAATTCCTGCAGCCATCCATTATTCGCGAATCGGCCATCCCAAATTGTGGGATCAGCAGCGAAAATAATCTCCATCCCGTCACCTGCGGATGATGGGGAACCGACACTCGCCGCGACATCCTGGATCTGAACCGTTTTTTCCGGTAAAGCAGAGCCAGCAATCAATCCATTATGAACCGTCGTTTGCCAGAATGCGTCGAAAGACTGAGAACCATTCAGCCCGAGGCTTTCCCAATGCTCCCGAATCAGGTCGTAACCTTTTTTGTTCGGATTACCGGCAAGGGCCGATACAAAATCAATCTCGCTTTTGCCTCTATAGAGTGGAGCGATTAAAGGCTGAACAACGCTAAGTGTGCCATCGTAAGCACGGGCATCACCCCATGATTCAAGGCTATGTGCCTGAGGAATATGCCAATGAGACAATTCAGCCGTCTCGTCATGATACAGGCCGGAATGCACGCGGAGGGCGACATTATCCATCGCGTCGCTTATATTCAGATCCACGGGCGCCGAATACACCGGATTGGAGTTTAAAACAACCAGTAGATCCACTTTTCCATCTGTCATGTCCTGGACAAGGGATTTCAGTGATTCGGTTTGATTCGTCGGTTGAACTTCGATAGACGCTGTATAGGATACTGTCTTTCCAGTATTCCCCAAAACATCATTTATCGCATGGGCGAGTACATGAACCGATGCGGGTTGCTGATCACCTGCTACTACCAAGCTCGTACTGCCCTTTTCACGCAGGTCGGCAACGACCGCTGATACCCAACGGGTCACGCTCTCTTCAATCACATTTGGTACAGCTACTGAAATGCCCAACCCAGCGCCAATCAAACGGGCAATCGTTTCGATCTGGCCAGCCTGACGACTGAGTAAATGATCCGCCTGAGCACCGGTTAGTGTCGGTGAACTTTCAACCACATACAAACGATTCATCTGATCTATATTCTCTGCAGCATCACGCCGAGAGGCGAAATCACGGGCATACCGTACAGCACCGGGACCGTTTGTCAGGAAATCGCTGTCGAGAGACAAGATCACATCAGCCTCTTTAACATGGTATTGCGTAGTCACCATCTCGCCAAAGGCTTGCCGTGCCCCTTCCCTTACATTATCTCGAGATATGGGATCATACTGATGCCATTGGGCTTGCGGGTATTTAGCAAGAACCTGTTGCAACTGATTTCCTAAAGTCGGAGAAGTTACGGTCTCTGTTAGAATTCGTAATCCGGCCCCGCTCTTTTCCGCTTGATGGGAAAGAGCAAGATTTAATTCATTCAGAAAAGCGTCGTAGGTAGATATTCGACCTCGGTTGTTAATAGACTGCGATCTATCAGGGTCGTACATGGTCAGCATAGAGGCCTGGGTAAACGTATCCGTCGATCCCAAACTACCTGGATGTTCTGGGTTACCTTCTATTTTTGTCGGACGCCCCATATGGCTTTCAACCAGAATACCATTGGCCACCCCGCCTTGTAAATAAGCAGAGGCATAAAATAACGGAATGCCCGGCACCATATCCTCAGGACGCTGTACATACGGCAAGATTTTTTCATCAGGTTGCTTGGTACAAGCCGTCGCACCGGCAAGGGCCATGGACGCGCCCATCAGTTTCATGAAGCTACGACGACTGACCGGATTGGCCTTTAACTCTTCTATATGTTGTGGAAACTCTTTTTCAATAAAGGTCTGAAATTCGTCTGTATCGGCGAGCTGGTCTATACTACGCCAGAATTCGGGGCCATTTTTTTCGTTCAAACGAACTCGAATCGCGTCTATATCAGTATGTGCTTGGGTAGGTTTCATAAAGGTTTTGCCGAATCCTTCTAGCGATGACAGATGGAACAATCATCCAATTGAACTTTATTAATTTGATATCCTCGGACCAATTGTTTCCCGAGGGCAACTTGATCTGACGGTGGCGTATAGTCGGGTTGTGACTCAAATTTGAATACATCGGCCCGATCTCGTATATGCTGCTCTGGATCTCTATGACACTCAAGACACCACATCATTTGCAGCGAATTTTCCTGCCACATTAGCGCCATTTCATTTACGGCTCCATGGCAAGATTCACAACCCACGCCCTTATTTACGTGAATACTATGATTGAAGTACACATAATCAGGTAAATCATGAACCCTTGTCCACTCTATCGACTGTCCAGTAGCATAACTCTGGCGAACAGGTTCTAACATCGGTGCCTCGGTCCATACCTGGGAATGGCAAGACATGCATGTCTTGGTCTGAGGCATACCGGCGAAATTGCTCTCTTCTACTGAAGTATGGCAATATCGACAATCTATACCGAGCTGATTGACGTGATGACGGTGACTGAATGGAACGGGTTGAGGTCGGACTTGATGTTGGCGTGTAACGTAGGATGTTGAACCAAGATAGAAAATTGAACCTAAAACAGTTACTACAAGTAGGGCTCCTCCCACGATACTGGCTTTCAGCCAGGTGTTCGCAGCGGGAGAAAAAATCTGGGGCATAGTAGTTCTGTTGTATAGGTGATCGGTTTACGTTCAGGATTATTGTCTGATGAATGCCATGCACGATATAATATCCCACCTTGTTTTTGTCAAGAAGATTTCCCTGTTTTTTTATTTTTTTCTAAACAAAAAACGACTACATAATGAGATAAGTTTAAGGGGGAAATCGGGTTTGGCTGGATAGTTTTTTTTAACAATTATTAGAAGAAAAAAGTTCCTCAATCCTCATCATATCATTTTCAAATATCTATATCATTGATTCTGATGCCTACCGTTAGGAGATCTCTCCCTGTTGAGCTGAGCCAGATGGGGAGTGTCAGTGATGCGGTGACGAAGGAAGCGTGACGAAGGAAGCGTGACGAATAAACGAAAACCATCCGGTCACGCGATTGGTATTATCCTTGTAATATAAAATTACCACGCTTCATTGTAAGGGTGTTCTCTGTAATGCACGGCATATGTTTTATAAGGGTGGCTGACTGAAATGGTGATTGGCGATTGGTGGCAGCGTAAAGATCTGTCCGCTCGCTGCCTTCGGTTGAGATGACCGCTTATTGCTGATCGATGGGCTACCTTGTGAGATCACTCTATCCATAAGCCCAACGAGAACAAGCCGGTGTTTAAATTATTTTCATGTTTCGGCCAAAACGCCGACATCAATTGACACATCTGATTCATCGGCTTATAATGATATTTAATATAGTTGAATAAGGATCCGAAATGGATGAATGGTTTAAAAATTGTTATCATCAATCGTTATAAACCAACATAAGTAGTCCGGTTAAAAACATGCAGGATTTATCTACTATTATCGATAGTAGTTATTGGATATCCAGCAAGGCCGGTTCTACAAGATGGAATCAAAATAAGGAGCTGTAAATGAGCGAAAAAATGCCCTCAGAAAAAAGCATGCAACGTATGCGGAAGTATTGTGATAAATATTGGGAGAAAACAGGGACATCTCCCCATCCGACCGAAGATGTCAAGGAATCTGTAATCAAAGGTCTGGCTGCAAATGTAGACGAATTGGGCCGGCCTCTATGTCCCTGCAATTTTTATCCCGACAAGAAAGAGGAGTTAGAGCGTAGCCGGGAGTGGGTATGTGCCTGTGATGAGATGAAGATATATAAATACTGTCACTGCCTGTTGTTTGTTACGCCGGAGGGCCTACCGATTACGGAGTATCTGCCTGAGGAATCGGAAGGTCGCCAGATGTATGGCCTTGTGAAAGATCCCACACCCGATAAGGGCAGGGAAGCAAGACATCGAGCGCCGGAATAAGGGAGGACGGGAGGCGATAGTGTAAATACAAAAGGATGAAAGGTAGAGAAAAAGATCTCCTCTCTTTTCATCCTTTTGTATTTACACTATCGCCGGTACCGGTATCGCATTTTCTTTGTCCACCGCTTCCTCTAAGGCCTCCAGCAGGGCCACAGGGCCCAACATGGATTCATCCGTTTCATCCGTTTCCCCGGTTCTGAACATGTGTACGAATCCTTCAATTCCCGCCAGATACATATTTTCGTCGTAGGCGATCGATTCATCAACACGCCCTTTTTCGCCAATGGCAGACACATGAAATGCGGGCGCTTTGGCCCCAATCAGGTTCATGCTGGCAACGAGGCCACTATGGAAATGTATCGTGGCCAGATGATTCTGTCCTTTTCCGCGATGGATACGGGCCTCACTCGCATCATATCCAGCCAATCGCACCAGCATATCCACCTGATGAATGCCATAGAAAAACACGCCCCCCCAGGCGGAATGAATATCGCAGGGACCAGTCGTCGTAATCGTGTATAACGACCCGATATTCTGTATTTTTTCCCGAAGCTGACGAAAGGCCGCCTGTTTTGGAAGCACAGAATAAGAGGCGACAGGGACCCCAAGGGTAAGGGCCTTATTCAGGAAAGCGCGCCCCTCCTGGACTCGATAACAGAAGGGTTTGTCGATGAATAAGGGAATACGCGCTTCAAGTAACGCCTGTATGGCGGGCAGATGGTCTTTGGCATGTCGGTGATCAACAACAACACCATCAACTTGCCCGATAAAGGCTTCCGGAGTATCTACCGTTTTCGGAATCTTTCCACGTTCCGACGCATCCTGGGCCAGTTCAGGCGTCTCACCCCAAACGCCAACCACTTGCGCATCCGGGATTCGTTTTTCGATGTTAATGGTCTTAGCTATGGCGACGGTGTGACTGTTTTCTGCACCGACAATGCCTATGCGTAGCATTTTTACCTCTTTTATTTAACTATGCGAACACAGCGATTTCTTGTGGCTGGATTTTCAGTTAACGATATTCTGTGGTCGGCCTTCGAGGAAAGCGATCACATTGTCGACGGCCCCTTCGTTGAGCAGGTCCACGCCTTCAGGGGTCATGTCGGCGCAATGAGGGGTTAGTATCACCTGCTCCATGTATAGCAGGGGATGATCTGAAGGTATGGGTTCCGGGTCAAAGACATCGATACCCGCACCGGCTAATTGCCCGGAGCTCAGGGCATCTATCAGGGCATCTGTGTCAACCAATCCACCACGGCCACAGTTGAGGAGCAAGGCATTCTGCTTCATCTTACCGAAAGCTTCCCGATTCATCATGTGTCTGCTTTCTTCCGTCAACATGACGTGCAGGCTCACCACATCAGCAGTTTGCAGCAACTCATCCATTGAGACATATTTGATACCCAACTGTTGTGCTTTGTCATCGGAGGGGTGGTAGCTCCAGGCAATGACGTTCATACCTATGGCCCGCGCCAGTCGCGCCATTTCCGAGCCGATATGCCCGGTACCAATTACACCAAGGGTCTTACCCTGCAAATAGATACTGTCCATCCGAGGCCATTGTCCTGATTTGATCGATGCAGTAAAATAGGCGGCCCGTTTGGCCAGAGCGAACATCAGTCCGAAGGTGTGTTCGGCGACGACCGGTGCGGTACGCCCCGGCTGATTACAGATATCGATTCCACATTCCCGTGCCACGTCCAGATCGAACATATCCGTACCAATGGAGCAGGTAGAGGCCATGCGTAGTTTCGGTAGTTGCCGAAGTATCTCACCGGGCCATTTTACGATGCCGCGTGAGTTGATCATCACATCTGCATCTTGGACCCGGGCGATTTTTTCTTCCGGTGTTTCCGGCCGGTCGGCATACATGGTCACCTGGCCGTATGGTTCCAGTCGCTTCAGATGTCGTGAGTCTTGTATTTGCGGTGGATCATCACCGGGAATAACGATATGGACAAGAGGGGAATTAGCCATGTAAACCTCATTTCGGCGTGGGGATTACGGGGTGAAAACAGAGAAATAGTCGTAGGGTGAAGAAAACATATAGGCCGGAAAATGTAAAGAAAAAGCGTATCAAGAAATCCCTATGCGCTCTTTTACGATAGGTCTGTCAGTTATAACAGTGGAATTGACTTTCTACACATCCGTCCAGGCCATACCGGATGTCCGAAAAATAGTCGTTTGCATTCACCCAGTACATAAGGCCAGCAGCCGGGTCCAGAGCAATACCATATACAATGCCCAATTTCTTGGGGGTCAATGTTTCAAAACCGGTTCCGTCCAGGTTAGCCCGGTATACCTTTCCGTCATCGTTGTCTGTCCAGTAGATCTTGGATGGCTGAGCATCGGCGGGAGGCGCCATGGAGAGAAGGACCAGAAACACACAGAAGATCACAGCGGTGAAACAGCACGCAGGTGACAAAAGTGAAGAAATAGTTTGCATAGAACCCTTAATTTGAAGGGAAAGATGAGGCCTAGGGCGCGTTCGGCGAAATGACGTACTTTGCTGAACAAATATTATGACAAGTGCTATTGAAATAAACAGCCTAACCGGAAAAAAGTATGTGATGTACATCGCGATAATCGTCTTTACCAGGGTTCGTTGAAACATTTTCATAATTCGCCAGTCTAAACCCTATGGAAATTACGATCAGACACCTTTGGAAGACGTTCGGAAAATCGTTTCATGCGTTGCAGGACGTGAGCCTCGATATCCATACAGGTATGTTCGGACTGCTTGGGCCGAACGGGGCAGGCAAGAGTACGCTCATGAAAATACTTTCTACGCTGGAACAACCGTCGCAGGGCGAGGTGTTGATTGATGGGACGGATATAAATACCCAACGGAAGACGATTCGGAAGACCCTTGGTTATCTGCCACAATTTTTTGGCGTGTATCCACAATTAACGGGCATAGAATTCCTGACCTATATGGCGCGACTAAACGGTGTCCCCCGTAAACAGATCGAGGACAAGGTCCGACGGGGGCTGGAGCAAGTGGCTTTGACGGCGGTGGCGGCCCGGCGGGTGAAAACGTATTCCGGCGGGATGGTGCGACGCCTCGGCATCGCACAAGCACTGATCGGGAATCCGGCCTTACTCATCGTTGATGAGCCGACCGTAGGACTTGATCCAGAGGAGCGCATACGGTTCCGCAATCTGCTGGCAGATATCAGTCGAGAGAAGATCATTATCCTGAGCACACATATTGTGGGGGATATTTCCAGCACCTGTGAGGACCTGGCGTTACTGTCGCAGGGCCAAGTCGTGTATCGGGGTCATCCAGAACAGTTGGTCGAGCAGACAAGAGGGCATGTGTGGACCGTGACCTGCACGGACGAGACGTTCTCCGTGGTCGCCGATCGAATGGAGGTTATTTCGAGCACCGCCCGGGAGCGCCATCGTATTGTCCGTGCTGTTGGTGACCGGATACCGGAATATGAGATGCAACCGGAAGAACCGAATCTGGAAGATGCGTATATGTGGATGACGAAAGATTAATTGGAAATTGAAAATGGGGATTGGAGTATTGGGTTTTTCATTCTCAATTATCCATTAAAATAAATATGCTTGAATCATTAAAATACATTCTCACCATTGCTGCTGCAGAACGGAAGATGCTTTACCGGACGCCCAAGTTCTGGGTGCTGGCGGCCCTGGGCGGACTGTTTACAGTCATCATGTTAATTGGCACAACGGTGGCATCGATCCTGGACCGGACCCCAGAGGGAGAATTTGCACTCGAGGGGACGGATGCATGGATTGCGTTGTATTTTTTCAGTTACATGCAGACGATCATCATCATTTTTGTGGCAGGTGATTTTCGGAGGGTGGAGCGACAGAGCCATCTGGATCAGGTGATGTTATCGCGTTCGATGACCACGGCGAACTGGGTGCTTGGGAAATATTTCGGGGTCGTCAGTTCTCTGCTGGTTTTGAATATCGGCTTTCTGATGTTATCCTCCATCGGACGGCTGGTGAAGGTATACTTTCTTGGGGTGCAGTTCAACATGGTGCCGGCGGTGGAATATTTTATGATCGCCACCCTGCCGTCGATACTGTTCATGACCGCGCTGGTCTATTTCCTCATCAGTCTCCTGCGCGTACAGGCCCTCGCGATCCTTATTCCTCTCGGGTATGTGGGCGCGATCCTGTTTTACTTTCGACATCAGTATCAGGGTCTGCTGGATTATGGCTGTTTTGCGGCCCCTTTATTTTACAGCGACCTGATCGGGTATGGGCATATAGACACCATCTTGTGGCAACGGGTGTTTTATACGCTACTCGCTTTCGCGCTGCTCAGTGGGGCCATCCTGCTGTATCCAAGATTGCGCGAGTCTGTATGGTCCCAACGCATAACCCAATTTTCAGGGGTAATATGTCTGGTGGGGGCTATTACAACAGCCTGGTCAATCAGGGCTGATTATGCCAAAGGAATAGAGCAGCAGACGGCCGCCAGGGCAGCTCAGGCACAGTGGGCAAAAAAGCCGACGGTTCAGGTACCACATTATGATTTTTATATTACGTTAGGGGATGGCAACAGGCCGCTGCAAGTGGATCTTCGCATGGCGGTACATAATCCACATGACCTACCTGTCGACACCTTATATTTCAGCTTGAATAATGAATTAAAGATTCAATCCCACCAATGGCAGTCAGACGAGAAAGCCGTCCTTCAACACCAACATCACACCGTCATACTGATTCCGAGCAGACCCATTCTTCCTCACGCGGTGGATACGCTGATGCTCTCCTACGCGGGGTCTATTGACGCCGAATCCTTTATGCTAAACCAGTTGCCCGAAGCTGCAGGTGTCCTCCCCAAATCGGGTAATGGCCCTTTCATTTTAGGGGACGAATCAGCTTGGCTGGACGATCACTCGGCGGTTCTGCCTGCCCAGAGTGGATGGTACCCGGTGCCTGGTGTGGTCACGGGGTATGCCTATGACTCGCCCCGACCGGCTAACTTTGCGACGGCGACCATCCGCATACAGGCCCCGAAGGACGTGGCCGTACTCACCCAGGGCATCCCTCAGGCAGAACAGATAGACGCTGGTAACCACCGCACCACTTTCGAAGTCAACACACCTACCCCTGCTTTTTCTTTGAATGCAGGCCCTTACAAGTTGCTCTCTCGCCAGTTCAACCAAACCGAGGTGGCCTTGTATTTCTATGACGGTCATCTGATGAACTACGAGGTCTTTGACGATGTGGCTGATACCTGCTTTCAAACCGTGGAACGGATGTTCGAAATCTATGAGGACATCACCGGTACGCCCTATCCATATGCCCGACTGTCACTGATTGAGGCCCCTCTGCAAATGCAACTGTATCCGACCCGGAACGGGGTAGAGAACATCCTTTTGCAACCCGGTGTAATTATGATCAGCGAAATTCTTATGGCCGGCAAACGGTTCGACAAAGAGATCGAACGGGCGGAACGGAACGCCCGGAGAAACGGCCGGGATGATACGATGTCGCGATTGAAGCGAGATATCTTTGTAAAGGCCGTCATGAGTATTTTGATGCCTGACCGGAATGACCGGGACGGCAGTCTGTATTCTCCCATACGTAACTACGTCCATTTCCAGACAGACCTCACGCATCCTATCTTGAACAGGGGCTTGGAGTTGCAGTTGCACGAGACGGCCGAACGGCGGATGCGGGACACCTTCTTTCCGCAGCGGTTTAACGTCTCTGAAAGTGCAAATGACCGTCTACGACGCAACGATGATTCCACCGCCCGGACGCTACGTCGCCGGTACAACATGGAGATCGACTCCATCATGGCCGTTATGCAGCAAACCGCGCTTACGGATATCCGTCCGACCGATGACGGGACCAGTTATCGCGCCGTGGTTGAGTTCAAAGCCCCTCCTGTTCTGGATATGCTACGAGATCGGATCGGTATGGACGCCTATCAAGCGGGTATCGCACAACTCTATTCGACCTATCGTTACCAACGCGTGGATCTTCAAGATTTTCAGGATGTCATGCAAATGCAGAGCCAGACCAATTTGCAGACCTTCTCTGATCAGTGGTTGGAAGGGACCTCCTTTCCAGGGTACCGTATCACCCAGGCAGATGTTGAAAAATGGGATACCGGCCGGATGCAGATCGCCTATCAGGTTAAGGTGCGTGTTCAGAACGGTGAACAGGGGGATGGTTTTGTTCGGGTGGAGGTCAAGACCAGACGTGATCGTATCCGACGATCGCTGGCGTTAAACAGCTTTGAAGAAAAAGAGATGCATATTATCACGCAAGATGTCCCCGTACGTGTGCAGGTAATCCCCTTCTTTGCCAGAAACAGGGGGAGTATCATAAAACCGGTGAACGTAGGACGCCGTTTACATCGTGGCACGCCTTCTGATACGGTCTTTACCGTACCATCTACGCTTGATTCTCTCGACTTCATCATAGATGACCAGGATGAAGGGTTCTTTATGCCCAGGGAGGCGGAGGCCAGATATCTGCGCCCACCGGTACAAACGGCCAGCTGGCAGCAATTGACGCGACCCGAAGCCTATGGACGATATATCTTCGGCTTCAAGTATCGGTGGGCAAGTGATGGAGATTATCCCGTCCGCTGGGAGGCGAAGGTCCCCAAAACCGGGTTCTATGAACTCAGTCTCCACATGCCCCCCAGGCAGGCCATGCAACGGCAGTACCACCTTATAATAGAAACAGCAGACGATGTCGAGGAGGCAACCATCAGTCCTCAGGGTGTCAGACGAGAGTGGTGGCCCATCGGCCGGTATCGGTTTGACCAATCTAAGACAGGGGCCATAGAATTGTCGGATAAAGGGGCGGGGTATATTCTGGCGGATGCAGTCCGGTGGACCTTTGTGGGCGTTGAGTAATTATTAAATGATAATTTTTGAATTATGATTGTGGAGGCGAGATAATATGGTATGGGAATTACGACGACTTTTCTGGTGCGGGATGGTGATGTTGATAGCCAGCCCTCTGTCAGCGCAAGAGACGTTCCTTTTAACATTGGAGCGAAGTATAGAAGTCGCGCTGGATCAGAGTTATGATATACAAAGGTTGGAAAACTCGTTGACCAGTTCCCAAATGGATCTCAAGTCGGCTGAGGCTGGATTTAAAAGCAACGGTGAATTACAATTATCCAGCCTGCCAAATTTTGAACAAAGCGAACGGCGGACGGCGTTGCCTGGTGGCACTTTTGCATTCGACCGTCAGCAGTTTATGGACCTGCAATCAGATGTGCTGATCAATCAACCGATAGGAAAAACTAACGGCACCCTTTCGTTGGTTACCTCGATTCAGCGCTTTCAGCAGTTCGACGTGCAGAATGATCCGAGTGGTACTACCAATCCATCCCAATACGGCACCCAGGTCCGGGTCCAGTTCCGGCAGCCGTTGTTTACTTATAATCGCCTGAAGACAGGTCTGAAGAAAGCAGAACTGAACCTGGACAATACATTGCAGACGTACACACGAAACCAGCTGGATCTGGTATTTAACGTCACCTCCCGATTTTATGATCTTTTTAAATCCCAACAGCAGTTACAACTGGATCGTCAGCAGGTAGACCAGGCGGCGGAATCTTACCGCATCGCCCGTCTAAAACAGGAAGCTGGGTTATTGGCGGAAGTAGATGTTCTGCGTCTGGACGTCGACCTCGCCAATGCACAGAATACAGCGGCCAATAGTGAGGCTACGATGCTACAGAATGCCGATGGATTTAAAATATTGATCGGATTGCCCATCGAAACATCTATTGATGTCACGGCGAATCTGGCCTACAATCCGCTCACGATTGATCTGGACCAAGCGATTGATCGGGCGTTGGAACGGCGGACCGAACTACGCAGTGATGATATCGCCATTCAGCTAGGTGAAATCAGCATCACAGAGACGGATGCCCAGCGTGAGGTGACCGGTGAGTTTTTCGTCAGCTATGGGATTTTCAACCGACGGGACCGGGCGCAGGACCTCTTCAATGATTTTAACAACGACCGTCGCGTGCAGTTTTCCATCAATGTCCCTTTATGGGACTGGTCAAGAAATAAATACTCCGTACAGGCCGCCCGGGCAAATCTTGAAAACGATCGATTAAACCGGCACAACCGGGAAAATACGATCAGGCATGAGATCCGTACCATCGTTAGAAATATGCAGTCCGCAGAACAACGGGTTGAGATTACCCGCCGAAGCGAAAACCTGGCGGAAAAGAGTTATCAGATCAGCTTTTTAAAATTTGAAAATGGTGAGTTGAGCACGCAGGATCTGGCCCTGGAACAGAATCGACTGGCCCAGGCGCGGCGTAACTCCCTCGACGCTATTATTGATTCCAGACAGTCACTCGCTGATCTGCGCCGAAAGACCTTGTGGGATTTTGAGAAAAATGAGCCGGTGGGAGAAGTGATAAAGTAAGTAAACGGGCCTGTGGCCCCTCGAAGGGTAAGCCCTCGATTCCCCCGCAGGGGACGACGACAGAAGCAATTTCGTACCTTCAGGTGGGATACGCGATAAGAGGAGATTATGGCACCTATGCAGATTCGAAATGTTAGTTCACTCATAATGTTCATGATTGCATTGGGATGTGGGAACCGGAATGATGAACAGGTAGCAGAACTGACGATCCCGGTGCGGGTTGAGCAGGTCAGCCGTGAAGACGTGGCAGCCTATATTTCGGCTACCGGGACAGTTAAGGCACGTCATGAAGAAGCGGTCATGACAGAGGTAGAGGGCATTCTCACCATAGCCCGAAATTTGAAAGCTGGAAGTGCCATCCGAAAAGGCCAGCTTCTCGCAGAACTGACCAATCCGGCCTACCTGCTTGAAGTCCGTGTGGAGTCCAAGAAACTGGCGATGGACAATGCCCAGCGGGACCTGGAGAAAAAAAATGCACTGTATTCAGAGGGTGGTATAACGGAAAATGAACTGGAGACTGCCCGGCGAAGCGCTCTGGACGCCAAACTCAATTATGACGCCGCCCTGTTAGAGGTGGAAAAAATTCGAATTTTCGCACCCATTTCCGGGACCGTGACAGGCCTACAGAAGAGCGCGGATGGCACCCGTGTTGCCTCACGATTTCAGTTGTGCACCATTATGGATTATGTAACGATTAATATTCCTATCAAGCTACCGAATACCGACCTGGGCCTGATACAGCTCGGTCAAGAAGTGCTGATCAGCAATTACGCTCTGCCTGACGACCTCTTCAAAGGCACCGTTCAAACCATTGATCCTACTATTGATCCACAGACCCGAACCTTTATCGTCACCATTCAGACGGCCAATCCTCAATTTAGACTGCGCCCCGGTATGTTCGTCAAAACGGATATCATCAGAGAGCAGCATGAGCAGGTGATTGTCATTCCGAAAAACACGCTACAAATTCGAAACAACCAATCCGTGGTCTTCGTGGTAGAAGGGGCGATTGCCCAGATGAGAGAGGTAACCTCGGGTATCGAAGCAGGAGATAATATTGAAATTGTGACTGGCCTCGCAGATGGTGAGCGCCTCGTTATTCAGGGTCATGAAACACTTAGAGATAAGGCAAAGGTCCGGGTATTGGAATGATAAAGTTGGAAAGTTGAAAAGTTAGAAAATGGAGCCCCTGATTCCCGTCTTACTCAGGGATCTAAAAACTGAATACAGCCTAATCCATGTATTGAGAGGATAAATCGATTATTTATCGCGGATAAATAACACTGGATTTAATACACCACTGCTGATCCCTGCGGGCTTCAGCGAGCACTACACGGTTCACCATTCACCCATAGGACATCCATGCTGTCTCGTTTTGCTGTTCGACATCCGATTACGGTAGCGATGATCATGCTGGGGATTGTGATTCTCGGCGGGATATCTGTAGATCGCCTTGGTACTGATCTCTTACCTTCAATGTACAATCCCCAACTGGTGGTTGAATTACAATCCGGAGAACGATCACCACAGGAGATGGAGAGCCGTTTCGCCCGGCAGATTGAGGGGGATGTACGCTCAGTCAGGCACGTCGTGGATGTTCAAACCCTCTGTCGTTTAGGTGTTGTCCAGGTGGCCGTTACATTCACCTGGGGTACAGATATGGATTTTGCCTTGCTGGATGTGCAAAAGAAGATGGCCCGCTATGAAACTAGGTCCGATGTTGATCGTGTTACGCTTTCTCAATATGATCCGCAGGCCACCCCCGTGCTTATTTACGCCATGTCCGGTGCCACCCAAAGAGACATGGATGAAATACGTCGTCTGGCAGAGAACGTGATTAAATTGAATCTGGAACGACTGGACGGTGTGTCCAGGGTCCAGGTTTACGGGGGGGTTCGCAAGGAAGTGCGGGTCGAACTGGATGCCTATCGACTGGCCGCCTTTCAGATCAGTCAGGGGGATGTTACAAACGCCATTACCCGGTCGAATGCGGATGCATCGGGTGGCACGCTGGACTACGATAATAAAGCCTATACCATTAAAGGCATTGGACGATTTAGCAGCGTTGCAGATGTGGGAGCAACCGTGGTAGGCTATAAATCGAGCCAGGATAGCCTGAGTAGCGGGGCCACCCAGGCAGGCCGCGTATTCGAGTCGGAAAAAACGCCGATTTACCTGACAGATGTAGCCAGTGTGACCTATGCCCCGACAGAACGTACTGAGCTCGTGCGACTTGGGGGTCGTGATTGTCTGGCTCTTTACATTTATAAAGAGGCGGAGGACAACACCATCCGCGTAGCTGAAGCGGCGGAAGAGGCCCTGAATCGTATGGCTCTGGAAATGCCGATCCTATCTTTTGATCGTATTTACAGCCAGGCAGACTTCATCTCAAATGCCATCGGCGAAGTTGAATCTTCCGCACTGATCGGTGTTTTCCTGGCTATGGTTGTCCTTTTTATTTTCTTGCGTAATGTCGGGGCCACCATCATCATCAGCCTGGCGATTCCATTATCCATCCTGGCGACGTTTACGTTGATGTACTTTCAGGAACTCACCCTAAACATCATGACACTCGGCGGTTTAGCTCTGGGCGCCGGTATGCTGGTGGATAATGCGATTGTTGTCATAGAGAATATCTTCCGACGACGGCAACTGGGTGAAGGGGCGATTGAAGCCGCTATTCAGGGTGCCAATGAGGTGGGTGTTCCGATTATTGCGGCGACGTTGACGACGATCATCGTCTTCCTTCCGATCGTGTTTGTACAAGGGATCGCAGCCGAATTGTTCAAGGAGCAAGCCTGGGTCGTGGCTTATGCTTTGCTATCCTCTCTGCTCATTGCCTTCCTGTTTATCCCTACTATCGCGGCGCGCATTTTTAAACAGGATTCCGCGGCGTTCGCCAGGCATCGCCTGAGGATAGGATGGTATGATAACTTCCTGGCATGGAGCCTGGATCACAAAGTTCTCATCATCGGTCTGGCCGCCGTTATGCTGGCAGGTGCGGTCCTACTTATTCCCGTCGTAGGCACTGAATTTATTCCACGGAGTACGGAAAACCAGTTGCAAATTGATCTCGAGCTGGCTCCAGGAACCCCGCTGGACCACACCGAATCCGTTATGACAGGTGTTGAAACACGTATCACCGAGGCCTTGGGCAATCGCATACAGGCCCTGTTTTCCACAGCCAACGTCACGGCCAATCAGACTTTTTTACTGGCCGGAAACCAGGACCAGGCCCATCAAGCGACGATCACCTTACTTCTGGCGTCCGAGGGTGCGGATCAATTGGATCCTGAAACGGCCATCAGACTCCTCCAACCCCATTTAGATGATCTACCGGGATTAGCCACAACCTTTCATATTCGGGAAACCAGCCTTCAGCAGACCGTCGGCCTGGATGCAGCCCCCATCGCGATCGAAATTCGCGGTGCGGACCTGACTATTCTGGAATCTCTCGGCGAACAGATCTGTCTGACGTTAGAACAGGCCCCCGAATTGCATACGATTGAGAGTAGTACGCAGCGTGGACGTCCAGAAATAAATCTGCGTATCGATCGCGTGCTTGCGGCTAGTTTCGGCCTCGATTTACAACAAATCGGTCAACGGGTCAAAGAACGTCTGGACGGCGAGGTGGTATCGGATTTCTTCCGTGAAGGCGAAGATCGGGATATCCGGGTGGCCTTCCCCACTGTGAGTCTGGATGAATTAGGCAATCTCCCCATCGAGACCAGTGACGGGGTAAGACTCAGATTAAAAGATGTGGCCGCCCTGGAAGAAAGTATTGGCCCGACCACCATACGACGGCATAATCAGACACGTATCGTTACGGTTTCGGCTTATTTAAATGATGAGGTTACGTTGAGTACAGCCGTTTCCAGAATTAACAGGTTAATGGGGGCCATCCCGTTACCTGCAGGATATCGAATTCAGGTGGCTGGGGCGGAAGAGAGCCGTCAGGCTTCCTTCGGCCAGCTTCAATTTGCTCTTATCTTATCTATCATTCTGGTTTACATGGTGATGGCCTCTTTATTCGAGAGTCTGTTACATCCGTTTACCATCCTGTTGACGCTGCCGTTGGCCGGGGTAGGCGTGGTCTTTTCCTTTTTCCTCGTCGGAGAACCCTTCAGTGTGATGGCGTTCATCGGCATCGTGATGCTTGGCGGTATCGCGGTCAACGATTCAATCGTACTCGTCGACTATATTAATCGGCTACGCCAGCGCGGCACCGGCCTTCGGGAGTCGGTTATTCAGGGTACGCGTGACCGGCTTCGCCCGATCCTGATGACCAGTGCAACGACGATCCTAGCCCTTCTGCCCCTTACTATCGGCTTAGGTGAGGGCGCTCGTTTGCGCGCGCCTATGGCCCTTGCCGTCATTGGAGGGCTGGTCACCTCAACGCTGTTGACACTCGTTGTGATTCCAACCGTGTATGAAATAGTTGAAAGTTTGAAAGTTAGAAAGTTAGAAAGTTGACTGTAACATACCGCTTTAACAACTCTCTTAACTTTTAACCTGCCTGAAATTTCTCTTATGCTCAGAAATATAAATAATCGGCCCATAACCGTCCTGATGGTGACCTTGGCGTGTTGTATGCTCGGAATACTCTCCTGGCAGAGATTGCCGGTCCAACTGCTTCCAGAACTGGTCTTTCCAGAGATACAGGTGAATACGTCGATGCCGAATGCGTATCCAGAGCAACTGGAGCGCGAAGCAGTGGCTCTAGTCGAATCTGAAATCACTTCGCTGGATGGCGTGAGTAAAATTGAAAGTAACGTGTTCGGGAGTGCCGCCAATACAACCGTAGCGTTCGATCCAAATACAGACATGAAGTTTGCGGTCATCAAACTTCAGCAGAAGATGAATGCGATACAGGCGCAGCTACCCGAGGGCGCCCGCATCACGATCAATCGATTCGACACCTCAGACCTTGCCTCTTTTCTGATGCAGATCAATCTGCGTGGTCCCTATGAAATTGATGTCCTTAGAGAGGTAGCCGAGCGACGTATCCGTCCCCGCCTAGAACAGGTTGACGGGGTGGTCGATGTATCTGTAGGTGGAGGACAGCGAAGTACGGTGGATATCGTTATTGATCCAGATCGATGCGAAGCGCTTAACATTCCCATCGAGCGGGTGCGCACCACAGTTAACGCATACCATCAGCAACAATCGCATCTGGGGCGTGTCCTCGAAGGAGGCAACTGGTTAGATATCACTTTACAGAACTCTATCGACGATATAGCCGACCTTCGAGCCCTGTTGATTGATACGTCCGTACCAATCCGCCTTGACCAGGTTGCCTGGGTCGGGTTCAGTACGGCAGAGCGAACCGAATTGTACAGGGTAAGTGGTAAGTCGAGTGTCGGGCTGTTCATCCGCAAAGACCAAATCAGTAATATGCTCACAGTAAGTGATGCCGTACTGGCCTCGGTTGCGCAATTGAATGAGGAACTCCTGATCGAAGACATTGAGCTGGTCATCGGGGCCAACCAGGCCGAAATGATCCAGCAGGCCATCGACCAGCTTGAAACACACGCCGTTACGGGACTTCTTCTCGCGCTTATCGTCCTGTTCTTATTTCTTCGCAGTATCCGCTTTGTAAGTGTACTCATCCTTGCCATTCCCGTATCCTTACTCGTCACGTTTAATCTCATGTACGCCTGGAATCTCTCCGTGAATATCCTCTCATTGTGCGGGCTGGCCCTGGCTATCGGCATGCTCGTGGACAATGGCATCGTGGTGTTAGAAAATGTATTCCGTCGATACCAGCGCGGTGAATCCGGCCAAGAGGCCTCTGTTTCTGGTACCAGGGAGATGGCCCGGTCCATTTTTGCGGCGACGGTCACCACGGTCTTGGTTTTCCTACCTGTCTTATTCGTCGAAAATCAGGCGCGGCTCTTTGTCCGTGAACTCGCCCTTTCCGTGATCTTTCCCCTGGTGGTCTCTCTGTTGGTCGCCTTGACGGTGATCCCGTTGCTCGCCGGCCGGATGTTAAAAGACAGTCACATGCAGGCCTTCGGCGGTGGACGTATCCTGGAAATCTATCGGGTGTTACTCAAAACGGCGTTACGTTATCGGATCCATACGATCATAACAGTCGCGCTGCTCTTTACCATCAGTGTCTTCGGTGGTCTTGCCGTGATCCTATCACAAGCACCTGCCCCATCTACGGAACAGATTGATGTGTATATCACAGCACCACGCGGTGCTACACTTGATGCAACAGATGCGATCACCCGCCGGATCGAATCACAAATTGAGGCCTTCCCTTCCCTTGAGGAATTCCGGACGAATGTTCAGCCCGAGGAAGCGCATATCACCGTTGAGTTTTTGCCCCTGGCTGAACGTACTGAGCCGGTGGAACTCCCTCAACTCAAAGATCAACTGGCGCGACAAAACCGGCGACTTACCGGGGTTACGATCGGCTTCGGACCACCCCAAAGCAGCCAGAGCGGCGGGAGTTCGGGCGGTGGGGGAGGCGGGTTAGGCGGCTTGCTGGATATCCCTCGAGGGCTCCGGTTACGCGGGCATGATATGACCGTCCTGCGCCAACTCAGTGAACAATTGACGCAAACCATGCGGACCATTCCGGAAGTAAACCAGTCATCAGTCCAATCAGACCTCCGACCCGGTGCCCCTGAACTTCAGATACGTGGGGACAGAAACCGTCTGGCTCGAGCGGGCATGACCATGGCAACCCTGATGCAGGCCCTCCCGAGCACCAGGGCAACCGGTATGAATGCCAATACACCTTTTACGACCAGGGACGGTGATGTCAGTATTCGATTTGTCGTATTGGGCATGGACGAAAACCAGCCGGAAGACATCGAGAACATTACGTTGCGGAATATTAACGGACAGCCGGTTCGTATCCGCGAAGTATCGGACGTACGGATGGATGAAGGTGAGGGGAACATCACCCGGTACAACCAGGCACGTCAAGTACGTCTGTCCTATGATTTTATCGATGAAGTTAAACTGTCCAAAACCCGGTTGGACATAGCGGAAGCGCAAGTTCGGCAATTGGTGGAGACCTTCCGGCTACCGGATGGCTTTGTCCTCGAACCGATTGAACCTGAAAATGAGCAGGCGATTTATTATTGGATTATGGGGATCGGTGCGCTGCTCATCTATATGTTTCTCGCCGCTCAGTTTGAATCTCTCCTCAGCCCGCTTGTCATCCTTGGCACCATACCCACTGCAATTATCGGTGCCTTTCTGGCCCTTTCCATCACAGGGACGGCTCTTTCCATGGGTGATGGGGCTCCCATGGCCCTGCTGGGCCTCATTGTGCTGCTCGGTATCGTCGTTAACAACGGCATCATACTGCTTGATCGCATCTCGGTGCTAAGACATCGGGAGGGATACCGATGGCAACGGGCCGTCTTAACGGCCGGACAGCAGCGCGTGCGACCGATCGTTATGACTTCGGTCACGACCATGTTAGGTGTATTCCCCCTGGCGCTCAAGCAAGGTACTGATTTGGAGCTTTGGCCTCCTTTTGCAATTACCATCCTCGGTGGATTAACCGTTTCTACGTTTTCGACACTGATTTTCATTCCCGTATTATATGTGGGGCTTGAACAAACCAAGGCCTGGTGTAAAGAGATTGGTGCTGTTGGCCTGACGGTAGGCACGGTTGCCGCCGTGGCCTTCTTAACATGGGCATATTTTCAATATCCCAGCGCCCTGGTCATTGGCCTTCTCGCGCTGCCGTGCTGGTTTATTATTCAAGGGTTCATGTGTGGGGTGAACTGGTTTATTGGCCTTCGACAGGCACGTATTCAGCTTACGGATCGGGTAAAACAAATAAGTATTCGTAACCTGACGAAGATTTATGGATTGCCGGATCGCTTTCGCAGAGACTGGCGGAAGCAGAAAAGACGCCTTACCCATATGGTCAACGCCGGCGAGATCCCCTGGACACGTAAACAACTTTTTAACCAGATCATCTGGCTGGGTGCACTGGGAATATTATTGGTCTACCTTCATACCTTTGTCGAGCAAGCCTTCTGGATTATGGTCCTGAGCCTGGTCACTCTGGTATGGCTCGCTGCTATCCGTGATTTGTGGTATGCGAGCCGTTTTGTAATGGATCGCCCACCGGCAGTCCACCAAAAGGGGACCTGGCGACGGTGGATACCCCAACGAATCAGGACCTCCAAAGAACCTGAATTCCCAGTGGAAAATGCCACGCCACTTACCTTTTCCAAACGGGGTGGCCTCTGGTTCATAATCCTTCTGGTTGCTTATCAATATTTGCGCTCGGAAATCGCCGTGGCACCCATTGCCGCAGGCCTCATCGGTCTGCTTCTATATCAACTGTATCGGATCGGACGACGAATCGAACACGGGCATATCGATCCTGAGCAACCAACCGGTCGGCTCAGGAAGATAAAACATATGGTCTACGCTCTGGTACGTATGCTACCCATCATCAGACCACCGGTGAAAGAAATAACGGCATTAAACCGCGTCAATCTGGATATTGGACGTGGGATGTTCGGCTTGCTGGGCCCAAATGGTGCCGGCAAAACGACGCTCATGCGTATCCTGGTCGGCGTTTTAAATGAAAATCGAGGCAGTATATTCATCAACGGTCAAAAACTGGCTGAAACCAGGGAGACGTTCCATGGCGCGATCGGCTACCTGCCGCAAGACTTCGGTTTATATGAACATATGACGCCCAATGCCTATCTTGATAACCATGCGCTGATCAATGGCATCTATGAAAAGGAAGAACGGCAGAGATTAATCGACGACGTCCTCCATGGTGTGGGATTATGGGAACGTCGTGATGATCGGATCCGTACGTTTTCAGGCGGAATGAAACAGCGTGTCGGTATTGCGCAGACCTTGCTGCATATGCCGCAGATTATCGTCGTGGATGAACCGACGGTGGGGCTCGACCCCCGTGAGCGCATCCGCTTTCGTAATCTCCTTGCTGAATTGGCCAAGGACCGCATTGTTATTTTCAGTACCCATATTGTGGAAGATATTTCCAGTACCTGCCATGATCTGGCTGTTTTGTTCGGCGGTGAAGTCCTTTATCGCGGCTCTCCGGAAGTCCTTCAACAACGGGCCGAAGGAAAGGTCTTCGAATCGGTTGTATCGGAAGAACAGTTCGAGCTATGGCGCCGTCAATTACATATTGTCCAGCACAGCAGAGCCGAGCAAGGTATACGCATACGATTTGTAACCGATGATCCAGACCAAAAATGGCCTGATGGTCTTGAAGCGCAACAGGCAGATCCCACGCTGGAAGACGCGTATGTGAGCTTACTACGAACAGCCGGTGCCAGATAAGCCGTAGCCCGGTATTTCGCACCGAGGATTTGACGGGTGGCGGGGAGAGGGTGCGCGGCACATCGTGCACACACGAGGCTTGGCAGATTTTGATGAGGTAGAGCTATGACAACAAAAAATAAATCACCGTCCTACAAATCTTTTTGGCAGTTACCTGTCAAGGCGCAGGCGGGGATTGTGTGGACGGTAATCAGGCTTCAAAGCCAGGTTATTTTCTCCCATAAGTTTGTCTGGTTCATTATGGCGATTCTGAGTTATATCGGTCTAATCTATGCCATTAACTATCAGCAACCGGTATATGATCGCATGGAACCTGAGGATGTGTATATCGGTGTCATCACGATGCCGTTGTTGATCCTCGCTGTATATCTGAATATGCAGGCCATAGTGACCGAAAAAGAACAGCGCACGTTAGAGGTGATGTTCACGACGGCGGGTTCCAGATATAAAGTATGGTTGTTACGGTTGGGGACCCTGAATGCCTTGCTCTGCATCTTGACCTTTTTTCTCAGCATCCTCGTGTTTTACACCTTTATGGATTATTCAATCCTCGGCATGACCTGGAATACCTTTGTTACGCTGTTTTTCGTTGGTAATCTAACGTTGTATTTTGCGGTACGGATGCGGAGTGGGCTCGGAGCCGGGATGGTCACTGGACTTGTCTTGTTTCTACACCTGATATCAGCGGGGATATTTGACTACGCAGAGACGCGGTATTTTATTTTTTTCAATCCCTATGACATCCCAGATCAAATGGACCCACGCCTCTGGGATATCTGGATGATACAGAACAGGTTGGGTGTATTCGGCCTGGGGTTGGTGATGATATTTTTTGCCCTGCGCGGCATGGAGAACAGGGACAGATTACTGCGATGATTTTTGATTTTTTCTTGAATTACTTTGCTCGGCTAAATCCTTCCTGGCCACGAGGAGAAAATGGTCGGGGAGACCACCAGTGGGGGCGGTTTCAAAACCTTCAGGCTCATCGCCATATTCTTTGAAGGCCAGTATAGCAGCACCAGTTTCCATGACGGCATTAAGGTAGTCCGCGATGGTCCAGTAGAACTCATACGAAGGGATATTGCCAGGCCTTTTTTCGAATAGACCTTCCGATACATTGAATAAATGCGGCCCTCTGTTGAAATAGGTTTCTCTCACAGACAACCTGTCTGATCTGTCCTCCCATATACGCCGGAACGGATGATACTCATTAATAATAAATAGACCGCCAGGCCTCAAAACACGTATGGCCTCCCGGTAATACTGTTGCAGGTCGGCCTCCCAGACGGCGACATGCCCGCCCGTATATACCATGTCGAATGTCTCATGGGCGATCATGGACAAATCGGAGACATCCGCACACTGGAAAGTAATATCGAGCTTCAATTCTCGGGCGCGTCGTTTAGCATTTTCCAGTTGGGTTTCTGATATATCTACCGAGGTTACGGCCGCCCCCAGTCCTGCCAAGGGAAACACAACGAGATTATCCCCACTGCCGCGAACACAGACCTGCTTATTTTTCACCTCGTTAAGCCAAACCATTTCCTGGGGGCCCAGCACCAGTTCCGGGTGGGCAGGGGCCAATTTCCAGGTGCCCCGACGATCATGCATCTCGCCCCATTTTTTCGCAGCTTTCTGCCAGCGCAGTTTGTTGGTTTTGTGATAGGGATTCAAATTACGCGTCTCGGAAGATTAGGAAAATCCGAACTGGATACCAAAATGAATACGCGGATTCGTTCCCTTTGTGCCATTGCTGTTTTCGCGCCGACCATCGGTATATTCTATACCGACACCAAGCCCCGGTTGCGGTGTCCAGACCAGGTTGCCGACAACATTTTGGGTGTTTCTAATGGCCGTACCCGGTTGACCGGTTGTAGGATCTACCCGGACATAGCCATATGATACCGTAGACCTGAATTGGGAATCCCATACGCGCATATAACCGCCGTAACCACCAACAACGCGCTGGGCTTTCATTTCTCCGGCGAGGGTCGGGCCTGCTGCCGCCGGGCTGGTAGCCAGGCCGGCCACATAACTTCCTATACCATCTCCAGCCAAACCGCCGAATCCAAAACTATCCCGACCAATGGTCGATAAGCGGCCTGTAAGTGTGATCCCCCAGCCATTGGCTTCAGTCTCACCCCCTGTAGCCTTTTTAACCCCGACTCTACGCAAGATCGTTCCGATCTGAATATGACCACGGCGTCCCTTGCTAAATTTGTACGTACTGATAAAATCCGGATACGGAGTGCCGTCCGATATTTTCAACGGCCCGATGCCTCTCATGTCACGCTCGATTCCTCTCGTACAACCATGAGTGGGTATGGCGGCACGGTCAGTCTCGGTCGTTCTGGTACCAGTCCTTGGAATATGGGCGTTACTGGCACATGGCGTTCCCCGGGCTTTGATCTGAATGATATCGGCTTTCTCCGTCAGGCGGACGTATTCCTGCAAACCAGCTGGCTGGGATATCGGTCGAACAACCCGGGGCGGATATTCCGACGCTACAATATGTTTGTGAACCAATGGCTGGGATATAATTTCGGTCGTGAGCGTACATTTTTAGGTGGTAACATCAATGGTCGGGGTCAGTTGAATAATTTTGGGGGGATCTCATCGAGGTTTGAATGGGGGATCACGGGACTGCCAAGCATGGCGCTCCGTGGCGGTCCGTCTATGAAGATCCCAGGGGATATGGGGTTTTCAATCAACGTCGATACAGATGACCGAAAAGCCGTTCAGTTCGGTTTCGGTGGTGGACAAAGTTGGGCGAACAATCATGCCGGCGTTCTAATAATATTCATTTTTCAATGCGATACCGACCGAGCAATGCAATGAACATCCGTATCAGTCCATTTTATAATGACAACCGAAATGACCTTCAATTTGTATCTACCGAAGAATTTTTGAATCAGGACCGATATCTTCTGGGGCAAGTCAATCAGAAAACGATCGGGATCACATTTCGATTGAATTATAGTATCACACCGAACATGTCGGTACAATATTACGGCCAGCCCTTTGTATCTGCAGGTCGGTATGCTGAGTTCAAACGGGTCACCACACCAAGAGCGGCAAGATATGAAGACCGTTTTCAAAACCTGCCCGGCAATGAGATCCAATATGATGCAGTTAATGATGAATATCACGTCGATGAAAATCTGGACAACATGAATGATTATTCTTTCGGTAACCCCAATTTCAACTTCCGCCAGTTCCGGTCCAACCTGGTCATGCGCTGGGAATATACCCCTGGATCAACCCTCTTTCTGGTCTGGGCCCAGCAACGGACGGGGTCAGATGGCACCGGCCAATTCTCTGCCCGACGAGATTTAACCTCTCTGTTCGATGTGTATCCAACCAATATATTCCTGGTAAAGTTTAACCACTGGTTTTCGCTTTAAGAGCCAACCCAATCCCACCTTTCCTGAAGGGGAAGAGGTGGGTTAGGTTGGTGTTTTTCGGATAGGTAGTTGACCTCATCCTGCCAGCTTGTTGACCATTTCCAGCATGGCAGTCATGTAACCGATGGCGTAGGCGCGTCCACGGTGACACCAGTCGGTGTCGTCAACCATGTGGGGAACGTGGTCGGTAATCATGAATCCGGTGAAACCGACTTCCTTGAGGGTTTTCATAACTTCGAAAGGATCGACATTGCCTTCGTTAATGAAACACTCGTTGAAACAGGGGATATTACCCTGAACATCCCGGAAGTGGACATAAATGATTTTGTCCTGCCCTCCGAAATGACGGATGGCTTTAAGGACATGGGCATGCCCCCCCATCTCGGACCAGCATCCCATGCAGAAGTCGAGCCCGTGATAGGGACTGTCGAAGGTATCCATGCCGCGTTTAAAACCTTCAAAACTACCGAAAATCCGGGCCACACCGCCTAGCATCGGCACAGGTGGATCATCCGGATGTAAGGCAAGTTTGACCTGGCTCTCCTCTGCGACCGGTAATATACGGGACATATAGTAGACATTATTATCCCACATCTCCTCTGCGGTAAAGATCCGCCCATGGCTTAAGGGCGCATCTTCGTGAGCTTCCATATCAAACCGCGTGGCCGTGGCACCCCCACGTAATACGGCAGGATCCGGGGTACGCCATACCGCGTTGGGCAACCAATGATAACCCAGGATCGGAATACCAGCCTTCCCCATGTGCTGAAT